>OJGT01000019.1_pt1 | contig 163654 bp, 129 predicted proteins | sample 1595031 | NCBI WGS metagenome assembly OJGT01 (sample SAMN05416857, study PRJEB24817) | seawater metagenome | isolation source: Sea water | place: Canada:Atlantic | collected 2013-11 | reverse complement strand
TAGTTTTGCTCTAAATCCACTTTCTTTTAGTTTTTTAACAACTTTTTCACAATATTGGCCCTGTTTATCGGTAATATTCATCACAGTTGCTTGAATTGGTGATAACCAGGTTGGGAATTTACCTGTGTACTCTTCGATCAAAATACCGATAAAACGTTCTAATGATCCTAAAATTGCACGGTGAATCATTACCGGAATATATCTTTCGTTGTCTTCACCAACATAAGTTGCGCCTAAACGCTCTGGTAGTGCAAAATCAAGTTGCACGGTACCACATTGCCAAGCACGGCCTAAACAGTCCATTAAGGTAAATTCAATTTTAGGTCCGTAGAAAGCACCTTCACCTGGTAAGTACTCAAACTTAATATCACTGTCTGTTAACGCTTGCGCTAAACCTGCTTCAGCTTTATCCCAAATTTCATCACTACCGATACGGTTTTCAGGGCGAGTTGACAATTTAACTACAATATCTTCAAAACCAAATGAACCATAAACGTCATATACCATTTCGATACATTTAGTCACTTCAGCTTGAACTTGCGACTCCATACAGAAAATATGAGCATCATCTTGCGTGAAGCCACGTACGCGCATTAAGCCATGTAAAGAGCCTGATGGTTCATTACGATGACAACAACCAAACTCAGCAATACGTAATGGTAAATCACGGTACGATTTCAACCCTTGGTTAAATATCTGTACGTGACCTGGACAGTTCATTGGTTTAATCGCGTATTCACGCTTTTCAGATTCAGTAGTAAACATGCCGTCGGCATACTTATCCCAGTGACCTGACTTTTCCCAAAGACTTCTGTCCATCATCATTGGCGCTTTAACTTCGTCGTAGTCATATTCGTGTAATTTTTCACGAACAAATTTTTCTAATTCTGTATAGATAGTCCAACCATCATTGTGCCAAAACACCATGCCTGGCGCTTCTTCTTGCCAATGGAATAAATCTAAAGTTTTACCAATTTTACGGTGATCACGCTTTTCAGCTTCCGCTAAACGAACGATGTAAGCTTTAAGTTGCTTTTTATCAGCCCATGCTGTGCCGTAAATACGTTGCAACATTTTGTTTTCAGAATTGCCACGCCAATAAGCACCAGCAACTTTCATTAACTTAAAGTGATGACAATGACGCATGCTTGGTACATGTGGACCACGACACATATCAATATACTCTTGATGATGATAAAGCGCAGGTGTGTCTGACTTATCAATATTTTCATCCAGAATTTCTAGCTTGTAAGTTTCGCCACGTTCAGCAAATGCATCGTAAGCATCTTGCCACGTACCTGTTTTCTTAATGACTTCATAACCCGTGCGAGCCAGCGTAGTCATTTGCTTTTCTAGCTTCACTAAATCGTCTTCGGTGATTGATTCTTCTAAATCAACATCATAATAAAAACCGTTTTCGATTGTCGGGCCAATAGCCATTTTTGTATTTGGCCATAATTGCTTAATAGCATGACCTAATAAATGCGCGCAAGAGTGACGAATAATCTCAAGTCCTTCGGCATCTTTACTGGTAATAAGCTGCAACGCTGCATCTTCATTAATCAATTCACAAGCATCGACAAGTTCGCCATTGATACGACCAGCAATGGTTGCTTTCGCAAGACCAGGACCAATATCTAGGGCAACATCCATTACAGAAACTGCTTGTTCAAAAGAGCGTTGACTACCGTCAGGGAGAGTAATTACAGGCATGTATTTTCCTTTTTCAGTGGTGGCACATACGAAGTGTCACTTGATTTAAATTATTTTTGCATTTGTATGATGACTCAGTATTTATTAATACACTTACTGTATTTTTTAATAAACACCAAGGAAATTCGCCGTAGAGTACCCGAAAGCGGGTATTAAGTACAGTATTGACTCTGCCAATTCTCCCTCCAAAAACAACTTTACAACTGTTACTTTTATTAACGTAAATACAGTTAGTCGCAATAGTCCTTATTACTTGGTTAAAACCGTCCTTTAGTAGTGCGTTTTTCTGCTTATAACCTGGAGGGTGCTTGATAATGTAATTAACCATCTTGCCCATAATGACGCAAGCCTGTGGCATCCTAAAACATCAAATATAATGAGTAAGGTTAATTAATGCCTCCAACTATACCTGTTTAGTAAATAAGCTTGGTATTAATAAACACTCAATGCCCTATTAGCCTTTTGTTAAGTGCATTTGGTGATATGCTTTAGGTAACAAATCAATTTTTTGAACAAACACCTTAATATGGGAATTACTTTATTGTCAGCCACCTTAACAAACTTTTTCGCTTTTACTTTGCTAGCTGTTTTAGCGCTTATAACAACTGATACTCACGCAAGTGAAGCTCCGCAATGGCGATCGTGGAAGCAGAATAATGAATTAAGTGTTGTATATCGCAAAAGTCAGTATAAGGGCTTAATAGAAATTAAAGCGCAAGCTAAGCTTAATTCAACCTTAGCAGGCTTTATTTATTTTATTGAAGATCTTAAGCACATAGCTAATTGGCTAGATAACGCCGAATCAGCCGAAATCATAAAACAAATAACCGCTACAGAAAACATTTTCATGACAAGGTTTCATGGCATATGGCCAGTATCGCCGAGAGAAATGTTAATTCACTCACGTTTTTGGCAGAACAAAGACCTTTCAATTGAAATAGCGGTAACCGATGCAAGTAATACGATGGATAAGTCAAAAAAAGCTATTCGTATGAAAGTACACAGTGCTCATTGGAAAATAGTGCCAACATCAACAGATAGCATAGAAATTACTTACCAGTTTATTGTAGACCCTAATGGCAATATTCCACAGTGGTTAACTAAGCCAATGACATTAAACGGCATTTGGACCACGCTCAATAATATGAAAGAACAATTGCCGATAAGTAAATGGCAAAAAGAAAGCAGAGCAGACATTCAAGAGTTTAACTAACCTCAGCTTATTTAAGTTTATGAATTTGTTGTACGTCGAAAAGTAAATCAAGGAAGGTGAGGTGCACTACTGACTATTGACACAGTACATAGAGCCTTTAACATTTGATAAAAGGCTCTACTTTAAAATACTGCTTATTATTGGCCTTTCAACATTGAAAGCGCCATCGCTTCAGCAACTTTAATACCGTCAATACCAGCAGACAAAATACCGCCAGCATAACCCGCACCTTCACCCGCAGGATACAAACCTTTAGTGTTGATACTTTCAAAGCTTACTTTATCACGAGTGATATTAATCGGTGACGAAGTACGCGTTTCAACAGCCGTTAACGTAGCATCAGCCATTGAAAAGCCTTTTATTTTACGTTCAAAGGCAGGTAATGCTTCACGAATTGCAGCAATAGCATAATCAGGTAATGTTTCACTTAAGTCACAATATTTCACACCTGGTTTATATGACGGTTCAACAGCGCCATGTTCACCGCTTTTACGACCAGCAAGAAAGTCCCCAACGAGTTGAACTGGCGCATCATAGTTTTCACCACCAAGTTTGAAAGCAGTTTCTTCTAGTCGGCGCTGAAACTCAATACCAGCAAGTACATTGTCTTTACTGCCATTTTCATCATAATCTTCTGGTGATATACCCACTACAATAGCACTATTGGCATTGCGCTCATGACGAGAGTATTGGCTCATACCATTTGTTACTAAGCGCCCTTCTTCTGAAGCTGCGGCAACAACAGTACCCCCAGGGCACATACAAAAGCTATAAACTGAACGGCCATTAGTACAGTGATGCACTAATTTATAATCAGCCGCACCTAATATAGGATTACCTGCATTTTTACCAAAACGCGCATCATCAATCACTGATTGTTCATGCTCTATTCTAAAGCCGACTGAAAATGGTTTAGCTTTTATAAATACGCCTTTTTTATGCAACATTTCAAAAGTATCACGCGCACTATGACCGATGGCTAAGGCAATATGCTTAGTTTCAATCACTTCACCTGACGCTAAGGTTAAGCCAGTTACTTGCATATTGTCAGAATCGCTGGCTGCATTTTCGTCGACTTTCGCAAAGTGAATATCTTCAACACGTTGCTCAAAACGTACTTCACCACCAAGGCGGTTTATTTCTGCACGCATTTGTTCAACCATAGTCACCAACTTAAAGGTACCAATATGGGGTTTACTGACATATAAAATTTCATCAGGTGCACCGGCATCAACAAATTCATGTAAAACTTTACGACTATAATGTTTAGGGTCTTTTACTTGGCTATAGAGCTTACCGTCAGAAAATGTTCCAGCGCCACCTTCACCAAACTGCACGTTAGATTCGGTATTAAGAATTTTTTTACGCCAAAAACCAAAGGTATCTTTAGTGCGCTCACGAACTTCTTTACCGCGTTCCAAAATAATAGGTTTAAAACCCATTTGAGCCAAAAGTAATCCGGCAAATAAGCCACAAGGGCCCATACCAATAACCACAGGTCGCTCGGTTAAATTCTCAGGCGCTTGGCCAACAAATTTATAACTAGTGTCAGGGCTCGCTTTAATATCTTGCGCTTTAGCATGTTGCAGTAATAATTTTTCATTAATACTGGTATCAACATCAAGGGTATACATTAAAATTATGTTGCTCTTTTTTCGTGCATCATAACCACGTTTAAATATTGAAAAATTAATTAACTGCTCTGCCGTTATTTTTAATATCGCAAGAATAGCTTGCTCTAACTCTTCAGGTTGATGATTTAGTGGTAATTTGACGTTAGTTAAACGCAACATAATGTGAATCCAAAGCAGACAAGGGTAAAAATTGGCGCCATTTTACCTGATAGTGCTAGCGATACCAATACAAAGCGAAAACAACAATTGAATTTGTTTGTAAGCTAGGTATGATCCGCACTTTAATAGTAAACATGCTACCGAGTTAATAATTCGAATAGCTAAAATGAGCAGAAAAAATGGCTTTTGTAGTTACTGACAATTGTATTCAATGTAAATACACCGATTGCGTCGCGGTTTGTCCGGCCGATGCTTTTCATCAAGGACCAAATTTCTTAGTTATTAACCCTGATTCATGTATCGATTGTGATTTATGTCCTGTTGAATGTCCTGCTGATGCTATTTATCAAGAAGATGATGTTCCCAATGACCAGAAAGATTTTATTGAACTAAACGCCGAGTTAGCGAAAAATTGGCCGATAATCAATGACGTAATTCCCGCCCCTAAAGATGCCGAGCAATGGGATGGTGTGCCAAATAAAATAGAGTATTTAATAACTGACATCGAATAAACCATCACCCTTTCATTACTTACCCTTTACTCTCGCTCACAATCAGTTAATTACCAATTTACCGCTATTTTTCATCTTCAGCTATAATGTCTAATAGTCTATTCTGACTTGGTAAATAACATGTGGCGAGCCATTGAGCAAAACATTACGCAAGTAATAGGTCAGCAGTTCAGCATTAAACACAAGCAGCCAGTTACCGGTGGCGATATTAATTTATGCTATTGGCTAAGTGATTATCAGCACAATTATTTTATAAAACTCAATGATAAATCTCGGCTACAACAATTTGAATCTGAAGCCTATTCCCTTGCTCAAATTACCCAGTTAAAAACCATGTCATGTCCTAATGTTATTGCTACTGGCACAACTTTAGATAAAAGTTACTTAATTTTAGAGTACCTACCTTTTAAAAAAGCAACGGCGAAAGAATGGTTCAACTTTGGTGAACAATTAGCACGCATGCATAAAACCTCCACTCATGGTCAGTTTGGCTGGGAGCACGACAATTACATAGGCACAACGCTTCAGCCAAATGGCTGGCAAAGTAACTGGCGAACATTTTTTGCCGAACAACGTATTGGCTGGCAGTTACAATTACTCGCAGAAAAATCAATAAAACTTGGTGACATTGAACATATTGTTGATGCTTGCCACGACATACTACAACATCACCAAGTAACACCCTGCTTAGTACATGGCGATCTTTGGCAAGGAAACCTCGGCTTTAATGATGACGGCGCTTTCATTTTCGACCCTGCGAGCTACTACGGCGACCGAGAAGTAGACATCGCCATGAGTGAATTATTTGGTCAATTGCCCGGTGAGTTTTATCAAGGCTACCAAGGTGTTTACCCTTTAAACAATGACTATGATAAACGTAGGTTGGTCTACAACTTTTATCATATTCTTAATCACGCAAATTTATTTGGTGGCGTTTATATTGAACAATGCAAAGCTAATTTAACCCGTATTCTAGCGTTACATTAGGGGTAAAAAGTTCGCACTTTAGCCAGAATTGACCATACTAAATTGACAGGTTTTATTGATAGTTCTAGGAGAAATTATGCCTGATGAAGTTAAAGAACAACGTATTGAATGTCCGAATTGCGGTCACAATATTCGCGTTGCATTAGATGCCAGTGAAGGTGACCAAGACTATTATGACGAGTGCCCTGCTTGTTGCATGGAAATGCATTTAAATTTACATGTTGACGAGTATCATAAAAAAATCCAGCTCAAGGTTAATAGCGACAATGAACAAATATTCTAACTAAATGTTCACTAGTAACTATGAGTTCGCAACAAAATTGGGCATAAACGAATAGTAAAGTATTATAGGTTAAGCTTCATACGCTCAATAGTTTGTACAATTGTCATCGTTTGTTGATCAAATTCAATATTCACTTTGTCGCCAAAAACTGCATTTTGTAAATTGGTGCGAGCTAAAGTTTCCGGTATTAAATGTACAGAAAAGTGTTCATCAACTTCAGCCCCCAGCGTTAAACTAATACCATTAATACTGATAAAACCTTTCGCAAATATATACTTTTGATATTCTGAGGCCAATGCAAAACTTAAAGTGCAGTTATCAGCACTTTCAATGCGATTTATAACGCTAGCTTGGGTATGCACATGGCCGCTTAGCATATGCCCACCAATTTCATCACCGATTTTTAGTGAGCGCTCAACATTAACCTTTGAACCCAGCTCAATCTCGGCAAGATTAGATACTCGTAACGTTTCGTCAATTACATCAAAAGCAATAAAGCTTTGTGCTTCATTTAAAGCACCAAACTCAACAGCAGTTAAGCAAACACCATTTATAGCAACACTTGCCCCTGTTGCTAAACCTTCCACATATTGGTGTTCAAGAGCTATTTTTAACCTAACCGCATTATTCTTAGTTAATATTGAAATTACTTCAGCTTGTGATTGCACAATACCTGTAAACATATATCATCCAGATAAATAAATATTTTTTTCATTCTACCAATAACGCCTAACGAAATAATTACCTAAATGAACATTAATCGATTTTTTTCCAATAGCAAAAATCTAATGAAATTGGCGTACCCAATTTTAATTGCACAGCTGATCCAAAATTTAATGGGTTTTGCCGATACCGTTATGGCGGGTCGAGTAAGCGCAACAGACATGGCTGCCGTTGCTGTTGCCAGCAGTGTTTGGCTGCCATTAATTCTAACCATATCTGGCTTAGTGATGGCATTGGCGAGTATTATTTCGCAGTATTCTGGGGCAAAAAAATTCGATGAAGTGGCAAAGGCAACTTATCAAACGGCATGGATAGCGGTTTTCTTTTCAATCATCATCATTGCGCTTTATTACATTGTAACTCCACTGCTTATTGATTCGCTGTCATTAGAGCCAGAGCTAAAGCGTTTGATGTTCGATTACTTAGGTTACATTGTCTGGGGCGGCCCAGGTTACTGTTTGTATTTAGTATTACGCAATTATTCTGAAGGCTTATCTCACACACGCCCAACCATGATAATCAGCATTTTAGGTTTACTTATTAACATTCCGGCCAACTATATATTTATCTATGGTGAGTTCGGGATGCCAGCTCTTGGCGGTGCCGGCTGTGGTATTGCAACAGCGATTGTTTATTGGGTAATGTTTGCCGGTATGTTTACCTATGCTTACTTTTCGAAGCACTTAAAGCATGCGCCTCTATTTAATAAGTTATTTTGGCCAGAATGGAATGAAATTAAAAAAATTCTATCCTTAGGTGTGCCAATCGCTTTTTCATTATTATTTGAAGTTAGCTTATTTGCTGCAGTCGCTATTTTATTAGTGCCATTTGGTGCCAATGTTGTCGCTAGCCATCAAATAGCAATTAACTTCTCTGGCTTAGTATTTATGGTGCCATTAAGCTTAGCCATGGCTGTTACTATTAAAGTCGGTTTTGAAGTGGGTAATAAAAACTTAGAAAAGGCAAAAGAACTTTGCCGTTATTCAGTCATATTGGGGCTTGTCATTGCGATAGTAACAGCAGCAATAACCTTACTGTTTAGCCATCAAATTGCCGAAATTTATACTATAGAAACAGAAGTATTAGAACTAGCAGCAAGCTTAATGTTTTTAGCCGCATTATTTCAATTTTCAGATGCCATACAAGTTATTTCTGCGGGTGCACTTCGTGGCTATAAAGACACTAAATCAATACTATATATCACCTTCTTCTCATACTGGGTTGTTGGTTTGTCGTTTGGTTTAGTATTAGGGCTAACAGACTGGATAGTACCAGCAACTGGTCCGTATGGCTTTTGGATAGGCTTTATATCAGGCTTAACGGTTGCCGCTGTTTTATTAGCATGGCGCTTAAAAGTAATACAAAAACGTTTTGATGATGAGCAAGCAGCACTTGCATAGTAATATGCGTAGATATAAGCCAGTTTGCCGAATTAAACAGCAAACAGATTCTATTTTATATAAAACTACTTGCACATAATAAAACAGATCGCTAACATAGCGCCCGTTGAGATAAAACTCAATAAGCTCGCTTAGCTCAGTTGGTTAGAGTACTTGCATGACATGCAAGGTGTCGCAGGTTCGAGTCCCGCAGCGAGCACCATATTAGGGTTTAACACCCCATTAAAAGAACCTGATAAGCTTTACTAATAAGCTTCTCGGGTTTTTTTATGTCTATTGCTATTTCATGCTATTTATTTGAGCATGCACTTTTGCTACTCAATAGAATTTCAACATCTTGCTAAATAACATGATTTAAGAAATTAACTTATAGATGAGGTGGAAACCAAACATTTTTTATTTTGCCATCACGGACTTCGTAAATAGCAAAAACAAGCCTATCTTCTCTCCCATCACTTAACCCCGTTAATCTTTCATAGTCGATAACTATTGCTCCATTGACCATTCTTTTTTCGATTATAACTTTGAATTCTTCTGGTACGGTTTTTAAGAACTGGTAAGTTTTCAACAAGTCCTTTTTGCCAACTATATCTGTTGTATCATCCCAAAGGTCTTGCATTTTTACGTCAGAAGAATAGCAACTAGCAAAAAGCTCTACATCATGTGCGTTATAAGCATCTACTTGTGCCTGAACAACGGTGGCTGGATCTTTACTTTCGGTACATGATAATACCTCACTACTATACATACTTATAATTGCGAGAATTGATACGATAATAATCTTCATTGCTATAACCGATCCTTGATACATACTCTGTGAGAAACCCAATAGCTTATTAAGTAGATATTTCTGTATTTACCATCTACTTAATTTTTACTTAAAATAACTCAACATTATTTGTTTTCAAAGACTTATTGTATTATTTTTTTATATTGATAGAGGCTCATACTTATAACTGAGAAGTATCAATCATACTTATGGCTTTTCATTGGAAAAATAAGGTAATACCTCTAATCTAAAGGTCACCATCGCACACTTTGCCCACTGTTTATTAAATTACACTACACCTTACGAGTTTTTCTCATTTAAAACATTGCGCATTTGTTAGTGTCGCTGCAATAAAAAACGATACTGATCAATTTAATGATACTAGTACCGTTGTTATGGCTTGAAGTCACTTGTGCTATAAAAGACAAAGGTATTTGCTAAGCACTCTTCTAAGCGGTTGTTAGATAATAAAATTATTCAAATAAGTTAGAAAATCAGTATTCACCTTACTTTAAACCGCTAAAAATAAAGCTAAAGCTCCAGATCAAACACAACACTTATCGAGGCAGAAAAAACGATATTTTCTTGTAAGTAGCGACCAGGTTTAGCGCTACTACTTCCCATCCGAGCACTGACACCATAATTTTCCGCATCACTATTGGCGCCAAATCTATGGTGACTTTGGTTAGCGTTAGAATTAATACTATAAATTTTTCCTAGCTTGGCATCAAAGGCATTGGCTAATATTTTCCCTTGTGCTTTAGCATTGTTTACAGCAAGTGCATTCACTTCTGCTTTTAATGCTTGCTCTTTAGAAGATTTCAATTCGATATTTCTAATGGCATCAATTTTTACGCTTAAGGCAAAATCCATAAAGGCATTTAATTTTTCGATATCATTTAATGTCACTTTAAGTGTGCGACGAGCAATATAACCATCTATCTTATCGCGCGAACCTTTACTATATGAATAGCGCACTTCCGTTGCTATATTTGACGCAGACACATTGGCTTCGTCGATTTGAAAATCACTTAAACCATCAAGTAAATTGTTAACCCGTTCATCGACATCTTTTTTGGCATCTAAACTGCTTTTTTTACTACTTTCTACCGCTAAGTGCACAATAGCGATATCTGGCATTGCCATCATTTCAGCTTTACCGGTTACAGCAATATGGCGATTATTCGGTAAACTGGTGTTGGCTAACGAAAGCGTAGAAAAAGTTAATGTGGAAAATACCAGTAATCCAATTGAGGTTAAGTGTTTCATAGACATTCCTAATAAAAAATTTATAAAGGTGAATAACTACCGCTAATGAAAGCAATGCAGCTATTTAAATATTAATTTAGACCATGATTAGATAGTTAAACTAGCAAAATTATGACCATTTAATGAAGAATAAGTTTCTAACTTATCAGTACTTTTTAATATTGCTGCTAAGAATAAGCTATCGAACATTAATCCTAGCTGAACGAGTTAAATTCAAACTAAAGTCAATCGATGAATAATTAGCAATTTTTTCAATATTTGTCTCGATTTGTTGATAAAAATCATCTACCTTTCACTTGAAATAAATCAACATTATTACTGTTTAAATGCCAGTACTTGGCTTTACCTGAGAATTAACGACCATGCAGATAATTGACACACTGTTACAGAACAAAAGCTTTATTACGGCGGTGTTAGCCATTCTCATTATTACCTTTAAGTTGCTCATTACGCGATTTATTAAGCGACGCGCTAAAAAGAAGAAAATAGATAAGCGCTTTACGGTTAATCTACTCAATAATATTTTTAACTTTGCACTTATTTTTATGGTTTTCAATATTTGGTCTGTAGAGATTCAAAAATTCGCTTTTTCTATCGCCGCTTTTATCGTTGCAATAGTGTTGGCAACACGAGAGTTTATTCAATGTTTTATTGGCTTTATCTATGTCGTATCTAATCGACCATTTCGAATAGGTGACTGGGTGCAGGTTGGCAAACATTATGGTGAAGTAAACTCGATGGATTGGGTAAACTTAACAATTCTAGAAGTGAATATAGATAATTATCAATTTACTGGTAAAACTTTGTTTATTCCAAATAGCCAGTTAGTTACGAGTCCGATAAAAAACTTAAACTTTTTAAAACGCTATGCCGTACATCATTTTACGATCACACGCGACGGTAGTGTTAACCCTTTTGACTTTATTGATGCGCTAAAAGAAAAAGCTAACAATTACTGCGCAGACTTTAACGATGTTGCGGTTCGATACAACCAAGTGATTGAAAACCGTTTAGATATTAATATTGCCGGCCCTGAGCCACATATTGAGGTTGCTACATCTCACTTAGGAGATACCCAAGTCATTTTTACTATTTTTTGCCCTACAGAACGAGCAATGGAAATAGAAAATAAGCTTACTGCTGACTTTATGAATTTTTGGTTTAGTGCCAAAAGTTATACTTAATCATCAGGCAGTTATACTTTCATTGCTAAAGCAAGATGGTGTTGAATAAAGCTATCTTTGCCCTACATATAGATATTCATATCATGTAAACACTGTTCGGCTCCACCTCGTTTTAATTCACCATATTCCAAGGCTACAGTCGGGTTACTGCGCAAATAATCACGAAAAGCTAAATGTTTTAAGGCATGAATATCATTACGTTTAAAACCATGTAAATGGTGGCTACGATTTATGCCACCTTTTTGAAAGTATCGACGGCCAACAATGCCATTCTCACCCTTGGCGATATATCCCAACGCAGCAAGTTCTATATGCTTATCTTCAAAGCAAGACAAACAGTCAACTTCAACTAGAATATCGATAATAGGTTTAGCAGACAAACCTTGAACTGACGTACTGCCAATATGATGAATGGCAACATTGCTATCAGCAAACACTATTTTCAGCACTGCTTGTTCTTGCTGGAATTGTGTGGGCCAGTTGCAGTTGTAATTATCTACTACTATCTTTCTTGTCATTATATTTGCTCAAATTTCACTCAAACAATGCGAGTTAACTTATATCCAGCCTAGTACACCACCAAAAGCAACAATGGCAATAATATTAATTGCGTATAAGCCGCCAACTACCTGTATCTGTTTTTTCCTTGATGGCATGTCGTAGACCCAATAACAAACGCTATAGAAACTCAAGTAGCCAACTGAGAAAAGCAACCAAGGGGCACCAGCATTCCACCATGACCACTCCCACGTTAACGCACCAATATGGTTTAACGTTATTTCCACCAGAACACTAAGCATTGAGAAAAGAATGGCAAAAAACCAACGGTTATTTAATCCTAAAATTTTCATTTTAGGATCTTTAGGCAAAGCAAGCGTTGCCACAATACCCGAGATGGCAAACATGAAACAAATTTCTACATTTAAACCGATGAAAATTAAAAATGCAGTGTCACCGGGGGCAGCCCAAACTGGTGCATGTTGAGTAAAATGAAAAACTAATGAATTCCATATTTCATTAAACCAATCCATGCCCCAAAATGCCAACCCAGCAAGAAACCTAGACCAATTCCCGCGATCAGCTTCTTGAGCGTAGACATAAATAACAATCAATAATAAAGGAATTACATACCAAGAAAATTGGCTAGTATCTCTCAATATCGCTAACGCTTGGGAGGTCGATTCGGTAGACATAACATTGAAACCATTAGTTTTTTGTTAACATGCTACCACAAGAAGAGATACTTTAAATAGAGAGGTAATAAATAAGAAGAAGGTAACTACATCAGGTAGTACTTAAACCTAAGCGACTTAATTCAGCATAAACATGAGCCATAGCAATGCTATTTTCTTGCAGCGAACCATCACTCGCTGAACGAGCAATAAAACCTAAGTCAGAAATGTTAAAATGGGCGTCAATGTTGACACCAGCTTTGATCAAACAGTCTTGGCTACAAGAATCTCCACACCCTTCTATTAAGATAACTTTTCGACCTAAACACTTAGCTTTAATTTTTTCATCAGAAGCCGCCATAAGCCATGAAATGCATGACATTTCAGCTATACCGTCACTATCTAGTGTTAAGGCAATGTCATTCGCCATCGTTGCTAAGTGCGAACAACCAGAACAAGAAAAAACCAATGGCTTATTGTTTTTCATTACATATTCCAAAGTGTTAACTTGTTCAAGGTTAGAACAAATTAAGACGTAAAAATTACGCGAATTTCATTATCGACAATTCGCTTACAATGCCATCTTAGTCAACTTTCCGGCCAACACTTTGATGTAGATCAATGTTTTTTAGCTTACTATCCAGGTTAATTGTTATGAGATATTTCAATTTGAAATGAAAGAAAAAGTTATTTTAACTTTACACTTTGTAAGTATGTGTTTTCATACGATCAATTCTTTTACTTTGTATTTTACTAGCAAGCCTATAGAATTAGCTGTTTTTTCAATTTGAGTCCAATTCATGTTTGTTCGTTTTTTAACAATTTCCATCTCGTTTTTTCTTATTTTTGCTAGCACCTTAGGTCTAAACGCCAATGCAAACGAACTACAGCGTTTAAATAAACAACTCGCGGCTGATTTTGCTAAAGAATTAAAAAAGCATAATATTCCAGGTGGTGCATATGCCATCGTAAAAAATAATAAGGTCATCGCATTAGAGAAGTTTGGCTATACCGATACCAAAAAATCAAAGAAAGTCGACAACAATACAGTCTTCCGTTTAGCCTCAGTCTCAAAGCCATTTGCCGCAACTATCACCACTATGTTGGCGCAAGAGCAGCAATTAAACCTGTCCGACCCAATTACCAAGTATTTGCCTAACTTTACCCTCGCCACTAAAGGTGCAGCTGATAAAATTCAATTAAAACACTTACTAAGTCACTCTAGCGGACTAATGCCAAATGCTTACGACAATTTATTGCATGAAAATTGGAGTATGGAAAAAATAATTAACCGCTTTGATCGCGTTAAGCCAATATGTCAGCCAGCCAAATGCTACGGTTATCAAAATATCGCCTATGGATTTTTACAGCCAGCAATCGAAGCTAGCCAAACTAAAACCTATTCCACCTTGCTACAAGAAAGAATATTCTCACCACTAAAAATGGCAAATGCTTCTGTGGGCATTGATGTTTTTCGTAACAACAGCAATACCGCTAAACCCCATATATTAAGAAAGCGCATAAAAACGGGCAGAAAAGACAAGCAAGGTAATGATATTAGAAAATATGTTTGGCGTACTGTCGATGTTGAACCCGACTACTATAAAGTCGCGCCAGCAGCAGGAATTAATGCCAGCATTACAGATTTAGCGAAATGGTTAATTGCTAATTTAGGTTACCAACCTACCGTGCTTTCACCAGCATTATTAGACGAACTGACCACACCACGTATTAAAACTAAAAAAGATTTGCGCCGCAGATATTGGCGCAACCATTTAACGGATGCGCACTACGGTTACGGCTGGCGTATTTATCAGTTTGGTGACCACCCAATAGTTTATCACTCAGGCTGGGTTGCGGGTTTTAGAGCTGATATTGGCTATTCGCCTGACTTAGATATTGGTTTTGCGGTACTGATTAATGCTGAATCAAATGTTATCAATAAAATAACCAGTCAGTTTTGGTCAAAAGCTCATAAGAAATTGCTAGCAAAAGTAAAAACTTAGCTACGATTAAGATATTAAAAACTTCAAATGGCCAATACCAAAAATTGCTGGATTATATGTCGATAGATCTAATTAAGTAGTACGTTGGCCATATCTCTCGTACTTGGCTTTCCCAAGCGGGTACAACTCTGCCATTATCGTCTAGTAAAAGCCAAACTTTGGCCCATTTTTGAACATTTTTACCTGACTTACTCAGCTTTAACGGCAAAAACCTACGTTCATAGTTACTACCTTGATATTCAACAACACTGCGAGTTCTTGCTCTACTGTATAGCGCATTTAACGCGGTATGGATCACCTCAACTTCAGATAAAGGCAGCAGCTTTTGATTTTTCAAGCAGGCTACTATCTCAGCTTTCTTAATAGCGACTTGCATATAATCATCTAAGTAAGGGGTATAAACCATGCCCGTTAGCCCACGAATAGAAGCAAGCTCTCTATCAGCTAAATCCTTTAATGGCATAAGCTGATGATTAATGTCGTATAGCTCACTGATCACATGAGGCTTATCATTTAATTTAGCCAATCGTTCTTTCTCTCATCATTAAACATTGCATCACCTTAACTTGGCGGGTCAATATTATTAGCAATACTGTTATTTAAACGAAACCAGCCAGCAATAGAATAACGGTCACGTTTTGCGGCTAACACCTCATGTGGGAATTCTTCACTTAAAAATACCACTATTGTGCCGAAATTAGGTGTGACGGTAACCTTATTATTATCTGCTATTGATACTGTCGGCGATTGGTTCTTATAAATCACCAACTCTCCACCATCATCAGCAGACCAATGTTGATTGAGATAAACTACCACCGATAGCACACGATTACCTTCACCTTTAAAAGCGTCTTTATGCTTTTTATAAAAATCACCTTTTGCGTAATGTGCAAAATGACTCTCAAAAGAAAATAAACCTAAAAATAGCCGTTTATTTAAAAATGTTTGCAATGACTGTGACCAATTTATCCAAGCACAACTTGCTTCACTGTCATTTGTTATCCAACAAATTTCGTCGGTGCGAATAAAGTGATTAATTGTATGATCTTTTGCTCGACCAATGCCTGCTCGTTTAAAATTATCTACTGGTAATTCAGTAATATGTTGTAATAACAAGGATGTAAGATTTTCGGGTAACGCATAAGGGCGAATACTATAGCCTTTATCTACCAGGTCATTTGAAATGGATTCAAATAGCGATGGGTCATCACCAGAATGTGTCGAGTGAGGTAAACTCAACGACATCCTGTCTTAGATATGAAAGCTAACATTAAGCAGCTAATTTAATAAATGGAATATATGCCATAGTACCACGATATCGCTTCGCTAACCTCAGCTTTCGTCATTTCTGGCAATTAACACCTGCCATAATTTAGCCACAATTGCTCATTACATTGCCCTGATTTAACCGCAAGCAACACTTTTTCTCTTGTTTAAATAAGCAATATCACAAGGATATTGGAGAATACAGGTGTTCAATTCAAACAAAAACTTAAGATTAATAGATTATCAAGACTCATATTTTTATCAGCAAAAACGTAAAAAGGCGCGCCGTAAATGGTTGAAAGCTTTTTTGGCTATTACACTACTTTTAATACTGGCGGCGGTTGTTGTGCCATTAGCACAAAGTCAAAACATCAACAATGAACTGGGCTCAGCTCAATTATTCAATGGCGAGAAAAGTGAAAATGGCCTTATTCATGGTCCACAGTTATTGTTTAATCATCCTGATAAAAACAAACGCGTCGCACTACCAATCGATATAACCGCAGATATCGAGGTCAGCGGCTTAATGGCTTACACACAAATAAAACAAGTTTTTATCAACCCTTATAATATTGAGCTTGAAGGCAAGTATCAATTTCCATTGCCCGAAAATGCCGCGATTAAACATTTAACGGTCAAAGTGGGTGACAAAGAAATCGTTGGTCAAATAATGGAAAAAAAAGCAGCCAAAGCTGTTTATAACAAAGCGAAGCGTCAAGGTAAAAAAGCCAGTCTAGTGCAGCAACAACGAGCTAATTTATTCACCAATAATATTGCTAACATTCCTGCACAATCTACCGTGGTAGTTACCTTAACTTTTATTATGCCGGTGACATTTTTCAACGACGAGTTAAATATCAATTTACCGTTAGCCATGACGACCCGTTATCAACCGGCATATTATCAGCAGTCCCCTGCTGAACAGTCGCCAGAAAGTAATATTCCTGATGCCACGGCCTCGAAGGAAATAACGTCGAATGAAAATCACTCAAATAAAAGTAGTTCAATTGGCAATACGCCATATAAAAGCGCATCAAATAATAGCACCGCAAATATCCTTGCGCTAAATCTTAGCGCACCAAACGGCAAGGTTTTGGCAAAAAGTCAGGCAACAATTAATATTAACCTCAACGCTGGCGTGGCGATATCCTCTGTTCGTAGCAGTAGCCATGCAATTAATACCAAGGTAATTGATAATCAACAGTCACAGTATTTAATCACCCTATCTAAAGCTCGAAGTATTGCTAATCGAAACTTTAATTTAACCTGGCAGCTTGAGCCAAGCCAAAAGCCACAAATTAGCAGTTTTACAGAACAAGTTGATGGCGAGTATTTTACCTTACTGACCTTTTTTCCACCGCGTGCTGATAACACTGAAGTAATAGCGCGAGATATTATTTTCATTGTTGATACTTCTGGCTCTATGCAAGGTAGCTCTATGGCGCAAGCAAAAGCCAGTTTGCAACATGCTATATCGCGGCTAAATGATAACGACAGTTTTAACATTATCGCCTTTAGTGACTCGGTTAATTTGCTCTTTAGCAACACCCAAATGGTCAACCGTCGTAGCATTAATCAGGCACAACAATTTATCAACCATTTACAGGCCGATGGCGGCACCGAAATGTACCGACCTTTAAGCCAAGCATTGGTAATGGCAAAAAATAGCCAACAATCATCACAAGCTATTCGTCAAGTGGTATTTATTACTGATGGTGCCGTTGCCAATGAGTTTGAGTTGATGCAATTGCTTGATGGTGCTCAAAGAGACTTTCGCTTATTCACCGTTGGTATTGGCGCAGCACCGAATGGTTATTTTATGAAGAAAGCGGCTCAGTTTGGTCGTGGCAGCTACGTGTTCATTCAGAACAATAATGACGTACAAGCGAGTATGTCAGCCTTAATGACTAAAATTAGCCAACCTGCGGTCAGTAACATTGAGTTAATGTTCGACAACAAAATTCATCAGCAAGTTGATGTTTATCCGAAAAAGATCACCGATTTATACCTTGGTGAGCCCATGCAAGTCGCTATCAAATCTAAATTTCCTATCACTAGCGTGCAGCTAACAGGTGATACCGCATCTCAGCCTTGGTACCAGCAGTTGATTATTGATGACAGCCAAAAATCACAGGGCATTTCAACAGTATGGGCACGCAGTAAGATTGAAGACTTATTGGATGGACTCGTAATGGGCGCTGATAAAGAGCAAGTAAAACATCAGGTCATCACAACCTCAATTGCTCACCAAATTATTTCTCCATACACCAGTTTCATTGCTGTTGAAAAACAACCTGAGCCTTCTTTACAAACAGCAGCACAAAAGTCGAACATGCTAGCAAAAGCCCATGAAAACTTAATGGTTGCTATGCCTAAAACAGCACTAGGTTGGCATCAGCAATTTATACTTGGCTTGTTATTAATGTTAATCGCACCTTTAACTCTTCGTATCTGGTCGAAGTAACATGTCGACTATCGCCTTTAAAGCGTTATTACTTGTTGGTAGCTTGCTGTGCATTAATGCCAGTTGGCTACCAACTAAAGCATGGCTGTCACAAGCATTAATTAGTTATAGCTGGCAGCAATCTATCACACAGCAAAAGCAACAAAGATCACTTGGGCAAAACCAACTTCAAGGCAATAAAACAACAAATACGAAAGTTGCAATAAAACCTTGGCCATGGGCTGATACTTTTCCCATTGCCGAGTTGTCATTTAAACGCCTAAATGAAGATATTGTTGTGCTAAATGGTGGCGACCCAACGACTTTAGCTTTTTCAGCTGGCGCTATTGCCCCCTTTAATCAAACCAATAGCGCTCAACCTTTTGTCGTTGCAGGACATCGCGATAGTCATTTTGCTTTTTTGGAGGATATACTAATGAAAGATGTTATTTCAATGACAGATCAACACGGGCAAAGTCAGTTATACCAAGTTGAAGCTATTGATATTGTTGACGCGTCATCTGGGCAATTACCGGTTTTAGCCAATGACAGCAGCTTAATTCTCATTACCTGTTACCCATTTAACGCCATAGGTAACGACACTAACGAACGCTATGTCATCACCGCCAAGCTTTTGTAAATTTCAATATTTAAAAGACCAGCGCTAAAAATGAAAAAGCTAGCCGTTGATCATTCAACAGGCTAGCTTTGGGCTAAACCTAAACCTAAATCACTTAAAGATGTAGTTTCAGCGCTAAATTAATCTCGCTATTTTACAAAATGTTCACTATGAAAACGTAAATGCTCTGCTATAAAGCTAGCAATAAAGTAATAGCTATGGTCGTAACCTTCATGCTGATTTAGCTCAAGCGGGTAATCACTTTCTGTTGCTGCAGCCACTAACGCTTCAGGCTTTAATTGTTCAACTAAAAAATCATCACCATTACCTTGATCAACTCTTGCAGACACAAATTCAGTAGCGTTACGCATTAATACACTCGCGTCATACTCTTGCCAAGTTGCTTTATCATTACCTAAATAAGCGCTAAAAGCCTTTTGTCCCCAAGGACAATTAACTGGGTTAGTAATAGGACTAAATGCCGATACTGAACTATAACGACTAGCATTTTTCAGTGCTATCATTAACGCGCCATGTCCGCCCATTGAATGACCTGAAATTGCCCGTTGTTGCGTTACAGGAAATGTTGCTTCAATCAACTCAGGTAATTCATTAACAATGTAATCATACATCTGAAAGTGCTTATTCCAAGGCGCTTGTGTTGCGTTAACATAAAAACCTGCCCCTTGGCCTAAGTCATAGCCATCATCATTGGCAACATCTTCACCTCTAGGGCTGGTATCTGGCGCAACAATGGCAATGCCTAATTCCGCAGCTATACGTTGCGCGCCTGCTTTTTGCATAAAGTTTTCATCGCTACAGGTTAACCCTGATAACCAATAAAGTACTGGGACTTTCTCACCCTTTGCTACCTGTGGCGGCAAATAAATAGCAAAACGCATGGTGCCATTAACGCTGTTTGAATAATGGCTGTATTGTTTATGCCAACCACCGAAGCTTTTATTGGCACTGATATTTTCTATCGTCATTGGAAAACCTTTTAACTGAATCCTAAGCTTGCCTTGAAGTGCTTCAAGGCAAGTATTTACTATACGCTAAGTTTATATGCAATAAGCTTAAAAACTACTTATCAAAATGGATAACGGTTCGGATACTTTCACCTTTGTGCATTAACTCAAATGATTCGTTAATATCTTCTAAGCCCATGGTATGAGTAATAAAATCACTTAACTTGAATTCACCTGCTAAGTAACGTTCTACGTAATCAGGCAATTCAGTGCGACCTTTTACGCCACCAAAAGCACTTCCGCGCCATACACGACCAGTCACTAACTGAAATGGACGGGTTGATATTTCTTGGCCTGCGCCAGCAACACCAATAACGACTGATTCACCCCAACCTTTATGACAACACTCTAACGCTGATCGCATTAAGTTAACATTGCCGATACATTCAAAAGAGTAATCAACACCGCCATCTGTCATTTCAACAATAACGTCTTGAATGGGCTTATCGAAGTTTTTCGGATTGATAAAGTCAGTTGCACCCAGTTGCTTAGCAAGGTCAAACTTACTTTCATTAATATCTATGGCAATTATACGACTCGCTTTTGCCATAGTTGCGCCAATCACTGCAGAAAGACCAATACCGCCAAGACCAAAAATAGCAACTGTTGCGCCTTCTTCAACTTTTGCCGTATTCATTACGGCGCCCATACCTGTGGTAACACCACAACCGAGTAAACAAACTTCTTCTAATGGTGCTTCTTTATTCACTTTCGCTAAAGAAATTTCTGGTAAAACCGTATATTCAGAAAATGTTGAACAGCCCATGTAATGAAAAATAGGTTGGCCGTCTTTGTAAAAACGCGTAGTGCCATCTGGCATTAAACCTTTACCTTGGGTTTCACGAATTTTTTGACATAAATTGGTTTTACCTGATAAACAAAATTTACACTCGCCACACTCTGGTGTGTATAACGGAATAACATGGTCGCCCACTTGTACACTAGTAACACCTTCGCCAACTTGCTCAACAATGCCGCCACCTTCGTGACCTAAAATAACCGGGAAAATTCCTTCAGGATCATCGCCTGACAAAGTAAATGCATCGGTATGACAAACACCTGAAGCGATAACCTTAACTAACACTTCACCTTTACGCGGTAACATTACATCAACTTCTTCAATTGATAATGGTTGTTTAGGGCCCCAAGCAATCGCCGCTTTTGATTTAATAAATTTATCAGTCATCTCAAATCCTCAATACTTATAAAAGTTAATTTTTCATCTGTCACTGAACGCTTTTCGCTTGCTTAGTAACTGAGTGTAAAAAAGTTCATTCGGTTTATTTAAAAAAGTACAAATAACTATAGTTGAATATAATCAGTCATAACGATTTTTCTAAAACTTCAAACTTAATCAATGAAGCTATTATATTTATTTCCTGTAAAATGATAATATAGGGAATGACAAATTACTTTTACCTATATGTAACAATAAAGTTTAAGTGATCGATAGAGACTAAGGAACAAGCATGAACTTTGATGGTATTAGTGAATTTGTTTATGTTGCAGAAACAACCAGTTTTACTCAGGCAGCAAAGAAGCTCAACATATCTACCGCACACGTAAGTCGCAGAATCACCGCATTAGAGCAAAGACTTAACGTAAAGTTACTCTATCGAACCACGCGAAAAGTATCATTAACCCAAGAGGGGCAACTTTTCTATCAGCATTGCCGCAGTGTTTTAGACGGTATTGAAGAAGCAGAGCGCGTGGTGACTAACTTGCAACAAAAGCCACAAGGTCATATAAAACTAACTGCTCCCGTCACCTACGGTGAACAGAAAATACTGCCCTTAGTCAATGACTTTATTCAACAGCATAATGAGGTTCAGGTCAGTGCTTACTTGAGTAACCAAAAAGTTGACATGGTTGAACAAGGTTTCGATTTAGCCATTCGCTTAGGCAAATTGGCTGATTCAACATTAATGGCGAAGAAGCTAGGAAGTCGAACAAACTACCTTTGCGCTTCACCGCAGTATCTTGAACAATACGGCATGCCGCATTCATTATCTGAACTCAATGATCATAGCTGCTTGTTAGGTACACTTGATTATTGGCGCTTTAAAGTGGCAGGAAAAGAAAAAACCATTAAAGTTAAGGGCTCGCTTCGTTACAACAACGGCACGGGATTAACCGATGCGGCATTAAAAGGCTTAGGCATTGTTCAGCTACCTGACTATTACGTGAAAGACTTTATTGCACAAGGAAAGTTATTGCCATTACTAAGCCAATTTCAAGAAGCCGATGAAGGCATATGGGCGGTATATCCGCATAATCGTCAACTCTCGCCAAAAATACGTGCCTTAGTTGATTACTTAAGTAAACACTTAGCCCCATAACAGGCTTCACTCCTAACTAACAACTAACAACTAACAGTGAATAACGTACAGCTAATAACCTTTAACTTTGTCAACACACTCAGGCAATTGACCCGTTTGTCGATATTGCACAATGTTGTTCGCGACAATAGTACAGGCAGAGTTCATATTAGTAGGTGCTGAAATATGCGGTAATACAGTAATATTTGGATGCTGCCAAAGTTCACTAGTACTTGATAAAGGCTCTTGTTCAAATACATCAAGTACCGCATGCTTAATCTGCTTGCTATCTAATGCCTTGAGTAATGCTTCTGTGTGAATAATACCGCCACGAGCAAAGTTAATCACTGAACTCCCCTTCGGCATTTTATTAAGTAACGCTGTATTAACTATCCCTTTAGTCTCAGGAGTTAGCGGTAACAAACATATTAGAATGTCACTTTGAGCAGCCATTTCAGCTAAACCGCTTTCACCATTAAAGGTCGAAATACCCGCTAAGGTCTTAGCTGAGCGACTCCAGCCCATCACTTGAAAACCATTATTTTTTAACTGCATAGCACTCACGCAGCCTAATTCACCTAAGCCTAAAATGCCGATACGTCTTTGACTCGCTGGAACATAAGCTTGTTGCAGCCATTGCGTTTTGTGCTGTTGCCTCGCATAAGTAGGCATATCACGGTGTAAATATAAACTCCACGCCAGTACCGCTTCTGCCATCGTTTGGCTGAGCATAGGGTCAACCAACCTCACCACTTTAATCGCTGACGTTTGCAATGTTGCCATCAATTTTTCAACGCCCGCCCACACACTATGCAGCCAATGTAAGTTTTTAAATTGTGACAATGTGGCTAAATCAGGGTTAGCAACAATGGCTAACGTACAAAGATGCTTGTGCTCTTGGGGCACATCATCAGCTAAAACAATACTCTCATCGGGCAGTGCTTCATTAAGTGCTTGAAGCCATAAAACTTGTTCATTTTTTGCTAGTTGGCTGATAAAAGGGATCATAATCACGCACTTATTGTTTGATAATTTTGCTATTTTACCTCAACATAGCAACGTTTTAATCTATTGATAAACAAAAACTTATAATTTTGTTATATCATCCGTCCCCTAACTAATGTATAACGACGCCATGAAAGTACCTAAACGCATACAGCCACTTGTTGATGATGGCCTAGTAGATGAAGTAATAAGCCAGTTAATGAGTGGTAAAGAAGCCACCGTTTATATGGTTCGTTGTGGCGACGATATTCGTTGTGCAAAAGTCTATAAAGAAGCGATAAAACGTAGCTTTAAAAAAGCTGCGCAATACCAAGAAGGCAGAAAAAGCCGAAACAGTCGTCGTGCTAGAGCAATGGAAAAAGGCTCTAAATACGGTCGTGATCAGCAAGAATCTGCATGGCAAAATGCTGAAGTTGACGCACTATATAAATTAGCCGAAGCAGGTGTTCGCGTACCTCACCCTTTTGGTTGTTTCGACGGCGTTTTATTGATGGAGTTAGTCACCGATGATGAAGGTGATGTAGCGCCACGATTAAACGATGTTGTTATGTCAGCCGAACAAGCGTTGGAAGATCACACATTAGTTATGCACTACGTAAAACTAATGCTTTGTGCTGGTATTATTCATGGTGATTTATCAGAGTTTAACGTGCTAGTAGACGATTACGGCCCTGTAATTATCGATTTGCCACAAGCGGTTGACGCCTCCGCTAACAACAACGCCAAAGCCATGCTAAAACGCGATGTTATCAATATGACTAATTATTATGGTCAATTCTGCCCAGCGTTAAAGCAGAGTAAATATGCTGATGAAATGTGGGCATTGTTTGAAGCTGGTGAATTAACACCTGAGTCTGAACTTACCGGTTTATTCAAAGAAGATACCGCCAGTGCTGACGTAGATACGGTATTAGAAGAAATTAAAGCCGCTTTTGAAGAAGAAGAAGCAAGAATAGCCCGAATTGGCGAAGCAAATGCAGTAGATAGTGAGTTCTAACTACTGCTCTTGATAACAAGTATCTAGCGTTCATTTTTAGTAAAAGAATAAGATACTGCCAATGATCAAACTTGCTAGAAAAACAGTCTCACTACCCATCAGTAAAACCGGTCGCCAGCCAACCGACACTACTTGCTTTAATGACGTTTTTACGCCAATAGCAGCAATTGCTACCACTAATAAATTACTCGATAAGCTTCGAATAACCTCAATCAGCCACGCTGGCATCACGCCAATATTCTTTAAAAAAGCTAAAACGAAAAACAGAATTAAGAAGCCTGGAATAAAGGCACTTACGCCACCACTCATTTTGCTATCACGTTCTTTAAAAGCAAAAAACACCATCATCACAATTGGCATTAATAGCGCTACTCGCAATAATTTTATATAAGTTGCCACATCACCCGCTTCAGGAGAAATGGTATAACCGGCACCAACCACCTGTGCAACATCATGAATAGCGCCGCCAATAAAAACCCCGGCTAACTGATCAGAGAAACCTAAATAACTGGTGAGAATAGGATAAAAAATCATTGATAATGTACTAAACGTAGTAATACCAATAACGGTAAGCGCAAAATACTTTTCTTGCGATTTATCTTTGGGTAACACCGTTGATATAGCCGCAGCAGCAGAAACACCACACACAGCAACCGCGCCACCAGAAAGTACGCCAAAGGTTTTTGGTAAACCTAATACTCGGGAAAATAAAACACCAAAAATGATGGTTAACGCCATGCTAGTCATGACAATTAACGGTGGAGTAATCCCCAGTGAAACGATGTCGGCAAAAGCAATACGCACGCCCAGTAAGCCGACACATAATCGCAGTAACTCACGAGAGCAGAAATTTACACCTTGCTGAATATTGCTTTTACGATAAAAAGCATGGGCAGTTAAACCTAATAATAAAGCGAACAGCATTACAGGGGCTTGATAACGGGTAGCAATTATCGCCGCTACAATGGCTATTACCGTGCACAATATTGTACCTAGTAATTTAGCTTTCAAATTTGCCAGCATTTATTGGTTAAACCGTAAAAATTATGTTCATGGAGAGTATGGATAAATTGTATCACTAGTGATGACAATATTATTACTTTTCTATCGCTTAAATATTAAAAAAACCTGCAATTGCAGGCCTTTAAAACAAGCTACAGCATCAACATTATGCTGCTAATGAAACCACTTATTATTAATACCTTTAGCGGCAAAGCGTACTAAGAAAAATGCGATAACAATAACCATTATTGGCATAATCATTCCACCAGGACCATATACGTCAAACGAGTTACTGATGAAAAATGAGTGAAACATTTGCACAACAACGCCAACAAATGAGACTACAAATAACGGATAACACATATTTTTCTTCAACACTAAGGCCAAACTTCCCAGTGCACCTGCAAAAACGGCAAAGGCAAAAGCAACAGTAGCCCATATTGGCGTAGTGGCATACAAATCTTGTTCGGCTTGCGGTAATTCAGCAATCATTTCTGGCGTCATCATCATTTGACCAACAAACGCCATTACCCCGAGTAAATTCCAAACAAACGCTAAAATCGCTGCGACTTTAAACCACTTAGGTATAGCAACAATCTCAGGTGCTTGCTTGTTTTCAGCTTGCATATCTTCAGACATAATTCTTTCCTTATTTTTTTAATTTTTAAGAATCTCTTATGTCCTACTTATATCATAAAGTTCTGAATTCTTTAATTAAAAATTACTCGCCCCAAATATCTTTTGGTTTTAACTTTAATACCTTACGTTCACCAGGTTTACGTTCAACCTTTGTTTTATTAGGGTTAACATAAATCTTACTTGCTTTAGGCTTCGCAGCATTATAATTCTTGTTTTCTAATACTTTTTCTAACTTATCTGGCGCATCTTCAACAACAGAACTTTTCACTTGCGCTTTAGCACGACGCTGAACATGAAATTTCTTATCAACACCTTGTAAAAAGTTACGTAATACTTGGTCTTTACATTCGCGATAATTTTTATGCTCAGGCTTGCGAGAAAATGCACTCAACTCAGGCTTATTCAGCTTAAAGTTTGCCAGCGCCAACATATCTATAATGTCTTCAGCTTTTAAATTAAAAGCAATTTTAAGCTTAGTTAAAATTATATTATTGTTCAAACGCTTTTCAGCTTTAGGTGCTTCGCCTTCTTTCTTACCGCGACGTTCATTAATAAAACCATTTAAAAATGCGGCAAACGTAGAGTCCGTACAATTAACATAAGCCGGATCTTCTTCTTTCTTTAACCAATTACTGATTTGATCACGAGTCACGGTTAAGTCACCTGAGGCAAAAATTGAAATCACCTTTTGATCATTAAAATTAAAGGTATATCTTAGGCGGCGTAAAACATCGTTATTAGTCACAAACTTCTCCAAAAAACCAACGATTTTCATTGGTTAGTGTTGTCTTCATTGATAAGTTAACCTCTAAACATTTATAGAGCACCGACCTAAAAGAAAAACAACACAATAGCTATTCAATTACGCAATATTATACACGCTTTAAATGTTGAGATCTTTAAGGACGTCAGTTAAATGTTGCTGGTAAAAAGCAAAAGCGTAATGAAGCTTCATTTAGCGGTTAAATTTCGCATAATACTCATGGTAAGATACTCGCCAAATTGCATTTTTCGCAATGCTAATGGCTGATATCGCCATCAAAAATTACAGTTAAAAATTAAAGAGTGGTCATGAGCAAAAACGTTAACTTATTCAATCCAGTTTTAGCAAAAAGTCGTGGTAAAAATTCCGATAAAAAAGTTTGGCAAAACCTGCCTGGTAGCAGTGCCAGCCTCGCCATCTATCATGGGGCATTATCTGCTGAACAACCGATTTTATTGTTAACTCATGACACGCCATCAGCATTACGTTTAGAGCAAGAGCTTGCTAGCTTAAATCAGCAACAGCAATTACCTATTTGTTTATTTCCTGATTGGGAAACCTTGCCATACGATACGTTTTCACCGCATCAGGACATTATTTCTCAGCGATTAGCCACTTTATACCAATTATCACGCATGGCTAAAGGCATTGTTATTGTGCCGGTTACTACGCTAATGCAACGTTTAGCGCCAAAACAATATTTAGAAGCAAACAGTCTAATTATTCAAAAAGGCGATAAGAAAGATTTACACCAGCTGCGACAAGAACTTGAAGCAAGCGGCTATCGTTATGTTGACCAAGTCATGGAGCATGGTGAGTTTTCAGCTCGAGGCGCCATTCTTGATTTATTTCCTATGGGCAGTAAAACACCCTTTCGTTTAGATTTTTTCGATGATGAAATCGATGAAATTCGTTTATTTGATCCCGAAAATCAGCGTTCAAGCGATAAAGTTGCCGGTATTGACTTGCTACCGGCGCATGAATTCCCAACCGATACTGACGGGGTAAATTTATTCCGTAGTCAATATCGAGAGCAATTTACCAGTACAATTCATAAAGAATCTATTTACCATCAGGTCAGCAATGGCATTATGCCAGCAGGTATAGAATATTATTTACCGCTGTTTTTCCAACAATCAAATACCTTGTGTGATTATTTATCAGAAAATACTTTGGTTATCGTTAGTGGCGATATCGACAAGTCACTTGCCAGTCATTGGACTGATATTGAATACCGTTATGAAGACAGGCGCTACGATCCAACACGCCCGTTATTGCCGCCTAGTCAGTTATTTCTCAATAGCGAAGAGTTATATAGTGCATTAAAACCTTTTGACCGCATCAATTTAAAACCAGAAATCATCGATGAAGATGTTAAAATCGCGCAAGTACAGTTTGATGTCAACACATTACCTGACTTAACCATTGACCATAAGTTAAAGCAGCCTTTTGAGCTATTAAATAATTTTATTGCCAGTAAAGAAACACCTACAAAATTATTGTTTGTTGCTGAAAGCCAAGGCCGCCGCGAAAGTGTTTTAGAGTTACTGCAACGTAATCAAGTCAAACCCACTAATTTCGATAGCATTGAAGACTTTGTTAATAGTGATAGCGATGTAGGTATTACCGTAAATGCCTTAAGTGCTGGTTTTATCTTTCAAGCTAAAGGTAGCGCTAAGAAAAATTCTATCGCGCTAATAACTGAAGCTGAGTTGCTTGGTGATGTGGTTCGTCAAACGCGCCGCCGTAGCAAGCAACAAGATATTCAAAACGATGCAATATTTAAAAACTTAGCAGAGCTAAGCATTGGCCAGCCCGTGGTTCATATCGACCATGGTATTGGTCGATATATGGGACTACAAACCATAGAAAATGGCGGCATAACTACCGAATTTTTAGTCTTAAGCTATGCCAGTGAATCTAAACTTTATGTGCCAGTTGCCTCATTACATTTAATTAGCCGTTATTCAGGCGCTGATGCTGAACATGCACCGCTGCATAAACTGGGTAATGACACTTGGAGTAAAGCGAAACAAAAAGCGGCAGAAAAAGTGCGTGATGTGGCGGCTGAATTACTCGACATTTACGCAAAACGCGCCAGTAATCACGGTTATACTTTTAAACGCGATAAAGATGAATATCGCGCTTTCGCTGACAGCTTCGGCTTTGAAGAAACCTTAGATCAAGAACAAGCGATTAACGCGGTGATCAGCGATATGCTATCTCCACAAGCCATGGACCGTCTTGTTTGTGGTGATGTTGGCTTTGGTAAAACTGAGGTAGCCATGCGCGCCGCATTTGTTGCTGTTAACGATGGTAAACAAGTAGCGATATTGGTACCAACAACATTGCTAGCTCAACAACACTATGAAAACTTCCGTGACCGTTTTGCCAATTGGCCAGTAAGCATAGAAGTGCTCTCGCGCTTTAAAACCACCAAAGAACAAAATGCCGTTATTAAAGACGTTGAATCAGGTCAAATTGATATTTTAATTGGCACTCACAAACTACTGCAAAACAGCATTAAATATAAAGACCTTGGCTTATTGGTAGTCGATGAAGAGCATCGCTTTGGTGTTAAACAAAAAGAAAAAATCAAACAGCTACGTTCAAATGTCGATATTCTTACCTTAACCGCGACACCAATTCCGCGTACGTTGAATATGGCAATGGGCGGCATGCGTGATTTATCTATTATCGCCACGCCTCCAGCGAAGCGATTAGCGGTAAAAACCTTCGTTAGAGAACGAGATGATGCCCTGATCAGAGAGTCAATATTGCGTGAAATACTGCGTGGTGGTCAGGTCTATTTCTTACATAACAATGTTGATACCATTGATAAAACCGCAGCCGATATTCACGCATTACTGCCAGAAGCAAAAATAGTGACCGCACACGGACAAATGCGTGAACGTGAGCTAGAACGCATCATGAGTGACTTTTATCATCAGCGTTACAACGTATTAGTTTGTACCACCATTATTGAAACCGGTATCGATGTACCTAGCGCCAACACCATTATTATGGACCGAGCCGATCGTTTAGGCTTAGCACAATTACATCAACTCCGTGGTCGTGTCGGTCGTTCGCACCATCAAGCTTACGCTTACCTCTTAACACCACATGAAAAACGTATGACCAAAGATGCTAAAAAGCGTCTTGAAGCCATCGCATCACTTGAAGATCTCGGTGCTGGTTTTACCTTGGCAACCCATGATTTAGAAATTCGTGGTGCGGGTGAGTTATTAGGCGAAGACCAAAGTGGTTCAATGAGCCAAGTCGGTTTTAGCCTCTATATGGAAATGCTTGATGCTGCTGTTGCCGCATTAAAAGACGGTAAACAACTAACTCTTGACCAAGTAATGAAAACGCAAACAGAAGTTGATTTGCGCGTTGCCGCCCTGCTGCCTGATGACTATATTTTTGATGTCAGCCTACGCTTAAGCTTATATAAACGCATTGCTAGTTGTAAAACCAAGCAAGCGTTAGACGACGTACAAGTTGAACTCATCGACCGTTTTGGTTTATTACCGCAACCCGCGAAGAATTTAGTGCATATTGCAAAACTTAAGTTAAAAGCTGAGAAAATTGGCATATCTCGCATTGATGCCGGCCCTGCTGGTGGCTCAATTGAATTTAGCAGTGATACAAAAATTGACCCTATGTTTATTATTGGTTTAATTCAGCAGCAACCTAAAATTTATCAAATGGAAGGTGGTAATAAGCTTAAGTTTAAGCAAGTAACTGAAGATGCCAAAGCACGTTTTGTATTAATCACTACCATGATCAACGAACTAGGTAATCACTTACGGGCAAAATAGCTAACTAAACCGCTAGCCATAAGTAAAAACACTAGGGTAATAAGCAAAGGTAAATGATTGATAATTTAAGTATTGATCTACTTTTGCTATTATCCGGTGGTAACATCGACATTGTCATTGCCGACAACGGCTACTAACAACTGGAAACTGAATGAAATTTAAGCAGCTTTTACTATGTGCCATCACAATTGCGTTACCGCTTTCGGTTAACGCTGCGTCTGATAAAAGTAACGATCGTTGGTTCGAAATTGAAGTTATCTTATTTAGTCAATTAGGTGATAAGAGCCTGTTAAAAGAAAACTTTCCTGATGGTAGTGAACTGCCGAAATATCGCCGCACAGAAGACTTACTCGCAAGATATTTAAATCCTGACATTGCCAGTTTAAAACAGCTATTACCTAGTTGTGATTCACCACAATACAAACCTGATTTAGTCAGCCAAAATGCTAAATTACCTGCTCTTTTTACTGAGAAATCATTAGCCGACATAGTGCAGCTGTCATCGCTATCAGAATCTTTCACAGCTGAGTCATCGGTAACATTAAATGAGCTTAATAACAGTACGAATAGTTTTGGCGACGGCACGGCAACTTCAGCCACAAGTAAAGAAACAACAACTCAGCCAGTAGAAACTGACACTTTCGCGTCGCAAAATAATAGTGAAAACGTTAGCTCATTCGAAAATGAGTTAACCGCTGAGCTTTCTGATGAAAAACGCGCCGAGATACAAGCTTTAGTGCTTGCTGCTGAAACCGAGTTTAGTGATATTAAGTTTCAATACACGCCTAAATCAACTTCACAAAGTTCAGATAAACTTTCGCGAAAAATCATGTGCCGAATTGATGAAGCCTATTTCGCGGAAATTAAAGCTAATGATCCAAGTTTTGATTACAACGGTTTTGCTGTTGATAAAATGCCATTGAAAATCAATGCTATTGAAGACATCAACAGTGATATCACTCATCTGCTAAGTAAAGAATCGTTAAAGCTTGGCGATGTTATACAAGATTTAAGATACACCAAAAATTTCCGTCCTATTTTGCATATGGGCTGGCGTCAAGTCGCTCGACCTAAAAAGCAATCTATTCCGGTGAAAGTTTACGCTGGTGATAATTTTGCCGCCGACTACCAAAAGCAGTTAACGCAGTACCAATTAGAAAAGCGTCAACTAGACTTACTTCAGTTGGACAATGGCCAAGTTGAACAATCACCGCTAGTTAATGACACTGCTATTGAAACCAATCAAGAATTGCTACTGGCACAAGCGAAACAAAAGCGCATTGCCAATATTGTAGAACAAATATCATCTGTATCAGATGACACTGAGTTACTATTAAACTCAATTGAACATGACGACTTATCACTAAAAATCAATAGTGACACTGCTTTAACAAATGAAGATAACATTGCACCAATAACACCAGTGCAAGATTGGTTCATTGATGGTTTATTTAATGTTCATTTGAAGCACTACTTGTTTATCACCGCTGACTTCACCATTTTAGACAAAAACTTAGCGGAGCTTGCTACAGCACAATTAGCTAACAGCACATCCGCATCAACAAATAATGGCACATCCGCATCAACAGATAATGGCACTAACGACACTATCGACAACTCAGCCTTAGCTGCACCAAATACGCAAGTACAAGCGAAAGCTATTCGCTTTAAGCAAAACCGACGCGTTATTAGTGGTGAAGTGCATTATTTTGATCACCCTTACATGGGCATGATCGTACAAATTAGACCTTACAAAAAACCTAAGCCTGAAGAAGATAAGTAAAATATCTTAATCAGAATTAGAAACAATATTCAGAGGACATTATGGATAAAGAAATTGAAATTCAAGCAGCGGTATTTCGCCGTTTATTAGCACATTTAGACAACCGTAAAGACGTACAAAATATCGAATTAATGAACCTTGCCGGCTTTTGCCGTAATTGTTTTTCAAAGTGGACTGTTGCTGAAGCAAAAGAATTAGGCGTAGACGTTGATATTGATACAGCTCGCGAACAGGTTTATGGTATGCCATACAGTGAGTGGAAAGAAAAACATCAGTTACCAGCTACTGATGAGCAAATGGCTAAATTTAATGAACTGAATCCTAAAAAATAAAGTTTTAGGTAATAAGTATTAAATAGTATGAAGGAAGTTGCTGTTTATGAAGTTTTATAATGTCGTAATCATAATATTCTTTTTGTTGATAACTGATTTAGCGCACGCTAAGCAGCAAAACCTTCGTACGTCCTACTACCGACAGAACACTGCACCGCAACTATTTTTTAATAAAAATGACCAACCTATTGGCGGTATACTTTTCGACATAACTCATGCAATTGCTAAAAAAGTTGATATGAAACTTGAAATGTTGCCTATTCCTCGTAAAAGAATAGAACAATCATTACAAAGAAATATTATTGATATGCACTGCGTTGCCAACCCTAAGTGGTATAAACCAAACACTTTTAAATGGAGCAGCGTTCTTTATAAAAACCCTGATATTTTAATTAATAGACAAGGAATAACGACCTTAGCCGAATTATCTCAATATGAAGATTTAAAAATTGGCACTATATTAGGCTATAGCTATCCAGAGTTAACGCCATATATTAAGAATAAAAATATACTTCCTGTAACAAGTCTGTCGCCTGCCAAAAGTTATGAAAAATACCGAAAAAATAAAGTTTCTGGCTTTATAAGCGCCTCTATCGAAGCATCTTACTTTTCCAAAGAGCAAGAAGACTCAGTAATACCATTGAATAACAACGATATACAATGTGTCTATTCTCCAAGTATGAATACGTTAACTGTACAGAATATCAATACCGCAATTAACCTTTTGAAAAGCTCCGGTGAAATAGAATCGATATTAGGTAAGTATAAAAAGCTGCCAGAAAAAGTACTTCAATATGGTGACAAAATAACTGAATGACTGAATGACTGAATGACTGAATGACTGAATAGCACTATTCAATATTGTTAGTGTTTATTAAAGTGATTAATAATTAGACTTTAACAAAGAAAGCAGGCTCCGCCGTTCTACGATCATTTCTATCACGAGACTCTAACCAACGCCCTCTGTTTATTCGATTTTTACGACGATCTTCTCCTAAACGTCTGTCATCACCGGTAGGTAAATTATCCGTCGTTTTCAATTTTTCTGGCTCTGATCCTACGCTTAATTCAACGTCATCACTTTGATTGTTTTGATTACTTTCATTTTGACGTTGACGACGGCTATCCTTGGCTGATGGCGCAGCTTTTACGGTATAGCTTGGCGGCAGTAAATCAACGAACACTTCCATAACTTTCTCTTTCAATTACTAAATGATTATCACTGTACATTTAATCGGCAACCCCAAAAAAAAGTTTAGCTATTTTTAACATAGTCGCTATAAAAAACACATGAACTCGAGAAACAGCCACTTACAACTTTTATACTAAAAAATGATTTTTTCTTGAGTAAGATAATCGACAATAAACCATCAAAAATGTATGGTTAATTGAATAGTAAATTAGGAAAGTAATATGCGATTTAGTCACACAAAAATAATATTTATATTGGCTATATTACTGGCGACAAACGGAGCCAATGCACACCAAACATCGATTAAGCCAGCACCGGTCAAGCCAGCACCGATAAATAAAAACTATCAGCTCACTATTAATCCAATTGCAGACAATGTTTTTCAACATGTTTCATATAAAGAAATAGAAAATTACGGCATGGTGCCTTCCAATGGCCTAATTGTCACTAAAGGTACAAATGCTTATATTATCGATACGCCTTGGACTGAAGCTGACACTAAAAAGCTACTTGCTTGGATAGAAGAGCAAGGCCTAACTGCTATTAGCAGTATTTCAACACATTTTCATGATGATCGCGCAGGCGGTATTCCCTATTTAAATAGCGTATCGATAGACACATACGCCAGCAAATTAACTAATGAGTTACTTATTAGCAAAAATAAACAAGCGGCTAAATATAATTTGTTAAGCAGTAAAAGTAAGTTTGATACCGAGGGTACTATTGTAGTTTTTTATCCGGGAGCAGGACATTCTCGCGACAACATTGTGATATGGCTACCTGAACATGAACTGCTTTTTGGCGGCTGCTTTGTCAAAAGCTTAAACAGTAAAACATTGGGCTATACCGGTGATGCAGATATCGCACAGTGGCCTACTTCAATGCAAAAGTTAATTAATAAGTACCCTATGGCGAAACAAGTGATACCTGGACACGGAAAGACAGGAGACAATAAGTTACTAACTCACACGCAAAAATTAGCACTTAAAGTAAGTGCTATAACGAAGCGTGAAAAGTAGTGACTTTAATTGATAGCTAATAAGTGAGGTAAAAATAGCCGTTAACTATAAAAAGGTTTCAACTTCAGTTTGTGTCAAATAACGCCATTCACCTAAGGGTAAATCTGCTAACTTTATTGGCCCAATCTGTTCTCGATGCAAACCCACAACTTTATTGCCTACGGCAGCGAACATACGTTTAACTTGATGATATTTACCTTCGGTTATCGTCAACAACACTTCTTGTTCATCAATTTTTTCTAATTTTGCAGGACGAGTTAAGCTGTCTTCCCCTTGCAATTGCACGCCAGCAGTAAACTTTTCTGCGGTATCATCTTTTAATGGGTTACGTAGCCATACGCGATAAACTTTTTCACACTGCTTTTTCGGGGAAATAATATTGTGCGACCAACGGCCATCATCGGTGATTAAAACCAAACCAGTTGTGTCGGCATCCAAACGCCCTGCTATGTGCATATCGAATGCTCTATCAACATCAATTAAGTGTAATAAAGACGGATAAGTTTCATCAACATTTGAGCAAATGGTATCGACAGGTTTGTGCAAAATAATATAACGAGAACTACGGGCTGTTAACTCTTCACCATCAATAGTAATACTATTATTTTCATGTACTTGTGTCGAAGGGTCCTTAATAACAACATCATTAACTAGTACCGTACCCATTTTGAGCAATTTTTTTGCTTCGGTGCGGGTAAGTTCGGTACTTTTACAAATAAATTTATCTAATCGCATAGGAAATGATGTCGCTAACAAAGTAATAGAATAAAGGCGACGCTATTATCGCCATTTAAATTATTTTAGCAAGACTATAGCCAAACTACTTGCGGATGCTGACTCAGCTAGCACAATACCAGTAGCCTGCACCAAGTTGCGCAGTTATAAAGCCAATAAAATCGCTGTTGTTAGTCCACGGAGCAAGTTGCTCTTGCGTAATAACAACTTGATCACACATTAGCTGCACAATAGGCGAAATAGCTTGGGGGAATTTAACGGTTTTGCCATCAATGTAGCAAATACCTTCAGTTAACGTTTCAGGAAAATAAAACGCTCTCACGCCACCTAAGCGCATTAAATTATGCTCTGCGATGGCAACTTTAATATCGTCATCAGCAATTAAATCAAGATCAGGTTGCAAGTCTAATTCATGCTTAGCTTGAGTATAAAAAGCGCCAAGAAAGTCACGTAACATTTCATCATTATCTGTTAACGAAGTGAGTTGCTGCTTTATTTTCGCAAAATCGTTCGCATCAATTGCGCCGCTATGCTGTGTTGCTTGGCGTTCTGGGTCGGTAATTAACTGGCCACCTTGTTCATTATCAATCAAATGATCGGCAAAACCACTGAGTAAACTCACCGCTGAATTCGTGCGAAAGCCAACTGAAAAACTTAAACTTGTTTCTAAGGTTATCCCTTCGTGCGGAAAGCCTGGTGGAATATATAAAATATCACCTGGCTCCAACTCAACGTCAATAATGGCTTCAAATGGTTCAACATGTAAAAGTGCGGCGTGTGCTGCAAACTCACGATGTTGGCCTTCATCACCAACACGCCAATGTCGCTTACCAGAGCCTTGGCAGATAAATACATCGTACCAATCAATATGTGGCCCTACGCCACCACCAGGGGTTGCAAAACTGACCATTAAGTCATCTAAGCGCCAATGCGGAAGAAAACGAAATGGTTCTATCATTTGTGCCGCTTCTTCTGACCAGTTATCGAGAGCTTGTACAACCAGCGACCAGTTTTTATCACCTAAGTGCTCGTAAGATTCAAATGGGCCAAATTCAGCCTGCCATTCTTCACCTTTTTTATACACTAAGCGCGACTCAACTTCTTCTTCACAGGCTAATCCGGCAATTTCATCAGCACTAATTGGGTCTTGAAAATGTTTAAAGCCTTGTCGGATAACCACAGGTTTTTTCTGCCAATATTCACGTAAAAAATGTTCTTGGTTGAATTCGTCAGCATTTAACTGGACCATATTAATAACCTTTTATGTTCTCATTCATACCAATTAACATCAGTTTATTGGCAGTTTTTCCAAATAATGTTGGTTAGCATTTATCTAAACAACAATTAACTTTTTCTGGTTTATGCCACTGACATGCCAGCAATTTTATGCCAGTAGCCATTACATTCTTCCACTCCGTCAAGCGGATATTTTTCAGGGTTCACTAGCTGATTACCAAAGCGATCAAGCATGGTATAAGCTTTTTCGTTATCAGCGCTAATACGGGCAATATCAACCCCCATACTTGCCATTTCTGGTACTTCATTCACTAAGTTATATTGGTAACCTGACATGGTTTGAATACCGTTTAAAATGAACACGCGCTCACCTTCTCGGCTATTCATTTTTCGCCCTTCAGGGTATTTAATGCAGCAATACTTACAATCGTCTTTTGGTCTATCTTCTGAACGAGCGGTAAAACAGCGTGCTGAGTACGCAAGCGGCATATAGCCCCACGAAAATACTTCACACTCAAATTGGTCACGAATGCTTTCTTCTTCTGCTTGTTGCAGTAAAGTTTTCAGCCAATCACCAGAAACTTCTACAGGCATTACCCAACGGCTCATACCTTGTCGAAGTAATACTTTTAAGGTCGCAATGTTGTAGCAGTTAATTGCTGGGCCTGCGACAAATGGTAAGTTAAGTTCCTGCATCATTTGCACTGCACTTAAATCATTCGCTTCAATGAGCAATTCACCGTTACCACATAATCGGCGCATGGTTTGAATTTCTGCCGGTGACTCCAACAATGCCATGGTTGATAGCACGATTTGTTTGTCACTACTACTGGCAAGTTCTTTGGCAAGACTTATCCAGTCTTTTGCTCGTAATTCACGGCGCTTAGAACAAACCGTTTCACCTAAATAAATAATATCGGCTTTGCTGTCTAATGCTTGTTGATAATAAGCTTCAACATCGTTTTTTGGCCAAAAAAACAAACTAGGACCAAGAGAAAATTTCATATTCATTTCCAACTACTTATCTAAATATTTGTTTAACTATTTTGCGGCCATGAATCATGGCCATAAAGCTTACTGCCATTTACGGTGATATGCGCCTAGTGTCGTTTGACTACCTTCAGAAAGGTTCGATAACGTATTCATCCAAGCCTGTTCAACATCATAGGCGTCTGGGTTTTCGGCAAAACGGTCTAACGCCATGCGCCACGTTTTCGCTACTTGCTCAACATAAGCGGGGCTGCGCTGACGCCCTTCAATTTTCACTGAGGCAATACCCATTTTTACTAACTCAGGAATAAGCTCTAAGGTATTTAAACTAGTAGGCTCTTCTAGGGCATGATAAACATTGTTATCGACTTCAAACCGGCCTTTACACAAGGTTGGATAACCAGCGTTTTCATCACTTTGATAGCGGTCAATCAGCACATTATTTAAACGGCTTTCCAAGCCTTTATCGGTTTCTTGCCAACGAACATATTTAGCAGGAGAACAGGCACCCGCCGTATTTGGCGACTCACCTGTCATGTAAGAAGATAAGTAACAGCGCCCTTCTGACATAATACACAAGCTACCAAAGGCAAATACTTCTAGCTTTACTGGGCTAGTTTTTGCTAACTGACGAACTTGTTGCACTGACAACACGCGCGGTAGTACCACACGTTCAACGTCAAAATTGTTTTTGAAAAACTTTATCGCTTCTAAGTTGGTTGTTGACGCCTGGACTGACACGTGGCGTTCAATATCAGGGTATTTAGTCGCTGCGTAATCAAGCACCCCCAAATCAGCAATAATTAAAGCGTCAGTACCAATGGCAACAGCGTTATCAACCGCTTTACGCCAGCGATCTTCACCGTCAGGGTGTGCAAAAGTGTTAATGGCTACATGGAGTTTTTTGCCATGTTCGTGTACGTAATCTGCACCTTTAGCAAGCTTGCCATCATTAAAGTTAAGACCAGCAAAATGACGTGCATTAGTATCGTCTTTCATACCGATATAAACTGCATCAGCACCATTATCAATCGCTGTTTTAAGCGCAGGTAAATTACCCGCAGGACACAAAAGTTCCATATTATCCAAACCAGAATTTATTTTGTTTGGCAGTGTACCTAGGTTCAGCCAGAGATTATTTGATATAAAATAACTAATTCATAGCAAATGAATTAAAAATGAAAGCTTATTTTCAAGTAACGCCAAGATACAAGTCCAACTTTGATCTGCTTCATAATAACGGTAGAGCTCGCATGATAATGTAATGCCCATAATTTAAATAAGTAAAACCTAAAGTTGTGACATTGTTATTTCAGTCACCATTTAGCGTGTGGAATTGACCTTGATTAATCAGATTACCGAGCGACTGAACTTAAAAAATCTACCATTTAGCATACGAAGCCGTGCCTTATCACTATTGCCTAAAATACTTAAACCTAGCTTACGCTTAGTGCCATTTAGCGCACAAAATAAAATGCTAATACCTGCATTGCACTCGGTATTTAAAGAAGCGATTGAAGACGGTGATTTTGAATTTTTAACTGACAAATGGCTGAAAATATCTATTACCGATATTGACCTACATTGGTGGATTAGCTTTGATCAAGACCGACTTATCATGGCAGCGCCACAGCTAGCCATTGAAGAAGATGTAAGCTTTAGTGCTTCAGGTGATGACTTACTGCTTATAGCTGGTCGCAAACAAGACCCAGACACCTTATTTTTTCAGCGCCGTTTACACATTGAAGGCGATACGGAATTGGGTTTAGAAGTAAAAAACCTGATTGATGCCGTTGATGTTGACCAACTACCTAGTAGCGTACATAAAATTATCAATATACTGGCTGATGTGGTTGAGCAAACCCAGCAAGAAATTAAGCATGGTGTGCTAGTTTAAGTAAAAGACAATAGTAAGTGTAGATCGCAGAAGTGATTCCCTCTACGACAGGAAATATAATATAGGTGCTCTACGCTTATCACTAATTTCGTAATTAGCCGACTTTATTTAGGCATATATTTACCACTGTAAATTGTCCTTTTTGCCACCAAAGCAGTCGTTCATCATGAAACTACTGATGCTAACTTTGTGCGCTAATAGTTAGCCCTAACGTTCACTTCAAGCTAGTAACTGCCATCACCCTTTGCTCTCCAAGCACTATATATTGCCGCATTGCTGACTATAGAAACCGAAACAATAAAACATAAATATAAAAAACCTTCGTTAAGTTTGCATTAATTGAAACTGTGTTAAATACTGTATTATGTTGTTACATAAAAATATAACCACATAAAATATAAGGAATAATATGAAGGTAAAACTTTTTAGCCTAACGCTATTTTCAACTATTATTTTTACTACTTGTACTCAAGCTGCCGAGAGTGCAAAACATATCCCTGGAGTATTTATTGGCGCTACGCACGTTGAAAGTGAAACTGAATTCACTTTTGGATTTGAATATGAATACAAATTAAATAAAAAATGGGGGGTAGGTGCGGTTTTTGAACGAACAAATAAAGCACATCACAATGATGGTGTCGCTGTGGCATTAGCATCAATTTATTACCATCCAACTAAAAACATTCGTTTAGGAGCAGGTATAGGGCAAGAAAGAATTGGTGGTGGACATCCGCATGAAGAAGATTTATATCGAATTAGTGCCGCCTATGATTTCCATGTGAAAGAGTTCGGCATTGCACCTACAATTGCTGTTGATTTTGTAGATGATGAAGAAGCTGTTGTTTTTGGCATCGCCTTCACTAGACCTTTTTAAAGACAATAAATTAAATAATTTTAATGAATAAACATGGATGTTTTTCTCTGGCTTAATTTTGTAAATTCACCGGTAGGAACATTACATGCTCTCTAGATTAAAAATCACACAAAAGGTTTACCTGTTAGGTGCTATCCAATTAGTATTAATGCTTGCAATGGGGTTAACATCCTTTTCTCAAATGAACAAAATTGGCAATGAATTGATTGATATTGCAGAAAGTGACATTCCCTTATCCAATAGAATTACAAAAATTGCCGAGCACCAATTAGAGCAAACTATTCTATTTGAGCGCTCTTTGCTAAAAGCGAGCTTAAAAGAAGGCAATATTTCGGGTGCCTCACAGGAGTTTACAGAACTAAAAAGTAAGTTTGTAAGCTTAAGTAAAAAAATCAATAACGAATTTAGTGAAACGTTGAGCTTCATTAATTTAGCCTTAAACGAATTACACTCTACTCAAGCCAAGACAACTTATCAGCTTTTAGCGACTAAATTAAAAGAAACAAACGCTGAATTTACAACGCTAACGCAAGAGATTAATAAAGTATTATCTCGTACTGAGCAGTACAAAATTGCAGAGCTATATGCCGACATAAAAAAAGTAGAGTCGCATGAAGATAAAGTTGAGCACAGCATTATAGAAATATTGGATAGTATTCAAAAATTCACCTTAGAAGCCGCGGTAAAAGCTGAACACGATGAATTGACAGGCATAAAGATTATTAGCTATCTGTTTATCGGTGCAGTAATTATAGGCGCAATATTACCCACAATTATCAGCCGAACAATCACAATCCCCATCAATAAGCTACAAAAAGGGCTAGTGGAAGTTAGTGAAGGTGATGGTGACTTGAGCTTTAAGCTTAATGAAAAAGGTAGGGATGAAACAGCTAAAGTTGCTATGGCCTTTAACAATTTTCTATCAACACTAAAAAGTACAATTCAAGAGACTAACCAGCAAGCAAGTGCATTAGGCGACTCGTCAGACATAGCAACTCAGATAATGCAAGACACGTTAATTAACATTGAAGCACAGCAAGTAGAAACTGAAATGGTGTCTACTGCAGTTGAGGAAATGAGCAGTACAACCATAGATGTTGCGAATAATGCGCTTAGCGCCTCAACAGTAACAGAAGATGTTCGTAAGAAAGTATTGCAAGGAAAAACGGGCGCAAAAGAAACTCAGGATATTATTCAGCGTTTATCTCACGAAATAAACGATGCAGCAGCAGTTATTCAATCTTTAGTTTCTGAGACTAATAATATTGGTAGTGTTTTAGCTAATATTCAAGGTATAGCGGAACAGACAAACTTACTCGCATTGAATGCAGCCATAGAAGCCGCTAGAGCAGGAGAAAGTGGCCGAGGTTTTGCTGTTGTGGCAGATGAAGTAAGAACGCTTGCGCAACGAACACAAACGTCAACCGTGGATATTCAAAGCCTAGTAGAACGCTTACAAAGTGAAGCTAATAATGCTGTTAAAAGCATGGAAAAAGGCACTAATATTACTGAACAATGTTTAACAAAAAGTGGCGAAACATTCTCAATATTTGAAGATGCCTCTCAAGCAGTTGATGAAATCTCTGAATTGAATACCCATATAGCAACAGCAGCGAATCAACAGTCTCATGTTGTAGAAGAAGTTAACAAAAACCTTGTTAACATTACCGAAATAGCGAATAAAACTACCCAAGGTGCAAGAGAAGCTTCAGAAGCTAATGACAACATAGCTAAAAGTCTTGTTGAGCTATACTCAAATCTCAATAGATTTAAAGTGTAAATATTTTGTTCATCTATTTATTTCAAAATATTTAAATACAATTAACAAAAAAACTATTTGCAGTGGCTAAGTTATTTTGGTCTTATTTCTGTAGTTTCTAACTCGTTAAGAGGTCGAAAGCGTCATATAAAAAACTCCTCCAATGTCAGCTATTTCTCAAGATAGCTGACAGGAAATAGAGTATGTGAATCTAATTATTAGATCTATTTTGTGGTATTAGTTTTCATTCAAATTTCGTGTTCCAACGGCAGCAGTTAGCTTAAGAGGCATAAAGAACGTAAACTTCCGCTTAACACTTTTTCTTATCTGCACATTTAAATCAACATCTAATTAAACCAACAAAATAAAAACTACTGACGCACCAACTGCAACGGCTTCACCAAGTAAACAAACGCCAAACCAAACGACAATCCAAATACAATAAATGTCCCTGTGCTTTCCCAGCCGTACGGTAAAATATTGAAGTGAAATAAAATATTTTCGACAAAGCCTAACGCAAAGCCACTCGCCAGTAGCGCTTTATTATTTAGGTTACCTCTAGCTTTAAATGCCTTGGCAAGTAAGTACCCCGCCACAGGAAATGTTGACCATATAATAAAAACAACAATTGAGAAAAATATCGCTAATGGTGAAATACTCTCAGTAACAAGCTTTTCGATAACCGCATACGACTGTGCGAAAATATAACCTAAATATAAATACAGCATAAAATCTCTCTAAGGTGTTTTGACATAACCACTGCATGGCTATAGCTGAACATGAGTTTACAGAGATTACTTTTTAGGGTTTTGATCTAATACAAAGCTACGAGATTAAAATGTTGCTTTGTTTATTCTTTGCTATGACTCAAAAGTGTTGTTTCGGTTAACCTGCAACGACATAAAGCAGGCGAATTCTCTTAATATAATTCGCACTTTGATACGAGAGTATGCGTTGCCATGAACTTATTTAATGGCAACTGCTCTATTGGTCTTTGTTCCCTATAATATTTACTAAAATTCTATCGGCATTGGTAATTTTCATCGGACACAAAAAAGGTTCGCCAAGCGAACCTTTTCCAGTCTATTTTATTAGTCAGTATATCAAACACAAATTCGATTTAATGTTGTATCAACTTCAGCGGCAGTTCTTTGTTGCATTTCAGCTAACTCAGCCACCGATGATAAGCCGCTATTCAATTCACGACTTAGTTCTACTACCATCGACATATTATCGTTAATAGAGGCTGTAGAATGTTGCTGCTCAGTTGTACCTTGTGCAATTTGAGTCGTCAGCGTATCCACTTCGGAAAATACTTGGCCAATTTGTTGAAGTGCATCAACTACTTGCTCTGAATGAACCAAACTGTCTTGAGATAAGCTTTGACCACGACCAATAGCATTTACCGCATTAGTCGACTTTTCCTGTAAACCTTCAACCATGGCATTAATTTCAACTGTGGCTTCTTGCGTGCGGTGTGCTAGCGCTCGCACTTCATCTGCAACAACAGCAAAGCCTCGGCCCTGTTCACCTGCTCGTGCCGCTTCAATGGCAGCATTCAACGCCAATAAATTTGTTTGGTCAGCAATACCGCGAATAACTTCTAACACAGAGCCAATGCGTGAACTCTCTTCTTGTAATAACGCTAAATCAGTTGCCATTGCCGTAACTTCTTTAGCGAAGTCTTCAATGGTATGTTGGCTAGTATTTGAAGCGTTAGTACCTTGCTCCAAAATAGACAGCACTTGATTAGTTGTTTCACTCACTTGCGTAGCACTTTCTGACAATGTGGTTGATGTTAATGCAACTTGGTCAATCGAACTTGCCATTTGCTCAATTTGTGTAGCTGATTGATTTACTGCACCAACAGAATCACCCATTTGTACTGACAAAGAAGCAGAACCTTGTTTTAGGCTGTCAGACTCACCACGAATTTCATGAATAACGTCAGCTAAGTTATCAATAAACGTAGCAAGATCATTCCCCACTTTCGCTAGGTCATCATTGCTTTCATCTTGCGTTAGCTTCTCTGGTGCAACGTCAACACTAGCCACTTGGTCAATGTATTGTTGTAAACGTTCAATACGTCTAGTCAATTTTTTCTGAGAATAAATATAACCGGCAATAGCTTGTATAACTGTCATCACTATTAGTAAGCTGATAATTGAGGCTTGACTAAAATCACTGCCAAAAAATACAACGGTGATAATTGCAATAATAGCGATGGCAACTGTGGGTACGAGTAACTTGATACTGAGGCGATTCGACATCTTTTTTCCAAATACTTATTTATAGTTATTTTTATTGTTTATGCTAAACAGAACTTTTGGCAATTCATGCTACAAGCCAGCAAATAAATTACATGCTATTGTGTTAATTTACTATTAATTTTTTCAGTAATACAAAATACAAGGCTGGTATTAAACAGCTATCTAATTAAGGAAAGTATGATGACATTCACCACAATTTTGATAATTGTTATTGCTGTTGGCTCTGTTTTCGCAGGAGTTTTATTGCTAAAGCAGTCAGCGAGTAAATTTGAACTTACTGATGAACAGCAACAAAAAGTTAAAGACAGAGAAGCTGAGCAACGTAAAAAAGATCACGAACAAGAATAGTTTTCGTCATTTGGACGAGTTTAAACTCGCCTAAGCTACTACCTTTTTACCTGACGGGTAAATTGTGTGCTTCTTGGTTAATTTGGTAAAGCCAGACCCTTAGCTATTATTAACTTTAATTCTTACGCAAGCTTTTCACTAAAATATAGCCTACTCATGCACTGGCCATACTATTATTCAATTCATTCTTAATAGTGTCATTATCACTGAATTTAAATTAGATAAAGCCAATAATAAGACTCACAGAGCAGCTTAATGCGCCAAGTTTAGTAACAATTGATATTAGACCAGTTTTTTCTTTACTTGTTTGCATAACAGCATAAAATCACACTATATTTTCCTGACTGGTTTTCCCATGAGTTCAATACAGCATTTATTCGAAAATAATCAGCAATGGTCTGACAAAATAAAACAAGAAGATCCAAACTTCTTCAAAAACCTTTCTGAACAACAAAATCCGGAATACTTGTGGATAGGTTGTTCTGACTCACGCGTACCAGCTAACGAGTTGCTAGGAATGCAACCAGGTGAAGTTTTTGTTCATCGTAATATTGCCAACCAAGTTATTCATACAGATCTTAACTGTCTTTCTGTTATTCAATTTGCCGTCGATGTTTTAAAAATAAAACATATCATTGTTTGCGGACATTACGGTTGTGGTGGTGTTATTGCATCACTTGATAATAAAAGCCATGGTTTAATTGATAACTGGCTGCACCACATTAAAGATGTTTATCGTTTTCATAAAGAACGCTTAGATGCAGTTGAAGATAAAGAAGAACGTTTGAAGCTACTATGTGAATTAAACGTTATAGAACAAGTTGCCAACGTATGTAATACCACCATATTGAAAAAAGCATGGGGTATAAATCAAGACGTTACCGTACATGGCTTTGTTTACAACCTACATGACGGTATTTTAAAAGATTTAAACGTTTCGGTTGATACTGACAAATAGTATTAAAATGATATAAAAACTCGTTTTTAGCACAAAAGGCTTAACTTTCCCGTTAAGCCTTTTTTGTTTGTTCCTCCTCTCACTCAACATAGTGAATTAATTACTTCACATTTTTGATTGCAGATAAAATGTTAGATAAACGACATTCTTCTTACGGTTGAAACGAATTTAGGGCAAAATGTCGGGCTTAAATTATTAGTGATTGAAAAATAGATATGGCAAACGAAGAGAAAATATTCATTATTGGTTTACCGAGAACAGGAACCACTAGTGTTTGCGCTGCAATGCTAACGTTAGGTTTTCGTGTTGCACATACAGCTTACACCGATCGCGCTTTTAATGAAGCGCAAGTTATCGCCGATACGCCAATTTTCTATGACTATCAAAAGCTAGACCAAGCTTACCCCAACGCAAAATTTATTTACTTAGAGCGCTCATTAGAAAAGTGGTTACCGTCAATTCAACAATTATTGGCGCGTATGCATGTAAACTTAATTAGAGACGATGGCGGTTTTAATCCAATCATAAAACGCTGTTACCAAGGAACATTCTCCCCCTACTCTATAGAGAACATTAATAGCTTTGAGTTTTTAACCCAATGCTACCAGCAGCATAAATCGCAAGCTCAAGCACACTTTAAAAATCGAGCAAGTGACTTTTTATCAATTGATATCAGTGCTAACGATAGCTACACAAAACTGACCCAGTTTTTAGCCATTGAAGAAAGTTTTATTGAAAATTCAGGTTTTGAAAAACTGAACGTTGGCGGTAAAGTTACTGCTTGGAAAGACATAAAAAGTGACTTAAAAGTCGACTCGACCAATAAAGGCCGAGTGACTAAGTTACCTTACTTAAGCTAAGTCTATTCTAGCTCTTAATTACTGCGTTGGTTTTATTAACGCAGTATGCCGCGGAACAATCATCGCCGAAAACATAACCGCTAAGGCAATAAAAATAGCAGAAATAACTAAACAAGCAATAATACCGTAAGCCTGAAAAACCCATCCTGAAAGCACTGTACCTAATAACCGGCCACCGGCATTCGCCATATAATAAAAGCCAACATCAAGTGATACACCATCTTTGCTCGCCATATCGACAATAAGAAAACTATGCAACGAGGAGTTAATAGCGAATAACACGGCAAATGCAGTTAAACCAACAACAATAACCCAAGTGGCAGGCAGCCCTGTACTTAAGGCAACGGCCATTAAACTTGGCACGATGAAAAGTAACGCTCCCCACTTTGCTGCATCTTGGCCATTAGGTGACTTATCCGACGCTTTAGCCGTTAATTTGGGCGCTTGTGTTTGAATAACGCCATATAAAATTATCCACGCGGCAATAAAACCGCCTACCCAAGTATGTTGCCAACCAAATTCAGCCGCCAAAAACACTGGCAGTGCGATAACAAACCAAACATCTCGAGCAGCAAACAAAAATAACCTTGCCGCTGAGAGCAAATTAATCGCTCGGCTTTTCGACAGTACGTCTTTAAATTTGGGTTTGTTTTTCGCTTTACCTAAATCTTGCTTCAAGCTAAATAAACTGAACAGCCAAACTACAGACAACGCCAAAGCCATTAATGTTATCGCGCCAGAAAAACCGAACACTGTTAGCAGCAAGCCACCAAGAAAAAAGCCAATACCTTTCAAGGTGTTTTTTGAACCGGTTAATAACGCAATCCACTGATATAGTTTGCTGCTATTGTCTTCGGGCACAAGCAATTTAATTGAGCTTTTAGCACTCATTTTATTAAGGTCTTTTGCAATACCGGACAATGCCTGCGCAGCCATAACATAAGCTACGCTTAGTAACTCGCTTGGTACAACTAGCATAGCCAAAGCAACTATTTGCAAGGCTAAACCAATATTCATGGTTTTATTTAGACCTAAACGAGCGCCTAACCAGCCACCAACTAAGTTAGTTACAACGCCGAAAATTTCATAAAATAGAAATAGCATCGCAATACTTAGCGGGCTATAACCTAGCTGATGAAAATACAAAACCACCAGCATACGTAAGGCACCGTCGGTTAAGGTAAATGCCCAATAATTACCGGTAATGATTAAGTATTGCTTTACCTGATCAGATAACCCGCTTAATGCCTTCATATGGTTATTTCTACTTACTCAATTAATATAAAACGCTGTTAGTTAAACGAAGGCCGGACTAGCTTTTAGCTAAATCTGAACGACCAACCAGTCGAGCTATTTCCGCTGTACGGTTTGCATAACCCCACTCGTTGTCATACCACACATAAAGTTTAACTTGTGTACTATTAACTACCATTGTTGAGGGGGCATCGATAATACTTGAGCGTGGATCCGTTTTATAATCAATAGAAACCAAAGGACGCTCTTCATAGCCCAATATACCTTTTAGTTCGCCATCTGCTGCCGCTTGTAAAAAATCATTCACTTCTTCTTCTGTGGTGGCTCTTTCTAATTCAAAAACACAATCAGTAAGCGAAGCATTTGCTAGAGGAATACGCACGGCATGGCCGTTAAGCTTACCTTTAAGCTCAGGGAAAATATGCGTAATAGCCGTTGCCGAACCAGTCGTTGTTGGAATTAAACTCATGCCACATGCTCTAGCACGGCGTAAATCTTTGTGTGGCGCATCCAATATAGTTTGAGTGTTGGTAATGTCATGAATAGTGGTCATTGAACCATGCTTAATGCCAATTTTTTCATGAATAACTTTAACAACAGGTGCGAGGCAATTGGTGGTACAAGACGCTGCGGTAACAATTGGGAATTTATCAGCGTCATATTCATGGTCGTTAACACCGACAACAATATTTAAAATACCGTCTTCTTTCACTGGCGCAGTAACAACTACCCGCTTCACGCCTTGGTCTAAATAAGCTTGAAGTAAAGCTTTAGTTTTCATCACACCTGAAGCTTCAATAACCACATCACAACCTGACCAGTCAGTATCAGCAATATTGCGATTTTGACTACAAACAATTTTATTATCATTGATAATAATGTCTTCACCAGCGTGCGTTGCTTGATGCTGCCAAATACCGTGAATAGAATCAAAATTTAATAAATGCGCTAAGGTTTCAGCGTTGCCAGCAGGGTCATTAATTTGCACAATTTCGATGTCGTCCCAATCATATGCTGCACGCATTGATAAACGTCCCATACGGCCAAAACCGTTAATACCTATTTTAATTGTCATGATGTTTTCCTATCGATGTTTATTTTGCAAATCATTTAATATTAATAATATTTGGCAAGTGTTTACTCGCAGCAACTTGCAGCTCGAGTTGGCCTGTCACCCATTTGATTTAGAGCGCAAATATTTTCAGTAATAAAAGCTGAGTTTTCAGCTACAGTTAGCTTAATAACTTCTCGCGTCCAAGCTGGCATATCAGGGTTAACTCCATAATAAACCCATTGTTTTTGCTTGCGCGTTAACAACACTCCAGCATTTTTTAGCAGTGCTAAATGACGAGATATTTTCGGCTGGCTTGGCTCATTAAGGGCAACCATAAGCTCACAAACACATAGCTCCCCTTCTTTCGCGATAAGCAATATACTTTTTAAGCGAATATCATCAGCTAGGTTTTTATAAAATTCTGTCGGTGTCATGCAAAATTCCAATGCTAGTATTTATTGTCGATAAGTTTACACTAGCACACAACATAACAAAATAGTTATATACGCTTTTTGTTATTAAATGACTTTTCTCTTTAAAAATAAAACAGGCTGTTTATCATCAAATAAATTAACTTTATATTTTTCAGCGATATAACAATTACGAACAAATTAATGGTTGAAACGAACTCAAACAAGAACTATTATCAATCGCGTTATCAATCATTAGTGAATATATATTATGTTTGTTTGTATTTGCAAAGGCATCACAGACCACCAAATTAAGCAATTAGTCACCGAAGAAGGTGTCGGATCTATGCGTGAGCTAAAACAACATCTGCCGCTAGGTTCACAATGTGGTACCTGTGTTAAAGTGGCTCAAAACATAATTGATAACACCATTATTGATGAAAGTTTATTTAAAGAGGTAGGCTAAACTAAATAGTTAATTTACTTCAATATTCAATGTATTTTCGCAAATCCTAATTACAACTGATAACAATTAGCATTATCAACCATTTGTTTTAAAAGGTTTTTTATCAATTACCTTTTGCATTTCACTATTTTATTCCTATAATTACTGCCAATATTAAATAATGTATATCGAGGCACTAATGAAAGGTAACGCAAACGTACTGGCAATACTTAATAAAGTACTCACCAGTGAACTAACATCTATTAATCAATACTTTCTTCACGCCCGCATGTATAAAAATTGGGGCATCAATGCCTTAAACAGCAAGTGCTATAAGAAGTCGATTCTCGATATGAAACAAGCTGACAAGGTTATTGAGCGAATTTTATTCCTTGAAGGCTTACCAAATTTACAACAGTTAGCTCCACTTTCTATTGGCGAACATACCCAAGAAATGATCAGTTGCGATACACAATTTCAAATTGCACAAATTGCAGTAGTTCGTAACGCCATTACGCTTTGCGAGCAAGAACAAGATTATGTTAGCCGCGAAATGCTAGATACCATTATTAATGATGAAGAAGAGCATTTAGATTGGTTAGAAACTCAGCAATATCAAATCGATAATATCGGTATTGAAAAATATATCCAAGCACAGCTTTAAAACCGTTAGAGGGTAAATAAAATGAAAGGTAATACTCAAGTTATATCTGCTTTAAATGGCTTATTAGCCTATGAACTAGCGGCAATGGATCAATACTTTATTCATTCACGTATGTATGAAGATTGGGGGATTAATAAGTTATTTGAGCGAATAGATCACGAATTTGACGATGAAAAGTTACACGCATCTATGCTAATTCAGCGAATTTTGTTTTTAGAAGGCAGCCCTGATATGCAAACCCGCCCAGGTTTACATATTGGTAAAACGGTTCCTGAAATGCTGCAAAGTGATTTAGACGTAGAATACGCAGTAGCAAATGCGCTTCGCTCAGCCATTGCCATGTGTGAACAAGAAAGAGATTACGTTACACGTGAAATTCTAGAAAAATTATTGGACGATACCGAAGTTGATCACGCGTTCTGGTTAGAGCAACAATTGGGTTTGATCAAAACTATCGGATTAGAAAACTACATTCAGTCACAGTTATAGTATCTCCCCCCAATAAAATAGAAATCGAAGCCAGCTAAATAGCTGGCTTTTCTTTATCTGCCTCAATACTTTGTTAATACATAACAGAGTAAAACATGTAACTTAAAGCGCCAAAACGCTCAAACCTCCTTTAAACGGCTTTTATCTCGTAATAATTATTTACTCATAAACTAAATGAAATCAGCAAAATTAGCCCTGTTGTTAAGTAAAAACAATTTCGTCAGCTATCATTAAATAAGCTGTAGAAAACTATACTGTTTAGATATTTAACAGCAAGCAATGCGGAGTTGTTTTAAGCATAGCTATTAGTATTTAATGATTAAGGAAAATTCGCTTTCATGGAACATAGTTTACCCCAAAAGATACTTGCTAAAATATCCTCCCCTTCCCAGTTTGCTATTGACGTAGCAATTATCCTTTTATTGTCAGTTATAATTTTTTGGCTTGCTCAAAAATATGATGCTTTCGAATATTTGATCGAATTTTCAAGAGCACATGAAGAATATGAAATTGATGAAATACTTATTTTACTAATGATTGCATCATTCGCATTCGCAGCAGTCGCTTATAGAAATGGTAAGCGTTTAAAACAAGAAGTGCTAAAGCGAAGAAAAGTACAACAAAGCATGAAGAAAATGGCCTTCTATGACAGTCTCACAGGCCTGCCAAACAGAGAACTTTGCATTAATCGATTTGAGCACATATTAAATCAATCAGCTCGAACGTCAGAGTCAGCAGCAGTATTGTTTATCGATTTAGATAATTTCAAAGAAGTTAATGATAATTATGGCCATGATGCCGGTGATATTTTACTGAAACAATTTTCGGAAAGGCTTTTAGGCCAATTACGTAAAGGTGATACATTATCTCGCTTTGCCGGTGACGAATTTATTATTTTGCTAGAATCCGTCGGCTCTATTAATAACGTCACTATTCTGGCAAAAAAAATATTAGACTGCATTCAAACACCTTTCCAAATTAACGCCAATGAAACCACGGTAGGCATGAGCGTTGGTATTGCCATGTATCCTAACGATGGCCAAGAAGCATCAGTACTTTTAAAGCATGCCGATACAGCAATGTATCATGCAAAAAATGAAGGTAAAAATACCTTTAGGTTTTATTCTAATGAGCTGAACAAGCAAGCTCGTAATAAGCTTATTATTGCTAATCAGTTACGACAAGCAATCAATAGCGATGAATTCACCCTGCACTTTCAGCCTATTATTGATGTTATCACTAAAAAGGTAAAAGGCGCTGAAGCCCTTTTACGTTGGGAAAGCAGAGTACTAGGAAATGTTCCACCTGACGTATTTATTCCTATCGCGGAAGAAGTAGGAATAATAAATGCCATTGGTGAATGGGTGCTATTGCAAGCTTGCCAACAAAACAAATATTGGCATAACTTAGGCTATAACGACTTCATCATGTCGGTGAATATGTCAGCCAAACAGCTCGGCCGAGAAGACTTTATTAATGTTGTAGAATCATGTTTGAAAAAAGCTGAGCTCCCCGCAGAATTTTTGGAGCTTGAACTAACAGAAACAACCATAATGAAAGATGTTAGCTCAGCGCTTTGTCGGCTTGAAAAATTAAGAAAATTAGGCGTATCTATTGCACTTGATGATTTTGGCACAGGATACTCCTCCATATCTTACTTACGCAAGCTGCAAATAAGTAGAATAAAAATAGACCGAAGCTTTATTCAGCACATTCCTGAAAATAAAGAAGATATCGCCATTACTAAGGCTATTATTTCACTTGCCAGAAATTTAAGTCTCAATGTCACAGCCGAAGGCATCGAAACAGCCGCACAACAAAAGTTTATTGATAATACTATTGTCGACTCAGCACAAGGCTATTTTATTGGCAAACCTATGCTACCAAGTAAATTCGAGTCACTGTTTTTTAAAGATAAACACTAATATTAGCCACCTTAATTTGAATTCATTTCACGTCTATTTCACAAGTAAAATCTTAAGCTAAAGCACAACTATTAATTACCATAAGTTTTGCTCATGTCAAACTACATCGAACTAAAAAAGATCAGCCAATCGTTCAACACAAACGATGCAACTATCACCTTGTTTAACGATCTCAATTTAGTTATCTCTCAAGGTGAATCATATGCGATTACAGGCCCTTCTGGTGCGGGTAAATCGAGTTTGTTGATGTTGATATCAGGCTTAGAAGAACCAACCTCTGGCCAAGGCATTTATGTGGACACCGAGCAGAAAAAAACATTAAAGGAACTAAGAAACGACATTGGCTTTATTTTCCAACAGTTTCATTTATTACCGGAATTAACCGCATTAAATAATGTTGCCTTGCCACTAAAGCTAAGAGGCGACAAAAATGCCATGGCCAAAGCCAAAGTCTGGCTTGATAAAGTTGGCTTGGCGCACCGTGTAGACCATAAACCGAGTGAGTTAAGTGGCGGCGAACAGCAACGGGTCGCCATAGCACGAGCATTAGTTTTTGAGCCTAAGTTTATTTTTGCCGATGAACCAACGGGAAACTTAGACCAAAAAAGTGCCACAGAAATAGCTAACATTCTATTTATCTGTTGCCAAGAAAATAACGCCGCTCTAGTTCTGGTAACGCACAGCGAGACATTAGCCGCTCGCGCACAGCATAAGTATTTACTTGCCGACAGACAGCTTAATCAAACAGTATCCCCAAGCGACTTGGATACAAACAACATAGTGCAGGTGGCATCATGTTAAGCAATAACCTTAAGCTCGCATGGCATTTTTATAAGCAAGAATATCAATCTTCTCATCAACGGTTATTACGTTGGATACAAGGCATATTATTGCTGTTCATCATCACCTTGAGCCAATCAAGCATCAGTATTCAAGCGTATTTAGATCATAATTTACAAAGCTTGCTCGGTGCCGACGCAGTGCTGAGCCAAAAAGCGGAATTAACGCCTTCACAGCATGCTGAAGTTATTGAAATAACCGATGATATGGTGATCACTCAACACATAAAAACCACGCTTACACACAATGGCCAATGGCAACAAGCGAAACTAAAAGCGGTTGGCGAACATTATCCTCTGCAAGGTGAGCTACTCACATCAACAGCTTTAAAAGATAAAGGTACGCCAACTTTTGCTGCGCCAAAAAATGGCCATATTTGGTTAGATGCCAGAATACTCGCCAGCTTATCACTAAATATTGGTGACCATTTACAATTGGCAAATCAGCAGTTTTTAGTGTCTCGCATACTACAACACGAGCCTGACAGATTAATGGAAGGCCATACCGTCGACATGCGCGCGATGATTAATTTACAAGATATGAAAGCACTTAACTTCTCGCCTGATCTTATTCATTACCGTTATTTGTTAGCAGCAACGCCAACACAAGTTAATAACCTCATTAAGTGGCAAGAAAACAATTTACCTGCCGCCGAAATACACCATAAGAATGGCAACCATCCCCTAGCGCTTTTTTGGCAAAGAACAGAAAACTTTATGGGCCTAGCATCAATTATTCTATTTTTTATGGCGGCCATTGCTGTTAACCAATTGACCCAAGTGCACATGAAAAAAGACCAATACTTTTCAGCAATATGCATGAGCCTAGGCGCAAGCAATAATACCGGTATCCAAGTATCTTTTTTTAAATGGTTTATAGGGCTATTGCTGTTGCTGCCAATAGTACTGTTGTTATCAGCATGCAGTCATTGGCTAATTGTTAATTGGCTACAGGAAACATTCGCCGATATGCAATGGCAATGGCATGCCAAATCAGCCTTAGTTTCAATATCGGCTGTAGTCACCATATTCGCCGTTTTTCATGCCCCTGTTTGGCTATCGCTGCGTAATAATTCTGTCGCTAATTTGTTTGCAGATAAAAGCAAAGGCCTGAGCCATTGGCTTAGTAAAATCAGTAGTTTAATTGTTTTGTCAGCCGTCACCATCACCTATTCCGACAATGCACTGTTAACTATGATGATGGTAGCCGCAACGCTATTTACCATCATATTAATGATATTGATTAGCTGGAGTACACTAACGCTTGGCGAAAAATTCACGCAAAACTTCTCAGGCTTAGTGCCTTTCTCCTTGTTTATGATGAAACAGCGATTAGTCAGTAAAAGTACGCAAATACTCGGTATTGGTTTATGTGCATTCTTATTATTGTTCACTTTAATGCTGCTAAAAGACCTAGGTGCAACCATGAGCTCATATCAACGCCAGCATGATGGCAATGTCATGATTTCACAAGCCACTAAGCCACAAATGCAATTCATTGAAACTTGGGCCAACGAGCAAAAAATAGCAGTACGTCAAGCTAAGCCTTACATGTACGCAAAACTCATTGAAATAAATCAGCAATCGCTAAGTAAATTCAGTGACAAACCTAGTGACAGCTTAGCAACATTTAGTCGCGCCATTCGCTTACATTGGAGTGAACAAGTACCACAAAACAATAAAGTTATTGATGGTCAATGGTGGCAACCAAATAGTGAAAACTGGCAACAAGTATCAATTGAAGAAGAAGTCATGACAGACTTAGGTTTAGCAATCGGTGACTGGTTAACGTTTTTTATTGGCCAAGAAGAAACTAAGTTTCAAATAACGGCTAGTCATGTATTCACACCTGGTGCCGGCTCTATTACTTTTTGGGTGCAAATGCCACCAACAGCACTGGCTCATATACAAGCTCCTCATTACAACATGGCAAGTATCGAGTTAGACAGTCAACAATGGCCTTTGTTAGCTAACCTTTGGCAGAAATTTCCGTCATTACGAATGATTTCGCTAAAAGAAATGACTGACTTGTTTGATCGCATGTTAGCGATGATCACCAAAGTGATCAGCGGTTTCTCATTAATGATTATTTTATTGGCAGGCGTGGTCATCCTCGCTTCTATTAACGCTTTAGAATCTAAAGAAAAGAAAAAGAATAGCATCATTATGAGCTTTGGCTTTACTCGTTCTACGTGTTTAAAGCTCAATATAATCGAATGGCTAGTTACCGCTAGCATTACCGCAACAGGCGCGATATTAGGCACTTACTTTACTGGCCTATTAATATATCAGTCGCAGTTTTCACTTAACTATCAACCTGACTTTGTTTGGCTTGTTGCCACTTTGGCGACCATTTTATGTTTGGTCACTGGCTTAGGCATTTATGCCAGCCGAAGCAACCTGCAAAGTTCAGTTAAGCAATTAATGGCAGATACCTAGTATCCGGTATCTAATATTTCACATTCGTTTCACAGGTGATTAGTCATTATGCGTGTAACTTCAAGGAGAATGTTTAATGAAAACGATTATTAAAGCTAAAGCTAAAGCTAAAAATATGATGAAAATAAGCAAACAAGCAATAACACAATTTATCACCCTATTTATGTTTGTTGCGTTATCGCTACAAGTAAACGCCTCAGTATCTAAAAAGGTACTCATGATTGTTAGTGGTTACGGCCAGCAACAAGGTGAAGAAAAGCCAGGTTATGAATTCGACGAGTTTGCCAAAGCCTATACTGTGTTCAAAAATAATGACATATCTGTCGACATCGCCAGCCCTAACGGCGGTAAAGTAGAAGCAGATAAATACAACCAAAAAAAATCATATAACGCTAGCGTATTGGCCGACAAAGCTATTATGGCAAAGCTAAACAATACCTTATCAACCCAAAATATTGATGCGAAAAGCTATGACGCTATCTTTATCGTCGGCGGTAAAGGCGCGATGTTTGACTTACCAAAAGATAACGCGCTTCAATCAGTCATTGCTGATATCTATCAACAAAACGGCACTGTCGCAGCAGTATGTCACGGGCCAGCCGCCTTGGTTGATGTAAAACTAAAAGACGGTAGTTATTTAGTCGCCAATAAAGCTATCAATGGTTTTACCAATAAAGAAGAAAAGTTATTTGGTAAAAAATGGCTGAGCAAATTCGAGTTTATGCTAGAAGATAAACTAACCGAGCGTGGCGCAAACTTTCAATCAAGTGAAATTATGCTTAGTCATGTAGCGGTTGATGAACGCTTAATTACCGGACAAAATCCAACCTCGACGGTTGATGTAGCAACCGAACTTGTAAAAAGCTTAGGCTTAACGCCAGTTTCAGCAGCAAAAGATATTGAAGATAATACCATGGCGGTAATTGCAAAATATTTATCGGGTGATAAATCAGCCTTAAAAGCCATTACCGATACCCCTAAGCAATACCATATTTCACTAGCGGGCATGTATGGTTTTTATTATCTAAAAAGCGCGGAAAACAACGCCCAATTTGAAAATTCCCTAGCGTTAATGATGCTTGCACGAAAAGCTATTAATAACCCAATGCTAGATATGAAGATAGCAAAAACACAGCATAAACTAGGTAAAAATCAAGACGCTGAAAATACTTTGAAACAATTATTAGCATCTAAGCCTGATCACAAACCGGCATTAGAGATGTTAAAAACCTTGTCTTTATAATAAATTAGAACACTGCGAGCATTTTGCTTGCAGTTTTTATTGCAATTTAGGAACAATATGAAAGCTCAAGCAACATCACTTAATATTTTACTGGTAGAAGACCAACAAAGTATTGCCTGTAATATTTCCGATTACATGGAAGCAAAAGGACACCGCTTTGATTTCGCCAGCCAAGGTAAACAAGGATTAACCCTAGCACTTGAGCATCATTTTGACTTAATTATATTAGATCTTAATCTACCTAAAATGGACGGCCTTGAGGTCTGCCAGCAAATACGAAAACAAGCAAATCGCCATATTCCCATTTTAATGCTCACTGCTCGCGACAGCATTGACGATAAAGTATCAGGCTTTACCGCTGGCGCTGATGACTACCTAACTAAGCCCTTTTCATTACAAGAACTTGAAGTAAGATGTTTAGCATTATCAAGACGCCATTTATTACAAACATCGGATATTTTAACCATTGGCCCATTAACTATTGATAGACAACGAAAACAAGTATCTAGAGATGACAAAACACTTGATTTACATGCCATGGGCGTACGCATCATCACCATACTCGCCGAGGCCTACCCGCAAGTTGTTAGCCGTTCAATGTTAACGCAAAAACTTTGGGGGGATGAACCTACCGAGTCTGACGCTATGCGCTCTCATCTTTACCAATTACGTAATATTTTAGACAAGCCTTTTGACTATCCAATATTAAAAACCGTACATGGCGTTGGCGTTACCTTAGAGGTTAAAAATGAAAAATAAAACCAATAAACCCCACAGTTTAAGCCGACGCATTGTTGCTCAATTTTGCATTTTCACTTTATTTATATCAGCGATATATTGTTTCTTCTGCCTGATACTTTTATATAACTTAGAAGACCGTTTTATTGAGCGCGAGGTTGCGCAAGAAGCGGAATATTTACAAACACAGCACCAACAAAGTGGCCAATGGCCAAATACCCGCGCCGCTCATATGTCAGTGTATTTTTCAGAAAACACCTTACCTGTAGATATGCGGCAACAGTTTTTAGCAGAGCCTCAACGTATAGAGTTTTATGGCGCAGAAGGTCGGCATTATCATTTGTATACCCTGTCTAAAAGTGAAAATATTTATTTAGTTGCCGAAGTGAGTCAAAAACTTCTGGTTCGGCCGATAAGAGACGGCGTAATTCAGTTCTTTTTAATCTGTGGCGGCATACTTTCACTGGTGGCATTTTTCATTGCTTGGATGTTAGGCAGAAAAACCGCAGCACCGCTTAAACAGTTAGCTGATTTAGTTGACGGTGTCGCGCCTGAAAATATTCCAAATACCTTTGCCCACAACTTCCCCAATAACGAAATAGGCGTATTAGCGCGAACGCTTGAAAATTCCATGCAGCAAATTAGCAAGGCACTCGAACGCGAAAAATGTTTTACGCGCGATACCAGCCATGAATTACGAACCCCTGTCGCCATCATTAAAAACGCCGTTGAAGTGTATCAAGAGAAAAACCATCTTCATCATCCTGAAAGCAGTAATGCGCAAATAAATAATAGTGCCCTTATCAACCGTATTTCTGACGCGGCAATGCAAATGGAGCAAACGGTAAACACACTGTTAATCCTCGCCAGAGAAGAACATAACACTGAGAGCAAAACACTCATTCAACTATTGCCTTTGGTTGAGCAATCAATATTAGATCACAGCTATATACTTAACGGAAAAGCAGTTGAAGTAGATGTTACAAACAACTGCAATACCAAAATACATGCGCAATCAGGCATGCTAAAGGTACTACTTGATAACTTGCTCAGTAACGCTTTTCAATACACCAACCGTGGTGAAGTCAAAGTCGACTTTCTCAACAACCAATTAGTGATCAGTGACACAGGGCTAGGTATAGAAGAAAATATATCTTCGCATATTACCGCGCCAGCAGTGAAAGGCAGCCAAAGTACCGGCTATGGTTTTGGTTTGTCGATTGTTAAACGTTTATGCGAACACCAAGGCTGGCAACTAACGGTAGAAAGTAACAAGGGCACGGTTGTTTCGGTGTTATTTACAAATGAATAAGTTCTTACTACTTTTTGGCAAAATACTCATAACCGTCTCAATAGTACTGTTTGTCGCTGACTTGCTGCCTATAGATTTATTTACCGAATCAAATGAGGCAGTTTATCTAAAATCAGAGCCAGCGGATTTTGCCTCAATCAGTCTCTATAAACTCCACATACTATTAGTTGGTGTTGCTGCATACTTGCTAAGTAAGTTTATTGATAGGCTTAAACGATAAATTTAAGCAAGAAGAAATAATCATTAAAAATGTCACTAAATAGTGCTGCCCTCTTTCGCTACGGTATTCGAAGCGCTATTATCGCACCCTTAATTTCGTCCTTATATTATTAAGTAGTTATGAAAATTGTTGCAGGCTTTTGGTATACCTTCCTTGTCGTTGTATTGTCGATAGGCTTCCTCACTGGAACCATTCAGCAATACTACTATGTCGGTGGCTGGAACAACGCGCCGTTGTTCGCAAAAATAAGCATCCCGCTGACCTTTATTACCTTCATTGGTTTTTGGATAATGATGCTGGAAGACTTTATTGAAAACAAAACTAAAAAGCACCGCGTGTTAATTGGCCTGAGTTTGTTTTTTCTGCATTGGATAGCAATTTTAGTTTACTTTTGGACGGTGGTTTATCGCCGAGAAAATCAAGAAAGCTAAGGTTAATTAAGACAAATTCACAATCTTCTTTTTCAGCATCGTCAGCATCAATTTGTGAATATAAACGCTGGCAATTATCAGTTAAAACATATTGAAAGCAGCGCCTAAATAAATGCTAAACCAAGCGTTTCTGTTTCATTATGTATTCCACAAAAGTGACTTTTTCTCCGATATAGTCCTTTACATTAGATGTGACAACCTAATTTTTCCCCAAAAAAAGCGAAGGTTTCATGATTTCGCACAAGCTTGTTTCAAATCTGCAACACTAATTGTTTGATGACTCTGGTATATTTAGGTTATGCGATAAAAATAAAGTTAAAAAGGTAAATATAACATTTATTTAACTTTACTTATTTCCTCATAGTACACTTGTTTGTGCCTAAACTAGTCAAGGAGTGACCCTCGATGTCTTCACCAATATTAAAAATAGATAACATCAAAAATATAGCTGTCTATAAAAACTTCCAATGGACAAGTTCAGTAAGAGATGAAGGCAATAACATTGCTGAATTTAAAAATATTAATGTTATTTACGGTCGAAACTATTCGGGGAAAACAACACTATCAAGAATTATTAGGTCAGCTGAAATAGGCGTGCTTTCTGATAAATACCTAACTCCTGAATTTAAGTTTAGCCTTGCTGATGGAAGTGAAATTACACAACGTTCATTAACGACACATAGCCATGTGATTAGAGTATTCAATGAAGATTTTGTTCGAGACAATTTACGCTTTATCACTGATGATGAACAAACTATTAATTCATTCGCAATTCTTGGTGAAGACAATACTAGGCTTGAGGAAGAAATTGAAACTAATGAAGTCGAGCTTGGGAGTGTCGAAGAAAAAGATGGTCTTATTGGAAAATCTCTTGAAACAAATGAAAAGCACTCGAGAGCTGAAAATGCTTATAACAGAAAGTTAACAGCCTTAGAGCAGAAGTTACGCGACAAAGCAAATAAAGCTGGTAGTGGAATAAAGCATAATAAAGTTTTCGGGAACGCTAATTACAATCTGACCAAAATAAAAAGTGATATACAAAAGGTTATAAAGGACTCTTTTTCCTCTATTACTGATGAAGATGTAATAATGAAGCTTTCTCTTCTTAAGGAGTCCCCTAAAGAAGAGATTAGAGAATCTTCTCTTTTTAGCTTGAAATATTCATCAATACTTTCACAGGCTAAAGAATTAATAGAAAAAAAGATTCAAGCATCTGCTCCTATTCAAGAATTGCTCAATGATAGTGTTCTTGCAGCTTGGGTACGTTTAGGACGAGAACAGCATGAAAATAGAAGAGAACAATGTGCATTTTGTGGAAATGATTTACCTCCAGAGCTTTGGGATAAATTAGATAAACATTTCAATCAAGAATCTGAAAATCTTCTATCAGCTTTGAGTGCTTTATTAACTACGATACAGAAAGAAAAAGCCAGACTCCCAAACTTATTGAAAATTAATAATTCAGACTTTTATTCTAATTTTCATGAAGACCTTGATACTTTAAAAGAAGGGTTTTCTAAATGTACCGAAAGTTACCTTGCAACTATCGAGTTGATAGAAGTTCAAGTAAAGTCCCGAATGGAAGACATATTTAAAGATATATTATTTGAAGAGCCTACTACAGTTGAGACTGAATTGAATAATATTAGGCTTTCATTTGAGGAATACCGAAATAAAGCGAATCAATCTACCTCATCATTAAGTAACGATCAGTTAAAAGCTCGTGACGCGCTAAGACTACATGAAGTATTTACATTTATAAACGATATCGCCTATGTTGATGAAACTAAGGCAATAGAAAAGTTAAAAGAAGACCAAGCTACTGCTGCTAGATTGAAAATAGTTGCAAATGCCAAGGTCAGTGCCAAAAGGAAGAATATAGCTGAATTAAAAGCTCAACTTAAAGATGAAAGTAAAGGTGCGGATCAAGTAAATGAATATTTAAATAATTTTTTTGGTCACCAGTCACTTTCTTTGAAAGCTATTGAGGAAACATCTCCCCTTGTTCGTACTGGGTATCGATTTGAAGTAACTCGAAATGAGCAAAAAGCTTACCATCTAAGTGAAGGAGAATGCAGTTTAATTGCTTTCTGCTACTTCATGGCGAAACTTAAAGATATCGAGACTAAAGGGAACCAGCCTATTATTTGGATAGATGATCCAATTTCAAGTCTAGATGCAAATCATATTTTCTTTGTTTACAGCCTTATTAATGCAGAAATTGTCACACCAGAAACATATGATGATGCTGGTGAAATAAAGGAGAGAAACCGCTTTGAGCAATTGTTTATTTCAACTCATAATTTAGATTTCTTAAAATACCTTAAACGTCTTCCTGGAGCATCGAATAAAAGGAAATCTCAATATTTCATAATCAATAGAACAGATCAAACTAGTGATATTTCCTTAATGCCTAAATACCTAAAAGAGTACGTAACAGAGTTTAACTTTTTATTTCATCAGATTCATAAATGCGCGGCTATAACAGCAATAAATGATGATAACTACACTACATTCTATAATTTTGGAAATAATGCGAGAAAGTTTTTTGAAATATACCTGTATTACAAATACCCTGATCAAGGTATGACTCAGACAACTCTAAAGTCATTTTTCGGTGAAGAAAGTGTACCTGCAATCCTTAGTGACAGGATCAATAACGAGTATTCTCATTTAGCAGGTGTTTTTGAGCGGGGCTCGACACCAATAGAAGTACCAGAAATGCATACCGCAGCTAAATTCATTTTGGACAAAATAAAACAAAATGACCACGAACAATATGTATCGTTAGTTCAGAGTGTTGGTGAAGTCAACGCCTAACATGAAACTTAGCAGGGCAAAAAATAGTTATTTTTGCCCTTTCATCAATAATTTTATTGCCTATTGACGAGGCGGTAAGTTTTCAACTATTTACCTCTACTTTACAACCGCCTGATACTGATAATCAGAATAAGTATCTTTAGACACTTCGTCTATCTCAACAAAATAGGCAAACGTGCCTTTCATTTGCAAGGCGTGTTCACGAAATAAAATGGCACTATCAATTTGTACAAAGTTAAAGGTTAAGAGCAATTCACTAATAGAAGCGCTAAACATAGGTGAGAACTTAGCATTATTGGTAATAGTGATGGTTTCAATAAACGCATCTTGTTTGTTGTACGACAATAGACCGTCTAACTTGCCTTTGGTGTCATCGCCAAATTGGCTTAAGGTTACTTGAAAACTCATTTGAATATGAGTGCTGGTTTCTGATTGAAAGGCCAGTGTCTCTTGGTTTATGAGCTCCCTTAGTTTTACGGAATAACTGTTATTACTTGCAGTTTGTTTTTGCTTTTTCTTCTTTTTGTTAGCTTGTTTTCGCTTAGCCTTTAAGAATTTCTCTTGTTGTTTTGTTGTCGCTTTTTCGCCATTAGCACTGATCAGTAACCATCGTTTATTGATATCTGCATTTGGGGTAAATTGCTCAACACTTTCGGTAATATCACCTTCTTCATTTTCAAAACGATTTACGGTAAAGCCCCACTGCTTTCTGTTAGTTTGTTCAAACTTAACAATTGCCTGATGAATTTTTTGATTAAGAACGTTTTGCTTAAGCGCATTATCGTCATTAAAATCGACACTTTCAGCACAAACACTTTTTGCCAAGAAAACACAAAATAGAGATAATCTAACCAAGCCAACATGAAATGCCATTACGTATTTCCAAACCACAATATGTGGCTAAAGCTTAGCGATTAGCATGTGAAATGTTTGTGAAGTGTTTTATTGATTGGGCTTTATTAAAGTTACTAGCACTTAATTTTTAACAAGCCCAATTAATTCAAACGTTGGCAGATACTTAGTGAACAACTATTCTCGGATCATAAGGGTTGTTAGCACAGCCTTCGATATTAACTTCGTAATAAAAGTCACCGTCATTTTTAATTTTACAACGAATTTCACCGGCATTTTCTGATTTATAGTTACAGCGTTTGAATGGCGTTCCGTTAGGGAAGTTAATATCAAACTTGTCTTCTGTACTTGCGGTCCAAACGATGTACTTTTCCTTTTTGCTACAAATACATTCTGGGTCATTTTTACAGGGATTTGGTGACTCAAGCTTACAGTCTTGCTTATGGTTTGCAGGCTCTACAGATATAGCGCAGTGAGTTACAGGGTCAATTTTAATCACTAAAGCTTTATCTCGTCCTGAGTTATGGTCTCCCATTGAAAAGCTTGAAAATAGGGAAATAAAAACGACAAAGCTGATTTTTAAAAACGAATAATAGTTAACACGTTGAATGGTCATAAAGCACCTTTTGGTTTTAGATTTAACGACTTGATAACTGCATTAACCACTCTTTATAGCCGTTAAATTGTGGATCTGCCAATAAAAGCTCGTAAGGATAACCCAAGGTGATCGACTTTTTCACTAGTGTTTCCATGGTAGTTTTATCGCTACAGTTGATAGACACTATTGCTAGATCATAAAAAACATAAGGGTCTTGGGCATTTTCATTTAACACGTTTTGTTGATTTTTTATTGCCGTTTCACAATCGCTTAGCTCTGAATAGTAGCGAGATATTTGTGCTTGCAAACTCAGGTCTTTACTATTTATTTGCGCATTATTTTCTGCCAAGGCCAGTGCTTTACGGTATGCACTACTTGCTTGTGCTTGATTATTTTTTGTATATTTAAGTGCATCGCCCAAATTGCCCCAAACGGTGGTTTCTAAGGGAGACAGTTCGACACTTTGGCGATACATTTCCGCGGCATTATCATAATTGTTCATAAAAAATAGTACTGTGCCCAAGTTGGCATAAGTGTCTGAGGTTGGCTCTATAGCTAAAGACTTCGACCATGCAATGTTCGCTTTTTCAAAATCTAAGGTCATGTAATACATACCGCCCAAAGCGTTATATGCCGTCGCAATATTTTTATTTAATAAAATTACTTTATTAAACTGGGTTATCGCATCTTGATAACGGCCAGAGTAAAACAAAAATAGGCCATATTCGTAATAGTTATGCCAATTTCCTAATTCAACGCTTATCGCTTGTAGGTAGAGCTCTTCTGCCTGTGTAACTTTTTCTAATTTTGTATATAAACTCGCTAACGAGGTTAGCATTTCGGTTGAATTAGGTTTAAGCGCTTTGGCGTCATTAAGGAATTGCTCGGCTTTTTCATATTGGCCATTTATGCGATATAAAGTACCTAAAGCTAAATTTGATTCAAAAGATACTTGTTCATTAAGGGCAATAAGCTGGCACGCATTCAAGCCTTTTTGGTATTCACTGGTATCTTCAGTAAGTAAGTATTTTGCTAAGTAGGTTTGGCATAACGCTGATGACGCAAGAATGAATTCAGGGTCTAAACTAATGGCTTGTATAAATAATTTTTCAGCTTCATTTAAGGCATCAATATTTTTCTTTTCTCGATACTTTTCTTTACCTTGTAGGTAAGCGTCATAAGCAGAAAAGTTTTTCGTCGGCATGTAATCTACATCATCAATAGAGTCGTCACTTGGTACTAATAAATGCAGTGCATTTACCACTTTTCGAGACAGTTCGTTGTAAAGCGTTAGAAGTTCATTACTAGAGCCACTTGATTCATCTGCCCATACTTGAAAGCCAGTAGTGATATCTGTCATTGCGGTACTGATAACTACCTGTTGCAATTGTAGTTTTACTTTGCCTTCAACAATATAACGAACACCTAAGCGGCTTTTTATTTTATCAATACTGGCATCGTTTTCTAACGCGGAAATGGCTCTTAATGACGAAACTTTAAATTCAGGCTTTAAGCTTAAAAAGGTAATTAATTCTTCCTGTAAACCTGAAACAATATAGTGTGGAGTATCGTTATTAAGTGGAGCAGTGAAGGGTAAAATGGCAACCGCATTGTCGGTAATATCAACCGATGAAATAGTACTACTTTGCTCTACTGTTAAGCCCATTTGGGCGCTTTCTTTGTCGATATTAGTGATTAAGTGTGTAGACAGGTAAAAAATAACCAGCAGTATTATTGTGACAAATATGCCGTCAACGGCTAATTGTTGATAGAAATATTTACTTTGAATAGAGTTTTCCATAGCGAAGTTTTTTCGCAATTTAATTTCTTTAACCCATTGAAAACCTATAACAATAGGAAAACCTACCACCAAGCATAATGCGGTTACTTTGCCACCCCAAGGTGGTATATCGAATATAGGTAAGATTGTTGAAAATACCTGTAGTAACAACCATGAAACCACTAAATAGGCAGCACTCGCATTGAACAATCGACTACTTTTAAGAACCGAAAGAGAGAATTTTAATTTGCTGCCAGGCTGCGTGTGTTCTTCTTGATGTCCTGAAAACGCCCAAATACTAGCAGTAGCTTTTGATAGCGTCGGCGTTAACATGCGATAACCTTTACGAGGAATAGTTTGAATAAAGGTTGGGCATTCTTTGTGGTCATTCAGCGCATGACGTATTTCGCTGATAACATGAGTAACATTCGCCTTAGAGGCTTTTGTATCACCCCACGCAAATTGTAAAATACGTTCGCGGGAAACTACTTTTCCTTTTGTTGATGATAAAAAAAGTAGCACCTCCATTGCTTTAGGCGCTAAATGATATCGTTGTCCATCTCGATTAATTATGCCTAAATCAGGTTCAACAAAAACATTTCCAAGATGAAAGCCTTGATGTAAATCGACATCTACACAAAGATTTTCTTCCTCAGATAAACCTGATTCAGGTGCTTCAAAGTCTGACACCGAATGTTAGCCCTTTACAGTGAAAAAAATAAAAAATGACAGCTCCGTTTTAGTGCTCCATTTGTTTTTAATTATTTCATCCATAAAGTAATGAGTATTGTATACAAGCCTAAAAATAGCCAATATCTAGCGCCTTGTAGTCACTAATTTGCAATCTCATCTTTGATGTTTTTTATAATGAAGTTAATTGATTTGTTTAAAGTAACTGAGCTATTTCTATATTTTCATGCTTATTCCTAGTAAAATTCCGGCATTAATAGTCCGACATTAACAACTTATTCTATGCATACTCTTTCTCAGTTAAAATCTGGTGATTTAATTGGCACCCAACGTTTGTCATTATCTGAAAACTTAACGTCATTTCCGTTAGAAATTCTAACATTGGCCGACAGTTTAGAAATTCTCGATTTATCTAATAACCAGTTAACTTCATTGCCAAAAGAGTTAGCAAAATTAACAAAACTCAAAATAATTTTTGCTTCAAATAACCTTTTTGAAACATTACCGGAAGTATTGGGTGAATGTGAAAATTTAGAAATGGTTGGCTTTAAATCGAATAAAATTAACCAAGTACCTGAAAACGCATTGCCTGCAAAATTACGTTGGTTGATTTTAACCGACAACCAGATAGAAATTTTGCCTGACACCTTGGGTGAACGTCCTCGATTGCAAAAGTTAGCGCTTGCCGGAAATAATTTAACTGAACTGCCGTTAACAATGTCGAAGTTAACTAACCTAGAATTGGTGCGAATTTCAGCTAATAAACTAAGCAAGTGCCCAGTACAATTACTGAGTTTACCTAAGCTGGCATGGTTTGCTTTTTCTGGTAACCCTTTTAGCCAGTCAACCGTAAATATTGATTCTGTTCCTTCATTACCAGCGTCAAGCTACACTTTGCATAATGTGCTTGGACAAGGTGCTTCTGGTGTTATTTCGCGAGCCACTTGGACTAATGAGCAAACGGCTTTTCCTGAAGAAATTGCCGTGAAAGTTTTTAAAGGTGCAGTGACCAGTGACGGTTACCCTGAAGATGAATTACAAGCTTGTTTAAAAACGGGTAATCATAAAAATCTTGTTCGCTCGTTGGCACAAGTAAATGAAAATGGTTATTTAGCCTTAATCATGAATTTGATACCTGAAAACTTTATCAATTTAGGGCAGCCACCATCTTTTAAAACTTGTACAAGAGATACCTTCCCTGCAGAGTTTACTTTACGTATTGAGCAAATAGCGAAGATTGTGACGCAAATGGAAGATGTTTTTCAGCACTTACATTCAAACCAAGTATGTCATGGTGATTTATACGCTCATAACACTTTGTTTGATGAAAACGCTGGCATTATTGTTGGCGACTTTGGCGCAGCAACTATGTATCACATGCTAAGTAATGAACAACAGCAGCAGGTTAGGAACATTGAATATAGAGCCTTCAAGCATTTTATTGATGATTTATTAACGGTATGTTGTGAACAAGATAAAAACAGCACTCAGTTTAAAGTGCTAGCGGAAAAAGTTGCAGGTACAAAGTAAAACGCTTTATTTTACAACTTGTTGCTGAACACCGCGCGTTAGCAACGGTTATCGAGACTAAGAGTGAATGGCAAAATTGTTATTCGCTCTGATAAAAATTTACACAACACAGCTAAATTGCCATTTTATAACAGTCAAATTCATGATTATTTAATGAGATAATTGCTGTGCTTGTTATAATACGTTTATAGCCCATCATGATAATAACTATGAATTACACTTCTGTTGACGAATTAAAAAACGCTTGGATCTTCAAACATAAAAGCTTACCTATTAGCGATAGTGATAAAGCCAAAATAAAGCCTATGGTGGCAAGCCGAGCAAAAATGCTTTGGGATGGCAATATAAGCAAACAGGTTGATCATCCAGACTTCTTTAAAAAAGGCGATTGGCCTGAAAATAGCAGTTCATGGACTGACAATGGAAAGTGGGAAACTATTTGGGATAGCGAAACTGAAGCTTTACCTGAGCTAATTCTAGAGCACCTAAAATGGGACAATAACACGGTAATTTATTACTGCACTGCGCGTGATAATGTTATTGAAACCACTTGGGCTGTATTTAAGCGCTGCTGGAAAAACTTTTTATTTATGGATGACGGCGCTATTTTAATTGCTAAAAAGCGTAAAGAAGCGACACAATTTCTTTCGACTGGTTATTTTAAAGTTGGCCACAAAGCACAATAAATAATATTTTATAGCAATAAATTGGGGTGTTTTTCTTCCTCAATTTATTGCTATAACTTAGCTTGCTTTACCACTATAAAAGTTCACGATTAAAAAACTACTGATAACTTCGCACCAGTATATGCCTGACTATCTGCTTTCCAGTATTCGCCATCGACTTGTCTTAGTCGAGCAAACGCTTCAATTTGTAAATGATCAAACTTAAAACCGGCACCGACACCGACATAACCATCAATATCATTTGAGTCATCGTAGCGTTTTCTGTTAGCGCTAATAAAGTCATTGTCTTCATCTCCATAATAAACGTGATAGTGGTCATCCTCATCTCTATCTTGAAAAGCTAATTCACCTAAATCAAAACCAACTTCTGCATAAGCAAAAACATCAGAGAAGTAACCTAGCTTTAGCCCTGCTTCCCAAGCGATATAATCATGTTGGATATTATCTCGGTCAGTCACTTCGGCTTTGCCAATTGATGTCAGCACTGACACGCCAAAGTTTGAATCGTGATTAGTTAGCCACATTTCAGCACCAACACCGGAAATATAGTCATTGTCGTTAACTTCATTTTTAACGAAAAGTCCAAATCGAGGGCTTTGGTAGGCATTAGCGCTAAATGCAGCTAAAAATAGCATTATCAGCAATGGCGTAAGTATGAATCTGATCACAGGCACTATCATTGTGTTGTTGGTGTTTTTTAGTATTAACATCGGCATCCTTGAACATGTTTAGCTTTTATCTCAATAAGATAAGAATAAGCGAAAACGAGTGTTCAATTCAGTAACGAAACTGTTAGTTAACAAGGGCGTAATGTTAGAAAGTGTAAGAAGCGTATTTGATATGTTTAAAATTAGGACAAATAAAAAGGTAGCAAACGCTACCTTTTATCATGTTTTTTGTTGGCGTAAATTAGCCTTCTTCACTCGACAATAGCACCGCAAACCAGCGCCCTTCTGAAGAGTTTTCTAAGGCAATTTTAATGATCATGGTCAGTGGAACCGATAGCAACATTCCCACAGTGCCTAGCAACCAGCCCCAAAAAATTAATGAAATAAATACCACTAACGTTGATAACCCTAAGCCGCGCCCTAAATAGCGTGGTTCAACAACATTGCCCATGACGGTATTTATGGTTAAATAACCTAAACCGATAAAACCAGCAGCAGCGGGTCCAAGCTGTAATACCGCTAACGACATTGCTGGCACTGCCGCAATAATTGAACCGATATTAGGAATATAGTTAAGCAAAAAGGCTAACACGCCCCACAACAAGAAGAAGTCTAAACCAAAGGCCCACAACATTAGTGAAACACAAACACCGGTGGCAATACTGACCAAGGTCTTAATCGCTAAATAGTTATTTACTGACTCTAAAAACTGATCAATTTGTTTCATACGAGCAGTAGGATCATCAAGTGCTAAATGCAGCTTATGCGGTACTGATGACGCTTCAAAAAGCATGAAAATTACCGTGATAATAATCAAGAATAAGTTCGCCATAACGCCACCTAAGCCACTAAGCATATCAGTAGCTAGTCCCATAGCGGCAGCAGGGTCAAAATATTCAATCAATAATTCTGATGAAATTTTAATGTTATAAGTATCAAGTTGTTGAGTTAACCAAACAAACTGTTCTTGTAATTGTGCACGATATACAGGTAATTGTTGAGACAATTCATTTAATGAATTACCAATTAAGCCTGCCAGTGATAGTGCAATAGAAACAAAAATACCAATAATAAAAACTACCGCTATCGGTTTAGGTACTTTATAACGGGCGGCTTTAACCACCAAAGGGTTACAGATAATAGCGATAAATGCCGATAATAAGAATGGTACCAATAATGTTGCAGCAGTTTTTATACCCGCTAAAACAACAAATAAAGCCGCGGTGACTAATAAAAACTTCACCGCGCCGTCAGACTTCCCTTGTAAACCCATGTTCTAAACCCGAGTATTATTAAGTTAAATATAAGTGATTAAAACTATACGCGATTTCATAGCTAGGTAGCTAGTGTTAAACACCTATAGTTTTGAATAGAAATGAAATTTACATGGTTCTTCGGATCAAGGTTACGCTTGATAAGTTAAGCAAACGCCAACAACTTAACATACCAATTAAGCCAACAAATAATGCGCCAGCACCAATGCCGACTAACCAATATTGAAAGTGAAAACTGCCAGCCATATCGAATACTTGGCTTTGTAAAATGTAAACAGCGATCTCCATACCGATACTAGCCATTAAGCCTGCAATGGCACCTAGTGCAACAAATTCATATAACACACTGTTACGGAGCAATTTCCCACGAGCGCCCAAGGTTCTTAAAATGGCAAGTTCACGCTCTCGTTCTTCCATACTCGCTTGCACTTGAGCAATCAGTACTAAGCTGCCTGCAAGCACAACCAAAATAAGAATAAGCTGAATCGCCACTGACACTTGCTCAATAATATTATTAAGCTGCGCCATAATGGCAGCAAAGTCCATTAAGGTAATCGTTGGGAAGTTTGCCATAAAGCGGTAAATCATATCCCTGTCTTGGTCAGAAACCGACCATGCAGAAATGGCAGTTGTTGGGTACTGTTCAAGCACACTACGGTTAAACACCATAATGAAGTTAAGCTGTCGGCTTTGCCAGTTCACTTTTCGAATGCTTGTCACCGGCACGGTAAATTCAGCAGAGCCAAGTGTGAATGTTAAGCTATCGCCAAGTGCTATTTCTAAACGCTCTGCCATTGAACTTTCGATAGAAACTTGTGGTTTGGTATCATCAAGCTGCCACCATTGCCCTGCTATCACTTCATTGCCAGGTGAAAGTTCATCACGCCAAGTTAACCCTAACTCACGCCCTGCACCACGTCTTCCGGCTGATTGCTCAGCTTTTTCTTCCGTACTTTTTTCAGTGCTGGCAGATTCTGCGTCCTGTTCTTGCTCTTGTTCTTGTTTCGAGTCATCTTCTTCTCGAACAGTTTTTTCACCGTTAATTGCCGCTAAACGGCCACGATAAACCTTGTAAAAGCCTTGGTTAGCAATATTGTTTTCATCAACAAACTGCTGCAATGGCTGAATTTCGTGCTCACTAATATTGATTAAATAATGGTTTGGCGTGTCTTCAGGAAACTGTTGTTCCCATTCCGATAAAATCGAACTTTTCATCACGGTAATAAGCAGCAATAACTTAATCGCGATAGTGAAACTAACCAGCTGCACACTGTTTTCACTGGCGCGACGTTTTAAATTTGCTAATGCCAAATGCCATGATTTACCCGCTTTAGTGCCAACGCTGCGACCTGCACTCATTAAGCCACGACCGAATAGCAACAGAATAAAAGAAACGACTATGCCACCAAATAACAAAGCAGCACTCATTACCGCATCTTGGCTGAATAGGAATAGTAAAATGAACAGTGCTAATAATGGTGGTACTTGATGCCAACCAAAACGCGCGACTTTTTGCTGGCTAAAGCCACGAATAACGCTTAGTGGTGAACTATTAACTAAAACACTAATGGGGTGAATGGCAAAAGCGACTGCACACAATAAGCCAGTAAAAACTGCCGTTAAAAATGGCGTAAAGGTTAACGGTGCATCTGCTAGTGATAAGTAACTTGCAATGGCATTAACACCTAATAACATCAAGCCATAACCAACCACTAAGCCGGTAGCTATGCTTAAACAGCTCAATAGCGTCCAATGTAAGCAATATAACTTTTTCACATGAGAAATTGATGCCCCCATCGCTTTGAAAATAGATACCGTTGATTGATGACGTTGGCCATAACGACGACTTGCCACCGCGACCGCAACCGCAGCTAAAACAATGCCCAACATACTTGCTAAAGAGAGAAACTTTTCTGCTGTGTCTAAAATTCTTGATAAGCGATTTTGCGCTGCTTTGGCATCGTACCAGCGTTGGGCTTCGTTAATTTGTGGCTTAACCCAGTCTTCAAACGCTTCAACATCATCAGTTTCACCAGCAAAGAGATACTTGTAGGTCATGCGGCTACCAGGCTGTATCAACTCTGTTTTTGGCATATCTGCAATATTTAAGATCACCGTTGGACCAGCAATAAACGCGCGATAAGAGCGATCAGGAATATCAGTAACAATACCCGCGATGGTTAACGGCGCAACACCAATTTCTATAATGTCGCCGATATTGACATCTAATCGACTTAACACGCTAGGTTCGACCCAAACCGTGCCTACTTTAGGCGCATTCACTACAACGCTATTTTCTTGCGTTAAAGCAGTTTTAATTCGCAGTTCGCCACGCAATGGATAAGTCTCAGAAACCGCATCAATTTCGCTGAGCAACATATTGTCACCAGCAAATGCCATCGATTCTGTTTCAATTTTACGGGCGTGGTTTAACGACATTGCCTGACTTTTATCAATAAAGCTTTTATCAACTTCAGTGGATAATCGTAAAACTCTATCAGCACCTATGGTATTGGTACTATTGGCAACAATGGCGTGTTTAATTTGCCCTGAAAAGCCCGTTAATGAAAATACCGTTGCAACCGCTAAAACGATGGCAAGAAATATAATGGTTAGCTCACCACGACGAAGCTCATGATGTAATAAACGTAATGACTGAGCTAACCACATTGATGATTTTTTTTGATTAACAGCAATCATGGTTAACCTACTTGTGACGTAGAGGTTTCAGGAGTCACATCATTAGCAGATGTATTTTCTACATCAACATTTTCGGTTACAACAGCACTAGTCTTTTCATTTAATATGCCGCTATCCATTTCAACTTGACGCTGACAACGTGCAGCTAATTTAGGATCATGCGTAACCAGCACTAAAGTAGTACCTTCTTTGGCATTCAAATCAAATATTAAATCAGTAATATGCTGTCCGGTCTTACTATCAAGATTACCTGTTGGTTCATCAGCAAATAAAATATCCGGTTTAGAAATAAAAGCGCGAGCAATGGCAACACGTTGCTGCTCACCACCAGAAAGTTGTGATGGATAATGATCAAGTCTATCCGCTAAGCCAACTTGCTCAAGTAGTGCTTCACCTCTTGCTTGTGCATCAGGTAAGTTTGCTAACTCCGCGGGTAACATCACGTTTTCAAGCGCGGTTAAACTATTAATCAAAAGAAATTGCTGGAAAATAAAACCAACATGCTGTGCTCGAACTTGGCTACGTTGCTCTTCATTAAACTGGTGTAATGGTTGGTTTTTAAGATACACTTCGCCAGAGCTTGGCAGATCTAATCCTGCTAAAATTGATAATAACGTTGTTTTACCAGAACCAGAAGATCCAACAATTGCAATTGACTCGCCTGCAGCAACCGTTAAATTAAGTGGTTGAAGTAAGGTTAAAGTTTTATCTTCAACTTGAACTGATTTAGTTAAGCTACTAACGCTTAAAATACTCTCGGAATTTACATGCATGAAAAATTATCCACTTTTTATATTATTTATTAGCTTATTACTTATCTCGACAACTAACGCAGCTGTGCAGGATAAACAGACCAATACGGCTGATAACGACATAGGTATCAACCCAACGACCAATATTTTATTATTAGGTGATAGTATCAGTGCAAGTTATGGGATGAAACCCACTCAAGGTTGGGTTCATTTATTAAACCGAACACTTGCACAACAAAAACAACCTTACACAATTATAAATGCCAGTGTTAGTGGTGAAACGACGAGTGGTGGTTTATCTCGGTTAGCAGGCATTTTAGCCAATGAAAAAGTTGACCATTTACTAATTGAATTAGGCGGAAATGACGGTTTACGCGGTTATTCACCTAAGTTAATTAAAAATAATTTGTTACAAATGATCAAGCTAGCACAAGATAAAAACATAAAAGTTTCAATGATTAAGATAAAAATCACGCCAAACTACGGCCCTCGTTACAATAAAATGTTTGAACAAGTTTTCGAAGACGTTGCCAAAGCAAGCAACATCACCTTACTACCATTTTTTATGGAAGCAGTAGCAACCAATAAAGCCTTAATGCAAGCCGACGGTATTCACCCAAATGCACAAGCACAGCCAATAATTGCTGACTATGTTGAGCAGCAACTTAACGACCTAATGGAGCCTTAATTTCAAATGGAATTTATCTGGATTGGTTTTGCCTTTGCTTGTGGTTTATTAACTAAACTGATTTCGCTGCCACCATCAATTGGCTACTTAGCCGCAGGCTTTATCCTACATTTTTTAGGTTATCAAGCTGATAGCATGGTCACCGAACTTGCTGATATTGGCATCACGCTGATGCTATTTACCATTGGCCTGAAGTTAAATATAAAAGATTTAATAAAACCGGAAGTTTGGCTAGGTAGTTTAAGCCATACCGTGCTTTGGTTATTAGTCGGTTTAGTGATATTAAAAGCTATCGCGTTGGTTACCATTCCTTTTGTTAGCGGCTTAAGTTTAGCTACATCGGCACTTATTGTATTCGCATTAAGTTTTAGTAGTACCGTTTGTGTGGTTAAACTGATGGAAGATCATGGCGAAATGCGCACACGCCATGGCAAGCTAGCCATCGGTATTTTAGTGATGCAAGATATTGTTGCAGTGATATTTTTAGTTGTTGCCACCGGCAAAGTACCAAGTGCTTGGGCGGCACTATTGCTGCTTTTCATTCCATTAAAACCTTATATCAACAAAGCAATTGATAAAGTTGGCCATGGTGAGCTTCTTCCTTTGATGGGCTTTTTCCTAGCTTTTGGTGCCTATGAACTATTTGAATTGGTAAAAGTAAAAGGTGATTTAGGTGCATTGCTTGTTGGTATGTATTTAGCTTCGCATAGTAAAGCCAGTGAAATAACAAAGTCGTTACTCAGTTTCAAAGATTTATTCTTGATAGGTTTTTTCCTATCAATCGGTTTTACCGCCCTGCCAACACTTGAGATGTTAGCCATAGCCTCGGTATTAACCTTATTGCTACCAATTAAATTTTTGTTGTTTTTCTTTATTTTAGTAAAACTCAACTTACGCGGCAGAACAGCATTTTTATCTGCTTTGGCATTAAGTAACTTCAGCGAGTTTGGATTGATCATTGCTGCACTTAGTAGCAAGTCAGGTTGGTTGTCGCCTGAGTGGTTAGTAATACTATCATTAGCGGTTTCATTGTCTTTTATCATGACCAATATCTTGTATAACTTTGCCCATAGTTACTTTGCCAATAACAAAGAAAAATTTAAACGTTTTGAAAGTAAAAAGCGTTTAAGTGAAGACAACTTTGACCAACCTTGTGAGGCTCCTATTGCCATTATTGGTATGGGACGCGTTGGTATGGGGGCTTATAAAGCACTGAATGCGCAAAGCGAAAATCAAGCATGGGGCTTAGATACCGATAAAAACAAAGTAAAATGGTTAAATGAAAATAAAGTTCAAGCTTACTTAGGTGACGCTGAAGATGCTGATTTTTGGGAAACTATCGATCATAGTAAAATTGAACTGATACTCTTAGCATTACCCTCTGTGCAAGATATTATGAATATCACCTCACAAATAAAGCGTACTCATTACCAAGGTAAAATAGCCGCAATTGCCCGTTACGACGATGAACGCATCGCGTTAGAAAGCTTTGGTGTTGATAAGGTATTTAACTTCTACAATGAAGCCGGTGTCGGTTTTGCTGAAGAAAGTATCAGTTTAATTAATACCAGTCGCGTTTAACCCTTCAATCATACTATATCGGTTTACTAAATTGATAGTGAACCGACAAAAATCTCATGCAAGTATTTCAAGTACACTACTCAAATAGCATCGCACTCCTACCCTATTGTTTTTAAAACAGCCTTCCCTTCTATTGGCGTAAGCCTTTTAGGCTCAGCTTTACTGTATTCCAAGTATCTAATTGTGACGGTGATTTATCGCCAATGAAATTGCGTTATCAGTACCTATTTTGGCTTAAAGCAGTACCGAAGTAGAGGATTTTCATGAAAGCGATAAATTATTCAATTATGAAGTGCAAGGTACTAAAAATACTGGTTTTACTAACATAACAGCTGAAAGATCAAAGGATCCTAGCTAGGTGTTAAATGAGTAACCTTAATGGGATAAAGCTCAACAGCGATTAAACTTATTTCACTAAATTTTAGGCATAAAAAAACCGACATAAGTCGGTTTCTTCATTTCACTTTTATGCACTGACTATCTACTAAAAGTAAAATAAAAAGTGGCATCCCTAAGGGGATTCGAACCCCTGTTACCGCCGTGAAAGGGCGGTGTCCTAGGCCTCTAGACGATAGGGACACTAAAACGACAAAACAAAACCTTACGGCTTGTTTATGTAATCCGACAACCTATAAGGTGCATCCAACTACGTTTATCTTTTTAACTATCTTAGCGTTATTACTAACACTACTAAATAATATTGGTGGAGCTATGCGGGATCGAACCGCAGACCTCTTCGCTGCCAGCGAAGCGCTCTCCCAGCTGAGCTATAGCCCCACATAGAACACATCGAAATAAAACAAGTGGCCTAATACCTATTCTATTTCTCCTCCAGGAAAGTAACTGAGTTACTCCTTGAAAGCGAGGCGCATTCTAAGCAGCGACCATGATACTGTCAACACTTATTTAAAAAAATAATGCATTTTTTTAAAAGAATCTATCTAAGTGATTACTTATAGAACAAGTTGACTAAATTTTGTCTTATCAACTGTTTATATTAGCTGTTTTTAGATAAATCCCCAGTGATTAAATAAAAACGCTATCGAGAATTTGTAATCTAAATCAAATAATACACGCTAAACTAGCTATTTACCTTACCTACTCTCACAGAAACTGTGGCTTGTAGCTTTATTTATCGTATACTTAGCGTTATGGTTAATGCTCAATTGAAAAAAATAATAGTAATATGCAGCTAAAAGAGCTCAATGTTGTCGCCATTGGCGGTGGACACGGCCTAGGTCGGGTACTATCTACCCTCTCCTTTTTAGGCAATCAACTTACCGGTATTGTCACTACTACTGATAATGGTGGTTCAACAGGTAGGTTAAGAAAGCGAAGCAGCTCCATTGCATGGGGCGATTTACGTAATTGTCTTACTCAATTAGTTGACGATAAGTCTGTCGGCAGTCAACTGTTCGATTTTCGCTTTGATGGTAAAGATGAACTGGGTGGTCATAACCTTGGCAATCTAATTCTTTACGGTTTAGGGCAAATACATTCTCGCCCACTTGAATCTATAAAATTGGTTCGCCGTTTGTTAGGCGTTAAAACCCAAGTATTTCCAATGTCTGAAACGCCAACAGATCTGATGGCGTTTTATCCAGAAGGACGCTGTCGTGTTGGTGAGCTATCTGTTGATGAAATGCCGGTGATGCCAAAAAACTTAATGTTGGCACCATTAGTTAAAACGCTACCGAGCTGCGTTGATGCAATATTAAATGCCGATTTAGTTATTTTAGGCCCCGGAAGTTTCCTAACCAGTATTATACCGCCACTACTTGTACGTGATATTAGTAATGCGTTAAAGCAAACCAGTGCTCATCGAGTTTTTATTGATAATATTGTTGCTGAAAACAGTCCTGCTTCAGGTTTATCTCTAGATGAAAAGCTAGCATGGATTGAAGAAAATATCGGCTGTTTACCTATTGATAGTGCGATATGCCATGATAAGACCGTGACATCAACGCGTATAAGCGTCTGTCATCACGAATTAAGCAGTGATACGGTTAGTCATTACCATAGTCGAGATAAGTTAATTTCTGCGCTCAACGTTTGCATTTCAAAAGCAAAAAGTGAAACAGAAGTAAAACAAGCTAGTGCGGTAAGTTAAGGCCTCATTTAGTTATAAAAATGGGTCACAAAAAAGCCAACGATTTATCGTTGGCTTTTTTGCTTTTCGAGCAGAGTAACTAATAAAATATGCAGTTAATTAAAGTCACGGTTATCTAAATGGAAATTAACACAACTCTATTGTTTTTACTTCTGGCTTTCATCTTGACTAATACGGCTAGCAACTGCGCCAACTTGATCTCTATACTTAGCATCATCACGTTTGTTATAAGGTCTTAAGGCACTTGATGACATAGTTTCAAAGTTCAGTGCCGCTATTTTCATTTTAGGACGCAATGCTAACGGTAATTTGCCACTGTTATAAAATTCTAAAACAATTTGCCCTGACCAACCGGGATCAATTCTATGCGCAGTAACATGCACCATTAAGCCTAAACGCGCTAATGATGAACGACCGTCTAACCAACCAACAATGTTGTCAGGTAAAGTAACTGATTCATAAGTAACGGCTAATGCGAGCTCTCCTGGATGAAGGAAAAACGCCTCGCCATCAGGAATACAAATTTCATCACTCATAACTGAATTCATTGCTTTTTGCATTTCATCTTTCGGGCCACTTAAATCGATATATGGCGCGGTATGATCTTGAAATACTCTAAATTCATTACCTAAACGAATATCAACACTAACGCCTGAAATCATACTGCTGTCAGGTGTTGGTGAGATTTTAATCTCGCCTTTGCTAATACTTTCTTCTATATCTTTGTCGCACAATCTCATGATTATTCTTCTTAGGCTGAGGTTTAACAAAACAGGCCAAACGCCTGCTTAAAATAGTAAATTTCTACGCTTTCATTGAGTATGTATAAATAAAAGACTTAACTTTCAACAATACTCGGCGTTGTTGGGCTGCGCATATCCAATTGATAATATAATTGTGCGGCAACAATTCGCGCTATTTTACGATAGAGCTGCGCCAATTCACCAGTGCTATTTTCATTTATTAAACAGCTACCATTGTCGGCATCTTCTCGAATACGAATATCTAACGGTAATTGCCCTAATAACTGTGTTTTAGCACTGTTAGCAATACGTTCACCGCCACCTTCACCAAATAAATGTGAATGATGACCACAATTATCACACTGGTGATAACTCATGTTTTCAATAATGCCCAATACCGGCAGCTTCACTTGCTCAAACATCGCCATGCCCTTCACGGCATCAACTAAAGCAATATCTTGCGGTGTGGTAATAACCAAAGCACCTGCAACAGGTACTTGTTGTGCCAGCGTTAATTGAATGTCGCCTGTACCTGGTGGCATATCAACAATCAAATAGTCTAACTCAGGCCAGTCTGTTTCATTTAATAATTGAGAAAAGGCTCTGCTTGCCATGGGGCCGCGCCAAACGGTAGCGTTGGCATCATCAACAAGAAAGCCTATCGACATTGCAGATAACCCATCAGTTTCCAGTGGCGTAATTAACTTACCGTCGATTGAGGTCGGTTTTTCACCTTTTAGCCCCAACATGGTTGGAATTGATGGGCCATAAATATCAGCATCTAAAATACCGACACTACAGCCTTCAGCAATTAAGCCATACGCTAAATTCACCGCCGTAGTCGATTTACCTACACCGCCCTTGCCTGATGAAACGGCAATGATGTTTTTAATACCTTTTATCGCATGTTGTCTAACAGGCTCTACTTGATAATTAACGTCAAAGTGAACGGGAAGCTGCACTAACTCGGTTAGTTGCTCAGCAATATCATTTAATTCGCCATCACAGGGAAAAGGCAATAAAGCTTCAATAACTAAGTCTTTTTTAATCATCGCCATGCTAAGCGATTCACTAACACTGAGAAAACCTAATGGGAAAGTAACCGAGCGATACGCATCAAGAAAGTGGTTAATTGTTTGCTGAATTTCGCCTTCAAGCTCATGCTTGGCAGCTTTATTTTTGGAGAAAAGATTTGATAACATTTTTAAAACGCATTTTATCTAACCTTTATCACATAAAGGCGATAATTCTTAATGAAAAGTTACGACAAATTCTGTACCATTCGCTGCATAATTACCACCAATAATATGTAAACTTTATATGTCTTTATCAAAGTCATCTGTACCATCTGCAGATAAACGTAAAATTTTAGTTACTTGTGCCCTTCCTTATGCGAATGGTTCGATTCACCTTGGCCATTTATTAGAGCATATTCAAACTGATATTTGGGTTCGTTTCCAACGTATGCGTGGTCATGAAACTTACTTTGTTTGTGCTGATGATGCTCATGGCACGCCGATCATGCTTAAAGCACAAGAGCTTGGCATAACACCAGAAGAAATGATCACAGGTGTGCGTGAAGAACGTATTAAAGAATTTGATGACTTTCACATTAGCTTTGATAATTACCACACAACGCATAGCGATGAGAACAAAGAGTACTCTGAAAAGATTTACAATGCTTTGCATGCGAAAGGCCATATTAAAACCCGCACTATTTCACAATTATATGACCCAGAAAAAGGCATGTTCTTAGCTGACCGCTTTGTAAAAGGTACTTGTCCGAAGTGTAAAAGTGAAGACGAAAATGGCGATAGCTGTGACAACTGTGGTGCAACTTATTCGCCAACAGAAGTGCTTAACCCACGCTCAGCAATTTCAGGTGCTACACCAGTATTAAAAGATTCTGAACACTACTTCTTTGACTTACCTGCTTTTGAATCAATGTTAGCCGACTGGATACGCAGTGGCACTTTGCAAGAAGAAGTAGCAAATAAACTTAGCGAATGGTTCGAACAAGGTTTAAAGCAGTGGGATATTAGCCGTGACGCTCCTTACTTTGGTTTTGAAATACCGAATGCGCCAGGTAAGTTTTTCTATGTATGGCTAGACGCGCCTATTGGTTATATGGGCAGCTTTAAAAACCTATGTGACAGAGACTCAAGCATCGATTTTGACAGCTTCTGGAATAAAAATTCAGACGCTGAGCTATATCACTTTATTGGTAAAGACATTATTAACTTTCACAGCCTGTTTTGGCCTGCGATGTTAGAAGGTGCTGATTACCGTAAACCTACCGCGGTTTTCGCTCATGGTTTTGTTACCGTGAATGGCGAAAAAATGTCTAAATCTAAAGGCACGTTTGTGAAAGCAAGCACCTATTTAGCGCATTTAAATCCAGAATATTTACGTTATTACTACGCAACTAAATTAACTCATAAAATTGATGATTTAGATTTAAACCTTGAAGACTTCGTACAGCGTGTTAACTCTGACTTAGTGGGTAAAGTGGTTAATATCGCTTCTCGTTGTGCAAGTTTTATCACTAAACGCTTTGACGGCATGTTATCAACTAACGTTGATAACCAAGCATTAGCAGATGAAGTCATGGCTGCAGGTGATAGTATCGCTGCCCATTATGAAGCACGTGATTTTGGCCGCGGTATGCGCGAAATAATGGCACTTGCTGATAAAGTAAATGAATACATCGCGATTAAAGAACCATGGCAGCTTGTTAAAGACGAAACCAAACAACAAGAAGTACAAGATATCTGTTCATTAGGTATCAACATGTTCCGCACGCTGATGATTTATTTAAAACCTGTACTACCGGTACTTGCCGATAGCACAGCAGCTTTCTTAAATGACGAACTTATTTGGGAAGGACACAAAACCTTATTAACTGATCATAAAATCAATAAATTTAAAGCGATGCTTCAACGTGTTGATATGGATAAAGTTAATGCGATGACTGATGCTTCAAAAGAGAGTTTAGGTGGCGCACCAGCAGCTGAAGAAAAGAAACCAGCCAAGAAAAAGAAGGCTGCTAAGATAGTTGATAATTCAGCTGCGCTTGCTGATCCTTTAGCTGCAGACCCAATTTCTGAAGAAATTCAATTTGATGATTTCGCTAAAATTGATTTACGCATCGTAAAAATCATTAATGCTGAACATGTTGAAAAAGCTGATAAATTAATTCAACTAACCTTAGCACTTAATGAAGAAGGCACAGAAACTCGTCAAGTTTTCGCCGGTATTAAGTCAGCTTATAATCCAGAAGACTTAATTGGTAAGCACACTGTTATGGTGGCTAACTTAGCGCCACGTAAAATGCGTTTTGGCATGTCGGAAGGCATGGTATTAGCCGCAGGTCCTGGCGATAAAGACTTATGGATATTAAATCCAGATGACGGCGCTAAAGCAGGTATGCGTGTTAAGTAAAAACTAAAGCGTTACACTTAAGTAGCAAAAGAAAATTATTAAGGCAAACCTTTTACGTAGATTAAACGTAATATCGGTTTGCCTTTTTAATAATGAGAAATCGGCCTCGAAACAGTCAGAAAAGATACGTAAGCAGTCATAAATTTTGAGGTGAAATATTCTATCTAGAAGTCAATATAACCTAACAGGGCTTTAATCTTAACTAATAGTTAGACAAAAATGAGCTAGTATAATTAACCAACGATGAGCTAACTGAAAAATATTATTTTTACTTTAAATTTGATTAAATAAAAACGTAAAATCAATACACTTTAAGCTGTATGCCTTATCAAGTGAGGACACTAATGAAAATAGTTGTAATAAAATCGGTACTCAAACTCCCTTTTGTTTTACTTATTATCAACCTTCTCCTAGGCTGCGCTCAAGAATTTACAGACGAGCAGCTTGCGTTATTTGAACAATCAAATCACAAACCCATCTATGTAAAAGATCCTAGAGACCAGTTAACTGCGCGTTTCTTTGGTACGTCTACCCTGTTATTTGATGATGGTGAAGAAGCGATTCTAATCGACGGTTTTTTCTCCAGACCCAGCATATTTCAACTTATCTTTCGACCGTTAACACAAAAGTCACGCAAGGAAATTAAAGAAATTTTAGATCCCGTTTTAAGGGGGAAGCTTAAAGCCGTTGCAGTCGCTCACGCCCATCATGACCACGCTTTGGATTCCTCTTGCGTGTCACTAGCCTACGACGCCAGACTGGTTGGCTCCAGCTCCGTCTTGAATCTCTACTGCAAAGGAAAACCTGCAACCAATGTATTTGAGACAAATAATGACGTCACCTTACCAAATCAAACTGAGCCTAACGACGTTTATGTTGGCAACAACTTTACGCTCACAGCCATTCCAAGCAAACATATTGTGCCGTCAAAACCATTTCCATCCATATTAGGATTGGGCGAATCGATAGAAGAGCCTATAGATTCTCAGTCACACCTTTTGTGTTATAACGAAGGCCAAAGTTATGTGTTTCTGCTGCATCACAAGCTGACTAAAACTAATATTGTGATTTATCCCAGTGCCAACATAAACGAGTCCGTTTTTCGCGATTCAATTAATCAAAGAGTTCAATCCAAAGATGGCGCTATGTGGTTGTTTATGGGCATTGCCGGACTAAGTAGTATCGCTCCTGACAATATTATGGCATCAATTTATAAAACGATTAGTCCAACATATGTTGTTCCAATACATTACGATGATTTCACTCGAAAAACACAAGGAAGATTGCAGCCTTCAATAAAACAAATTGGCGATTTTGACCTTGACTTCAAAGCGCTGCAATCCGCTACCGACCCGAATAAAACACAGATTAAACTATTTAAATACAAGCAAGCGGTGATACTTTCTCAAATTAGCAATACAAAATGAGCTTGACGCTTTTACCCAGTGTGCCTTTTGGGTTTTGCAAGAAGGCTGGATTTAGATTAGTGCTTTGTATCAAGGACAAAAGTCGATGTATTTTTCACCGTCTCGATATTCAAGGTCAAAAATCTTTTTCATAAATAGGTGTGTCTGCTCTTTGAGGAGAAAATATGATTCTACTCCATGGCCGTCGTAAGTTTTGTAAAATGGTGCGTCATGATCCCTAAAGTCAAAGGCATAGACTTCGGTAGCAATATCATTGTTATTGAGTGTATCTAGGTCGCGGCAGTAGAGTTCTCGATCTGCGCCTGCACCGGTTGCTCCGAATGAAGAAAAATTGTGGATTCTGAAGAATTTTGACAGGCCAATATCGCGATAGTTCATGGTAAATATCATAGTTGTATTTTTAGCTAGCAGTCCGGTGTTTGGGTATTCTTTCTCGCCAGAATAAGTGTTTGTGGCGGTTGCGGCTGCAATAAACCCAACCCTTACCGACGGAAAGTCGGGAATAGGGTAATCGGTTGAGCCAGCTCCTCTATTTTTATGAAAAAGTTTGTACTCAGATGCGTCTTCTGGTGGATTTTGCAGGTCGGGTAGTGCGCTTATAGGGTCTCCTAGCAATGCTCCAACGATAAAAGCCCCTGAGCTGTGTGTGATCATTTGAACGGGCGGTAGTGGTTGCTTGTGTTTTTGATATTGCTCGTCTAGGCCTTGAAATAGTTGGCGGAGCTTAAGCCCAACTAGAGGCCCAGAAGCTTGCGCTTTACTCCATGCGCCTGTGAACTTTCCCTTAAAACCGTCCCAGTAAACTTCGACATATAGAGGTTTTCTCTTCCCGATAATATCTTCGACCTCGGCTTTTATGGCAGTAAAGGCGTTATGACCTTCATTCTCATAATTGTTAAAGCCGTGAATTAGAAAGACGAGATCGGTGTGGCCATTTGCTACATAGGCTTGAGTGATATTTGCTGCGGCTTTATTCCAGAGTGTTTTTTGAGCTTTTCGCCACTGTGTTAATGGTTTGTCCGTGTCTTTAACTGATTCACAGAGCAAATAAGCGTCACTGGTGGCTGGGGCGCTTGCGCATAATCGCTGATCTCTTCTTGTTTGTGTGAAGAGTCCTTCGCTAATTTCCTCGTCATCGCTGGGAATGAAGTTTTGAGGGTAGCCATTATCAGGATAAAGGGAGCCAAACGCGTCGATATATAGTTTAACCGTATGGCTCGTGGTTGGATATTTTGGCTCTTCGTTATATTGGTCAAAAAAATGAACGTTATGGGAACAGCCGCTTAACCATAGAATAAGGAGTGTAATATTGAGTATTTTAATATACATGAGGTGATCCTTTACCTTTATTTTTTTGTACAATAAATATACAACACTGGTATTGGAATAGCGAATTTGATTGAGGGGAAATTTATTGATGTACAGTCTTAGAACAAAATGCCAGTAGTTAGTATAAATAGCGTTTTCTGGGGGTTCGTACGATGCATTGATATATTGATAGTTAATAGCGTCACACTTATCTCTGAACTGCCGTAAGCAACTCAAAAGCAAATGTCTGCAATTGGCTAGCTGCGGAAGGTTTGGTGTTGATGCCAACCGCCTTCGCTTATCACACCATCAATACATGTTCACTTTTGCCACTTCTTGCTATTATTTACTCTCGGTTTGTGACGTTTTCTGTGATTTTCTCACGAATATTGACACAAACATTTCAATTAATTGATATCAATCTAGCTACACTCGTATATTCCTAAATCTACATACTCTTATTTCTTTTTAGCCGAAACATTGGAAGCAAAAGAGGAATTTAAAGTATCCATGCTCGTCAATGTGAAAAAGCTGCGTTAATTCAAATACACCACAACTTTATATCGCGAAGATACCAAAGTACTCATTAGGCATGGCTTAAGTATATTTATTTCCTTAGCTTTACTATAATCTAAGAATAATAACTCAAATAAGACATAGCCTTAGCCAACTATGAGCAAATTCAAATTTAGCCAAATATCATTATCTGTTCGTATGATTGTCGCAATGGCACTCGGTCTAATTATTGGCGGTGTGGGAACCTCGCTATTTTCAACGGTTAACCATTTAGCGAATGCCTTTGTCATGTTATTACAAATGACAGCGCTACCTTATATTTCATTATCGCTAATGGTTGGTATTGGTAGTTTGTCGGCACATAAAGCCAAAAGCGCTTTAAAAAGTAGCTTACTCTGGTTATTAGTACTTATTGCCTTAATGCTATGTTTTATACTTTTAGCACCGTTATCATTTCCTAATTGGCAAAGCGCAGAGTTTTATAGTGCTAGCACCATTAAAGTAAGCCAAGAATTTAACTTAATTGAATTATTTATTCCGTCAAATCCATTTAATGCTTTTGCAAATGCCGTTATACCCTCTGTCGTTTTATTTAGTGTTTTTATTGGTATCGGATTAATGCCATTAAAAAATAAGCGTCAGGTATTAACCGTACTTGGCAGCTTGCAACAATCTGTTAGTAACATCAGTAACTTGGTAATGCGTTTTGCGCCGATTGGTGTTTTTTGTATTGGTTGGCGCGCTGCATCGACGCTTGATGCCTCTCAGCTTGATGGTTTAATGATTTATGTTGCCAGTGCTATGGTGCTCGTCATTTTACTGTCTTTCGTGGTGTTTCCTGCGCTACTAGCCACCATTACTCCATTTAGTTACCGAGCTATTTTAAAAGCATCACGTGAAGCCATGGTAACCGCCTTTGCTACTGGTAGTTTTTTTGTGGTTATTCCTATCATTGTTGAGAAAACAAAGCAGCTAATCACCGAGCAATATCCGCATAGCAACGATGCTGATAAGGTATCTGAAGTTATCGTACCAATTACCTTTAGTCTGCCTGTTGGCGGCAAGCTATTATCATTACTGTTTGTCTTGTTTTCTGCTTGGTTTTCGGGAGCCTATATTGGCTTAGAAGATTATATAAAGTTGGTTATTATTGGCGTTCCTCAGCTATTCGGTACTAGTACATTAGCCATGCATAACTTGTTAGAGTTATTTAATGTTTCCAATTCAATGTTCGATTTTTTCATTGTCTCGGAAAACTTAGCTGTTGGCCGATTATCTGCTTTATTATCAGTTACTTTTGCCAGTTGTTTACCTTTACTTATTGCCACCAGTATGGCGAAAGCCTTTCGAATTAAAAAAGTTGCTTTAGTGCGCAATCTTGCTGTTATTCCGTTACTTTCAATTGTTGCTTTTATCAGTTTAAAATTCGCATTTAGCGCTATTAGCTATCAATACCAAGGCTATAACAAGTTTATTGAACGAGATTTTTTAATGGAAAACGTTGAAAGTCGCTACCTCAATGAGCCAGAAGCTAACAGTAATACTGCACAACCTTTCGTTGGTGTATTAACTCGTATTAAACAGCGTGGTTTTATTCGCGTTGGCTACTTTCGTGATGACCTACCTTATTCATTCCATAACCATAACGGCAAACTTGTCGGCTTTGATATTGAAATTATGAATCAGCTTGCTATCGATTTAAATGTTAATATCGAATTTGTCAGAATATTCCATCATCAGGCAAAGCCATTATTAGAGTCGGGTTATTTAGACATTACTTCAGGCGTGCCTGTTATTCCTGATAACATGGCGCAATTTACGCTAACCATGCCTTACAGTGCACAAAACATTGCTATTGTGGTTAAAGATCAAAGACGTGCAGAATTTACTGAGTGGGAAAAAATATTGCAGCGAGAAGATCTCACCTTAGGTATTCCAGAAACATTTTTTTATCAAAAGGCTGTAGCACGTAATTTTACTAAAGGTAAAGCGTGGGAGATATCAACACCACGACTATTCTTTAAACCTGAATACGCGCATATTGATGCCATGGTTTTTGGCGCAGCAGCGTCTTCAGCATGGACACTACTTAACCCTGATTATACTGTTGTGGTGCCAAAACCTGAATTAGCGCCATTGTACATGGCTTTTCCAATTAACAAGAATGACCATGCCTTTGAACTATTTATGCGTAATTGGATCTCAATGAAGCAACAAAGCAAAACTATCGACAAATTATTCAACTATTGGATTGAAGGTAACTCCAGCTTAGTTGTTTTGCCTGAAACCGAGTAGCAACTGTATATAGTTCAAATTAAGTTAAATTAATCAAATTAGTACATTAAGCAAAGTGAATTTAAAACAATGAATGTAAAAGCAAAACTCAGTAGAAAAATCAAAAACATAACGCTTAACAAACGTAATAAAGCTACCGTAATACTTATTTCTTCGCTAGCGGTTGGCTGTGCAAAAATTAACGATATATCAACTAACCTTGACCGCGACAATTTCAAGCATTACTTCTCTCCCACGAAAGTAAAAATTGTTGAAAGTGAAAAAGAGTTAACGGGGAAGTACAAGTTTGTTGGGCTTGTAGAAGGTGAGTCTTGCCAAGCAAAAGCCCATCATGCCGCGCCAAATGAAATTGATGCTCGTACCCAAGCCCGCAGAAAAGCTTACGAATTAGAAGCTAACGCCATTATTTTCAGTCGTTGTGTGATGATAGAAGAAGATCAAGCCGCTAAATATTGTATAGCATCAACGATTTGCTATGGTCGCGCTTACCAAGTTGAGCAGTCAAGTAATGACTGAAAGCGTTAATTTTAATGTTATTGGCACTATCGATTCACCATACAAAGAAAAGTTTGCTATTCCTCGCCAGCCCGGCCTTGTCACTGCTGCCCAAGGCCAGCTGCGTTTAACGGGCTCAGCAAACAATATTGAGCTAGTTAGAGGCTTAGAGCAATTTAGCCATATTTGGCTACTGTTTGTTTTCCATGGCACTCAAGATCAAGGCTGGAAGCCACTAGTGCGTCCACCACGTTTAGGTGGTAACAAAAAGTTGGGCGTTCTTGCCACTCGCTCTACCTTTAGGCCTAATCCTATCGGAATGTCAGTGGTGAAGCTTGATCGTATTAAACAGAAAGACTCACAAGTAATTTTACATATTAACGAGCTAGACTTGCTTGATGGTACGCCAATTGTTGATATTAAGCCTTATGTGCCTTATGCCGATATTATTGAAAATGCGCAAGGTGGTTACGCCCATCAACAACCTGAGAGTGAAATTCAGGTAGCTTTTTCAACAGAAGCCATTGCCGCTGTAGAATACTTTACAAAACAATATCCCAAATTACAGCAGCTTATTGAGCAGGTGTTGAGTCAAGACCCTCGCCCAGCATACAAGCATCAAAAAGTTGACGATAAAGTTTATGGTATGGCTTTGTACGATTTAAATATCACTTGGCAAATGGTCAGCCTGAACTGCTTAGTAGTGAAAAACATTGAGCCAACAGCTGAAAATTGAACTAGCAATTATCTGGTTTTCAAAACATAGAAACAAAAAATAAGATGTACTGTCCGATTATCGCTTAGTTGATTAAAAATAAGCTGTACACTGGATTCAACAATTCATACGTTTATTAAATTGCGATAAACTTTAAGAGAGCCTCGGCATTGAAAGCACTACAAAATTACCAATCAGGTATAGAATTAGTTACTTTAGCTGCCTTATGGGGCGCTTCATTTATGTTTATGCGTGTTGGTAGCCCTGAGTTTGGGCCTTTTCTGTTTACCGCATTACGCACGGGTATCGCAGCACTATTTTTATATTTATGTTTAATCAAGTATCAACAAACGAATGCCTTGGTAGGACAATGGCGGCAGATTTTCGTAGTTGGCGCATTAAACACGGCAATTCCTTTCGCGTTATTTGGTTATGCTACGCTGACGTTAACAGCAGGGACAACATCGGTGATCAATGCAACAACGCCCATGTTCGGCGCTATTGTTGCGTATTTTTGGCTAAAAGATAAATTAACACTCAGTGCGACCATCGGCTTAATTATTGGCTTTATCGGCGTCTACTTGTTGGTCTCAGAAAATTTACACTTTGGTGATTCTGCAGCACAAAATAACAGCACTAACGCCTTGGTGCCAACATTAGCCGCCCTACTCGCCGCCATGTGCTACGGTATTTCTGCCAACTACACAAAAAAGCACTTCACAGGTATTAAACCTTTAGCGTTAGCCGCTGGTAGCCAAATTTCTGCGACAGTAATTCTTTTGCCGATTAGTTTATTTTTTATTCCTGAGACAATGCCAAGTTCAGCAGCTATAGGCTCAGTGTTATTAATTGGGACTATCTGTACTGGCGTGGCTTATATTCTATTTTTCCGCTTAATCGCGCAACTAGGCCCTGCAAAAGCCATTTCAGTGACTTATTTAATTCCTGCTTTTGGTATTCTTTGGGGCGCGCTATTTCTAGACGAAAAGATCAGCTTAACCATGCTACTTGGTGGTGTGGTAATACTAATTGGCGTGGCATTAACAACAGGTGTCATTAAACGAAGGTGAATTCGCTTAGCACATCGTCATTCTTTGCTATCCATAGCATCAGGGTATCTGCTAAATAGAGTAGTCGAGTACTTATATCGATAACAAAAATAACTGTTCATCGACGTGCATGGATGCACTAATGCCTCGAAAAACAGGGAGTCTGAGAAAGGCCTAAACATAAAGGCTGTTATTAAAACAGCCTTTATGTTTAACCTAACGTTTATCGAGTATTTTTAATCAGTCACATAAAGGTAACTGATTCTATCGACTATTGCTGTTTAACAACTTTGCCTGATTTCATCACAAAATCGACATCAAGTAGCTCTTTTATATCATTTAATGGGCTGGCGTCGGTGGCAATAATATCGGCTACCTTCCCAACTTCAAGTGTACCTAAGCTTTTTGATTTTCCGATAAGATCCGCAGCGTGAAGTGTTGCTGAAACCAAAATATCTTGCGGTGTCATGCCAGCTTCAAACATCAACTCTGCTTCTCTGGCGTTGGTGCCGTGTTTTGAAACGCCGCTATCGGTACCATATGCTATTTTCACACCTGCTTTATAAGAGCGTTTAAAGTTTTCTATCATATCACCACCAACTCGGATAGCTTTTGCTTTGATTTCCGGCGACATAAAATTAGTTGTCTTAGCCAAATTAACAACGGTATCTCCAGCCATCAACGTAGGTACTAAATAAGCACCACCTTTTTTAAATAATTTAATACTTTCTTCATTGGCATAACTACCATGTTCAATACTATCAACGCCTGCACGTAGGGCTGCATTTATGCCGGCAGCTGCATGGGCATGGCTAGCAACTTTACGCCCAAGTGAATGAGCGGTATCAACCACTTCTTTAATTTCATCATCAGCCATTTGTTGGCCTGTGCCAGTATCGGTATCAGACAGTACACCACCAGTTGAAGTGATTTTAATAACATCAGCACCGAATTTTATTGCTCTACGTGTTGCTCTTCGACAGTCATAAGGTCCATCACAAACGGTTTTTGCGGTGTGAAGCTCCATTAAATCTGGGGCCATACCATCTACATCACCATGGCCACCGGTAACGGCAACACTTGACCCTGCAGCAACAATGGTTGGCCCTTCAACCCAGCCGCTTTTAATACCGTCACGTAAAGCATAACTTTGTTCTGCACTACTTCCCAAGTCACGTACGGTAGTAAAGCCAGCCATCAATGTTTTCTTGGCAAAATAAGCACTCTTCATTAGCGTATCTGCGTCAGACATATTGACCATTTCACTATCATTATTTGGCCCAAGTTCACCTTGTAGATGAACATGCATATCCATTAGTCCAGGCATAACAAAACTTGATGATAAATCAATTAACTGCGCATCATTGGCAAAGTTACTTGCCGCAACAAAACCCGATTTAAGTGCTGATATTTTACCGTCGGTGATCACTAGCGTTTGCTTTTTTAGTGGAGCTTCACCTGCAACAACCAGTAACTCTCCTGCATGAATAACTGAAGTATCTGCCAAAACTGACGGAGACAATGCTGCACTAACTAATAGCGCTATCGTTGTCATTGAAGATTTGAATGTAAACATTTGCTAAGCCTTATTGTTATTGTTTTGATCTGGATGTAATAGAGACAATAACAGTATGGCAAAAAAATGTTCAAGTGAATTCGATAAACTGAAAGTTTATTCAGCTAAACAACAATTAAGAAAGCTTAAGCCAAGTTAAGAGCAAAAATGTTTGCTTAAAAACATATTTTCTAAGATATAAAAAAACCGGCAAATAGCCGGTTTGATAAACGATAAAGCAATGAATTGCTTAGTGCTGGTGACCACCTGCGCCGTGGGCATGGCCATGCTCAATTTCTTCAGCAGTTGCTTCGCGTACATCAACAACTTCTAAGTCAAAAGTTAATACTTTACCTGCCAATGGCGGATTAATATCAACCGTGATCATGAATTTACCTGCTTTAATAACCGTAACTTGGCGTTGACCACCGTCAGTATTTACTACTGCAGTCATTCCTGCTTTCCATTTTGCGCTTGGCGTAGGTAAACCTTGCAAGTGCTTTACTGGTACACGTTGAATCGCGTCTTCTTGGCGTTCGCCGTATGCATCTGCTGGTTGTAATGTAACTGAAAACTTCTCGCCAGTTTCTTTGCCTGTTAACGCATTTTCTACGCCAACTAACATGTTTTTATAACCGTGTAGATAAGCTAGTGGATCTGTAGCATGTGAATTTTCTATTTCAACGCCAGCTTCATCTTTAAGAGTGTAGTGAAACTGAACAACGGTTTTATCAGTAATTTTCATTTTATTTCCAAACAAGTTTTCGTCGCTCACCATAAAAATGGTGAAAATATTTGCCGAGAGTTTAGCAAAATACTATTAGGCACACCACAATCAATTATCTAGCATACGTCAGAACTAAATATACTAAGCCCAAAGTAATAAAATCACCACGCTAGCAATGATAAGAAACATACCTACATATTCTACAAGCGATATTTTCTCTTTAAAAATACGATAAGTAATAAACAAGGTAATAAAAAATTCGACCTGTCCTAATGCTTTTACATAGGCGGCAGTTTGAAAGCTTGTCGCGGTAAACCAGCCAATTGACCCCATAACACTGGTAATGCCAACAAATAAACACAATCGCCACTGCCTAAACATGGTGACGAATTGTTGTTTATCTTGAACAAAGATGTAAATAACAGAAATTAACGATTGCACCGTGATCATAAAGGCCAAGGTTACCGCTGCACTCAACATTAAATCGGTATTAAGCGCTAGACTCGACTGTCGAATTAGCAACGTAGTTATGGCTAAAGCTAAACCAGAAGCAAGGCCAAAGCCAGCACCTGGATTTTGAAAAATATCGCGTAAGGTAAATTTAACTTTTGAAACCAGCAATACACCAATTACGCCAATAACCACCGAAAGCCAGCCTAGCCCTGTCAAGCTTGCTGAAAAAAGTGCAACACCAACAACAGCTACTTGAATAGCTTCCGTTTTAGCCAAACTAGTCGCCACAGCAAAGTTACGATACTTAAATGCTGCAACCAAACAAACCGTACCAATAATTTGCATGACACAGGCGATAAGTGCGTATTGCAAGAATTGCCCATGTAATGTCGGCATCGGCAATTCGCGATAATCTAGCATCCACCATAAATATAACAAGGCAAACGGTAAAGCATAAATATACCTAACACCTGTTGTTGCCATCGCATTCAAGTGTTGTGTAAGCTGCTTTTGCCCGGCCGTGCGAATTGCTTGCATTAAAACGGCAAGCAAAGTGAAGTAAATCCAAATTTCCAAGCAATTTTCAACCTACAAAAATGTATGAGTAACCATTGTATGATTCAGCCATCATAAATACTATGACTCAATGCACCTGGGTTGACATATTCAATATTAAAATCATCTATATAGAAGCTTTATCCTGTAACTATCAACACAGTCAAGCTAGCAGTACTTCCAACAGCCTGCTACATTATTCGTTTGGCCAATCGCTTATATCCACCATAGGAATGAATTATGCGCTTACTTTTATTACTCGCACTTACCCCTTTAATTAGCTTCGCCCAGGTTATTGGCAGTGATAACCATGGTTTTCAAATTAAAATTGAACGCCAAGTTAAGGTTAATCAAAAAACGGCATATCAGCAGTTTTTGCGAGTCGATCAATGGTGGCACCCTGATCATACGTGGTTTGGCAAAGCTGAAAATCTTACAATCACGCCGACTGTTGGCGGCTGTTTTTGCGAACAAGACAATAAAAAACAAGCCAACCATATGACCATATCTTACGTTGATCCAAACAACGAAATAAAAATGCTTGGTGGATTAGGCCCATTGCAAATGATGGGAATCAATGGCGGCATGTCATGGAAATTCGAAGCCATTGATGAAAATAACACTAAAATCACTTTCCATTATCAAGTTTCTGGTTACGTTAGCGGCGGCATGACCAAACTTGCTCCCATTGTTGATAAAGTACAACGAATACAGGTAACTCGATTAACTAATTTACTGAATACTGGTCAAGTAGAGCTTAAGCAATAGCCAATCACTGGTCTAACCTGTTGAATGAAAATTAAAAACAAGGTAGTTTAAAAGCACTAGTTACCGAACAACTAAGGTTTTAATGCATCAACTTCATTCACTTGATGGTTACATTCAGCGTATTTTAATTGCTGAATACCACGATAAATTACTTTTACTTGATGGCTGTTGTCGTGCTGACATTGACGTTATTGAAGACTTTATTGTCAACAAACTCAATCGTAAAATGACTGATTTAGCACTAATTGTTGTTACGCATATGCACCCAGATCACGCGGGCGCTGCAAGGTTTTTAAGAAAAAAGTATGGCTGCAAAATAGCCGCATCTAACGTGGCTGGACAGTGGTACTCAGGAATTGATGGCAAGTTAATGCACTTAACGGATGTATTACTAACCTTGTGGGTAGCTGGTCGTAAGAAAAAAGCGAAAAAGTTTGTTTATTACCCAAGTACCTTAACACCTGATTATTACTTGAGCGATCAAGTTTATTTACCTGGCTTTGATGATTGGCAGGTGCATTTTACGCAAGGCCATACCGATAGAGATATATCACTACACCATAAGCCTAGTGACCAAATTTATGTTGCAGATTTAATGGTTAAAGTGAGAGAAGCATTTATTCCCCCCTACCCAGTGTTTTATCCGAAAAAATATCTTTCATCACTAAATAAAATTAAAGCGCTGAATGCTCAATCACTGATATTGGCACATGGCGATAAAGTGCAATTATCAGATAACGAATGGCAAAAATTGATTAACTTAGCGCCAACTAAGCCTGTAACTCATTGGCGCTCAGTAAAAACAAAACTTAAACGGGTTCTATTCAGTCGGTAAATGCTGTTTAGTAGATAGGTTTTCTTAGTGAATAATTCAATAAAGCACGATGTCGGTGCTTCAGGCTAATTTACTCATTAATCAGCCTAGTAATTTTAGCTTTGGTAAATCCATGCTAAAAAAGATTTTGAATCATTTACGTTAGTAAATTGGATTAATTTTGTGCCCTGCTGATCTGTCACTGCTACATTGTTTTTATTAACAGAAATTGATCGAACTGGTGATGCGATCGAATAGATCGTACCTTGATATGTATAAGACATAATAAACTCTTTTAATGTGCGCCTATGCGCATAAACAACAAAAGCTATATTATTGTGGCGTGAAACTTTGATATTTCTTGAGTTTAATTTTTCAGAATAAAACTTTAAAGAATAACAATTTTTACGAGACACTTGCTCGCAAAACTAACAATAATTTAAGCTTAATAAATTATGTGATGACTAACTGTGAAAGGGAAAGACAAAACGCGATTTTAATAAACAATCGGTTAAATAAACTAGATGGGAATAATTAACGAGTGGACTATATAGTTAACTGAATACAAAGTAAAGTAATTATCAGCAAAAATATAAAATTAATGTTTATTTGTGTTTAATTTTACGTTATTTCATCTAAATGATTATAAAAGTGCATTGCGTGAGCAAGCTCATAACTCGACTTTGAAAGCGCACCGAAAGCAAAATGAGGCGCTAACTCCCCTTGGTAAACTTGAAATTCGTATAATGACTTTTTTAAACGAGCAAAAGCTTGTTCGTTAATACTTAACGTACTTTCTAGAGTGTTAATTTCTATGGCATCAATCATGGGCGCACCAGGAATTTCCTCGCCAAGCGCGTGTGTCATCTGCCCTTTAACTGAAAAGGCAGCAAAAGCAAGTTTACCTAGGGTATTCTTAAAAACTGCAGATTTGTGTTCAGGAAACCCTGTCATTGAATACTCAACACTTTGCGCGCAATGATCAAAAACCTGATTTAAGCTCCACGCTCCAGTTACCGTTAACGGTTGTTTTGATAATACGTCTATTTTTGCTAATACAGCATCAATCGTTAAGCGTGACTTGTCCGCTTCATCATTAAGCCACAGTGCTCCACCGATACCAATAGTTGCACTGGTTATCATTGAGGCTTTAATAAATTGTCGACGCTTCATTTTTAACCTTATTTTATCTTGCTTAATCTACAGAAACTTCACTTGCATGGTAACGATATCGCTCTTCTAGCTCACTAACGCCTAGACCGCTATGCTTTTTCACTTCAATTTGCACGTCAATTCGTTTCTTAAGCGCATCAACATGGCTTATCACGCCAATCATTTTACCACTGGCGTTTAATGAATCAAGTGCCGATAAAGCTATCTCTAATGTATCATTGTCTAACGTACCAAAGCCCTCATCAAGAAACAGCGAGTCGATACTAGTTTTTGCACTCACTAAGTCTGATAAAGCTAATGCCAAGGCTAAACTTACCAAAAAGCTTTCACCACCTGATAAAGTTTTCGTGTCACGTACGCTATCAGCTTGCCAAGTATCAAGTACTTCTAACGCTAAACTATCACTTTGTTGACGTTGTAATTGATAGCGACCATGTAAACGGTTCAACTGCTCGTTAGCTAAATACACTAAATGCGAAAGCGTTAAACCTTGCGCAAAACGTCTAAACTTAGCGCCATCTGCCGCACCAATTAAGCCATTAAGATGCGATAAATCATCGAGTTCATCTTGTTGCTTAACAACTTCAGCCAATAAGCTTTGTTGTTCACTGCGTTGTTGTATATCTTGGCTAATTTGTTGACTTAATTGTCCTTGACGCATTTGTAATTGCTTCAACATTTCAGCACAAGCTAATGCTTTATCATCAAAAGCGTTAACATCTAAATTCTCAGCTAATGCTGCATTGTCGGTAAATAACAGCGTGGTTAATAAGGAGTCTTCAACCTTTCCATCCGCTTTATCAGTTTGCAACGATGCAACTAACTGCTGAGTTCTTTCTTCTAACGCCAACTTAGTTTGCTTTAATGACAATAACTGTTGTTGAACTTGTTGCAGTTGTGCATGTGCTTGCTGACTTTGTTGCTCAATATTCGCTTTCACGTCAAGCAGTTCTTTACGCTGCTCAGGGCTTAATAATGCCATGACAAAATCTTCATGTGTCGCAAAAACACTTTCATCAATGGCTGCTTGCCACGCTTGTTCAGCCGTTTGTTGCTGCGGTGTAATATTATTAATTGCTTCGACATTGCCTTGCAACATACCGGCACAATTTTGCAGCTGAATTTTTTGTTCATTAACAGCATTTTGCTGCTTAGTAAGTGCCTGCTCTTGCGCTAACTGTTGCTGCTTTAATTGCTGACGCATTTGTTGGGCATCTTTATCAGCAAATAATGTCTGGCGCTGCGCTTTATCGTCACTCCATTGCTTTTCAATTTGCGATAATTCAGTTTGTAGACCTTGTTCAGCTAATGTTAATTGCTGAACTTTACTCTCTGTAATGGCTAATTGCTGCTGAAGTTGCTGCATCACTTCATTATCAGTGTTCACTGCAGTTAATGCGGTTTGATAATGACTACTTTGCTGTTCAATTTCATTGAACCAGTTTTGTTGTAATTGCACGAGTTCAGTAAATGCATTTTCCGTAATTTCATTATCTGTCACGCTACTATCTATTGTTTGCTCATTATCAGCCATTGTTGCTTGACCATAAACGCCAAAGCACTCAGCAATAACTAACTGATCGCCTTGCATAGCCTCTGACAATTGCTGCCATTCTTGAGCAACTAATGCTTGTTTATGATTGATGCTTTGTTTGTTCTGCTCAATTTGTTGCTGTAGTTGGGTAAACTGCACGGTTTGTGTTTGAATTAGGTTCGACTGATTAAGTAGTGTTTTCTCTTGTGAAGAGACAACTTCAAGCTGTTGCTGGTGGGCATGTTTTACTTGTTGCAATTGGCTATTGGCATTATTAAGTTGTTCAAAATGCTGTTGTCGAGCATGAATATTTTCTTTAATTTGATCGAAAGCAGACAACTCAAGATTAAGCTGCAATAACTCACGTTGCTGTAACCATTTGTCGGTCAATTGTTGCTGTTCTTGTTGTTTAACACGCTGATTTTCAGTTATTAGAATAAGCTTTTCTTTCAGCCTATCTTGCTCGGCAGATAAGCCCTTGCCTTGAAGTTCGAGTTCTTCTAACTCTTTACTGAGTTGCTTTAAGCGCAGTTGGTGTTCGTTATCAGCTTCGTGATTTAGCGTTTGATAATCAGCTATCGCAGGATGTTCTTGCGAACCACATAACGGACAAGCTTCATCGGCTTTTAAATTAGCTCTGTGCTGACTTAACGACATGATAGTTTTTTGCTGTTCAACAATTAACTGAACGTCGGTTAACGCAATTTTCTGGCGTTTATATTGTTCACGCAATGGAATTAGTTGCTGCGCTAATTGCGTCAATTGCTGATTATCAGCATGAAGCGTTTTATCAATTTCATTTAATTCAGTGCTTAATGCCTGATAACGTTGGGCATTAATTAATACTTGAGTTTGCTCTGCCACTGTTGACTGCATGTTATGCAATTGCTGCGTAAGTTCTTGCTCATTCTGACATTGATATTGGTTTAACAGTTCTCCAACAGCATTTGCTTTCGCCGTTAATTCTACTTGTTGCTGTTTAAACTCAGTTTCAAAATGACCTAACTTTTGCTGCACTGTGGTTAGATTATTTGCCAAACTATCCGCTTGCTGTTGCAGGTTTTTATCTTGTGCAAGCAACTCAAAGGTTAACCTTTTCTCATTAACCAATTGCGCCAATATATTACGCCATAAAGGTAGTTTTTCAGGCAATGCGGCTAAATGCTGTTGCTGCTGAATAAACGTCTGGGCGCTGGTCATTTTTTCTTGTTGTGATTGCTTACTAACCGCTAATTTTTCACATGCTGCTTTGCTCTGCGCAGCCTCATTACTTGCCGATACTAATCGACTGGCTTGTTTATTTTTCTGTTCTTCTAACTGAGTAATTTTTTGATCAAGCGGCAATACCTGTTCAACAATTAATTGTTCTGTGCTGTGTTGTTGGGCAATAAATTTCTCATGCTCAAGCATAAAGGCAGTTAATGATTCATTCGCAGCATCAACAGCGGCATTATTTTTAGTAACATCGCTTTCAAGTAACTTACGTTGGTCATTAAGTTGTGATAATTGCTGGTTAAAATGGTGTAATTCTTGATGCTGCGCGCGTAACTGCTCTGCTGGCTCAGACAAGGCTAATACTTGCAGTTGTTCGGTATTTTCAAGCTGTAACTTTTCGGCAGCAACACGCTGTTGCTCAGCAATTTCTTGCTGCTTGTTAGCTTCTTGTATATTCACTAGCCATTGTCGAACCTGCTGCCAATGAGCTAATTGAGCTTCTATTGGTTGCTGTTGTGCAGTAACTTCACTTTGTTCACGACTAATTTCTTGTTGTTGCTCTTCAGTCAGTAACTGCATGCCAGAACTTTTGGCTTGTAATAGCTTTAATTGGTTATTCGCATCTTTGTGCTGCTCAAAAACCGCTTTAGAAATATCGCCGTATATTTCACTGCCAGTTAACTCTTCCAACAAGTCAGCCCGCTCGTTGGCTGGTGCATTTAAAAAGGCAGCGAATTCACCTTGCGATAGCATCATCGACTTTCTAAATCGAGAAAAATCTAAACCCGTTAGTCGTGCTATTTCAGTGCGAATATCAGAAACTTTTGTGGCAATAACTTCAGCTTCGCCCGCTTCAACCGCACTTTCAACATCGCCATTAGCCGGCGATAATAGCTTAGCTAGTTCGGCAGTAGGCTTTTGCAGGTTCCCTTCAATACTGTTCTTCGCTCGGCGTTGGCTCCAAAATGCTCGATAAGCTTGGCCTTTCACTTCAAACCCAACTTCTGCCATACAATTTGCGGTATGGCGAGTCATCAATTGATTTTGCTTATCGGAAATAGTTAGGCGTGGTGTTTGATGATAAAGCGCCAAACACATGGCATCGAGTATGGTAGTTTTACCTGCGCCCGTTGGCCCAACTATGGCAAAAAGCGCACTGGTATCAAATGGTGATTGCGTAAAGTCAATTTTCCAATGACCTTTCAACGAGTTTATGTTTTCAAAGCGAAGCGATAATATTTTCATGAACTTTGCTCCGCTTTTTTATCCGAGTTGTTATCAATTTCAGCAAGTTTACCTAGTGATTTTTCAACCGGTAAAGGCTCTGGTGAAAGTGCTAATTGTGTTTGCTCAGCAATAGTAAGATATAAACTATTTAACCGCGTTTTACGGTTTTGTTGTTCTTCATTTTGCCACTCTTCTAATGCCATACGGGCATCAAACACTTCTTGCACGCTCAACTCACTCAAAGTTATTTTTTCTTGCTGGCTTGGCATTTGTTGACGAGATTTTTTGCTGCGTCTAACCAGCAGCACTTCAACAGGTAACTCTTTTATAATTTGTTCAATACGCGCAGTTAAATCTTGTAAATACTCTGCACTTTCAATTTCTATATCGAGCCAAATTTTTTCTTTAGTGTTTGCTGACTCCTCTAGTGCTTGGTTATCGTTGACTACCGCAGCAATATCGTCAGATAAACTTTCTAAATTTGTTTTTACCATGGCTAATGCTTGTACACAGGGAATATTACTTAGCTCTACATTGCTAAACTCGCCATTTTCAAATTCAACAATCACAATGTTTTTTTGGGTTTTAGCTTCATCAAAACTTAATGCGATAGGTGAGCCACAATAACGAATATGATCACTCTTCGTTACTTTTTGTGGCCTGTGAATATGGCCTAAAGCAATATAATCAGCATTAGGGAATTCACTAGCTGGGAAGGCTTCTAGCGTGCCAATATAAATGTCGCGTACAGAGTCACTGGTAGTTGCGCCAATAGTAGTTAAATGCCCGGTGGCAATAATCGGCAATCGATTACCGTCAACTTGATTCGCGTTTGACAATACCTGCGCATGTTCAAACAAATTTTGATAGTGAGCAGAAATAGCTTGTTGTAAAGAACGTTGCTTTTCATCTGCCGATTGACCTGCGTAACTTTTAACAATATCGCGAGGACGAATAAAGGGAATAGCGCAGATCACCGCTTGCTGCTGAGTTTTAAGGCTTTTAAGGACAAAAACTTGTTGGTCTATATCTTCGCTAACTGCTGATATCACCCGTGTTGATAGTTGCTGTAATAAGTTTTGTGATTCTGACAGCATAGCAACTGAGTCATGATTACCTGCTAATACCACTAATTGACACTGCACTTGATGCAATTTGGCAATAAAATCAAAATACATTTCGCGGGCATAGCTTGGCGGCGTGCCGATATCAAAAATATCACCTGCGACAACAATGGCGTCTATTTGCTGGCTTTGTGATTGTTCCACTAACCAATTTAAAAACTGTTGATGTTCACGTGCTCGACTTTTGCCGTAAAAATGTTGGCCTAAGTGCCAGTCGGAAGTGTGAATAATTCGCATAATTGAGGGAAACGCCAAAGTCATAAAAACCAAAGCAATTATTCTACCGACTATGCGGCAAGCTTGCTACTAACTAGCTAAGAAAGCTATGTAGATGGTAGTTAGCAAACAACGATGTTTTACCTGTTATTGTACAAAAAACTCTAATAAGGCATGACAAATATGGCTTATTAAATTCCTCAACTATACTTGCTCTATGCCTTTAATAAGGTATTCACAAAAACATTAAATAAAAATACATAAGCATTGCCCTTGTTTGAAAGTTAATAAAATAAACAACAAAGGAAAGCAATATGGAAAATCAAATTGTCTGGGTTGATATTCCCGTGATAGATCTCACCCGTGCTAGCGAGTTTTATAGTGCTTTACTAAATGGCGAGATTAAAATAGAAGAGTTTGATCATTTCACCTTTGGCATATTACCTCATGCCGAAACTAACGTTTCAGGCTGTTTAGTACCTTCCCCACCTGAGCAAATATTTACCACCGGCCCGCTTATTTATTTCAATGTAAATGGCAGGTTAGATGATGCGGTAAAGCAATCTGAAATGCACGGTGGTCGACTAGTTGAAGAGAAGATATCAATGGGTGGACATGGCTTTCGCGTCATTATTCATGACTCTGAAGGTAACCGTATTGCACTACACAGTAATACGCCTTAGCTTAAAGAGATCAGCAAGGCTTTTATGCTATGCGTTTTATATGAATAGCATGTCCAAATATGTTTGTTTGAAAAGATAAACCTCTACGTTACAGTTATCTATCACAAAAGTATTATTTGCTTTGATTAACTAATTTTTTAGCTGCAACTTTTGTCAGCTAGTATTTGCAGGTAAATTTCAGTGGTGTTAGCGTAGTGTCTACTTTGAACTTTTAGCAAAGTTTACTTAAATAATGCGCATTTAAGAGGTTTATTATGGATTTATTACAAGGGTTACTGCTAATAACCTCTATTCATTTACTTGCTGCTGCTTCACCTGGCCCCGATTTTGTTTTAGTTTCACAACAAACATTATCAAACGGGAAAAAGTCAGGTTTTATGGTCAGTATTGGCATTGCTTTGGGTTTGTCAGTGCATATTTTGTATTCTGCATTTGGCCTTGCAGCTGTTATTGCTAATTCAATCACAGCACTTTGGGTAATTAAAATTATTGGTGGCTGCTATTTGTTATACCTCGGTATACAAGGCATTCGTGCTAAGCCAATTAACAAGCTTGCAGAACAACAAAAAGCTATCAAACACTCTAGTTTAAAAGCGGTTTCCAAAGGCTTTTTCTGCAATGCATTAAACCCAAAAGCACCGATTTATTTTGTTGCACTATTTACTGTTGTGCTCTCCCCTAACTTACCCACCTTGCACTTATTCATTTATGGAGTCTGGATGATGGTATTGCAGCTATTATGGTTTTCTACTGTCGTATTATTACTTTCTCGCCCCAGTGTGAATGACAAGTTTCAGCGCTTAGGCCATTGGATTGATCGTATATTAGGTAGTGCGATGATTTTAATGGGCTTAAAAATATTAACCAGTAAAGTAAATTAAGGCTGTATCGAAATGTCAAAGTCTGTAGATAAAAAATATGAAACCTTTGCATCTTTTTATCCTTTTTATTTAAGCCAACATGAAAACAATACTTGCAGAAGGCTGCACTTTATTGGCTCAAGTTTAATTATAGTTATGCTCGCATATATTTTAATTAGTACAACTTGGATATTACTATGGACTATACCGTTGCTCGGTTACGGTTTTGCATGGATTGGCCACTTTTTCTTTGAAAAAAACAGACCTGCAACATTCACCTACCCTTGGTATAGTTTATTAGGTGATTGGGTTATGTATAAAGACATTTTACTCGGCAAAATAAAGTTCTAGTAATAAATAAATTCGTATTATTTACAAAACAGATGTGAAAAAGGACCGCTGATTTGCAGCTATATATATCACTATTACGAGGCATAAATGTTGCAGGAAAAAAGTTGATAAAAATGGCTGACTTACGCGCCTTATATCAGCAACTGTCATTCGACAATGTGCAAAGTTACATCCAAAGTGGCAACGTAATATTTACCACTAATGAAGATGAATGCTCTCACATAGCTAAACAAATAAATGAGGCTATTTTTGCTCAATACAAATTTGATGTACCAATATTTGTATTGACAGCTGATGTGCTACAAAATGCCAGAAATAACTTACCTTTTACCGATATAGACGTTGCTCAAGATGGTAGTAAAGTATTGTTATGTTTTCTGTCTAACGTACCTAGCCATTCTATTGAATTGTTAACACCTTACCTGAAGAGTAACGAACGTATTGCCGTTATTGATAACGTACTTTATTTACATTGCCAGGACGGCTTTGGTCGCTCTAAGTTAAGCCATAATCATATTGAAAAGAAGTTACAAGTGAGTGCTACTTCACGAAACTTAAAAACTGTAGATAAATTATTAATGATGACAAACGCCAACGAACATAGCGATAAAAGTTAGTATCACAGTTAATAAACATCGGTTGAATTATTAAATTACGCCTATGTACTCGCCTACTCCCCTTTAAAAATAATTTAAATAGCTCTTTAAATATTTGTCAGTCTTCTTAATTACTATGCTTTAAATGTAAAAAATACATAACATGATGTAAAAAATATTTGACTCAACAGATTGTCTCTACTAAAGTCAAAATATATTTACTCGATGTCAAAAATATAATACATCGAGTTTTACTCTTTAATAAAAATTTATTGATAAATAGCTTACTAAAAACGGGGAGTGATTATGTCGTATAAAGAACGCAGTATTTGGGTTTCATTAGCCATTACGCTATATATTTGGTTTAACTATTTTTCAGAACTGTATTGGTCTGTGCAACAGCATACTTTGACCACTAGCAGTATGAAGTCAGCACTACTTACGGTAGTTATAATGACAATAACCTTAGAAATTCTACACCACATCGTTATCGCTATTATTGATAATAAAAATGCTAACTACGATGAAGATGAACGAGACAAGCAAATATCCTTAGTTGGAAACCAGAACGCCTATTACATATTAAGCTTTACCACCATTGCTGCTGTGATTCATCTACTTTTCCCTTTAATGAGTCAAGGTTTGGTTGATGCTTTGAGCTTACCTAGTGAGTATGCAATCATTAACATTATTATTTTTGGTGCGTTGACGGCTGAAATCACCAAATTTTCAACGCAGATTTTCTATTATCGTCGGGGATTCTAGTGTGGGGAAAAAAATAGTTAATAATATAAGACGCTTGCGCTTTGATGCTGATGAAATGACTCAGCAAATGCTAGCGGATGTTGTCGGGGTATCACGACAAACCATCGTTGCCATTGAGAAAGACAAGTATTCGCCGTCACTAGAGGTCGCATTTAAAATTTCTGAATACTTTAATGTCCCATTAGATACAGTATTTCAGTATCGGTAACTTAACGCGGCATGTATTTTAAAACGCTTAATACATGCCATTTTGCTTGCCAATTTTTACCAAAGTACTTGGTCAATTTCATTTAGTAAATCTTGAGCATGGGCATTTACAATGTTGGTTTGATTCTTTTTAATTGCCATTTCCAACTGCAAGGCATATTTGGATAGATTGGCAAAACCAAACATTTGTGCAGCACCCGCAATACGGTGCGAAAGCCTAGCAAGCTGCTCTAATTCGTCATTATTAATATGTAATATTAAGTCTTGTTGCTCTAAAACTAAATTTGACTTAAATTCTTGTACTAAATCAGACATCGCCACTTTGTTAAAGTTGTCATTGGCTTTTTCTGCCGAAATATCACCTTCGTAATACTTAGCTATAGTAGGAATAAATATATGTCGTTCTATCGGTTTTGATAAATGGCCATTAAAGCCCAGTGATAAATAATGTTCTATTTCATGCGACATGGCGTTTGCTGTTAACGCAAAAATTGGCGTGTCGCAGCCTTTTTGACGAATTATTTTAAAAGCTTCAACGCCATCCATTTCTGGCATTTGAATGTCCATAAGAATCAATTCAGGTTCATGCTGCTCAAATAGGGTAACCGCTTCTCGACCATTACGAGCGGTAATAACATTCAAGCCTAATGATGCTAATAAACGGGCAATTAATCTTCTGTTATCGTTATGGTCATCAGCTAATAAAATTGTTCCTTGGAGCTGCTCATTCAAGATATCAGTATCTTCTTCTGTCACCATAACCTTACTTTCAGCAACAATATTATCAGCATTTATAGTGCATGGTAGGCTAAAGGCAAAAACGCTACCTTGATTTAATTCACTTTCTACTTCAATGGCACCGCCCATAATTTTGGCGAGTTGATCTGATAAGCATAAACCTAGACCTGTACCACCAAAACGTCGGCTAATACTGCTATCACCTTGGGTAAAGCTTTCAAATAAATTATGCAATTGTGAACTACTCATACCAATGCCACTATCAGTAATTTTGAAAATTAGCCGATCGTCGCTATGCAGTATTTTGAGTTCAACATGGCCCTTAGGAGTAAATTTAATCGCATTAGAACATAAGTTTATTAATATTTGCTTCACTCGAAAGCCATCAATTTCAATAACAAATGGTGATGCTAAGCTATGAACAATTTCGAATGTTAATCTTTTTGACGTTGCTTGCAAGGTAAACATATTGGCTAATTCTTGCAAAATGTCATGTAAGTTTTGCGCTTGCAGCTCTAACTCTATTTTATTGGCTTCAATTTTACTTAAATCTAAAATATTATTGGTTAGCTCTAACAGGTGCAAACTATTGCCATGAATAATTTCTACTTCTTTGGTAATGTACTCTTCATCCACATCACCACTTATTATCGCTTCAGCTTGACCAATAACTGTCGTTAGTGGCGTTCTAATTTCATGGCTCATATTAGCTAAAAACTGACTTTTAATATTATTGGCGCTTTGTAGCTCTAGCATTAAATATTCAAGTTCATTGGTTCTTTGTTTCACCTTCGACTTTAATGCTTTTTTAGAGCGGCGTTCAATATCTCTGCGCGCAATTAGAAAGCCAATAAGCAAGGCGCTAGCAATTATGAGAATAATAAAAATTCTTTGTTGTTCTTGACGCTCCATTTCAAGCTTTTGTAAGCGTTTTTGTTGCTTAAGCTGATCAACCTCTTGCTTTAGCTGTGCAGAATCGAATTGTGCTAATTTAGTATTGAGTTGATCATTTGCCAATTCGATATTAGCTTGTAAAAATTTCCGGTGGCTCTCGACCGCTTTTAAAGTTTGATTTTTCGCGGCATAAATAAGCGCTTGTAATGCTAAGTTATGCTTTACTTGTTCTTTGTAAAGCATATTATTTGAAAGCTCGCTAGATTGTTGTATATGATTTAATGCTAAATCTAACTTCCCTTGATGAAAGTAGGCTTTTGCTAAGCTATATAGACTGCCAACAAAAGCTTTGTCATGCCCTTGTGCTTTACTTTTAACTATCCCTTCTTTGGCGTATTCAATCGCTTGTTCAGTATTGTTAAGATAATTATTTAGTTCGGCAAGATTATGTAAAAGTGCAGCAGTATTATAATCATCTTTAACTTTACGACGATAAGCCAACGATTTAGTCATAAAATGCAAAGCTTGTTGGTAATCACCAGCATACTTATAAGCTGAGCCTAAATCACCATAAGCGGCTGCCAGTCCCACCTCGTCAGAAATTTCTTTACGTTTTTCAATAACATCTTTAAACATTGTGATTGCAGTATCGAAGCGTTTTAGCTGCAAATGAAATATCGCAATATTAAACTTAATATCGATTTTATCTTCTTTACTACCAAATGCTTGATATAGCGGGTCTGCTTGTTGGTAACTATATAGTGCTTCTTCAAGCATACGCATAGTTGCATAAACAAGCGCCATATTGTTATATAAATTAGCTTGAGCAATGGGGGCGTCGATGGTGAGGTAATAGTTAAGCGCTTGTTGGTATGCTTCTACGGCTAAGCTGTTATTTCCTTTATAATAAGCATAAACGCCAATCCGTTTATACGCATCAGCTTCAGGCTGTTTCAAATTAAGTTTATTAGCAAATTCTCGCTCAGAAACAGCACTTTCGATTGCTTTATCAAGTTGCCCTAGTTGTTTGTATAACTTACCTTGTATTGTGAAAGCAGATAATTTGCTCAATGATGAAAGTGTGTTGTCTTGTAGCAATTTTGCAATTTCTTGCAATGCCTGATTCTTGTCAGGCATACTTTCTATCGTCAGTAGCATCTGATCTGGTTTTTGCGCATTTGTAGCAAAAGAAGCATTTATATAACAGAAAGAAAACAACACAAACAACAAAGTCGTTCGATAGACTACAGCCATCGATAACACCTTAAAACACGCAGGTTTCTTATTACAAAAGAAAGGTAGCTATTTATAGCATTTTGTAAAAAATGTCACAATGATGAATTAAGTATTTGATGCGTTTGAGATAAGTTTATCTAATATATGTCAACGAGCGTTTAATTGAATTTTATAGCTTGTGGGGTGTAAAAACCGCATGGCAGTCGTGGCATTGCTGCAATAACTGGTAATAATGTAATGATACTGTTTCAATATTTCTTTGCTCAACGGCTTTTAGTAAATACTTAGCCTGATAATACATCGCCGTTTCGAAGTCTTTATAACGCATAACTTCTGCGCCCAATTCTTCAACTAGTTTGGCCATTACATCAGTAGGTACTTTACTGCGTTTAAGTACCTTTTTTGCCGCCAGTTGCATGGCGGTATAATTTTCACCTGAAATCCCTTGTTGTATTTGCTCACTATCATCTGATAAAGCGCGCATTATTTCATTAAGTGAATGATTCTCTGTGTCGTTAAAGCTGTTACCAATTGCTGACATTGAAACAAATATCCAGCAAAAATGATAAATAATTTTCATCATTTAGTCCTTATAGGTGTATTGGTGCAATTGGTAACTTTTATTCAAGGTTTAAGGCTAATTTAAGGTCAATGTTAATTGATAGCGTAAAAGATCGTGCTCGAAGTCACTATTATCAATGCCTTGATAAAAGTTCGAATAATCTTGATAGTCATCGGTAACTATACTTCTAACTAAAGTTACCTGTGTATTAAAAATATCACTATCTTGATTAATAATATCTTCATATCCTGGTAAATTAATGCTGCTAGGCAACACCCCAGATAATGGGCCATAAGACGTCCATTTTACTGGTATCAATTGCTCTGGGGATGATGAGTACACTGTATAGTCGAATGCTATTATCGCCATAGGGTAACCACTAGCTGCGCTATAGTCATAACTGCCATCACTTGAGATTTCGCTATAGAAACTATCATCTAAATCAGGCACAGATTTAACTGCTTCAACATCAAAAACATCTTGTGTTCGGGTAGAAATTTTTTGATGCTTACTTTCAAAACTTGATGTTCCAAATACACTATCTGTTAATCTCACTAATTGAACTGACTCGGCAAGGTACTCACTTTCGCTTGAATAATTATGGCTATCAAACACCAAGGTTTGAAGCGAATTTTCCGCCACTTGCGTACTAAAATGGTGTCCTGAAGCAAAATGCTGAGTATGAGTAAAACTATCATGTTGCTCTGCTAGTATTTCATTTTCTGCCACCTCTACTGCTGCAAGTTGCCAAATACCTTGTTCATTACTAGTAAAGTCTGTTAGAAAGTCCCCCGCCCCGATGGCAGCACCTTCATCATCAATCCCCGATACCATAAATGTTGCTACTGGCCAGTTAATACCGTCACTGCTACAAGCCTGTACTTGATTAAACTGTGTAGTTTGTTCATCAACACTTTTTAACGATTGGTAAGGTAGTGAGCTTGAAGCTTGAGTGATTGTATTGAAACTTCGATGACGCAGCAGTAAGTCTTGCGTAATACACTGACATTCTTGACTGGCTTCAGCGGGCTTAAAAGGCGATAGATATTGGTAGTTTTTTTCCGCTAATGTCCCATAAAAGCTCACGATATCTAGTCCACTAACAGATTCAGTGTCACCATTGGTGTCCTCAGCAACTATCGTATAATTAATATATTGAGATGAAGTGGTAAAAGCTATTTGGCCGTCAACATCGGCATTGTAGCTTTGCAATGTTTGCCAGTTATCATCCTGCAACAGCAATTTAACCCCTGTTACCGGAACATTAATACCACATGCATTGCGGTAACTAGCGGTTAAGTTAAAGTGATATTCGCTGTCAGGTTGCTCAACTTCCGCTTCAGAAGATGTACTTGAGCCACAGCCTTGAATAAGAAAAATAGTAACTACAAACGCAGCAGATTTAAAACTAATCATTAAAACTCCATTAAATTTACAACAAAAAATAACAATGCCATGGCCATTAATCGGCTGTCACAGCAGTTAACAAAAACAGAACTTGATAGTAGGGCTTGATAGTAAAACTACGAAGAATTCACTAATGTCACCAAATCGAAAAGCTGACTACTACCAATTACGCTGACACTATCGCTAGTTAGGGTTGCACTGTGACTATTGACTTGAATAACATGTAAATGGCGCAGGTGGTCTTGATTCAACACGGGTAAAATAGTGCCATTGGCTTCGTCTATTAATCTCAGCTTAGATAACTCAAATACATCACCAAGTTTTACTCCGTGCTGTCGGCCATTATTTATAATAATTTGGTTGTTTTCGATACTAACAATTTGCGCGATACTTGCCTGGCACGCCAAGCTATCATTAATATCAACAACAGCACTGTTAACGGTATTGAGCATCATGCGACCAAAGTCACTGCGCCAAAATAGGCTGCCATTGGTGTCAACAACATAGGCATCTTCAAATGGCCAATTAGCCTCATGGTGATAACTTTTCTCTAATAAAAACCGGCTTCTTAGTGCATCATATAAGTAAACATTTAACGTGAAGTTTCTACGGACATTAATATCGTCAATCAGCAAATTGTCTTTAACTTGTTCAAACAAACTAACGTCACGAATATAGCCAAACAGAATAAATTGGCTTGCATGTAAACTAGCGAGATATCGAGCGGTTTCACCGAGATAACCCGACTCAATATCTAAAGAGGTTGTTGAGGTAAGTGATTGAGTTAACAATTCAACTTTTGCCACGCTTGACTTTGAAAGTAACTGTTGTTTAAAGCGTTTTGAAACTTGCCTACCTAAATCAAATAAACCACCTGGCGCCGCTTGCGTTTGTTTAAGTAGTGGCAACTGAGCAATAATGAGCGACTTTTTTAATTTTCGTTCGAAATCACAATCATTAAAAATATCAATGTCGACTTTTACGGTTACCGATAGAATGTCATTATCAATTGACTCACTGACAATTTCGACTCTGCGAATGCGATTCTCACTTTTTAGCGTGGTTTTACTGCTAATTAATAGTCCATCTAACGAAACGTTTTCAGCACTAACATAGCTACTTGTTAATAACGATGCATTGGCTATAGCTCGCTTAATTGCCATAGTGCGCTGTTCATCAAAATTAAAACTTTCAATGCGCACTTTTGCACTGCCTTGGTACCATTGGGCGGCACTATTAAAGCTAATAAAGACGGCTATAACAAAGGTGTTAAACATCAGTAAACACATGGCATTAGTTCGAATATTGAACATCATTCTCTCTAATCAATTATGCTGAAAAGTTTACTGAGTAAAGACGGTGATTGGTTTTCTTGCATGTCACCTTTACCGCTAAATTCTATCCGAGCATTACCGACTTTTACTGAACTAATCGTGTTATCTAAGGCGATATCTTCAACCCGTATTTCCCCAGAAAAACGGATGTATTCTTCACCTTTGTTTAGCGTGATCCATTTTTCTCCCGCAACAATTAAATTGCCATTGCCCATGACTTCCCACACATAAACGGTAATGTCACCTTTTAAGAAGTTCTTTTGCTTAGTTAAGGCCGAACTATCAAATTCTTTTTCCTGTTCGTAATCTGCACTTAAATCGTTGTTGCCCACATTTACAGGGCCTAAATTAAGTGTTACTGGCTCAAGTGCAAAGCTGCCCGATTTATCCGTTTTATAATTTAACGATTTAGTTGCAGAAGTTTTTTCCTCCAAATGCACTAAAATCATGTCTCCGACTAAGTAATGGCTGCTAGGTTGATATAACCCAACAGCTTTAGTTGGCGAGAATAGCGATCCCGTTGGTGCTTTTACTTGGGTAATTTGAGCACTTCTAATCGGACGAAAAGCAGATTCACCGCGCATAATTTCATTGGATTTTGCTGATATTGGTCTTTGGCTGACTTTAGGGTTACTTGGCGCATCAGCAACAACTTGTTCATCAAGGTTAGTACTACTGCTACATGCTTGCAGCAGTATTGTTATCGCAAGGATTTTAGAGATTCTATTATGCATAATATTGTTAAGTAGAATAAAAACTAACGTTATTATTTCACCTTAACTAGTTTATTTATTTACAGTTTTTTTAAATAAAACTAAAGAAATGTTAATTATGTAATGAATCGTAAAGCTGCTTGCTAATATCAACTCAACTACCAAAAATAGTTTACGTGACTAAAATTTCAAACAGCGATAACAATGAATATGAATGTGCTAAACCAGCTAGCAAGTACAGGGCAAAATACAGCCTCAACAAGCCCTCTTACCAGTACTAGTAATGATATCGCTGATTGGGCTCAAGACTCTTTTGAGCAATTGACAAATTTCGACTTTGCAAACAGCTTTAGCCATTTACTCGACGAGGCAAGTAATGTATCGAAACTTAATACCACGCAAGTCGACAATAATGAAGTCGTTGATAATCTTGTTTTGACCGAAAATATATCACTCAATACAAACGATCTTTCAAGTATGCAAAATAGTTTATTGTCGACTCTAGGTTTATCAGCACTAACTGGCGGCGATGAAACTACGGTACTTTCACAGTTAATTTCTGCATCGGATACTTCATTAGAAAATTTACAATCGTCACTGTTAACCAACCTGCAAAGTAGCTTATTTACTGCTTTTACCCAGCCTGAAACGTCATTAATTGAAAGCGGAAAGGCAGAAAGTGAAAATATAAACTTGAATGAGACAAGTGAGCCTTTAACTGAACAAAACTCCATTTTAACAACAATTGGTGAGTTTTCTTTTGGTGACAATGGCATTGATCTAACCGACGGTTTCGACACTGTTAATATTTTGCAGCACATTCCGATAATCTCGAGCATTTATCAAAATACAACAGGCGATACAATAGATGCCGCAGCAAAGTTGGGTGGTGGTTTCTTATATGGCGGAACACTTGGCTTAACCTTGTCTGCGGTAGATTTAGCGGTCGAGTACGTTAGTGGTACTTCGCTAAGCGATAAAGTAAGCAGTTTCAATTTTAGTGAATTATTTTTCAGTCTTGAGAGTAAACCTTTAGATGCTGCAGTATCAAAGCTAGCCCCTAGCTTTCGCTAATGTGTAATAGCGCAGCATTAATTTTCGATACGCATAATTAACAAAAATTTTCAGTAAATCAGTCGTGCAAAGCACGATTTTCGTACTGTTACGCTGACAGTAAAGAAATTAAAATATAGTTTTACTGAAGGTATATAAGATATTGGCTGGCATCGGACATAACGCCAGCACATGGAATAGTAATATTAAAAGGCTTAACTAACAGACATCTGTGCTCTAGATTCTTGTAAGAAAACATAACCACCGCCACGAATAGTTTTAATAATACTATTTTGATTTTGCTGCTGTAAGCTATTTGCTAATTTGCGGCGGATGTTACTAATATGCACATAAATACTGCGATCATAATAGGATATTTTTCGTCCTAATGCTTGAACACTAATATCCTCTTTAGCCATAATTTTCCCGGCATTAATCATCAAATAATGTAGCACTTCAAATTCTAAGCCGGTTAAATCAAGCAGGTTATCACCACTGTATGCTTCTCGTGTTGCAACGCATAACGAGATATTATTCACGTCGATGGTTTTTCGAATCGGCTCAGCAACAATATGTGCGCTTCGACGCAATACTGCACTAATTCTTACTCTGCGCTCGCGTTCATCTAAAGTGCTAACTAAATACTCATCTGCGCCAATTTCAAAAGCATAAAGTCGATCGTAAAAGTCCTCTCGATTAGACAGCATAATAATTGGCGTAGTATGGCTATCTTTAAAACGTTTTAACGACTCAAAGCCAAAATGTTTGGGTAAAGAAACATCAAGTAATATCAAATGATAACTTGCTGTTAATTCAAGTGAAAAAGCACTCATCCCATCAAAACTTTTTGTTACTTCAAAACCGTCATTGGTTAACTCTAGTTTAAGTTTTTCCGTCATGCGGTTGTCACTTGACACTAATAATATTTTTTTTCTCATATAGTGCGAACCCTATTTAAATTATCATTTTAATCATCTTCCGTGATAAATTTTTAGAGAAGCTCAGCATTAATCCACTGACCGATGCTACCAGCTTTCATTTTGCTAAAACTTCACTCAGTCGAGCTTGCGGCAACAAACTACATATAGGCGGCAACTTATTGCCGCCTATGTTATTGCAGGGCTATGCATACATTGCCGTCTGATTTTGTTGCGATACCGCCATATATGTTTTTATAGCTGGAGAGTCAGACTGTGCAGAACCTCCAAGTTGAATGTCAGGTGAAGCTTCAGTCGGAACATGGCTTAATAAGTCCTCTGTAGAGACATTTAATATCGAAGACAGTTCATTAATACTATCTGGCGCTTGCGAGGCTGATATTTTCGCATCAAAAGATCCTGATGCTTTTTGTTGATGAAGTTGCGCCATAAACTCTTCTACTTCGGCTTGTTGCTGCGGATTTAGACTTGCCAAATAACTGGCAACCGCACCTTCATTACTTATATTGGCTTGCGTAGATGCCGCTGTATTCTCATTTGCCGTTACATTTGTAGTTGCTGCCGTATCAGTTGCCAAAGCGATGGGTTTATCTATAGGTTTTGCATTTATTACTGGGGTTGTTTGATTATTCATCGTTGTAACATTCATTTTTATTCCTTGAATATTGCCATTGTTAGTTCGACTCATTAAATGCAATAACCAGACTATTTTAATTCTTTTAATGTATTGAAGTGTAAAGAACTGTAAAGATACTAAAGTTATGTTACTTTCTGCCGGTCTTGTCGTGAAAATCAGATTATTTAATACTGTAAAGTTACCTAAATTTATTTTTAAACTCTCTCGCCAGTAGCTAAAACATTGCGATGGTAGTTTAAAAGGCAAAAAAAAAGCTAATCAATGATTAGCTTTTACAATAAGTAGGATATCTCTGCAGAACTTAACGTTTAAATTGGGAAGGCGGCAAAATAGTGCCGCCTAACTGCAAGTATTTACGTTTATTTTTCGCTTGGGTGCTTAGCAATTAACAATGCCTTAATTTCGCTAAGTTCTCGCTCAAGCTTTTCAATTTGCGCTCGGCTTGCTGGCTCACCACCCTCTGCACTTTCACCGTGGGCTTCGGCGCGGAAATTCTCATGTTCTTGCCCCATGACTTCCAAAATAGTACCAACCATCATATTTAAAAAGATAAATGCGGTTAGGAATATAAAAGTTAGATAATACACCCAGCTCATAGGGTGTACAGCCATGGTTTCGTACATTACATCGGTCCAATCTTCAAAGGTAGCTACACGGAATAATGTCAGCATAGAAATTGAAACGTCGCCCCACAACACTTCGTTTATTTGATGGAATAAAATACTACCGACAGCGGCATAAATATAAAAAATAACAAACATGAGTAATGCAATGTAGCCCATACGTGGGATTGCTTTAATCAAGGCATTAATTAGCAAGCGCAATTCAGGTACCATTGAAACTAAACGTAGTACTCTAAATACTCTGAGTAAGCGCGCTAGTAATACACCTGAGCCGCCGGCAGGTATGAGGCTGCCGATAACGATTATAGTATCGAAAATATTCCAACCACTTTTAAAGAAAGTTTTCTTATTTGGGTAAGCTATAAAGCGTATGCTGAGTTCAATAACAAAAAAGACAGTGATCGCACTGTCTAAGAAACTAAGCAGGCTAACCACTTGTTCTGGTAAATCATGGGTTTTAGCGCCAATTAACAATGCAGACATTACGATTACCGTAATAACTGACCATTGAAACAATGGGCTGGAATCAACTTTCTTTAATCGACGCTGTACTTGATCAACAAATGAGGACATGTTCAATTATCTCTTATTAAAATGGTAATAGGTGTTATTGCAATTAGTAAATAAAATGCTCACTTATTTTATCCCTAAAGCGCTATCACTGACATGAGGGTTACTACTGCGCTCTGCGCCAAAAGTACTCATAGGGCCATGTCCTGGAATAAATTGTACATCGTCACCTAATGGAAATAGATTATTACGAATAGAATTAACTAACGTTTTATGGTCGCCACGAGGGAAATCAGTACGACCAATCGAGCCTTTAAAAAGTACATCACCAACTTGTGCCAACTTTGAGTCAGCGTGATAAAACACCACATGTCCCGGTGTATGACCTGGGCAAAAATAAACATCAAGTTCAATAGCGCCGAATGACACTTTATCGCCCTGGTTTAGCCAACGATCAGTGCTAAATGAATCAGCATGTTCGAAACCAAAATGGGATTTCTGCTGTGGAATTAAGTCAATCCAAAATTGATCTTCTTGATGTGGCCCTTCAATAGGTACATTATAAAAATCAGCAACACTTTGCGTTGCACCAGCGTGGTCAATATGCGCATGAGTTAATAGCACTTTCACTAACGTAACATCACATTGTTTAATGGCAGCTTGAATTAATTCGATATCTCCACCGGGATCAATAACCACAGCTTCTTTGGTTTTCTGACACCAAAACAAAGTACAGTTTTGCTGAAAAGGTGTCACGGGAATAATTTGATATTGCAACATAGGTCTCTTAACTATTTAAAATACACCGCATTTAAATCGGTAATTTCGTGCATGCGTTTTATTTAATAGAGATATAGGGCGCAAGCACAAGAATTCAAGCCGTAGTTTAGCAGTATTAAATGAAAGATAATTAACCACCTTTGCAAAAAAACAACGTTAAAGGAAACAAATCGTTAAAAAAACTTTGCTAACGACAGTTATCTAGGTAAGCTCAAACCAAAACACTTACAACAATAATAATAATCATTTATGAGCACTATTAGAGATTCGTTTCACTCGAGAATAGGTTTTGTTCTCGCTGCCGCAGGTTCGGCAATTGGTTTAGGTAATATTTGGGGTTTCCCAACACAAGCAGCAAATAATGGCGGCGGCGCATTTTTATTCGTCTATCTCATTGTTACTGTTTTGCTAGCACTACCTGCTTTATATGCTGAAGTTTATATTGGTAACCAAGCGCAAAAAAACCCAGTTTCTGCTTTAGAGGATGCCTGTCGCGATACGGCGCCTAAACTGGGTAAATATGCTGGTCTAGCCGGACTAAGTGGCGCAATCATGATGTTGAGCTTCTACACCATAGTTGCTGGTTGGATGCTCGCTCACGCCTTATCACCATTATTTGAATTGCTAGGTCATCACGATATTTCACAGTGGCTGGCAACCTCAAGTACGCAAAGAAACCTTATGTTTACGCCGATATTTATTTTATTAGGTGCGGGGATTATTCATCAAGGTGTTAACGCGGGTATTGAAAAGTGGTCAGCGCGTTTAATGCCAGTGTTATTAATCATGCTTATTGGCTTAATCGCTTACATACTGCAACAGCCTGGCGCTGAAAAAGGCTTAGCGGTTTATTTAATACCTGACTTTTCTCAGGTTACTAACCCTGAGTTAATTATTTCAGCCATGGGCCAAGCATTCTTTTCGTTATCAATTGGTGTTGGCGGAATGATGGTATATGGCTCATATATGAAGAAAGACCGTGATATTGGTAAGTTGGCGCTTTCAATTACCGCCCTTGATACTTTTATTGCCTTTATGGCCGGTTTACTGATTATTCCTGCCCTATATGTTGCTCAAGAAGCAGGACAGCAAGTATTTCAAGGTGAAAAGCTCATTGGTGAAGGCCAGTTAATTTTCAATATACTGCCTGAGTTATTTAACTCTATGGGAAATATTGGTTTAGTAGTGGCGATTAGTTTTTTCTCATTGTTATCAATTGCCGCCCTAACATCGACTATTTCATCAACAGAAGTGCCAGTGTCTTACCTTATGGAAGGGAAAGCGTTTAGTCGCTCGAAAGCCACTTGGTTAGTCTCTACCATTGTATTAACGGCCAGTATGATTTTAATTGCTTTCTTTGATAGTCTATTTGGCATTGTTATTCGCGTACTTACCACTATTTTACAGCCATTAAGTTGTTTATTTTACTTTATAGTTGTTGGCTGGTTATGGAAACGCGGTAACAAATTGCGTGATGTTTCATTGCAAAATGGCAGAAAATGGTTACCAATATGGGGCAATTACTTACGCTTTGTTTGTCCATTATTATTAACTGTTGTTTTTGTTAATGTGGCGATTTTAAACTAACGATAAAATTTATATTGTTAGTTTAATAGCAAAAGCCAATGACCATCATCATTGGCTTTTTTGTTGGCTAACTTTTAGCTCGCTATTGAGAAACGTTATTACGGCCTGACTTTTTCGCCCGATATAATGCTTGATCCGCCTGCTTTAAAGTTTGCTCAAAATTGAGCTTATCGACTCTGGCAGCCACACCAATAGAAATAGTGACACTAACAGTTTTCACATTACTAGTATTCTTGCCTGTTCTTGATTTTTTAGTTTTACGCTGCGCTTGTCTAATAACAACTTTATAGTCTTGAACAGCTTGTCTAACCGCTTCTAATAAAGGTAAAGCTTGCTCAGGTGATTTTCCAGAAAAGATAATAGTGAATTCTTCACCACCATAACGAAAAACTTTCCCACCGCCTTTTACTTGTGCCAATTTACTCGCTACAAGCTTTAGCACTTGGTCGCCAATATCATGACCATAAGTGTCGTTAAACTTTTTAAAGTGGTCAATATCAAGCATTGCTAGCGTGTATTTTCTACCTAGTGCTAAGGCTAATTGGTTCAGCGCCCTACGTGATGGTAAACCGGTTAACTCGTCTCGATAAGCAAAGAAATATGAGTCGACAAGAACAACCAACAAGTAGTGGAAGGTTATTAACGTCAGCAAAACACTCCACGGTAAATCTATAACCTGATAATAATGGCCTAACCAAATAGCAAAACTACTCAATAATGCTGTAGTCACTAAGCTTTTTTCACGTAAAGTTTGCCATAGCAGCAATGCAGTACAACACAATAATGGTAGCTCGATACTTACGTACTTGAGATAGTCAGCTAATATAGGAAAGCTCGCCAACGTTGCCTGTACATCAGTTTGACTATTCAACCAGTAATAACAAATAAGGCCAACAGCCGATAATAGCAACAAGCGATATAAGCCATGGATAGATAGCAAGCCCCTATCTTTCACCAAGCTTAGTACCGCGAGTACACTAGCCAAAAATAAGATCAGCCAATCGCTTTGAGCCAATAGCCACTCATTCCAAGGTAAGGTGCTGGAAAGATTAAGATAAAATAACAGGAATAATGTAGCGCTTAAGGCCAAACGGCTACGATTGAAATAACTTGCAAGAACGGCAGTTGCGACAAGTAAGCCATAAAGAACTTGCTCTATCAAAGTAATTTTTGCTAACCAAACGCTTTGAAATTCGTTAATCAACAGAAACAAAATAAGAAAGCCTAATAGGCTAATAGGACTCTTCTTTATACTGCTAAAGTACGGTAACAAGCATAAACTCCAAAGTTAGAGGCAAAAAACAGATCTACGCACCGATAATATCAAAGGTACTGATATTACGGAGAATAATGTAATTTCCTTCAATCGACAATGCCTTACATCAAAGTAAATGTGTATTTAAAGCAGTTGTATCATCAACCTACGAAGTTTTAGTCAACCTCGATTTTTCAATCATTTGAAATATTCAAACAATCTTTATTCAACGGGTAGTGCAATAGGCTTGTCTTCTTGTTGCAATTCAACCTGTTCTATTTTCTCAAAGCGACTACTTATTTTATCTGCAGAAGTATGAATTTGTTTTACATCACTTGCGGCTTGGTCAATATGTTTTGCAAGGTTTGCAAAGCGGCCTTTAAAGCGAGAAAAGTCAGCTGAAAGGTGTGATAAGTGCGCTTGAATGACATGAATTTGTTTGCGAGTAGCTTCATCTTTTAGCACTGAACGAGCAGTGGTTAAAATGGCCATTAAGGTGGTTGGCGATGCTAACCAAACACGTTTCTTATTTGCATACTCAACCAAGTCCGCGTGGTGAGCATGTATTTCGGCAAAAATAGCTTCAGCGGGAATAAACATGATGGCACCGTCTGCGGTTTCTTTTTCAATAAGATACTTACCGCTGATGTCATTAATGTGCTTTTTAATGTCAACTTTAAACTGCCGCTCTGAAGCTTTACGGTCAAGTTCACCTAAGCTGTTATCCGCCATTTTTTTATAGTTTTCTAATGGGAATTTTGAATCAACCACTACATTACCGGTAGGCTCAGGTAAGAATAAAATACAGTCAGCAATTTTCCCGTTAGAAAGTGTATGTTGAATAGCAAAATGTTGTTCAGGCAAAACATTTCGAATTAAAGAGTTCAACTGCACTTCACCAAATGCACCACGTGAGCGTTTATCAGAAAGTACTTCTTGTAAACTGACCACGTTGGTAGAAAGCTCTGTAATTTTCTTCTGTGCATCATCAATCAGCGCTAAGCGTTGTAAAATATCATTAAAAGTTTTAGTGGTTTTTTCAAAACCGTCAGCTAAGCGTTTTTCAACTTGTCCGCTAATATCTTTTAAACGGTTATCAGTCGATGTCGTCAGTTCATTAATGCGTAGTGTCATTTGTTCACTTGCTAAATGTAATGACTTAGCCATTTCTTCACGGCCTAGCTTAGTCATATTCGCAAGCTGATTAATCATTTGCTCTAATGATTTTATCTGATTGCTGTTAAAGCTTGCATGATGTTCATGCAATGTTTCTTTAAGTTGCTCACTATTACGGTGTAACAACTGAGTTTGTTTTTCTGCTTGCTCACCAAGTTGACGTAACAGCTTTAATTTAAAGTCAGAAATTTGTTGCTCAAAATAGCTTTTCAATTCACTTTGTTGGCTGGCTAAATTTTGATGATTAAGATTAAGCTGCTGCTGTAATTGTTGCTGCTGACTGGCATTGACTTCGTAACTAAGGTTTACTTTTTCTAGCAATTGTTGCAAAAGTTCTTGCTGCGCAATTACCACTTTTTCGCTATTAGTTAGCTTTCGATAGAAAAAAAACATGAAAAAAATCAGAAAAAACATTACGGCTAAAGATACCGCGACTAACAGCGGCGTATTTTCTAAAGTTAACCAAGTTAGGGGAAAAGTTGAATTCATGAAAACGCCAAGCACTGTAAATATTAACAGTTATTAGAGCATAATAACGCTATAAGGTTAATAGTTTAAGAAAATTAATTTAGCGTCTGTGTAGCAACTAAAGTGCCGTGCTTGGAATTGAGTCCTAAACCCTATCACCAATTCTATTTAAAATTTCTACCCTACCATCACAGACAGCGACGATGGATTTATCAACTTTAAAACTTTCAGGAATGATCACTCGACCATGTTTGTTCTGCGGCAATAATTGTACTTCGTGCATCAGCTCAAGCGAAATATCGTTATAGTATAAAATGGTGACTAGGCGATCTTCCGTTTCGCGACTTTCGTCAGGTTTATTTTCTTCCATGCTAACTTTCTACAACTTTTTTTGATGTTATATTTAGTGTAGACCTAATTGATAAAAACATATAAAAAAACGGTAATTCAATTACTTGAATTACCGTTTTTATTAAAACACTTAATAATTTAACTAGCTACCAAATCTAATTAGTATATTTTTTCATCCAATTAAAGACTTCTTGATACCATACTTTCAGGTTATCAGGATTACGAATATGATGATCTTCGTCTGGAAACATCACTAATCGACTAGGAATATCCTGGCGCTGTAACGCTGTAAATGCACCTAAGCTTTGTGCGTAAGGCACACGGTAGTCTAGCTCACCTTGAATCACTAACATCGGTGTTTTCCAGTTTTTAACTAACGCTGCAGGATTGTATTTATTGTAGTCTTCACTACCTTCCCAAACCGGTCCACCCATATCATGTTCAGGAAACCATAGCTCTTCTGTTGAACCATAAAAACTTGGCATATCGTATAAACCGGCATGATTAACAATACAATTAAAACCATCAGCCCAATTACCTTGGATCCAGTTCATCATGTAACCACCGTATGAAGCACCTAACGCACAGGCATTATTTGCATCCATCCAAGGTTGTTTTTTCGTAATATCCGCAAAACCTTTTTGTAAGTCTTCTAGCGGCTTACCGCCCCAGTCACGCGCTATTGCATCGGTAAAATCTTGACCGTAACCAATAGAGCCATGAAAGTCTATCATCACAACAGCATAGCCTTGTGCAGCCCAAAGTTGAGCATTCCAACGGTAATGAAACATATTACCAAAGCTGCCTTGCGGGCCACCATGCACTAGAAATGCGATAGGATACTTATTGCCCATTTGGTAATTAGCAGGTTTTAACCAATAACCATATACGTCTTCACCATTCCAACCTTTAAAGCTAAATTGTTCAAATTCAGCCAATGTTATGTTGCTTAATTTATCTGCATTAACAGTTGTAAGTTGCTTTAATTGATAACCATCTCGGTCAATGGAAAAAATATCAGTTGGTGCATCAAGGGCATGACGAGTAAAGAATATTTTATCTGCTGTTACCGCAATTTTACCAGCTGTACCATCATTATAAACACGACGCACATCGCCGAATTCAGGATTTATTTCGAAAATGCTTTTTTGACCAACATCATTAGCCGTTACGTACAATGTTCGATTATCGTTAGCGAATACTAATTCACTAACAGAACGATCCCATTGCTTTGCTACTGCACGCGTTTTGCCGGTTTTACTATCACGGATCATGACAGTAAACTTGTCTGACTCATAACCTGGTACTGACATCGCTTTATAAGCCAAGTAACGACCATTCGGTGAATAAACAGGTTTTGCATCCCATGCGGTATTTTCAGCGCTAATATTAGTTAATTTTTTAGTGTTTAAATCCACTTCAAAAATATCGAAATTGGTATTCCATGCTTGTTCTTTACTTGGTAATTTTGCAGAAAAACTTAAGGTTTTTCCATTTGGGTGAAAACTCACTTCACCGGCGCCAGCAATATCCCCCAGCCAAGTTGGCATTAAGTCTGTAGCTTGTGTAAATGCGCCTGATTCAGCTTTGTCTGCAACAAATAAATGTGACTTATACGCAGTATTCCATGTATCCCAATGGCGAACCATCAATTGGTCATACACTCTAACGTTTTGTTTTTTCTTAGCATCAACAGCTTTGGCATCAAGCGTACATTGCAGTGTTTCACAACCAGGCATAACAGTTAATTCAATAGCAAAACGTTTGCCGTCAACAGACATTTGAAAACCATTGATATCAAGTGGCAACGCCGAAACTTGTTGAGCTTCACCGCCTGTTAGTGGCAATTGCCATATTTGTGAACTGCCACTACGTGAAGAAAGAAAATAAATGCTTTTACCATTTTGTGCATATACAACATTGCTTTCACCACTTTTATTGCTGGTAAGTTGCTGCGCTTGCTTTGAATTAACATTTTGCATGTACAGATGGTTATCACCTGAACGTATACCTTTTTTCAAACGATAAATGAAGCTGTCACCTTGCGGTGAAACGACAAAATCATGAATTTGGTTAAACTCAGTTAACGCATTAACATCTAATACGCTTGACTCTGCACTCGTTGCAGCATTACCGACACTAGCAAATGCTAAGGTAGTGAGTGCCGCCATGTTAATAGTATTTTTTTTCATAACATCCTACTTTTATTTTTATGCTTATTTCTTGCTAAAAAAAACGCCCGTAACGGGCGTTTTAATTGATAAAAAGCTATTCGCCTTTTAATTTACTATCAAGCTCTTCAATTTTGGCTTGCCAAATTGCAGGGCCGGTAACGTGTGCTGATTCACCTGAACTATCAACCGCTACGGTTACTGGCATATCTTCCACTTCAAATTCGTAAATCGCTTCCATTCCCATGTCTTCAAAAGCGACAACTTTGGCTTTTTTAATCGCTTTAGATACCAGATAAGCTGCACCGCCTACGGCCATTAAGTACACTGACTTATGGTTTTTAATGCATTCAACCGTTGCTGCTCCACGTTCAGCTTTACCGATAGTGCCTAGCAAACCAGTTTCAGCAAGCATCATCTCAGTAAATTTATCCATGCGCGTTGCCGTTGTTGGGCCAGCAGGGCCTACCGCTTCATCGCCAATGGCATCAACTGGACCTACGTAATAAATAAATTTATCAGTGAAATCAACCGGTAGTTCTTGCCCAGCCGCTAACATGTCTTGAATACGTTTATGTGCAGCATCACGGCCGGTTAAAATAGTACCGCTAAGTAATACCGTTTCACCGGTTTTCCAATCACTAATGTCTACTTTTGAAAGCTCATCAACATTAACACGACGAACATTTTCTCCAACTTCCCAAGTAATTTCAGGCCAGTCTTCTAATTTTGGTGGTGTTAAATCAGCTGGACCTGTGCCATCAAGATGGAAATGAACATGACGAGTCGCCGCACAATTTGGAATCATCACAACAGGTTTTGAAGCCGCATGTGTTGGCACAGAGTTAATTTTGATATCAACAACCGTTGTTAAACCGCCTAAACCTTGCGCGCCAATGCCAAGCTTATTAACACGGTCATAAATTTCTAAACGTAATTCTTCTTCAGCATTTTCTGGACCACGGTCAATCAGCTCTTGAATGTTTACTGGGTCCATTAAGCTTTCTTTTGCCAATACACCTGCTTTTTCAGCCGTACCACCAATACCTATACCTAGCATGCCTGGTGGACACCAGCCAGCGCCCATTGTTGGTAATGTTTTCACTACCCAATCCGCAATTGAATCACTCGGGTTTAGCATAGCCATTTTAGATTTGTTTTCGCTACCGCCGCCTTTAGCAGCAATCATCACTTCAATGTGATCGCCCGGTACCATATCAATATGAACAACCGATGGCGTATTGTCTTTAGTATTAATGCGTTTACCCGCTGGGTCAGCAACAATTGATGCACGTAACGGGTTATCAGGATTTAAATAGGCACGACGAGTACCTTCATCAACCATTTGTTGTACGGTCATATCAGTGTTATCCCACTGAACAGCCATACCTACTTTTACGAAACAGGTAACAATACCAGTATCTTGACAGATAGGACGTTTACCATGTGCCGACATACGTGAGTTAATGAGAATCTGTGCAATCGCATCTTTCGCAGCTTGGCTTTCTTCTTTGTGGTACGCCTTTTCAAGCGCTTGAATAAAATCAAGTGGATGATAATAAGAAATGTATTGCAGTGCATCGGCAACACTTTCGATTAAATCTTGTTGTTTAATAATAGCCATAACGGTCTCTTTTTTTATCAATTGGGCGAGAGATAAGTTGAAAGTTATAAATTTGCCGATATCATACCTTGCTTGTTACATGCCTGCCAGTATCAAATGGTCTATACCCAAGCCACTTGAAAATGCAGTTTCAGAGTTAAGCTAGGAAATCAGAGCAAGGTACAGTGCGCAAATAATGGTTATTCTCGGTAATTGCTCCTGCATTACCCTAATATCCCACATCCGTGTGGGAACCTTATTAAGTGCTGAAGCGCAGAACTGTTTTTCTAGCTTATCTCCCACAGAGCAAGGCGATAAAGGGTCATCTTCGGCGTTATTGATTTTTACAATGGAACAACCATTCTATTCAATCAATGCCTTGATGCTAACCCTTTTTCGACTTGCTGAACCCTGCATTTACAGGTGATTTGGGTATAATATAATGACCTAGATACATAGTTCATAACTTAAATTTTATTGCTTAAAGAGTGTGAGAATACATTGCCATTGAATTCAACAATAAGACTGTCTGCACAGTTATTACCGTTAGATACTTCATTTACTAGTCAAAGCCTTTTTTCGCTTATCGCTGAACAGCCTTGGGCAATGTGGCTGGACTCTTGTGATAGTGAACATGTTGATAGTCGGTACGATATTATCGTATGGCAGCCAAGTATTACCTTGACGACCCATGGCGATACTACCCGGGTATGTAACCTGTTTGACGGTAATAGTTACACCAGCCAAGGCGATCCTCTATTACTTGCTAAGCAAGAACAACAAAAGCTATTTTCTAGCGTAGAAGTAGAACAATGTGCCCTGCCATTTAAAGGCGGCACTGTCGGTTATTTTGCTTATGACTTAGGCAAGCGCTTTGAAACAATCCAGCAACAAACCCAAAAAGATATTGATGCTCCTGAAATGGCAGTAGGGATATATCAACAAGCGGTAATTTATGACAAGTATACACAATCATTTTGGTTATTATGTGATGATAAAAAACGAGCTCAAATAACTTACTTTTTTACTAGTGCTGTAAAAAAAGAAGCCGATAAACCTGCCAATTTTCAACTAACCTCCGCATGGCAATCAAACATGCAGCCAGCGCAATACCGCGAAAAATTTAATAAGGTTCAAGACTACCTACTTTCTGGCGATTGTTATCAAATTAACTTAGCCCAACGCTTTAGCGCCAAATATATCGGCAGTGAATTCCAAGCGTATTGCGCCTTACGCCAAGAAAACAAAGCACCGTTTTCTGCATTTTTACGCTTCGCTGACAATGCTATTTTAAGTATTTCACCTGAACGTTTTTTACAACTGACTGATAACAAAGTACAAAGTAAACCAATTAAAGGCACCCGCCCAAGAAGCGACGACCCAATTGCTGATCAAGCAAATGCTGATGACTTACAACACGCGAGTAAAGACAAAGCGGAAAATTTGATGATAGTTGACTTATTGCGTAACGACATCAGCCGTGTTTGTGTAGCAGGCAGCGTAAAAGTCCCATCAATTTTTGCCATTGAAAGCTTCCCTGCCGTACACCATTTAGTCAGTACGGTTGAAGGCGAGATACACCCAGACTATGACGGAACCGATTTATTACGCGCGGCTTTTCCTGGTGGTTCAATCACAGGCGCACCAAAGATTAGAGCCATGGATATCATTGAAGAGTTGGAGCCCAATCAACGTAGTGTTTATTGTGGCTCTATTGGTTACCTTTCCGCTTGTGGGAAAATGGATACTAGCATCACTATACGAACCTTAATATGTAGTAAGCAACAGATATATTGTTGGGCTGGCGGCGGATTAGTAGCTGATTCTGACGTTGACAGTGAATACCAAGAAACATACGATAAAGTAAATAAAATCCTACCGATTTTAAGTACCTTGAACGTGTAAGAGCCTGGTATAAGTAAATTACTGCCGAGTTATTTCTAGTAGTATTCCATATTTTGAAGGTGATGTATGACTAAAGATGAGTTTGTCCAACGCTTTCAAATGCAAGCACTGCCGGCTTCGGTACATAAGTTTCGTTATCCACATAAACTTAAAAGTGCAGCGGTGCTTATTCCAATTGTTAGCAATCAAGGCCAACTTGAAGTTTTACTGACAAAGCGGGCCAGTCATTTAAGGCACCACCCCGGTCAAATTAGTTTTCCTGGCGGTAAAGCTGAGCCTAACGATCAAAACTTGATCGCGACAGCATTACGAGAAACACAAGAAGAAATTGGCCTAAAACCTGAAAATATTCAAATACTCGGGCAACTAAAGTCTTACCAAACTATATCAGGCTATGAAATAACGCCTATAGTTGCCTTTGCGCAAAAAGAACAAAGCTACCAATTTGATGATAATGAGGTGGCAGAAGTTTTTCATGTGCCCTTATCCCATTTTTTAAAACGTGAACACCACATTAAAGTGGCGACTTTCCACCAAGGTAAAAGCCATAACATTCACTTTATGCCTTATCAAAATCACAATATTTGGGGAGCAACCGCGGCCATACTGCATGACCTTAGTGTATTGTTAAATTAAACCCTGCCACCGTGAATTACTCGCTATAATTATTACACCCGTACCACTTGATACAATATTTTGTTTTGAATGCTGAAAGCTTTCAGCTACAATCACCGAACAAAATTTTACTTTCACCTATATTTTACAATATTTATTCAGGTTTATTTATGATTAGTGTATTTGATATGTTTTCGATAGGAATTGGTCCATCCAGTTCTCATACCGTTGGCCCAATGAAAGCAGCAAAGTTATTTGTTGAACATCTTATTGCTGAAGATAAATTAGCGAAAACAGATAGAGTAAAATGTGAATTGTTTGGCTCGCTTGGCCAAACGGGTATTGGTCATGGCACGGGTAAAGCAGTTATTTTGGGACTTACCGGACAAAGCCCTGAAACGATTCCTGTTGATTCTATTGAGTCAACCCTAGCTGAAGTTGTTGCCAGTGAAAAAATAAGTTTAAACATGCAACACCTAATTGATTTCCCAAAATCAAACGCTATTGTTTATCATCGCCGTAAAACCTTACCTGCTCACTCTAACGCTATGACCATATTTGCTTATAGTGGTGAAGAAGTCATATTCGAAGAAACTTACTACTCAATTGGTGGCGGTTTTATTGTTAAAGACTGCGACTTTGAAAAAGAAAAAGATAAAGCTTTATCTACACATGCCAATATTAATCGCCCACATCGTTTTACAAGTGCTGATCAATTATTGCAAATTGCCAATGAAAAAGGCTTGAGCATTAGCACCATCATGATGGACAACGAAAAATGTCTGCAAGATGCCGTAAACATTCGTAAAGGTTTACTCGATATTTGGCATGCAATGAAAGCGAGTATTGACCGCGGTATGGTAACCGAAGGTATTTTACCTGGTGGCTTAAAAGTAACGCGTCGTGCACCGGCATTACACCGTGCATTGACGGTTGAACAAAATGCAGACCCGCTTGCTGCGATGGACTGGGTTAACTTATTCGCCTTAGCGGTTAACGAAGAAAATGCTGCGGGTAGCCGAGTAGTTACCGCACCAACCAATGGTGCTGCAGGTATCCTGCCTGCGGTTTTATGTTACTACGATAAATTTATTAAGCCGGTAACTGATGATGATTGTATTCGTTATTTATTAACAGCTGCCGCCATTGGCATTCTATATAAAACCAACGCAACTATTTCTGGCGCGGAAGGCGGTTGTCAAGCTGAAGTAGGTGTTGCTTGTTCTATGGCAGCTGGGGCATTAACCGAAATTATGGGTGGTTCACCAGTACAAGTAGAAAACGCAGCAGAAATTGGCATGGAACATAATTTAGGCTTAACTTGTGACCCTGTTGGCGGACTTGTTCAAGTACCTTGTATTGAACGTAATGCCATGGGCTCAGTAAAAGCAATTAATGCCTCTCGTTTAGCTTTACGCGGCACGGGAAATCAAAAAGTTTCGCTCGATAAAGTGATTAAAACCATGTGGGAAACAGGCAATGATATGAAGACCAAATATAAAGAAACCTCACGTGGTGGCTTAGCCGTTAATATTATTGAGTGTTAGTTATTACCTGTAAGCCCTGTATCGCTACCATCAATATATATACCCAAGCTACTTGAAAATGCAGTTTCAGAGTTAAGCTAGGAAATCAGGGCAAGGCACAGCACGCCGGTAATGGTTATTCCCTTATCAAGCGCTGTAACGCTGCACTGTTTTTTCTAGCTTAGCTCCCGTAGGGCAAGTCGATAAAGGGTCACCTCCGGCGTTATTGATTTCGACAATGGAATAACCATTCTCTTCAATCAATGCCTTGGGGCTAACCCTTTTTCGACTTGCTGAATCCTGCATTTTCAAGTGGTTTGGGTATAAAGTTTATTTGATAGGTTTCGCATAGCAAAAAGCCAAAGTAATTTATTACTTTGGCTTTTTTGTGTTTAATTACTTATCACGCCCATGTGGTGCAAGCCAGTCTTGTTGATGGCTTAATGGCACAATACCATAAGGATTAATCGCTAAGTGGCTAGCGTAATAATGACGTTTAATATGCGCATGATTCACCGTGCTAGCAATTTCTGGCATTTGGTATAGCTCAAGCATGAAATGATAAAGATGCTTAAACTCTGCCAACAAGCGTAAGTTGCACTTGAAGTGAGTGTGATAAACCGAATCAAAACGCACCAATGTTGTCCATAAACGCCAATCAGCTTCGGTTGTTTCATTACCAGTTAAATAACGCTTCTCACTAAGAACATCATCTGCTTTTTGTAGTGCTTTAAATAGCTTTTGAGCATTTTCCTCATAAGCACTTTGGCTTGTGGCAAAGCCCGTTTTATAAACACCGTTATTAATGTCATGGTAGATCCACTCATTCACTTCATCAATACTATGTTGTAAATGCTCAGGATAAAAATCAAGTGTGTTGCCCGTTAAGTGGTTAAACTCACTATTAAACATTCGAATAATATCAGCTGATTCATTGCTAACAATCACTTGCTTTTGCTTATCCCACAGCACTGGTACCGTAATGTTGCCTTGATAATCAGCATCACTTTTATGATAAATTTCTGACATAAACTCACAATCATATAAGGTATCACCTGTAGTTTGATATTCACTAGCAGAGCTATCATCATGTTGAAAGCTCCAGCCTTTATCATGCATATCGGGATGTACAACACTCACAGAGATATGCTCAGCTAAACCTTTTAGTTGACGAAATACCAAGGTTCGATGCGCCCAAGGACAGGCAAGTGAGACATATAAATGATAACGACCAGATTCAGCCTTAAACCCCGTACTGCCATCAGCACTTAACCACTGACGAAACTGTGAAGCCTTACGTTGATAGTTGCCTGCTTTAATACTTGATTTCCAATTAGAGCTAACCTTAGTCATAACTTTTCTCGCTATTATTTATATGAATGCCAATTAAGGCATTTTCATCAAAATTACTGACGAACACCTTCAATATGTAGCTCTAAATCCACTTGGCCGTAGTCATTTTTAAAGCCAAAATCTCCCATACCAATACTCGTTGTACCACTAAAGCCTAAACGGTTTCCGCCCCAAGGGTCATCACCTTCACCGACTTTCACTGCATCAATGACCATAGGTTTAGTGATGCCATGTAAGGTAAAATCACCTATTATTAGCAATTTTCCATTACCTTTATCTTCAATTTTATTGCTGATAAATGTTGCTTGAGCAAACTTAGCTACATCAAGAAAATCATCAGAACGCACATGTTTATCACGTAACGCATGGTTAGAGTCAAAGCTTGAAGCATCAACAGTTACTGATATTTTCGCGGCGCTAATATCACGTTCGTCATAAGAAAAGTTGCCGCTAAAAGTATTAAAACGCCCAGTAAGAATACTAAAACCCAAATGACTAGCTTTAAAATTAATTGAAGCGTGTGCGCCTTCATGGTCAATTTTGTAATCAGCCGCCACTGCTGGTAAAAATACACTAGACGCCAATAATGATACTGCTAATAGTGATGATGTTAATACAGACTTTCTCATTGTTTTTCCTATTGCCTTAAGGCTAATTTTAAGTTTAAGTTGTTTACTTATTTGATGACTTACTTGATGATTTACTATTCTATTCATCAGATTTAATCATTCGCATTAATGTTCTGTCTTTATCAATAACATGATGTTTAACTGCGCCAGCACCATGAACTAAAGATAAAGCAATTAAGAAATACGCAGTATATTCATGAACTAAACCCGCTAAGTCTTCCTGGTTTTCAATTAATTCACCAAGCCCTGCAACACTAAACCAGTTGAAAACATCAATTGCTCTACCGTCTGCCGTTGAAATTAAGTAGCCACTAATGAAAAGTGAAAAAAGTAGAACATAAATAACGATATGAGTAACACTAGATGCCCGTTTTTCAATTATTGTATGACTGAGAATTACTTGGGGTTTTATGCTAAATTGACGCCAAAGCAGACGAATTAGTGTTGCGCTTAACAATAAAACACCGACACTTTCATGCCAATGAGGCGCTTTTTGATACCACTGGCTGTAGTACGTTAAATCAACCATCCAAAAGCCGACTCCGAACATTGCAAAAACACTAATAGCACTGAGCCAATGCAGTAGCTTGCTGACCAAGCCATAATTTTCATTCGTATTTTTCCACATAATTAATGCCTACCTTTAAGCAGTTCCGTTTGGTAGAGAACCTACTTCTAAATCGATAAAGCTATTCTAATCAAAGCATCCAACGTAATAAATATGGATTAAGACAAATGATAATTGCACAAAACGTAACAATAAGAAGAAAATAAATGACATACGCGCTCTTGCGCATTCGTGTGCTGGCAATATAGCGTTTACTCTGAACATAAAAAAAAGCGAACAGTTAACTGTTCGCTTTTAGAAAGTATTCAAATAGCAGTGAGAATTTACATGCTGATTAAGGTTACGTTTTTTTCTACCTTAATCTTATAAAAAACACTATACAGTACCGGTACTGCAATCATAGTGAGAATGGTTGCAAATGCTAACCCGCCCATAATAGTCACAGACATATCAGCAAAAAACGGGTCAAACACTAGTGGCATAACGCCTAGTATGGTTGTTATCGCAGCCAGTGAAACCGGTCTTAAGCGGCTTAAGCTAGCTTCAACAATCGCCAACGCTTTCTCTTTACCTTCCGCTATTTGCAGATCAATTTCTTCAAGTAGCACAATGGCATTTTTAATTAGCATGCCGAACAAACTTAAAAAGCCTAATAACGACATAAAGCCAAAAGGTAAGTCAGCTAACAACAAACCGGCTACAACACCTACGACTGCCATTGGTACAATAAGCCATATAATAAGAGGCTGTCTTGCTCGACCAAAAAGCAGCACACTGATAATAAACATAATTAAAAAGCCCAACGGTAAACCTTGACCCAAAGCAGCTTGGGCTTTGCGTGCAGACTCATATTCACCACCCCACTCAAGCTGGTAACCATCAGGTAATTCAATCGCTTCCATCGCGGCTTGTGTACGTCCAAATGCTTCACCTGTCGTTTCATCATAACCGGCTTCGGCTTTTACGGTGATGGTTCTAACGCGATCACGACGATTGATTAATAATTCTTCACTTGAGTAAGTCATTTTGCCACTTACTTGCTTAAACGGAATATAGGTTCGTTGGCTACTACTCCACACTAAGCTATTTTCAAGCCCGACTAACTGATCAGTATTACCACTGCTGTTTCTAGCAATAATTGGGTATAGATAATCTCCATCTTGCAATTGTCCGATTTTCAGGCCTTGCATATAAAACTCAATAGCCTGACTAAAGTCATTTCTTGAAACACCGGCAATACCGGCAGAAATATCGTCATATTCTGGCGCTAGTACAATGCCTTTATCGCGCCAATCATCTCGAATATCTCTGATCTTGCCATCTTCAAAATATATTGCTTTAGCTTGTTCAGCTAGTTGCCTTAAAACAGCAGGGTCTTCACCAGAAAATCGCGCTTGTATTTTTGCGCCAGCACCAGGGCCAAATTGCATGATTTCAGCGTAAAAATTCACTTTAGGATTAGCTTGCCTTAATTCATTTGAAATTTGCTGGGCTAAACGTGGAATATCAGCGGCATCAAAAGCTCGAACTAAAAATAAACCATAGCTTTCATTGGGTAGTTCAGGTGAGAAAACTAAGGTAAAACGTTCAGAGCTTTCACCAATAAATGTTGATAATGACTCAATACCTTCAGTTGCAAGAATGAGTTTCTCACCTTGCTTCATGTACTTTTCGGTAGCACGAATATCAGCATCTTGTGGCCCCCAATAATGAATAAAAAATACTGGGGTATTTGAAGGCGGGAAAAAACCCTGCTTTATCAAACCAAAGCTCGCATAAGCGGTGATAGTAATTGCCACCAAAATGCCAAGGGTTAAGCCACGCCAATGCAAAGCTGTTCGTAATACCACTAAGTAAGCTTTATGAAACAAAGAGTGGCTGTCATCGTCACTGGCTTTAGTGCCAACTTTATAGAAATATTTTCCTAATAATGGCGTAAGCGATACTGCCAATATCCAACTTAGTAGCAATGAAATCAGTACTACGGCAAATAATGAGAATAAAAACTCACCTGTGGCATCATCGGATAAGCCAATACCTGAAAAGGCAGCAATACCTATAACGGTGGCGCCAAGCAATGGCCACTGCGTACGTTTAACAATAAAGCTCGCTGACTCCATTGCTGACTTGCCTTTTTCCATGCGCAGCATCATACCTTCTGCGACCACAATGGCATTATCAACTAACATTCCCATAGCAATAACCATAGCGCCTAAGGAAATGCGTTGCAGCTGTAAGTCATAAAGCCACATAATTAACACAGTACCCAATACTGTGATTACTAACGTGCCGCCAACAACAATACCCGAGCGCCAGCCCATAAATAAACATAATGCTAAGGTAACTACAGCTACCGAGGCTTCTAAGTTAAAAATGAAACCATCAACTGACTTATCAACTATTTTTGCTTGGTTATAAATAGAAGAAACATTAATACCAGCCGGTAGTTTGGCAATAACTTCAGCAAGCTTAACTTCAATTTTCTTACCTACTTCAACTACGTTAATATCGTTTTGAGCTGATACAGCTAAATTCACGGCACGCTCACCGTTAAAGCGCTTCAAACCACTGGGAATTTCTACTGGTTGTACACTTAACTCAGCAATATCTTTAATTTTAATAGAAGCATTTCTGCCGGGAATAACAATTGATAGATTCTCGATTTCTTCAATTTTATTTGTTGAGCTTTCTACTGGTATACGAATTTGTTTGTCGCCAACATATAATCGTCCACCACTAAACGGCTTTAAGTTACTTGCTAATACTTGTTGAATATCAGGAAAAGATAAACCTAACCCTGCTATTTGATAACTGTCAATTTTAGCAACTATTTCTTCCTCAAGAATACCGCCTACTTGTACTTTAGCAACGCCATCTACGGTTAATATTTCACGACGAATAATGCGAGAAAACTCACGCATTTGATGAGCACTAAAATCCGGCGCAGATAAAGCATAATAAATACCATACACATCGCCAAAATCATCAACAACAACAGGAGCACTGGCACCTAACGGTAAATCATTATGAATATCACTGAGACGTTTACGTAATTCATCCCAAATTTGTGGTAACAATGGTCCATCAATGTGAGGTTGTATTTCCATGGTTATTCTAGAAAAACCAGGCTTACTTACTGACTGTAAAATATCTAATTGCCACATTTGCTGTAAGGCAATCTCAACTTGTTCAGTGACTTCTTTTTCAACTTTCTCAGCACTTGCGCCTGGGTAATAGGTAAATATTACCGCTTGTTTAATGGTAAATGCGGGGTCTTCTAAACGACCAATTTTACTCATGGCAACAATGCCACCAATAATAAAGCAAATAGATAACAGCCAAATATTTATTGGTTTATTCAAAGAGTAGCGAGCAATATCCATATTAAAATGCCGCCTTGTATTCTTTTACAATAAGCCCTTCTCTCATTTGGCTTACCGCTGCAGAAACGACTTTATCACCTTCGTTTAAGCCAGTTTCAATAAGTGCAAATTCACCTTTTATCATAGAGACAACTACCGTCTCTTTAGTCAGTGTGCTGGTTTCTTGATTGAACTTCCAAACACTAAAGCCGTCGTCGTTATTACCCATCAAGGCGCTTATCGGTAATAACATGACCTCTGTTTGGGTATTATTGTCCCTAATATTCACAATGGCGCGTGAACCAGGGTAAAATAAATGAGTACTTTCGCCAATAAGCGCAAAGGTTACATCATAAGTTTGAGTGATAGGATCAGGCATTGTTTTATGTTCAACATAATGAATATTAAACACTTTGTCTTCTTGGCCAATAATATGTGCGGTTGCTTTAACATTTCGTTTGCCAGCATTCGCTGTCATGATTCGCTCAGGCACTTCAAAAGAAAAGTAAAGCTCTGATCTATCTTGCAAGTTTGCCAAGGTATCACCAATGCGTATATAGCTATTGTTTTCAATAAGGCGCGAACCGATAACAGCATCAAATGGCGCGATTATTGTGCAATAGCTTAAGTCTTGTTCAGCATTCTCTAGGGCAATTTTGGTAATTGAAAACTGCGACTTTGCTTCATCGTAGTCACGTTGAGAAGCAACGTTTTTTTCGAAAACGTCCTTCATTCGCTTTAAATCACGTCCCGCATCTTGATGGCGAATACGGCTTTCATCTACTTTGCGCTGAAACGGTGCAGCATCTATTTTAGCAAGTACCTGGCCTTTTTTAACCGCACTACCTTCAATAAGGTTTTGATATACTAAACGCCCAGAAACTTCAAACTTTACATCGACACTTTTTACTGCAGAAACTGTCGCGGGAAATTCATAATCATTCGCCAAACTTGCTAGTTTAGCCTCAGACAGTTGAACCACAATTGGGCTAGGTTCTTTGATGGTTTCACTTGGCTCCGAGCAAGCCTGAAGCATTAACACCACAACCATTATAGAAATTCGAATCACATTAACTCCGAGATAGTTTAATTTACTGCAATATAGTGTCGAATATTATAGCACAGGTTTACACCTTAACAACTAGTGTAAACCTGTTGTTTAATTAGCTTCGCCAAGTTAAACTACAATTGTACAAGATATACAGAGAATTAAATTTGCCGAGTACTACTGAAAAAATATTGAACACCGCCATGGATTGTTTCTTCCAACATGGCTACGGTGCCGCTAACATATCTATGGTCAGCCGTTATGTAGGCATTTCGCGTGTCACTATTCACAAACAATTCAAGTCAAAGGAATTACTTTTTCGAGCGGTTGTTGAGCAGCACTTTCAACAAAACAATTTGCTACTTGACGAATATAAATTATCAGAAAAAGATTTTTGGTTGGAAACACAAGCATTAATAATTAAACGTTGTGAGGGTATATTTGATAATGTTGCTAGCAGCTTAATTCGGGCCGACTTATTACATGCAGGCCAAGCTTACTGTAAAGATTTAATTCAAGCGGAAGAAAATTTAGTCAAAAAGTGCATTCAATCTAGAATTGAAAAAGAAGTTACCGCAAAGCGCTTAACTTTAAGCAATATTGATATGTCGCCAGCAAAGCTCGCAGAAATGATTTACTTTGCCCCATTTGGTATAACCGTATCAGTGTCAGGAAACGACATTACACTCTTTGTTAAAAATATAATTACAATATTTAAAGCCTCAACAAAGCCTTAATCGAAAAAATAGTTATGCCGTTCAGTGATAACTTTCGAGTAATAGTTAATTACCATTACTATGCATAATATGCTTTTACATAGTCGACAAAAGCATTCACTTTTGCGGAGGTAAATTTACGTGAAAGTTTAATCGCGTATAAGCCAAAAGACTCAGCTTTATATTCTGAAAGTATTTCAACTAATTGCCCTTTTTCTTCAGCATCGCCAATAATAAAAGTCGGCGACAAAACAATACCAACGCCTTCTACTGCAGCCTCTTTTAAGGCATTACCATTATTGCAAGTTAGTGTGCCACTCACTTCAACATTTCGTTCAACGCCATGTTCTTGAAAAATCCAACCATACTTTGGGTTGATTAAACTATAACGTAAGCAATTATGAGTAAGCAGATCTTCCGGCGTAACAGGCAAGCCATGCTCAGCAAGATAGTCAGGTGATGCATAAACTTTTGCTGACACCTTAGTAATAGGAATAGCAATGAGGGACGAATCTTCTAAACGCCCAACTCGAATACCCACATCAATACCTTCGGCAACAAAATCTGTGCGATGATCTTCAAGTTGTAAATGAATTTTAAGCTCTGGGTGCAATTTCATAAACCCAGTTAGAATAGGATTTAAAGAAGTAATACCAAAACTTAATGGTGCTGAAATACGCAAATTGCCTTTTAAGTTCTGGCTGCGAGACTGAATACGTTCTTGTGCTTCATCCAGCGACTGAAAAATATTCACCACATCTTGATAAAATTGCTGCCCTGCCTCAGTTAATTCTACGCGCCTGGTTGTTCGGTTTAAAAGCCTGACATCTAATGCCGTTTCCAAACCAGATACTCGTCGACTTACCGCTGCAGTGCTAGCGTTTAGTAATTCAGCAGCCTGATTAAAGCTGCCAGTATCCACCACTGAGATAAAACTGCGTAAAGCGACTAAGTCATATTGTTGCATAAAGTGATTCTAATAATGTTGTATTGAAAAATTATTGCACACTGGTTAAAAATGACAAAAGTTATTTCTTGTTATTCACCAGTAAAATGTTTTAATAGCACAAACCTGACCAAATGGTCAGACAAATAACTAATTGACAGCTTAATAGATCTATTAATTATTGGTAACGCAACTGAATATAGTAATAGTATGCTGATAGCGTTCTCGCCGTTAATAAGTAACTATCATTTTATAAATGCACAAATACCCGACTGGAGAAAAAATGCAAAGTAGAACCTCATTACCTAGCTGGAAAAAGTTAACAAGTCACGCTGATGAAATTAAACAGCAACATATGAGCGAGCTATTTAAGCAAAACCCTAAACGTTTTGAGCAATTCTCCATTCAGCTTCCGCCTTTCCTCGTCGATTACTCAAAAAACCTTATATCTAACTCAACAATGAACTTGCTAATCAATTTGGCAAAAGAATGTGATGTTGAAGGTTGGCGTGAAAAAATGTTTAACGGAGAGCAAATTAATCGCACCGAAGAACGCGCTGTTTTACATACTGCGTTAAGAAATCGTTCAAGTAAGCCTATATTACTTGATGGTAAAGATATCAATATTGATGTGCAATTAGCGTTAAACAAGATGAAAGCTTTTAGCGAAAAAGTCCGCCAAGGGTTATGGAAAGGCTACTCAGGAAAGCGCATTACAGACGTGGTAAATATTGGTGTTGGCGGCTCGAATTTAGGCCCACAAATGGTCACAGAAGCATTAAAGCAATATAGTGATAATAGCGTCAATGTTCATTATGTTTCTAATGTTGATGGCACACAAATAGCCAATGTACTGCGCCCATTGAATCCAGAAAAAGTGTTGTTTATTGTTTCAAGTAAAACCTTTACCACTACTGAAACTATGACCAATGCTAAAACAGCAATGAAATGGCTAGTGTCGTCTTCCTTTGATCAATCAGCTATTGCCAAACACTTTGTTGCCGTATCATCTAATAAGAAAAATGCTACTGAGTTTGGTATTGCCGAAGAAAATATTTTTGATATGTGGGACTGGGTTGGCGGACGTTTCTCACTTTGGTCAGCGATTGGTTTACCAATTGCGATTGATTTGGGCTTTGAGCGATTTATTGAATTACTTGAAGGTGCACATGAACTTGATGAACACTTTTGTAATACGCCATTGGAAGAAAATGCACCCGTTATTCTCGCCTTATTAAGCGTTTGGAATTGTACGTTTTTAGGTGCGCAATCTCAGGCAATTTTACCTTACGACCAATCATTACATATGCTTTCCGCGTATTTACAACAGGCGGAAATGGAAAGTAACGGCAAATCGGTCACTTGGGATGGCGACTCTATTCCTTACCCTACGGTTCCTTCAATTTGGGGCGAATTAGGTATCAATGGCCAGCATGCATTTTATCAATACTTGCACCAAAGCAATAACGTTGTTCCTGCCGACTTTATTGGCTCTGTAGAAAGTGTTACGCCTGTACAGGGGCATCATGAAACCTTAATGGCTAACTTTTTCGCCCAAACTCAAGCACTAATGCAAGGTGTCGATGAAACTCAAGTGCGTGCTGATTTAAAAGCTAAAGGCCGTACTCAAGACTACATAGACAAAGTAGCGCCGCATAAAGTTCACAAAGGCAATCGTCCAACTAATACTATTCTGATGAAACGTATTTCACCGCGATCATTAGGTAGCTTAATTGCTTTATACGAGCATAAAATTTTTGTTCAAGGCATCATTTTACAGATTTGTTCTTTTGATCAATGGGGCGTAGAGCTTGGCAAAGGTTTAGCCAATAATATTCAAGAAGAGTTGGCTTCGGGGGAGATAAGCGAGCAACACGATAGCTCAACAACAGGACTAATTAACTTTTACCAGAGCCATACTAAATAACAGTAACCAATACATTAAACGACACTTTCTTTCAAATATAAAAGAAAGTGTCGTTAATAAACTTAATTTATAAATTCAAATTATAAATGCGCCTGCAAAAAACTTAAGTATTTGTTCGAAGCACTAATACGATTTACCTTTTTACTAAAACCATGGCCTTCATCGTCAAACACCAAATAATCAACGTATGTGCCGCCAGCGCGGATAGACTCGACCATATCATCACTTTCAATTTTCAGTACTCGAGGGTCGTTTTTACCTTGCACCACTAATACCGGCTTTTTAACATTTTGCCCGAAGAATACTGGCGAAATATTGTGTAAACGTTCTTTGTCGGTACTTGGGTCACCTAGCTCATCATATAATGACTTGCGAAATGCTTCCCAATAAGGCGGAATACTTTCTAAAGTTCGAACCCAGTTGGTGACACCAAAAATATTGATACCGACTTCAAATTCTTCAGTAAAAGTCATCGCTGCCATGGTTAGGTAACCACCGTAACTACCACCAATAACGCCAATTCTATCAGCATCAACCCAATCTAAAGATTGTAAATAGTACTTGTTGTAAACCACATCTTTTAAGTCGTGATCACCATGCTTTTTATCATCTAAATGATTGAAGGTTTTTCCGTAACCGTTAGAGCCTCTATTATTAATTCTAAAAATAGCATAGCCATTATTTACTAAATGTTGGATAAGCGCCGAGTAGCCTTTACGACTTTGTCCACCTGGGCCGCCATGTATCCAAACTAATGCTGGTACTTTTTCTGTCGCGGCTTGTTTTGGCTTATACAAAATGCCGGGAATTTCTAAACCATCAAAGCTTTCAAAACGCACCACTTCACCAACCACCAAATTTTCTTCTAAAATGTTTGGGTTACCGGTATCGGTTAAGCGTTTAATACTGTCACTGCCCAATTGATGAACATATAAGTTTGACGGCGAAGTATCGGAGTTAATATAAAACACCATCTGTTTACCGTCGGCAGAGAAATTCACACCGCGCAAATCACCACTTGGCATTTCAGGTAGTGCCAGTTTTTTATTCGTCACTAAATCTTGAATTTCTATTTTAGTTTGAGCATCGGCATTCACGCCATGTACTTGGTAACGGCCGTCTTTAGAAAAATAGGTAAAACTAACATCCCAATTTACCGCAAAGTTTTCCGACTTTTCTTTACTCGCTAAATTATATGACCACGCTTGGTTAAATTCACCAAACTCATCAGTAGAATAAATTAGTGCGCTATTATCACGGGTAAAGGTATAAGCACTATGCTGCACATCGCCTTCATGTTCGCTGATCAATTCAGCTAAAGGCTCTTCAGTGGCTAAGTCAACCATGTATAAATTTGAGTCAGCGTTTGAATTACTTTTACTTAAGGCAATATACTGACCATTAGGACTAATGGATTCAGGCGAATAACCTGAGTCATTTTGAAAAATCATCGCTCGCGAATAATCGGCTACTTGGTATAAATAAACATCAAAGTATTTAGGATCTCGTTCATTGGTTGCGACAAAGAACTGCTTATTATCTTGATGCCAGCTAACAAAAAATGCCTTTAAACCTTCACCCGGTGTTAAGTCTTTTTCTTCACCATTTATCTCTTGTACAAAAAGGTGATCTAACTCATCCCCTCCTTTGTCCGCACTGTATAAGAATCGTTCATCTTCAGGAAACCAACCAACAACATAAATAGACTCTTTGCTAGAGCTAGTTAATTGTGTTGGTGCGGTGCCATCTAATGGCACTTTATAGGCGTTATAAATACCACTTTCATCATCACTTACTAATACCGCTGTAGCATCGGCATTAATCGACGAACCAAAAACTGAACGGGTTTTGAAAAACTCTTCAGCACTATGAGTTTTAAAAACTGAGGTTTCTTCGACAGGTGCCACAACTTCGGCGGTGGGTTCTTGTTTTGAGCAAGCAAGTACGACTGACATACTCGCCGCAATAGCGATAAACTTAGCTATTTTGGATAAGTTTTGCATTTCAATTCCCTTTACATTATTTTTTAATTTTATTTTAGTTTAGATATCAAACACTTTTAAGCGAAAAATAGTATAGAACAATTAATAAGCAATTAAAGCTTTTATTACTCATCGTCTTTACATACAAAATAGTGAATGGCTAAAAGGATTAGCGTAAACTAAGCGCCTAACCACAAATGTAATTATTACCGAGCATACTTAGCCCTAATGACCAACCAGTTAAAATACTTATCTCATTACTCAAATAGCATTCAACAGCAAGTACAGAAGTTAGTTGAGGAAGACAAGTTACAGTCTTATTTATTAGCGCAATTTCCAACACCTCATGAAATAACTACCGATAAATCATTACGTCAATATACCTTAGCACTTAAGCAACAATTTCTTAAAAAATCAGCACCACTGAGCCAAGTAAAATACGACGATAAAATTCATATTGTTAACAATGCGCTTGGCTTGCACACGTATGTGTCACGCGTACAAGGTAATAAATTAAAAAGTAAAAATGAGCTACGTATAGGGAGTTTATTTAAGAAAGCACCCGAAGCTTTATTAAATATGATTGTGGTACACGAACTTGCCCACTTGAAAGAAAAAGACCACAACAAAGCATTTTATAAACTCTGTGAGCATATGCTGCCAAATTATCACCAGTTAGAGCTTATGACACGAATTTATCTTACTGAACTTGAAAATAATGGTGATATCTACGCGTAAACTACTTTGTCTCAGTTCAAAATAATAACATCTTAGATATAAGTTTTAACAATCATCGAAACGTCCACGAATTAACATTAAATGTTTAACCTATAAATGTCTTATTCCTCATTACGTCCTTTAAAACTGTAACAGCGCCTATTACACATCGAACAAAAAACCACCACGCAGCGAGCAAAATTAAAAAAGCAAGTAACTAAAAAGTAATTCTTTGATATCACACCAAGTGCATACGTATGCACAAGATATTTTTGAACTTTCATAAAAGCTAACATGCACGCGCTGAAACCCTGCTGTAAATATACAGTGCAACTTTCAAAATATTATAGAGATACATAATCACTTTATAATCGAGGAATCATTATGCTTTCGTTTAAACCTAGTGCGATATCAATTGCGTTACTTGGATCTGGCCTTTGTTCATTTTCACTCTTTGCACAAGACAACGATGTGCAAAGTTTACCTGAAATAGATGAATCTAAAATCGAAATAATCGAAGTTCGCGGTATTCGCCGCAGCTTAGAAGCGTCACAATCTTTAAAAATGGATTCTAGCTCTATTGTAGAAGCTATATCAGCTGAAGACATTGGTAAGTTACCCGATGTAAGTATCGCTGAATCTCTTGCACGTTTACCAGGTGTTACTGCTCAACGTTTAAATGGTCGCGCACAAAATATCAGTATTCGTGGCATGTCTGCGGATTTCTCAACAGCATTATTTAATGGTCGTGAAGTGGTATCAACTGGCGATAATCGTGGTGTTGAATTTGACCAATTCCCGTCTGAATTACTTAACGGCGTATTAGTATACAAAACACCTGACGCCGCATTAATTGGCCAAGGCCTTGCTGGTACGGTTGATATGCAAACTATCAAACCTCTTGCGCATGGTAAGCAAACATTCTCTGTTGGTGGCCGCTATGAAATGAGCCAAGACGATGCTGTTCATCCACTAGGAAATGATAAAGGTGAGCGTTTAAATGCCACTTATATCGACCAATTTGCCGATGACACTATAGGTATAGCATTAGGTTTTTCACATTCTTCAACACCTAACCAAATACAGCGTTTTGAGTCTTGGGGTTATAAAGATACAGATGACGGCACTAAAGAGTTAGGTGGCGCTAAAATGTCAAACAACTCAAATTTACTTGAGCGTGATTCTGTCATGGCGATTATTGAATATACGCCTAATGATAAGTTACATTCTACACTAGATATTTTTTACTCTGAATTTGAAGAAACTCAAAACATTTCAATGGTAGAAATGGGCTTTGGTTGGGCTGATGCAACACTACGCCCCGTCAACGAAGAAGACCTTGATGAAAATGGCAACATCATCGCTGGTACATACGATGGTGTAAAACCGATTATTCGCAGTGACTTAAATAGCCGTGACAGTGACTTATTTGCCATTGGTTGGAATACCGAATATTTAATCAATGACGATTGGACAATGGAACTTGACCTTGCCCATTCTAGCGTTGAGCGTACCGACATGAACTTAGAAACTTATGCCGGCACAAATGGCGAATTCGATACCATGTCATACAAAATGACAAGTGAAGGCCCTAAGTTTACCCATGAAATTGATTACAGTGACCCAACAAAAGTTGGTTTAACAGATTCTGCCAATTGGGGCCAAGTTGGCTTTAACAAATTTAGCTATATTGACGATGAAATTAATCAAGTGCGCTTAGCGTTTTCCCGTTACATTGATAGCGATGTATACAACAACTTAACTTTCGGCGTGCATTACATTGAACGTACTAAAGAAAAGTCTGCAGATGAATTTGTTATTCGAGGTTTAGCAAGTGGCGACAGCATATATTATGGCGCAAATAATGCTGGCTTAGTTGATTACAGTAAGTTTGGTTTAGGTGATGATATTACCTATGATGCATGGAGCTTATGGAACAGCGACGTATATTTAAAGGAAGACTTTGTTCATCCTGACGTTACGGAAAAAGCATGGTTAGTTGAAGAAAAAGTCACCACCATTTACAGTAAGCTTGATATTGATACCGAAGTGGGTAACTACGTATTAAAAGGTAATTTCGGTTTTCAAGCGGTTTATACTGACCAATTCTCTGAAGCAATTAGCTCAGACAAAAGTAATAATGACGTTAGTAAAACAGGTGGCGATAAGTACTGGGAGTTTTTACCTAGTATTAATTTAAACCTAAATATTACTGATGAAGACGTATTGCGTTTAGGTATTGCCAGAACCTTATCACGCGCTCGTATGGATGACTTACGCGCTAGTGGTCAATACAGTTTTGATAACAAGTATGAAGACAGTACTGAATTAGACAATTCTCCATGGAGCGCTTCAGGTGGTAACCCTGAGCTTAGACCTTGGATCGCTAACTCTATCGATTTATCGTACGAACACTACTTTACTGACAATAAAGGCTACACCGCAATAGCCTTGTTCTATAAAGATTTAGAGAACTATATTTACAATGAACAAGTAGTAGAAGACTTTACCGGTTATCCTACACCTGATGATTGTAAAAATGACGCTGGTGAAGAAGTTACCTGTTCTCCGGAATACTTCTTAGGTTATAGCTCTTCTCCACAAAACGGCGAAGGCGGTGATATCAGCGGTATTGAATTTAGTATGTCACTTACCGGTGAAATGTTTACACCAGTATTAGAAGGCTACGGTTTATTAGTTAATGCTTCACACACAAAAAGTAGCGTGAAACCTGATCCGAATAACAGCTCAACACCGTTACCAGGACTTTCAGAAAATGTAGTAAACGTAACAGCTTACTATTCACAAGAAGGCTTTGAAGCTCGTGTTAGTGGTCGTTACCGCAGTGAATTCTTAGGTGAAGTATCAGGTTTCGGTGGTGGTCGTAACTTAAAAATGATTCAAGCTGAAACAATAGTTGATGCACAAATTAGCTATTCATTCGCTGAAGGTTCACAATTTGACGGTTTAACCTTGCTATTACAGGCAAATAACTTAACCAACGAAGCCTTTGAAGTACTAGAAGATGGTGATGCGAACCGTATTATGGATTATCAGGAATATGGCCGTACCTTCATGCTAGGTGCAAACTACAGCTTCTAATTTAAGCCAAACAACTTACACATAAGTGTTTGAACATTAGATTTGTATACAGACCGATTTCAATAATTGAAACCGGTCTTTTTTTGTTTTTTCACATTGTTTTTCGTATAGGTATACGCTTTAAAATCAAGTAGAAAGTAATATCACCATCATAATGATTCACAAAATATTAACATGAGGTATACTGCCAATAACTAAACAAATGCCAACCACAATACAATAATGATAAAGGTTGTCATCAACTAGTAGGTTGTATTTTTGCAGATAACAAATAGAAAGGTATTCTTAGCAGTTAGTATCATACTAACGTTATTACCATATTATTTAATTAGCCAATTTACTGCACTTAGCAGTGAAGTTTTACAAACGAGTGCTTTATTATTTATACAAATAATAAGCATATCTTTTGTTGCTATCAGTTATTTACGTATCACCAGCAAGCCGTTAAAGTTGTTTTGGCAATTTATGTGTTTAGCTGTGTTATCTGCGCTTATCTCCCATTTATTATTTAGCTTTAATATAATTTCGCGTAATTTGTTATTAGAAGATTTTTTCAGTCTTTTTAGTTATTTTTTTATTCTTTTAGCAATAGAGACAAACCCACATATTAGCGAAACTCGAATTAACAGGAATATAAGCAATCGCGTACCAGCAATATTTTTTACTTTAATTTGTTTTAGTTATTTAGTGTTATTGCCGTTTGAGTTTTCAATAAACGATACAGCTAAAATAATGTCTTCAGAGTTATTTCACTTACTAATTATTACGGTAGTTTTTATTAGGTTAGTTGTAACAAGTTATCAATGTAAAGGTAAGTTCTGGTGCCGCATTTATAGTATGCTTGCCATTGCAGCAGCTGCCATATTGGTCAACAACTCTGTAGCATATTTAAATCATTTCAATTCTCTTGGTCACATTGCCATTCAAGCATCAAATTCGCTACCTAATTACTTTTCTAATTTATTAGCTTTATTGCCTTATTGTGCACTTATTTTTGCCGCAAATAACTCTTTAACGTATGCAATTACAGCAGTAGAAACTAAGGCTGCTGCTATGCCTGAATTGTATTTAGTACTATTAACTTTTGCGCTGATATTACTTCACTTTGCCGGCACTGAGCTTAACTTTCATTATAAAATCACCTCATACCTGCAATCACTGTTGGTCATCACGTGGTTAGTTATTGCCTTTTCTCTGTTAATTATCATTGTCTATCGTAAAAATAAGCACAATGTCAAAAATCAGCAAAAAATGCATTTGCACAAATCAGCAGAAAAGGAGTTGATAAAGCTTAACCTATTATTGACAAATTCGATGATTAATAGCGAAGACAAAGCCATCGTCAATGTATCAAGTAATGCTATTTTAACAACAGCAGTCGATGGTAAGGTACTTTCAGCAAACCCTGCCGCAGTACAACTGTTTCAGTGTCTTGAGCGTGAAATAGTTGGCTCTAGAGTGAATAGTTTTTTTGCTAGTGATGATCAAATGCATTACTTTTTTGATTTCAAAAGTAATGTTTATACCTTGCAACGTAAAGAAACAGGTATTTCAAAAGAGTGTACCGCTACCCGAAAAGATGGCACTAAATTTCCCGTACAAGCAGAGTTACAGTGGGCAGATAGAGACGAAAAGCCTCTGGTTGTTATCACCTTTATTAATCTCACCGCACGTAAACTCGCTGAGCAGCAAGCGTTAGATTTAAAAGATAAGTTCATTGCGAATATTTCACATGAATTTAGAACGCCGCTAACCATTATTAATGGCATTTTAGACCGCTACTTAATTAAGCAACACACAGAAGAAGAAGGGAAAGAACTACAAACCGCTAAGCGAAATGGCTTACGCTTAGTACGTATGGTTGAGCAACTACTTGAGCTATCACGACTATCTGACAACCCACAATTAACCATGGCCACTTATCGATTGCACACGTTAATGGCAATGCCCGCAGATTCTTTTGCTCGATTAGCCAAACAAAATAATTTATCACTTAGCTGTGATATCCCTGACGATATATGGCTTGAATGTGATGCTCAAGCATTTGAAAAAATAATATTTAATCTTATCGCCAATGCGATTAAATATACGCCCGCAGGTGGCGATATTAAGGTTATAGCGCATAAAAGTAATGATAACTTCACTCTCGATATTATCGATACAGGCATTGGGATAGATAGCGCTTCACAAGCGAAAATATTTGAACGTTTTCAAAGAGCTGACGATGAGAAAAACCGAGGAGTGTTCGGTGTTGGTATTGGCTTATCTTTAGTTAGCGAACTCGTTAAAGCTCACCAATGGAAAATAAGTGTGGTAAGCGAATATAATAATGGCAGTAAGTTTTCGCTTACTATTCCTTGTACACCTGCAATAGAGGATGAAAAGTCTACTCCTACAAGCATTTCTCAAACAGAAGTTTCATCGCTTTTAGTTGAACAACATCAATCTCATCAAGAAAAAAAACCAGCACACCAAAAAGTAATTTTGGTCATCGAAGACAATCTAGATATGCAGACGCATATTAAACAGGTTATTGAGCAGCAGCACCATTGCTTATTAGCCGATAGTGGCGAGCAAGGGTTAGTTCTGGCGCAGGAATACATGCCAGACTTAATTGTTTGCGATATTATGCTTACCGGCATTGATGGCTTTGCAGTATTGAAGCAGTTAAAAAGCCATGAAATGACCTCTCACATCCCTGTTATCTTGCTAACTGCTCGCTCTGATTTGGATAGCCGTTTATACGGTTTAAACCTACAGGCAGATGAATATTTAAGTAAGCCTTTTAACCATCAAGAATTATTAACTCGAATTGGCAACTTAATTGCCGGACGTGCACAGTTACAACAGAACTATTTTGAAAACTTTAAGAAAGACTTACAAAAGACCCGAAAAGACAATAGTTTCAACAATGTTGCGGACTTAACTCAGGTCGACAGCGAAGAGTTAACATTAGATAGTAAGTTTTTAGAAAAGCTAGAAATGATGACAGCCAAAGTATATATGGACACTGATTTGGATATCATACGACTAGCGACTGAAATGGCGATGAGTGAACGTCAATTACAAAGGAAAATTAAAGTTTTGCTTGGTATAACGCCCAACAATTTCATTAAAGAATTCCGCCTTAAGAAAGCTAAAGTGTTATTGCAAAATGGTTCACAAATAGGGCGAATCGCGCTTGATGTCGGCTTTTCATCGCAAACGTACTTTGGCCGCTGCTTTAAAGAACATTATGCTTGTACGCCAAAACAATACCAGCAGCAACTTCAACAAGAGCAGCGTTCATCAAGCTAAACCAGACTTTACATTCACATGCTCTTTTAAGCTGCTTAAGCTTTTTTGTTGCATTAAGGTCAAATAATCAAACGTTGTTGATTTAGGCCCACAAAGCCCCAACCAAGCTAACTGCTCATCTTGTTGGGTGAAACCTAGAGCTTGTTCAACAAGAACGCTAATTTGATCCCAGTTCAACCCTAAAGGGTTTTCTCGATTAAAAGGATAAAAGGCATAGGCCATATTCATAGCTGTTTCACCGCCAACAACACCGCTAAAACGCCCTGATAATCGCGAGGCTAACTCACTAGCATTATTGTCCTTCTCATAACCAATAATGGCGAAGGTATCATCTGACCAGCGAACGACAAGATCATCTTTATTTCGGGTATATAACAACAAGTCAGTTAAGTTAATCAACTGACTATTGCTCGACGCTGAATAATCACTAACTTGCACCATTAAAATATAAAGTCGAGGTAGCATTTCTCGTTGAACTGGCAACAGATTTTGATGCATTTGATTCATCAACTGACTAGTTTGCTCAATATAAATATCCAAGTAACGACGACTTTTAACCCCAGTTACTTTATCCACGATAGTGGCTTTTTCTAATTGTTTATTAGCTTGTTCTAACTCTAAATTTTGAGATTTAAATTTATCTGTTTTCTCTCGTACTTGTTGTTCCAAATAAAGTTTTTGTTGCTGTTCTATCACTAGTTTTCGATTCAATAAGCGTGAATAAACCAGTAATAACATTGCTACCGCTAAGGTATATAAAATATAGGCCCACCAAGTGTTCCAAGGTGCTGGCTGAACAGTAATATTCAACGAACGTCCTGGCTCACTCCAAACCTCATCACTATTACCTGCGATTATTTGCAACTGGTAACTACCTGCAGGCAAGTTAGTGTAGGTTGCTCGCTGTGACTTTCCGGCATCAATCCATGCCTGATCAAACCCTAAAAGGCGGTATCTATATCTTGTAGACTCTGGACTAGAGTAATTCAAGCCTACATATTCAAAGGATACAATTTGATCGTCATAATCCAAATTAAGCTCCGTCAATTCCGACAAAGTTGTATCTAGTGTTATCGATTCATTCAAGTTTAAAATATCAGTCAAATGTACATCTGGAGCAATTCTGTTGACATCAACTTCTTCAGGGTTAACGCTGCTTAGCCCCTTACCCGCACCAAAATATATGGTGTTATTAATACCTACGTAAACAGATGAATGTGTATACTCCAAATCGACTAAACCATGGGTCAAGTCAAAATGTTTGAAACTATCATTCTTCATCGAAAATCGAGATATGCCTTTACTGGTACTAAACCAGATATTGTCATTGATATCTTGCACGATGCCATACACAGCCATGCTTTTCATACCATGACGACCGTTTAATTGACGAAATTGATAGTTTTCATTATCAATTCTATCTTTGGTCAAAATGTTCATACCAGAAGCTTGCGTACCAATCCAAAGGTTTTTATCTTTATCCTCAAACACATTCCATGCAAGGTCACTTGATATGCTATTAGGATCATTATCATTATGTTTAATATGCACAAAAGAATTATCTGTGGGATTAAATCGACTAATCCCACCACCATACGTTGCTATCCATATATGCGCATTTGAATCTTCAAGCAGCTGTAAAACATGATTACTGCTAGGACCCCTTTCTGGAAAATTATCATTTAATTCAAAACGTGTAATATTACCCGATGAATCTAGTCTATTGACCCCTCGATGAAACGTCGATATCCAAACATTACCAGCACTATCTTTAATTATATCTGTAACACTATTTGCAGAGAGCGATGATAAATTATTTGCATCATGTCGATGGGCTTTGACCGAATTATCCAGAATATTTACGGCAAAAGCACCTGATGCTCTTGTGCCGACCCATAGAGTATTGCCATCGGAAAACAGTGTCATGATTCTATAATCAGAAAAATATGAGTTAAACGGTACAGGCGTTATTTTATTGGTAATCGTGGACATCTTATATATTCCACCACTATACGTACTAAAGTAGATTTCGCTTGCGATAAACTGTGCGAAACTAGTGATGTTATTGTTCTTTAATTCTTGGTTAGTTTGTGTGCTGTATTGACGAAATGTTGCCATATTAGGATCCCACCGATTCACACCAGTAAAAGTTCCTACCCACATAATATTATTACTGTCTTCGAAAAATGTAATAACAAAATCGTTACTTAGACTAAATGGGTTACTCGGAGAGTGGGTATAACGTTGAATTTTTTTTGTTTTATTGTCATAAACCAATAACCCCTTATCCGTTCCTATCCAAATATTACTTTGCTTGTCTTGATATATTGATTCGATTGTATTGCTTAAGATTGAATGTTGATCGGATTCGTCAAATTTAAAATGTTGATACTGATCATTTTGCGGGTTGTACTTAAGTAAGCCGTTCTCAACCGTACCGATCCAAATATAACCAGAGTTATCATAAAAAAGTGAATTGATAAATTGTAGTGCATTAGACTTAACGTTTCTCTTTGTTCCGATTATTGAACGTATAAACTTCCCATCAATATCAAAAATAGAAATTCCACCGCCATTTGTTCCAACCCATATTTTTTCGCCTTCAACTTCAATAATACTGTGAACCGTATTGTGCGTTAAACTGGATGCTACACCGGCTTCCTGCTGAATGTGTTTTATCGACCAGTCATTACCAACTTTAGAAATAATATTTAAACCATTTTCAGTGCCCACCCATATTTTCCCTGCACTGTCTTCAAATAAGGCATTAATGGTATCGTTTGTTAGCAGCGCATTTTTTTTCTTCGTAGAAAACTGAATAAAATCTTGCTTGCTTTCTCTATACAGGTTTAAGCCACCACCAAATGTAGCAACCCAAAGTTGATTACGCTTATCTATAATAATTCGGCTTACAACATCAGAACTTAGTGAGGTTGGAATAGAATTGTCATGATGAAAACTTAAAAATTTATGACCATCAAATCGTGCTAAACCTTCAGACGAACCAAACCACATAAAACCATTTTCGTCTTGGGCAATTGTTCGCACAAACTTATACGACATTGGATTATCGACACCAAAGCTCTTAAATAATCTAACTTCTTTAGATAAACTAGAGAAGCAAAAAAGTACTAAAAAAATGGTTAAAAATATATTTTTCACTGTCAGCTTTACTCTTCGTTTTTAACAATTACTAATCTGCACTAATACTAAAAAACCACCATATCAAACGCTAGACACGTTTAAAATAGTGGTTTTTAGTAAATTTACTATGAAAAAATCAGTATTTACTCTGGCTCAACCCAGTTATTAACATTTATCATTGTTTGCTGCTCTGAATCGAAATTCATTTTCCAAATAAGTGCATTAGTTCCTACATTCATTTTCCAAATTAATGCATCTGCTTCCACATTCATTTTCCAAATCAGTGCACTTGTTTCAAAATCCATTTTCCAAATCAGTGCATCAGTCGAAGCGCTATCTTGAGCTGACATGGTTGGATCATCAAACCCCATTTTCCATATTAATGCATCACCATTGAGTTGGCTTTCATCAATTTTCCAAACATACTCTTCGCCTAACCCTTCAACATAAAAGTTACCATCTAAATTTATGTTTGCTGGGCCATAAAAGTGCTCTTCATCATTTAGGTCTTTAGCAATATCTAGAGATTTGTTGGCGCAGTTTTCCGCAGAACTTTCAATAGCAAAGTATGCACTAACTAAACCGGCACCTTGCTGGAATACACTGTATCTTTTAGAGCCGTCTTCATTATCAGCACTATAAGCACTATCCATCAATCGACACTTAACTTGATCTGGTGTCAATGTAGGGTCATCAGTTAAAATTAAAGCAACAATGCCAGAAACTACAGCGGCTGATTGAGACGTACCCGACATTTCAAAATATCGTCCGCCGTCATGAAATTCAGGGTGTTCTGTTACAATTTGAGAGTCAAATGACATCAAACCTGAAATATGCCCACCCGGAGCAATAACGTCTGGCTTAACAAAGCCTTCTGGTGTTGGCCCTGATGCACTAAAACTAGCGACTTTATCATCTTGATAATTAAATGAGGTATAATCATCAGTCATTGCACCAACAGTAATGATATAAGGTATATTGCCAGGAACGCCAATGGTCATAGGGTCAGAACCACTGTTACCAGCAGAAGCGACTACAACAATACCAGCTTGCCATAACTTCATAACAGCTCTGTTTAATGGATCATCCCAGTAATTTGATCTCACTGGCCCACTAAACGACATATTTAACACACGTAAATTTATTTGATCTTTTACTTGCAGTGCCCAGTCTATACCACGAATAACATCCGCGTATGTTGCTTTGCCTTCGGCATCAAAAGCTTTAATACCTACATGTGCAGCATTTGGTGCAACACCATAGATTTGACCATTACTATCAAAATCACTATTGACGGCAATACTCGCTACATGCGTGCCATGGCCACTTAACTCATCATCATAGTTACTAACGGTATCATTAATAGCGTCATAAGTGCCCCATGCTTTATCTCGGCCATTTAAGTCAACCGACATGCCTGGTAATTGGTCTAACCCCGTATCTAAGAAACCAATAGTAACGCCACCGCCAAAATTATTAGTTCGGTGTACATAGGTTGCATCAACTTGTTCAGTAACAACAGATTTTGGTTGCCAGCGACGCTGCCCATACGAAATACCACTGAGTTCTACCTTGTGATTTGTGGATACTTTAATTTTTTGCTTTTTTTGTAAATCTGCAAGTTGCTCTTTTGTTAATTCAACAGCCACAGAATCGATAACTTTTAATTCATGACTAGGATGTGCACCTAGCTCTTTTAAGTTCGTTTTCAATAAACTAAAGTTTTTTGCGCTAATAATATAAGACTTAACAGATTCATTTTTATTATCTGCAACTTTAAAGCCCATCAGCATAACTAAAGTTAGTATGCTTCCCGCAACTGAAATTAGCTTTATTTTATTTTTATTCGAAGTGAACAACATTTATATCCCCTTTGCCCATTGCATCTTTTTAAAATTTTATAAAAACGGTAGGGTGAATAACTTCATATGTTTTGAATTCAGTTTACTGATAGCCTTATTAATAAACTGCAAATTAACAGTCTTCTAATCCTGTTATCTGACCAAACATTATCACACCAACACACTATTTTTAACCTTTCATTAACAAATACACTTTAGTAATAACTAAGTAGTTCTTGTCGTTGACATTTAATAACGTTAATTAGCAAAAATGGTCAACAATAGAGTGGTAATTTAGTTAAGTCGTCGAATAACTATTTTGCTAACAACGCTGACAAACTAAAAGTAAATTTAATACGAAGTCCGATACTAACACTTGACAACATCGCCCATAGTAAAATCACGACATTTTTTATCAATATACCGACAAAACAAAAATAATCACTTAAAAAACAATAAAATAAACAAGTAAATGACATTTGAAGATGTCGTTTTTTTGATAAAAAAAGTCTGTAAATTACTATTCAATTCAAGTCAAAGTGGAGATGATTAATATCGATGAACAATCATCCAACAATAAAAATAATACGTCCAATGCAGCAAAAATCGCTTCATTCAGCGTAAAAAACAATTGGAGTTCTACTTAGATGAGAAACAAAAAAACATTAGGGTTAAGTGTACTTGCACTATCTATTATAGCTGCAACAAGTAACGCACAAACATTTGAAAGTGCAGAGCAGGTATTTGAGCCAGCTGTATTACAACCAGTTCTAGTTGGTGCTAATAATACAATGACAGCAATCAACACTGACTTCAGTCAATGGCGTGAAGATCAAAAATTTAAAAGCCATGACTTTACTGACCGTATTATTGTTAAATATAAAAGTGGTTTTGAAGCGCAATCACTAAGTGGTTTTGCATCAGAAAAAGCCATGCCAGCAGGCTTAGCTAAAAAAGCGGGTCATAGCTTAAAACATTTGAAAAAGCTTCAAAATGGTCGTCACGTTATTTCTCTAGGCAAGCAAAAACATATTAACGATGTTAAAGCGATGGTACTTGAGCTTAATAGCCACGCTGATGTTGAATTTGCAGAACCAGATTATAAACGTTATTTAATGGCGCAAAACCAACCTTGGGGTATCGCAGATACTCAATCAGATCTTTTATCTGATGGCGATGCTGCCAACATGACAGTTTGTATTATCGATTCAGGTTACGAACGCGCAAACCCAGACTTAAATGCTAACAATGCATCTGGTACTAATAACTCAGGTACAGGTAACTGGTATCAAAATGGCGGCTCTCACGGTACGCATGTTGCTGGTACTATTGCTGCAGTAAACAATTCTGAAGGTGTTGTTGGTATCATGCCAAACACTAATGTTAACTTGCATATTGTTAAAGTATTTAATGCTGCAGGCTGGGGTTACACTGGCGAATTAGTTGATGCGGTTGATACTTGTGTAAATAACGGCGCTAAAGTTATTAACATGAGTTTAGGTGGTGCAGGCTCAAGCAACGCTGAACGTAACTCATTACAAGCGGCTGCTGATGCTGGTGTTTTACTTATTGCTGCATCAGGTAACGATGGTGATGCTACATTGTCTTACCCTGCTTCTTATGATTCAGTAATGGCAGTAGGCGCACTTGACCAAGGTCGTCAACATGCAGAATTTTCTCAATATACATCTCAAGTTGAAATTTCAGCGCCAGGTGAAGCAATTTTATCTACTGTTGCTGGTGATGGCCGTTTAGGTTACATCACTTTAGGTTCAACAACTTATGGCAATGACGAAGTTGTACCACAAACTCATTACATTCAAAGTGGTGGTAGCTTTACTGTAAGTAACGTAAATAGCTCAGCCAATGGTGTTTTATCAGCTTGTACACTTTCTGGTAGCAGCTACAGCTGTTCAAACGTTTCAGGTAATATTTGTTTAGCGGAACGTAATGACAACCAAAAAGGTAGTAATTACCCTGAAATAAACCCTGCAAAAGCTTGTGCTGATGCTGGTGCTTCTGGTGTAATTGTTTACAGTAACAGTGCTCGCCCAGGTCTACAAAACCCATTTTTAGTCGATGCAAATACTGACGTAACTGTACCAACAGTTTCTGTAAACCGTGATTTAGGTTTACAACTTATGGGACAGCTTGGCAGCAATGCTAACTTGAACGTTGTTGGCAACCAAGATTACGCATATTACAACGGTACTTCGATGGCAACGCCACATGTTACAGGCGTTGCAGCGTTAGTATGGAGCAATAACCCTGACTGTACAGCAACACAAGTGCGTGATGCATTAAAATCAACAGCAATCGATTTAGATGTTGCAGGTCGTGATGACAAAACTGGTTACGGTTTAGTTCAAGCAAAAGCTGCATCAGATGCTTTAGCAGCAAGTTGTAGCACTACAACACCTCCTACAGGTGGTGATAATGTGTTAGCAAATGGCGTAGCTAAAACAAATATTGCTGGTGCTAAATCAGAAGAATTAAACTTTACAATGACAGTTCCTGCTGGAGCAACAGGTTTAAGCTTCGATATGACGGGTGGCACAGGTGATGCTGACCTTTACGTTAAATTTGGCTCAGCACCAACAACATCTAGCTACGATTGTCGCCCTTATAAAGGCGGTAATGCTGAATCATGTCCAATTGCAACAGCACAAGCAGGTACTTACCATGTGAAAGTTATTGGTTACTCTGCATTTACTGGTGTTAGCTTAACAGGTAGCTTTACTGAAGGCTCAACTGGCGGTGGCGGCGGTGCTACTGGTGGTAGTGCATCAGTTACCGATATTAGCGTAGCTCGTCGTGCATGGACTTATTACACAATTGATGTACCAGCAGGTATGGCTACACTTGATTTCAATATGAGTGGTGGCACAGGTGATGCTGACATGTATATTCGTCGCGGTTCAAAGCCAACGTCATCTTCTTATGATTGTCGTCCATATAAAAGTGGCAACACTGAATCATGCCCATTCACTAACCCTACTGCAGATACATGGCATGTTGGTATTTACGGATACCAAGCAGCAACTGGTGTTAGTTTAGATGTAACATATAACCCATAAGGTTAACTAGGTCCCAACTAGTGTGTAATTAGGGAAAGTAGCTTGCTGCTTTCCCTTTTTTTATATTTAGAAAGTTTCAATAATATTTAAACAGCCCTCCCTAAACTTTCTCTAGCTTTTTATCATACGGTTTATGAGTATGAGTAAACATAAATTGTTCAATTTAATCACGCAATGCTATAGTCGCGCCGCAACTATTTTTAGGTGCTTGTAACCTTGCTTTTTAAAGTAACGGTCAAGAGAATAGGGAAATTGGTGAAAATCCAATACGTGCCCAACGCTGTATTGACGTATAAGTTTGTATAAAAACCACTGGCGGGATTCGCTGGGAAGGTATCGAGCTTTAATTCATTAACGATGAGTTTGCGTCTAAGTCAGAAGACCTGCCTAAAAATTCCAAATAAGCGAAAGGCCGATCGCTGTATAGATCCATTAAGGGGAATATTTTGGGTTTCGAAGAGAACACGACTAATCAAGAAAATATAAGTGCTATAGATAGTTCAAAAGAACAGCATAACTTTAACGAACAGGATCAACATGGTTTATACAAAGCCATATTTAACCGACGAGATGTGCGAGGGCAATTTTTACCTGATGCAATTCCTCACAAAGTACTAAGCCGAATTCTTTATGCTGCACACCATGCCCCGTCTGTTGGTTTTATGCAGCCTTGGGACTTTATTGTTATTCAGTCACCTGAAGTCAAAAATAAAATTCATCAAGACTTCTCTCTTGCCCATCAAGAAGCGCAAGCAATGTTTGAGAGCAACAAACAAGAAACATATAAGAATCTTAAACTTGAAGGCATTATCGAGTCACCGATAAATATTTGTATCACCTGTGATAGAGAGCGTACAGGTAAAACGGTTATTGGCCGAACACACATGAAAGAGATGGATCTTTATAGTTCGGTATGTGCAGTACAAAACTTTTGGCTAGCAGCAAGAGCAGAAGGAGTTGGGGTTGGGTGGGTTTCAATTTTGCATCCTGATGCATTAAGAGACACCCTATCATTGCCTGACAATGTCGTTCCAATAGCTTATCTATGTTTGGGGTATGTAAGTCATTTTAAAGAAAAACCAGAATTAGAAGCGGCAAACTGGTTACCACGTCGACCAATTGATGAGCTGGTGAGTTTTGATTCTTGGGGGCAATCAGCAAGTAGTAGCGAAGAAAAATCTCTAATTACTCAGTTACAGTTAGATGAGAAGTTTCCGCAATCATTTGCTGATAAAAAGTAAAGTTCAATAGCTTTTAAAAGCCTAGGTTTTACATAATTGAAAAGCGTTTATAAGCAAACGCTTTTATTTCTACCTGTATTTTTTGCTTGATAAAGTGCAGTATCAGCTTGCTCAAACAACGCAGTCCAATTCAGTTCATCTTGACGTTCAGCTATGCCAATTGAAACCGAAATGGATGGCAAGTAGGCTTTAGAGTCGCGCTGCATCAACTTCAAGCCAGATATTGCCAGTCTTATTTTTTCGGCTATTTCATGGGCCTGTGACATCGTTTTATTAACCATCACAACAACGAATTCTTCGCCACCAAACCTAACCGCTATATCTTTATCTGAGATACTCGACTTTATAACTTTCGCAATACGCTGTATGACTTTATCACCAATAAAATGACCAAATTGATCATTAATATTTTTGAAATGATCAATATCTATCGCTAATGAAGAATGCACTTGCTCTATATCTAATTCTTGCAATTTAACATCACATCCACGGCGGTTAAACAAACCGGTTAATGAGTCCACAATCGCTTCATGTCTAGCCGCTTTTAATTTTGATTTTAAGAAACTAACTTCACCACAAGCGTGAGTCAATTCTAACGATAAATCACTATGCTGCTGTTGAGAGGTAGTAATACTGCTCATTAAAAAAGCAACTATATTTTGCATTGATTTATGATATTCGTGCTTAGAAAGTGCTTTTTCTGCTTTTTTAAGGTTTGATGCTATCATTTTGTCACTATCAACTTGAGAATTAATCTTCTCCAAAGTTGACGTTAATGACTTTTCAATAGGATCAAGTATTTGCTTGTCGATAATATGAGAATTGGAAATGTATTTTTCGAATAAGCCTTCTATAAAGGTTAAATCAATTTCTTGGTAACTTTGTATATGCCGTTCTAACTCAGCCGTTAGCTTCTCGTTACGTTCACTGGCATATAAATAAATAACAGAATAGTTTACTGGACTTGGCGGTATTTGATAATGAGTTAAAAGCTCATTAGTTGACTCACTGATTTTCAAAGCCTCTTCGAAATTATCTTTAATAAGCACAAAACCCCCTTAAGAATGTTTCTACTTTTAGTATTTACTACAAATGTTTAGATTATATCAAAAGAAAATGTAAACATTTTGTTACCAACATCTTTAGAGTATATAAACAATCACGTTTCAACAAGTATAATAGCGATAATTTTCACTTAATATGATGTTTTAGTTCAATAATCACTGCTATTTACGAGTGTTAAGCACACTTTAATTTCATTTATCAGTAATTATATTTATAGTTTTCATTCCCTCATATAATTCAGTGATTTTTTTGACTAATTTCAAGTGATAAAGCAAACTGCTGACAGCTTTAAACACTAATTTTAGAGAACAAAAAATAATGAAAAAATTTGCTTCACTATGCTTTGCATTAGCTTCAACGGCAACAATGGCCGATGAAGGAATGTGGCAGCCACATCAATTACCAAGTATTGCTACTAAACTTGTCGATGCAGGCTTAAAACTTGACCCAAATAGCTTAACCAACTTAACAGACTTTCCGATGGGCGCAATTGTTAGCTTAGGCGGCTGTACTGCTTCTTTTGTTTCAGATAAAGGCTTAGTAGCAACTAATCACCATTGTGTCTATGGCTCAGTACAATATAACTCAACTGAAGAAAACAACTTGCTTAAAAATGGTTTCTTAGCAAAATCATTTAAAGAAGAGTTACCAGCGACACCAGGTAGCCGTATCTATGTTACTGAAGAAATAACTCCTGTGACGAAAATGATTAATGCTGCACTTACTGAAACGATGACGGGTGCAGAGCGCTTTAAAAGCATAGATAAAAGCTCAAAATCTTTAGTAGCTGAATGTGAAAGTGACAGTAAATACCGTTGTAGTGTGGTTAACTTTCATGGTGGGCTAGAATATTACCTATTTAAACAACTTACTATTAGAGATGTTCGTTTAGTGCACGCTCCTGCGAGCAGTGTTGGTAAATATGGTGGTGATATTGATAACTGGATGTGGCCACGTCACACCGGTGATTATGGTTTCTATCGCGCTTATGTTGGTAAGGATGGTCAACCAGCAGATTATAGTACTGATAACGTTCCTTATGAACCGAAGCATCACTTAAAAGTTAACAAAAGTAGTGTTGACGAAGATGATTACATCATGGTGCTAGGATATCCAGGCCGCACTAACCGTTACCGCACGGCACTTGAAGTTGAAAATCAATTCACTTGGACTTATCCAAAAGCAAAAGCATACCGCGAAGAAATTATTAACTTAATTCATGACAACTCAGCGCCAGGTAGCGATGCTCGTATTAAATATGAGAGCACATTAGCCAGTTTAGCCAACTATGCTAAAAATTATGGCAGCATGGTTGAAAGCTATAACAAAGGTACAACGCTTTCTCGTAAGCAAGAGCTAGAATCAAACCTTAACACGTGGATTAATGCAGATACCGCTCTTAAAAATAAATACGGTAAAGCATTGAATGGCCTAAATAGTCTGATTAAGCAAGACCAGCAAACTCAAGCAAGAGATTTGATTTTAGGTTATTTAAATTACGGAAAAATGTATAGCACCGCCAACCGTTTGTACCGATTATCACAAGAAAACACCAAGCCTAACATTGATCGTAAGCGTGGTTACCAAGAACGTGATATCGCTCGTTTCGAGCAAGGTATGAAAGCAGTCAATCGCCGTTACGATGCAGAAATTGATCAAAAAATAGTTCTGGCAATGTTTAGACATTACGTGCAACTACCAAAAGCACAACGTCTGCAATCATTAGATATGTTTTTTGGTGTTGATAAAAACTTTAACGAGCAACAATTTCAAGCCAAGCTTGAAAAAATGTATCAAAAAACAGAGTTGAACAAAGAAAAAACTCGTCTTAATTGGATGAAGAAATCACCTGAAGATTTCAACAACAGCAACGACCCGTTCATTCAACTAGCAGTAGCAACATCTGCAGAGCGCAAGCAACTTGAAGAAGCGAGTGAAGATCTTTCGGGGAATATTCAATCTTATCGTCCTAAATACATGGCGGCATTAATTGCTTATTTTAACTCAAAAAATCTTCCAGTATATGCTGATGCTAACAGCACACTACGAGTTACTTACGGCAATGTTAAAGGCTATTCTCCACAAGACGGCTTAGTTGCTACACCTTTCACTACACTTGAAGGTATTGTAAGAAAAGATACCGGTATTGCCCCATTCGACGCACCTAAAAAAGAACTTTCTCTAATTAAAGAGAAACAATACGGTGAGTACGCTAAGAAAGAACTTGGTAGTGTTCCTGTCAACTTTTTAGGTACTCTTGACATTACAGGTGGTAACTCAGGCTCACCAACATTAAATGACAAAGCCGAATTCGTTGGACTAGTTTTTGATGGTGTATACGAGAGTATCATTGGCGACTGGGATTACGATACTAAATTAAATCGTTCTATTCACGTCGATATCAAATATATGCTTTGGGTAATGGAGCATGTCGATGGTGCAACCAATCTTATTGAAGAAATGGACATTGTCGAATAAACAATAAGTAGTTTTCATAAAACTAAAATCCAGCTTCGGCTGGATTTTTTATATCTGAACTATATGCGAATCTATACATGATATTCATATTGCAGCAGGATAATTTAGCAATGTAACTAAACTCCCTATCCTTCTAAAAGCTAAATGCAGCACCAGTTACTCTATATAAAAAAGATAGCCTATATAGCACTACTGAAAGTAGCTAGATATCATCAGAGCTTTATCTAAATAACATAACCAAGTAACAAATATCCACATGGTTCAATAGATATAAAACAGTATCTAAATTACTTAGTTATTTTGATGTGCAAAGATAAAGTAACGATACGAGATCAGGTGGATCTATAGTAAATAGAGTGATTACGAATAATTTAGACGATCCATGATTCATACGAAACACTTACGTTAACAAAGGCTAGCGATGACGCACAAAGGCCTAATAAAACAATATCATATCTGCCCTAATACATGTTTTACAGACATTCATGGCTGCAAGAGCATGAATATTCAGAACCCGTATCTCAAGCGCCTCACACACTGTCAACTAGCGGCGCGATGCCATTGCTTCTATTAACTTTATTTATCGCCCTCCCTCGTCACATCAGTAACGGACGTTTGACATGCAAGGATGCACTAATGTCAAGAATGTATGGAACTACATGGATGTAGTGAATTAGAACAACGTAGAAGCAGTTGTCGAGAATTCTTAGAACGAACTCAATAGAAGCCTAGCAATGACTGATGTAAAGGATTTACTAATTCCGCGAGAGCATTTTCTACATAGATGTAGGTTAGGGGCAATTACCGAGGATGCACAAACGCAGTCTCACATAAGAGAGAGAAACTCCCGCACGCTATTTACCCGGGTCGCTAACACATTTCACAGTTGTTTCTTTG
>OJGT01000016.1_pt1 | contig 184565 bp, 168 predicted proteins | sample 1595031 | NCBI WGS metagenome assembly OJGT01 (sample SAMN05416857, study PRJEB24817) | seawater metagenome | isolation source: Sea water | place: Canada:Atlantic | collected 2013-11 | reverse complement strand
AAAAGTCTGCCCTAAGTGTAGATTAGGGGAGGCGGACCATCTTATTAGCGAGATAGTTGAAATGTTCTAATTTGTGTCATCACAATTATTTTTTCTGTTATCCACAATTATTCATTAATAATAAGCTTATATTTGTTAATAATAACAAGCTTATAAGGGAAGTACTGTAGTTCATATCCATCAATGGCTAGCGGACTATCTCGTCGGTTGAGTGACGTATTTTGTTCTTTGTCTGACGTATCTTGCGTTTTGATTGACGTGGATAACTATAAATTATTTCTATTTATCCACTTTACATGCGGCTGAGATTTTTTTATTAACAGGCCTTTATTGTCAATAACTTCAGCGTTTAACTCCAAATACACTAATTTCACTAACATAAGTGCACATTTTATCCTTTGCTTGAAAATACAAGCTTTCAAATGAGCAATATTTGGGAAAATTGATTTAAGTAATTCCCAGTTTAATAGCTTTGATGAGGTTTTTAGGTGGACTGCCTTTCTTGTTAAATATATATACAAATCGAGTGCAAATACTGTCCTATTTGCCCTGAAAAACTGCAATGCTCTCATATCAATAGGGTGAGCTCCCCCCACCTGAACAAGATTTTTGAAAGAGTCAGAGGGTTTAAAAACAACGTCAGTCATTTTCTCATTATTCTTTTTAATACATAAATGTTCTGTAATCAACAGTGACTTTCTGATATCAAGCCCTGCAAATTTTGCTTTAATATTTTCATGTTGATAAACACTTAAAGTGTATATTTTTTCTAGTACTGACTCAAGTATTGCCTGACTCCCGCCTCCCATGTTTCTTCCAGTACATCGTTTGTATAGTGCGCTGATTGATTTTTCTAATCGAAATTCATTACAAGTATTTTTTCTAACTTGAGTGGTTAAAATAACAATTAACAATCTAGCGTAATAGCCATGAGTCAACCCGTCTGGAGAGTAAATAATTACTTGTGAAAACATGCCATTAGAAAGCTTCTCTTTCACATTTGTAGATTGTAATGGCAGTAAAAAAAGATCGGTGAAAATTCTAGGGTACATGACCACTGAATTATCTTCGTATGCAGAAGTTGACTCAATACGCTCAACTAGATGCCAATCTTTCAGCATACTATCCCCTCGAATTATGCGTAGAGTAAGTAGTGCTGTGATATCTAGGCTGGTTGTTGAGCCATACATCAAATTCTTTTATTGAAAATAACAGCCTCCCATGGATTCGAATATATAGGGGAATAGGGTATTTTTTTTTCATTGAGCTTATTGTGGTTTATATGATTATATAAGGTCCGCTTGCTTATATGCAGTAGCACTGCGATTTATTCCAAGCGATAAAATATCTTTTCCATGGTTAGCACTTCTCACTATTTACTTAGTTTTGTTTGTGCTTATCTATTATTCATATTAAAAATTTATATTCTCAATAAAACCCCTGTAATCGAACAGGGGTTTTTCAAAGATTATTTTTGGGATAGTAAATATACCTATTTTGCTCTGTGCCGAGCTTGGCTGCTTAAAGGCTGGCAAGTTATGCCCAATAACTAATAACTGATGAATTAAATTATGAATCTATATCTTTTTGGAGCCAACGAAAGAATAAGTTCATAAAGAGAAAGTATTGGGAGCAAACTCTAGAGCCAATGCTTAATAACGCACTTTATGGCAAGCCTATAGCGATTTCTCAGAAAACGTTCAATCTATTAAATTATTAAATTATTAAATTATTAAATTATTAAATTATTAAATTTTCAAAGATGCCGATTACTTCACCTCTCTCGTTGAAATCATTACTAAGGTAAACCTTACAACGAATAATATTCATTGGCTAAGGCCTGAATTGCGATTAACTTTATTGAGAAAATACAAAACTGACTTTTGCAAATATTTAGCATTCATTATTTTTAATAAAACAGAAGGTCTTTATAGTGGTAATATAAGTGAAGTATTTACTTTACTAATCAATGAAGTATTACAAAGTATTTCTGAGAAGTTAGATCATAAGTTGTTAACGCTAGGGTTTGATTTTATAGCCAACTTTAAGCTAAGTATCCACGATGACAACTTACATGAATCATTTTTTTTAATGGCATGGGAAATAGTACTTCTTAACTGGTTCAGCTCTGAATTGATTTATAAGGGGTTTACGTCTAAATTTAGTCCAAAAAATTGGCGAAAGCTAATGTATGACGTGAAGGATGATATTAATGGCCTAGTCTGAACTCTTGCGAATGACAACAAAGATTTTCAATGGCGGCTTTAGGTTGAGAAATGAATTATTTATTAAAATAAAATAAAATAAATCAAGTCGGAAATGTTGTATTAATGAACATTAAGTAATTCGTCTAGCTATGACTTAAAGCCATGCTCTTGGCAGTTAAAAGTCAAACGTAGAAAACTCGTTCTTTATCGAATAAATTACTTATGTGATAATCGAGAAATATCAATTTTTGGTATTTAGTAGCACAGAGGTAGCACAAGCGAGTATGTGCTAGTAGGTTATTACCAGTGAAGTCTTTAAAAATGGTGGCCCCTCCCTGACTTGAACAGGGGACCTGCCGATTATGAGTCGGATGCTCTAACCAACTGAGCTAAGGGGCCATCTTTTTACTTTTGCTTGATAACCTGAGAAAGGTTAATCAAAGCGGCGAGAAGTATAAGCATTTTTTATTTTGTTGTCACCACTATAACGCTAAAAAACCTGATAAATGAGTCTGATAGTTTAATAGTTGAGCGATTTAGAGTTTTACTTAATCGCTCAACCTTAAAGTTGACTATTTAATACGCTTTCTTATCAGTATTGACGTTAAGAAAATGATTAGGAAGCCAAATGAACCGCCACCAGACGATTTAGTATTAGTTGTTGGCGTTGGTGTAGGCGTTGTCACTGTTGCTGCAACGACTGTAAGTGTTATCTGGCTTGTAGCTGATAGATTTTTAGAGTCTGTAGCCGTAAATGACAGCTCTACAGTGCCTGCTGTTGCTGGTGCAACAAAGTTAGCTGATAATGCATCGGCATTGTTCAGCGTTACTGTAGTGCCTGCAGTTTGCTGCCATATGTAAGTTAGCGGATCATTTTCGTTGTCAGTTGCGGTTGCTGTAACAGTAACAGTAGCTCCGGTGTTAACTTCTCTATTTTCAGATAGAGTAACAGCAGGAGCCGTATTGCTATCGTCATCTGAAATAGTGACGGTGTATTGGGTAATTGAACCTAAATTACTACCAGATACTGACGACAACTCAACTGTGAAGCTTTCATTTCCTTCGTCAGCGGTGTCGTTAATAATATCAATACTTATCGTTTTTTCGCTGGCATCACCATCTGCCCACTCGACAGTACCAGAAGCAGACTCAACGTCATCGCCAACAGTTGCTGTACCTGAATTTAATAAATACGAAGCTGATACAGCACCTATTGAACTTCCTTGGCGAGCAATTGTTATGTCTATACTACCTTGGTTTTCAGCTACTGTTGTTTCAGCACTAGTAAATGCCAGTGTACCGCTGTTGACACGTCCAGCAACATCAATAGTTAGGTAACTATTGCTGCCCAAAGTGGCTGTATTACTTGGTTGACTTAGGCGAACAAAAAACTTTTCTTTAAATTCTTCACCTGTTGCGTCAGCAGCTATATCAATTTCAATGGTTTTATCTGCAGTATCATTTGCCGACCAATTTAGGCTGCCAGAAATAGGAGTATAGTCAGTGTTTTCTTTTGCACTACCGGGTAATAGTTGATAATTAACACTTACGGCTTCAGTTGGGTTACTGGCGCTGTCACGCTGTACGTTAATAGTTAACGTTTCGCCTTGATTAGCGTTTATAGCACGGTTACTAAAACCTAACTTCCCTTGGCTTGACTCATGAGTACGGTCTTTAAGAATGTATAAACCACTACCAATGTCGCTGACTAAAATATTGCCAGAAGGTAGGTAAGGATAAGTACCCCACGCACCATTGAAGCCTGCATTGTTTGATGGTGTGTAAGTGTCGAAGAAGCCAACATCGACAGGATTTGCAGGGTCAGTAATATCTAATACAGTTAAGCCACGTTCATAATTTGACATGTAATAGCGATTACCACGAACAAAGCCATTATGATCTATCGCGCGTGTAGGACCTGTCCATTGTCCTACTTGAGTTGGGTTTGTAAGGTCTGCAATTGAAAATATGCGAACGGTTGAGTTTAAACCAGCATCTTTCTCATCAAACTCATCATGCAAGAATATATGTTGTTTGTCTTCAGTGCCCCAACCTGAGTGCACATACTGGTTACTTTTAGCTACGTCGTTATACTCTCCAGTTCCTAATAACTTTGTGTCTGAAGTGTCGGTGATGTTCCAAAGCTTCATTTCTTTTTCATTGAAATCAATGAAAACAGTACAACTGTCGCCACTAGTATTACATTGACTGTCTTTGCGGCTATCAGTGATATTCATTGATGCGCCATCGTGGGTATAACCGGAGCCAAAATAGTTGTTTGATATTGCGGTTAATGTTTCTGGTGATTTTAATGAGTAGCTATGGAATGCACCGCTGAATCTATTACTACCAATAAGCTGTAAGCTTGGCGTTAAACCAGGTAGAGCAATATTTAAGGTGTGATCAACATTGGTGATATAAACATTATGTGCTTTGGTTACTACTCTATTTTTTTCAACTAAGCTAACAGAGTTTGGCAGTTGGTTGAGGTTGATGATTGTTACGTAATCCGTTGAACTATCAATAGTGGCATAGGCATACGCCTGCCATGCACCGATACTTGAATCAAAGTATTGATATACCTTGATGTCACGCCAACTTGAGCTAAGGCCTGAAATAGTACCCACTTCGCTCGGGTTCTCAGGATCAGTAACATTAACTACAGCAACACCATTTCGTAAGCCAATAAGGGCATATTCATCCCCGGTATTTAAATCAACATGACCCCAAATATCATTTGCTGCGCTAGGACGGCTAGAAAAGTCGTTTAAGGGCATGTGCGCAAGCAGGTCAATGTTATTACAAGAAAAGCTTCCAGCAGAGCCGTTAACACAATCAAGACCGGTTTGCTTTTCGCTTAGCATATGATAACTGGCAAGCTTATTTTTAAGGGCTTTACTTTCAGGACTATTCTCTGCAAATAGTGATTTACCATCTGCCATGATAACAAAACCTTGCTTACGCAATGGCTCTGCCATATCAAGAGGAATATTTTTTAATTCAGTCGCGTTGGTATCAGGGCTTTGGCTTTGAAAATGATCAAAGCGATTGTAACCACCATAAATTGGCACTAATGCGCTTTTTAAATAGAATAACTCTTCACTTGAGCTGATTGTATATTCACCAGAAGAAACTAATATTCTATCGCCTTTATTGGCTTGTTGAACGGCATATGCAATAGTTTTACAAGGTCTTAAAACTTGATCACATTTGCCTGAATCTTTACCGCTTTCAGCAACAAAACGTGCTTTATCGTGTTCTGAATGAGCGAATGATAATTGACTATTGAATAGTGCAGCAATTGCCGCAAATATCCATATTATTCGTAACATCGGATAGTCCTTATGTTAATAAAATGTTATATATGTCACTGTACAGTATTTGAATTGCTTTTTAAATCATTGCTTTTTACTCATTGTCGATTTATCTTCATTTAAAATAATTTGTTTATAATCATTGGCTTTGGGCCGTTATGTAGGACGTATGTTCATAAAAAAATTCGTAGTGATTTTGTTATTGCTCTCTTCTTGTTTAATATATTTTACCTTTTTTAATTCTTCAGCTAAGCAGCAAGTCAATGTGAACCTGATGTGGCATGAAGCAGCGTTGCAATGTCAATCAACCTTTGCTCCTAAAAGCAATGGTGAAGCTTGGTTTATAGAGCAATTGCAATTTTTCTTAAGTAATTTAAAAGTTAAGGTAGAAGGAAAAGGTTGGCAGAAGTTAGCATTAGTCGACAGCCCTTATCAAACCACCGAAACTGTTCTCTTGGGAGAAAATTGTCGAGAGCAAACTAAGCAACAAAATGTAAAAGATAACGGAAATTGGCTCATCGAATTTGATAATAATATTGATATTTCTACAGTGCGTGCTGTGAGATTTAGCTTAGGAGTGCCTTTTGAGTACAATCACTTAAATCCTGTAACTCAGAAAAGCCCGTTGAATATACCTTCAATGTTTTGGGTTTGGCAAACAGGACATAAGTTCTTAAGAGCTGAGCTCGCATCAGTTGATGCGCAATGGCTATTTCATCTTGGCTCAACGGGGTGTAAAGCGAGTAGTGTCATGCGGGCGCCTAAACAAAGTTGCCGATACCCTAATAATTTTGAGTTTGAAATACCTGTTACACAAGATATAAATAATTCGCTCTCGTTGAGTTTTAACTTAGCAAAATTATTAAATGGTGTTGAGCTAGGGCAAACATCTAGTTGCCAATCAGAACAAGACAATGAAAGTTGCCGGCAGCTATTTAAAAATTTGTCAGCAGTAGAAAAAGTGAACAGTCCAGATGCTATGTCTAGAGTTTTTAGCGTAATTAAAGTCGGTAGTGGTAAGAAAGGAATTTCAGTTGAATAAGTTTATAAGCACCTCTTTATTAATTGTTCTTAGTTATTTTTTGATTGGGTGTTTTCCCGAAACTAAGTCTAATACTGCTTATCAATGGCCTATAATTGATGGCTTTCCAAAGCCACAAGTGCCTGAAAATAACCCAATGAGTAGTGAAAAGGTTATCTTAGGCAAAGCATTGTTTTTTGATAAAAATCTATCAGCTAATCAACAACAATCATGTGAGAGTTGTCATTTACAAGAATTTGCTTTTGCAGAGGATAAACAAGTGTCAGTTGGCTCTACCGGCGCACTGCATAGAAGGAACGCACCAGCACTTGTCAATATTGCCTATAATAAAACGCTTACTTGGGCGCATGACGGTATTACTTCGTTAGAACGGCAGATATTGTTACCTATGTTTGGCGAAAACCCAATTGAGTTGGGCATTACAGGTCATGAAGAGGAAGTGCTGTTGCGATTCGAGACTGAAGAATATAGCAAATTGTTTAGTCGGGCTTTTCCTGGTGAAAAAATCAGTTTTGAACTAATAGTTAATGCCCTAGCAAGCTATGTGCGTAGTTTAATCTCGTTAAACTCACCGTTTGATCAATATGCTTATGCAGGGGATGATACGGCGATTTCTGAAGCTGCTATCCGCGGTATGAATATGTTCTTTTCTGAACGCTTGGAGTGCCATCATTGTCACGGTGGCTTTAACTTTACCCAATCAACAGGGCATGAACAGCAACTTATTGACCGTAGACCATTTCATAATACTGGCTTATATAATGTTGAGCTTTCTGGTGACACAAGTGGCTACCCTAAAATGGATAATGGTTTAGCTGAAATTTCAACGTTAGCTAAAGATAATGGCCGCTTTAGGGCGCCTACATTGCGCAACATTGAATATAGCGCCCCGTATATGCACGATGGCAGCGTAGCAACACTCTCAGAAGTTATTGATATTTATGCCGCTGGCGGGCGTAATATAGAGCATGGTAAGTATCAAGGTGATGGTCGAGCTAATCCTTTAAAAAGCCAATTTGTTAAAGGTTTTGAACTAACGGTAGAGGAGAAAGAAGACTTACTTGCTTTTCTTCATACGCTTACAGATAAAGAATTTTTAAATGCAGTTAGTCAGTAGGTACTATTAGCTATACCGTTAGCATTGAAAACAGTTAAGTTTTAGACAAAAAAACCAGCTTTAGTAAGCTGGTTTTTATTTATGTAACAAGTGTATTGTTACAACAGTATTACTTACTCACCGTCTAAGAAACTTTTTAATTGCTCAGAGCGTGAAGGGTGACGCAATTTACGTAATGCTTTTGCTTCAATTTGACGAATACGTTCACGTGTTACATCAAACTGTTTGCCTACTTCTTCCAAAGTATGGTCAGTATTCATATCGATACCAAAGCGCATTCTTAAAACCTTTGCTTCACGAGCGGTTAGGCCTGCTAATACTTCGTGAGTTGCATCTTTAAGGTTTTCAGACGTTGCTGAGTCTACCGGTAATTCACCGCTACCATCTTCAATAAAGTCACCTAAGTGCGAATCTTCGTCATCACCAATTGGTGTTTCCATTGAGATTGGCTCTTTAGCAATTTTCAACACTTTGCGAATTTTGTCTTCAGGCATAATCATGCGTTCAGCTAATTCTTCAGGTGTTGGCTCACGACCCATTTCTTGTAACATTTGACGTGAAATACGATTAAGTTTGTTAATCGTTTCAATCATATGTACTGGAATACGAATGGTGCGTGCTTGGTCAGCAATTGAACGAGTGATTGCCTGACGGATCCACCATGTAGCATAAGTTGAGAACTTATAACCACGACGATATTCAAACTTATCAACCGCTTTCATCAAACCGATATTACCTTCTTGAATTAAATCCAAGAACTGCAAACCACGGTTAGTGTATTTTTTCGCAATTGAGATAACTAAACGTAAGTTAGCTTCAACCATCTCTTTTTTAGCGCGACGAGCTTTCGCCTCACCAATTGACATACGACGGTTGATGTCTTTTATACCATGAACATTTAGGTAAGTTTCTTCTTCTAACATGTTCAATTTATAAATACAGCGTTCAACATCTAGTTCAATATCAGCAAGCTTTTTAGAGTACGACTCTCCAGCTGCTTTTTGTGCTTCGAACCAATCTTTTGATGTTTCGTTGCCTGGAAATATTTTAATAAATGTTGATTTTGGCATACCTGCGCCAACAACACAGTGCTTCATGATCAAACGTTCTTGAACACGTAAGCGATCCATAACACTGCGCATGTTCTTCACTAAACGGTCGAACACTTTTGGTACTATGCGGAATTCTTTAAATACTTCTGCTAATGCGTCGATTGCAGTTTGTGCGTCAGCATGGCCACGGCCTTTAGCTTGAATAACACTATTAGCATTTTCATAAGCGGCACGTAACGCGTTGAATTTCTCACGGGCTTCTTCAGGACAAGGACCTGTATCTTCTTCTTCCTCATCTTCTTCATCTGACTTGTCTTCTGCTTCTAAATCTTCTTTAGAAAGTTCTGAGCCAATATGAGTTGCTGCCGCTGGAATTTCTTCGTCTTCAGCGTCAGGGTCTAAGAAACCAACGATAATATCGCTTAAGCGAACTTCTTCAGCTTCAAAATTATCCCACTGTTCCAGCAAGTAGTTAATTGCTGGCGGGTATTCAGAAACGCTGCGTTGTACTTCTTTGATACCTTCTTCGATACGCTTGGCGATAACAATTTCGCCTTTACGTGTTAGAAGTTCTACCGTACCCATTTCACGCATATACATACGTACTGGGTCTGTAGTACGACCGATTTCGCTTTCAACAGTAGCAAGTGCTTGGGCAGCCGCTTCAGCAGCATCCTCATCAGTATTGCCTTCTGTCATCATTAACGTATCGTTATCTGGTGCAGTTTCGAATACTTGAATACCCATGTCGTTGATCATTCTAACAATGTCTTCAACTTGGTCTGAATCGATTATATCTTGCGGAAGATGATCGTTAACTTGTGCAAAAGTTAAATAACCTTGCTCTTTACCTTTGGTTATTAACTCTTTAAGTCTAGATTGAGGGGCTTGATCCATTGACGAGTGTCCACCTATTTATGGCTATCAAAAATACAACAGTAAGCCGGAAATTATAGCGAAAACTTTACTATATTACCAGCGATAAACTGCGCTTCTATTTGTTTAAATATAGTACAACTATATTGATTTTATGCGCTTAGCAAACCGTGCAATTCTTGCTTTTCGGTTTTATTTAAGCCGCCGTTACGTTCTTTTTCCAGTAACTGCTCCGTTCTTTGTTCAATAAAAACATTTAAAAAGTTTTCAATTAAATCAAGAAACATACTTTCTGCATTTTCTGGCTCAACATGATGCTCTAAACACATCAGTTTGGTTAATTGTTTTCCGGCGTCCTGGCCCCTAAAGTGTTCAATCAATTGCGCACTGTTCACTTTTGAATTTTGCTTACACAGCGCTAATAGCTGGTTCAATAGTGGAATTCCTGGCATATTCAGCTGTTGTAATATAGCAGGATCTGGTAATACTTCTACTATATGGGGATGCTCTAGCAATAATGCAATAGCAAGTCTCACTGGTGTAGTTTTTGTTCGCTTAACTGCTGGCTTATTATCTGCTGATTGAGTGAAATTTTGCTGCAATTTCTTTAATTGCATTTCATTATTTGCGCCAAACTTATTCGCTAACTGCGTTACAATAGCGTCTTTCAAGTTACTTTCAGGCAGTTTGGCTAAATAGGGTTTGAAAGCATCTACCGCAGCACCTTTGCCTTCAGCCGAAGACATATTAAGTTGAGATAATAGGTGATCAAAAAGAAATTGAGACAATGGTGTTGCGTTATCTAATATGCTTTCAAATGCCGCTTGGCCTTGTTCTCTGATTAATGAGTCGGGGTCTTCACCGTCAGGTAGGAATACAAACTTCAAGCTGTAGCCGTCTTGTATCATGGGTAAAGCATTATCCATCGCGCGCCATGCCGCATCGCGGCCAGCTCTATCACCATCGTAACAACAAATAACTTCTTTTACGGTGCGAAATAATGTCTGTAATTGCTCTGGCGTTGTTGCTGTGCCAAGTGAAGCTACGGCATAATCAACGCCATGTTGGGCAAGGGCAACAACATCCATGTAACCTTCAACAACAACTAAACGAGTCAATTGCTTAGTGGCTTGTTTTGCTTCATATAAACCATAAAGTTCTTGGCCTTTATGATAAATGCGCGTTTCAGGCGAGTTGAGGTATTTTGGTGTACCATCGCCAAGAACGCGGCCACCAAAACCTATTACTCGACCACGTTTATCGCGAATTGGAAACTGTATTCGACCTCTGAATCTGTCGTATGGTTTGTTTTTATCACCTTGAATCGCCATACCTAAATCAACTAGTTGTTGGTTGATTTGGCTATTACGACCAAACACTTTCATCATGCCATCCCAGGCATCACTGATATAACCAATACCAAAACGTTTAACAATTTCACCACTTAAACCACGACCTTTTAAATAGTCGATGGCAGTATCTTTATCGCTAGCAACTTTTAACTGTTGCTGGAAGAAACGGCTAATTTGTGCCATTAATTCATAATCGTCTTGTTTTTGTATATAAGCTTTTTGGTCTTGTTTTTGCTGAGCAGGCGAACGGTTTGATTGTTCGCGTGGCACTTCCATACTGTAATGTGATGCGAGTTCTTCTACAGCATCGGGAAATTCTAAACGATCAAACTCCATTAAAAATGAAATTGCGTTGCCATGTTCGCCACAACCAAAGCAATGATAAAACTGTTTATCTTGGCTGACACTAAATGAGGGGGATTTTTCGGTATGAAAAGGGCAACAAGCTTGGTAGTTTTTTCCAGCTTTTTTTAATGGCACACGAGAATCTATTAACTCAACGATATCGGCTCGAGCCAATAAATCATCAATAAATTGTCGGGGGATCATGCCAGCCATAAAAACCTATACTTCGAGAGGAAAAGACCATTTTACACAAATAAAGGGTGGAAAATAGCAAGTTTTTGTACGTAAATTAAATTTTTTGTACGCTAGTTAAAATAAAACCGCGAGGCCAAGGCGATCGCGGTTTAGATTCAAGATGAACAAATTTGTTCAATATGATATTTAACTAACTGTTTAAGGTTGCTCTAACTTGGCCACTTACCGCACCCAAGTCTGCTTTACCTTGCATTAACGGTTTTAACACCGCCATTACTTTGCCCATGTCCGCCATTGAAGCGGCACCGGTATCAGTAATTGCTGTTGCAATCAGTAGTTCAATTTCATCTGCTGATAATGGTTGTGGCAGAAAATGCTCTAAGGCGACAACTTCTGCAGCTTCATGAGCTGCTAATTCATCGCGACCACCTTCTGTAAACATTTTGATAGACTCTTTACGTTGCTTAACCATTTTGGTTAGCACCGCAACGATATTGTCATCAGTTGCTTCAGTGTTGTGATCTATTTCTGCCTGCTTTATCGCAGATAATGCCATACGAATTACGCCAAGACGAACTTTGTCTTTGGCACGCATAGCATTTTTCATTTCATCTTTAAGCTGGCTAAGTAGACTCATGATTTGATTCTCTCTTAAGTTAACTCAGTTGACTTATAATTTACTAAGGGTTTCTTAGTACATGCGAACGCGACGAGCGTTCTCACGAGAAACTTTTTTAGCTGCACGTTTTACTGCTGCTGCTTTTTTACGCTTACGTTCCCAAGTTGGCTTTTCGTAAGACTCGCGACGGCGAACTTCAGAAAGGATACCTGCTTTTTCACATGAACGTTTGAAACGACGTAGTGCAACGTCAAATGGTTCGTTTTCTCTTACTTTAATTACTGGCATGTACTGTATTACCTTAGTTATGAATCTATATAAATCGACGGTCGACTTCAGCTAAATAGCCTCATCTTCGCCCACTCTATTAAAAATTGGTGACGTATTCTAATGCGAACAACATAGTAATGTAAAGGAGTAATGGCTTTTTCATATTAATATTTCGTTGTCTTAATGTTTTCCCAAAGGATTTCTGAATTACTAACCTGAAAGATAGTCAAAACTTGGCATCGATAGTATTTAATCACAAAACTATTTAACCAACTTTTACGCTATAAATTGAATGTTTGTCAGTCACTAGGTAAAATCATCGGCCAAATAACTACTGTTGTCGCAATTGCTCTGCGGTAGATTAATATTCTATTTTGATGAAACACTCCTAGGTAAAGAAAAACTATGCGTATTTTAGGTATTGAAACCTCTTGTGATGAAACCGGTATTGCGATTTATGATGATGGCCAAGGTGATTTACCTGCAGGGATAGTTGCGCATAGATTATATAGCCAAATAGCCGTTCATGCTGATTACGGTGGGGTAGTGCCAGAATTGGCGTCGCGTGATCATGTTCGTAAAACCATTCCATTAATAAAGGAAGTGTTGGCAGAAGCTAATTTAACACCTGCCGACTTAGATGGTGTTGCGTACACTGCTGGACCGGGTTTAGTTGGCGCATTATTAGTTGGCTGCTCAATTGGTCGCAGTTTGGCTTATGGTTGGGATCTTCCTGCGGTACCAGTACATCATATGGAAGGGCATTTGCTGGCACCTATGCTAGAAGAGAACGTGCCTGATTTTCCGTTTGTTGCACTTTTAGTCTCTGGCGGTCACACCATGTTAGTACGTGTTGATGGTATTGGAAAATATGAACTTTTAGGCGAATCTGTTGATGATGCTGCAGGTGAAGCCTTTGATAAAACAGCAAAGCTATTAGGTTTAGATTATCCTGGTGGCCCAGTATTGGCTAAAATGGCAGAGTCAGGGCGCAAAGGGCGTTATAAATTTCCTCGTCCAATGACTGATAGACCAGGTTTAGATTTTAGCTTTAGTGGCTTAAAAACCTCGGCGGCTAATACTATTCGCAAAGAAGAAAATGCCGATTTAAACCCAGAAAGTAAAGCACAGATGCAGGCAGATATTGCCTATGCCTTTCAAGAAGCCGTTGTTGATACCTTAGCTATAAAATGTAAACGGGCATTAAAGCAATGTGAATTAAACCGTTTAGTGATTGCAGGTGGTGTTAGTGCTAATACCGCACTTCGCGCTAAATTAGCAGAAATAACGAAAAAACTAGGTGGGGAAGTATTTTACCCAAGACCTGAGTTTTGTACTGATAATGGTGCGATGATCGCTTATGCTGGTTTGCAACGTTTAAAAGCAGGTGTTTATGCTGATTTAACTTTTAAAGCTACACCGCGTTGGCCTTTAGACACATTACCACCTGTATAAGCTTGAAGGCATTTGAAGGTATTTGAGGTAAGTGAGGCTTGGTTAAGTTTATTTTTTCTTAAATGAAATTTTACTTTCAGAGCCTTTAATAAGCCTGACTATGTTTTCTCTGTGGCGGAAGATGATCAAACCGGACAGCATTAACACCGGATAGACATAAATGGGTTTTAATAACCAGGTATAAAGCGGCGCCAATGAAACAGTCACAATTGCTGCTAGGCTAGAGTAACGAGTAGTTTTTGCGACTAGCAGCCAGGTTATAATCAATAAGCCACCTAAATCTAAACCAATAGGTAGCAACACGCCAAATGCTGTTGCGACAGCCTTACCACCTTTAAACTCGAAAAAAATAGGGTACATATGCCCTAAACAAGCGGCGACAGCAATCACGCCTAAATATAATGGTTCTAAACCTAAAAAGTAGCCGCCCCAAACAGGTAGCGTGCCTTTTAAAATATCAAAAAATAGCACCAGTGCGGCAATATATTTATTACTGATACGTAAAACGTTGGTTGCGCCGGGATTATTTGAACCAGCAGTGCGGGGATCAGGTAAGCGAAAGAGTTTACAAAGTAAAATGGCACTGGAAATTGAACCTACAAAGTAAGCCGCAATCACCATAAGCAATGTAATAAGTAAACTGCTGATAATAAATCCTTTTTATATTCAAGCTGGTGTTTTTACTAATACCTCGCTTGGAAATATATCTGAGTTCTTGTAAATCTGCGTTTTATAATAAATCACAGATTTTCATCATTGTAGCGTGTTGTTTACTAGTTTTTCTAGACCTACACAGGTAAACTCGCCATTTATTTTGTAAAGCAAGTCATACGGGGTGTTTGCTCGGTAAAGTTACCGTAATTACCTCAACGATTCTTGATCATATAAAGGGTTTAGCGTGGATAAAGTTTATATTGAAGGTTTAACCTTTCAAACTACCATTGGTTTCTACCAATGGGAAAAAGAAATCAAACAAACTTTGGTGATTGACCTCGCAATGGGTTGGAATACTGCTTTAGCTGCTGAGAATGATGAGCTTGCCAAAACTTTAGATTACGCTGAAATATCTGAAGCCATTGTTGAGTTTGCCAATAACAATCCAGTCGACTTAATTGAAACACTTGCCGAGCGCATCGCAACGTATTTAATGACGCAATATGATATTCCATGGTTACGCTTGAAATTAATGAAGCCAACCGCAGTGCATAATGCGACAACGGTAGGTGTTGAAATTGAACGTGGACAGCAGTTAAATGGTAAACCCAACTAATGGCTGAAATTTATATTTCACTTGGTAGTAATATTAATCGTCAGCACAACATTGAAAAAGGTCTTGATGCGCTAGCACAATTATTTGGCTCGCTGACCTTGTCTTCATTGTTTGAAAGTGCAGCTGTTGGTTTTGCTGGTAAACCTTTTTACAACATGGTTATTGGCGCTACTACTGAATTGTCATTGGACGATTTAGCACAGTCATTACGAACTATTGAATATGCGAATGGTCGTAACCAAGACGCGAAAAAATTTAGCCCAAGAACCTTGGACTTAGACTTACTATTATACGATGACGTTATTGCCCAACAACCCGCACAAATACCACGTGATGAAATAACAAAAAATGCTTTCGTACTTTGGCCTTTAGCAGAAGTTGCTAGCGCATTAGTTCATCCTGTTGTTGGAAAAAGCTACCAAACATTATGGCAAGAGTACGATAAGAGCCAACAAAAATTAAATATTGTGCCATTAACTTGGTCTGCAAAAATAGGGAAATAAACCATTATGAGTACAATAGACGTTTTTATTTTAGCGTTAATTCAGGGCTTAACAGAATTTTTACCGGTATCTAGTTCGGCGCATTTGATTTTGCCATCAGCGGTTTTTGGCTGGGAAGATCAAGGACAGGCATTGGATGTTGCATTACATGTAGGTACATTGCTCGCTGTTGTACTTTATTTTCGTAAAGAAGTTGGCAGCATGGCGGTTGCATGGTTTGGCACCGTTGGCATTGGCCCTGAAAAAAATAACAACAGCTTTGAAGGTAAACTTGCATGGTGGATTTTACTGGCATCAATTCCACTGGGAATCGTAGGCTTATTGGGGAAAGATTTTATTGAAGAAAACCTACGCTCTGCTGCTGTTATTGCCATTACGACTTTAGTATTTGGTGTGTTATTGGGTTTTGCTGATATTAAAGCCAAAGAAAATGTAAGCGTTGAAAAGTTGGGTTTTAAAGGTGCAATGATTATTGGTTTAGCACAAGCACTTGCACTGATACCGGGTACATCGCGCTCAGGCATTACCATGACATTAGGGCTTATGCTGGGACTAAGCAAAGAGAATGCTGCCCGTTTTTCATTTCTATTGTCAATTCCAGCCATTATTATGACTGGCGGCTATTTAACGTATAAATTAATAACGTCGGCTGAGTCTGTTGATTGGAACACCTTGGGCTTAGGTAGTGTACTGGCGTTTTTTAGTGCCTATGCCTGTATTCACTACTTCCTTATCTTGGTTGGCAAGCTAGGAATGATGCCATTTGTTATTTATCGAATGATACTTGGCGCTGGTCTGCTTTGGTTTGTATTAAGTTAATTGCTACAATACTGCAAATTTTGAAACGCGCTCAGGCGCGTTTTTGTTATAAACATACCCTGGTGACTTGGGTATAAAACTATATTTATATTAAGCGTTACTTATAACGTTTGATATCACCTTATCTGCATAGATAGTACTAAGGGACTATTGGGCTATAGAAAAAGTCTAAGTAAACTTTAGTTCTGAACTGACTATGGTAGATATTTACCTGATTAAAAGTGAGAGTGTTGATGGATTTGTCTTTAACTGAAGAACAAATGATGATTCAAGATATGGCGAAAAAGTTTGCTGAAAGTGAACTTGCGCCTGTGGCAGCGCAGCTTGATGAAACAATGGATCAAACGCTGTTTTTAAACAATTTAGCGCAATTGACTGAACTTGGCTTTATGGGCTTAAACATTAAAGCTGAATATGGCGGCGTAGAAGCGGGTAGCGTAGCTTTTAGTTTAGCAATTACTGAATTGGCTCGAGCTTGTGCCTCAACTGCCGTCACTACCTCGGTAACGAATATGGTAGCTGAAGTCATTCAAGCGGTTGGTAATGAAGAGCAAAAGCAAAAGCATTTACCAAAAATTTGCAGCGGTGAATACCGTGCAGGCGGCTTTTGTTTAACAGAAGCTACAGCAGGTTCAGATCCTGCTGGCATGAAAACTCAAGCCGTGAAAGACGGTGATGATTATATTATTAGCGGTAGCAAACTTTATATTACCAGTGGCTCTTTTGCTGATGTATTTGTTGTTTGGGCCGTTACGGACCCTGACGCTAAAAAAGGCAAAGGCATTTCTTGTTTTATCGTTGAAGCTTCCACGCCAGGTATGACAATTAGTAAAGCAGAAGAAAAAATGGGCCAAAAGGCATCACCAACCAATGAAGTTCACTTTGATAACTGTCGAGTGCCGGCTTCAGCGTTGATGGGCACTGAAAACAAAGGTTTTGGTGTTGCTGTTGGTGAGTTGGCGGGTGGACGTATTGGTATTGGTTCATTGGCATTAGGTGTTGGCCTTGCTGCACTTGATTACGCTAAAGCTTACATTGTTGAACGTAAACAGTTTGGCCAATCACTGTCGAACTTCCAAGGCTTACAGTGGAAATTAGCTGAACGTTATACTGAAATGGAAGCGGCACGCTTGTTACTAATGCAAGCTGCATACACTAAAGAGCAAGACCAACCTTTTGGTGCGGCAGCGTCAATGGCAAAACTTTTTGCTACTGAAAATGCCAACAAGGCTTGTTACGATGCCTTGCAATTAATGGGCGGAGCGGGTTACATAAAAGAATACCCACTTGAGCGCATGGCACGCGATGTTCGAGTGACGTCAATTTATGAAGGTACTAGCGAAATTCAGAAAGTGATTATTGCACGCGATTTATTGCAAAATATGTAGTTACTCTTTAATGCTAAAAAAAAACGGACATGAGTTATTCTCTGTCCGTTTTTTTATGTCTTATTGCAAGGTAGTGCCAGCCATTTATCGACACTTTTCTTATACTTTGCAAGCCAAACTTGTGCTGCGTCATCTTCGCTAAGCTTTTCAATAACGTAAAGAGCTGATGCATCAGCAATCATCTCAGTGTTTAAATTGATGTTTTTTGCCAATTGAAATACACATGGTGAGTATTTTTCTAATCCCGGCCAAGCTGCTTTTTTTAACCAACCATTACTTGGGTTAGCACAATCTTTTAATAGCAGTTTGTTGATCCCCCAACTTGGATCAGTTTCACATGCAGGTTGATAAGTAGGGAACTTAACAAACTTGCCTTTAAGCCGAGTGTCGGTCCAGTTTGGCGTCCAATTGAGTAACATAATCGGTTGCTTTTTTTTGAGCGCTTGTTCGAGTTTTTGCCAAACTTTAGTGTCATTTTCAAAGCGATGAATTGTGAAATTTAGATCCAGTGCCCGAATAATATCGCCGTCACCATAATCCCATGGGCCCGCGTAGTATACGCCTTTATTTTTTGACAGAGGTGTGGAGAACAATGTTGCGCAGCTATTCATCGCTTGCCAATCAGGTAAGCCAGGACATAATTCTTCAACATATTCAGGGTACCACCAATCTTCTTTGCCAACAGCCTTATGGCTACCCAAGTCAGTAATATAACCTTGTTGAACCATGCGATTAAAGTCTTTGGCCATTGATACCTGCCAGACTTCTAATTGAAGATGAATTACGCCTTTTGGTAGAGCTCCCCATTGATCTTGCGCACTAATATCTTTGTACTCAACAGGTATACCAAGTGATTGGATCATATTGCCTAAAGCTTTAGAAAGAACTCGCTGACTACTCCAATTATTTAATGGCAATTTAATGACTTTCTGAATGTTATTATCTGAATTCATTGCTTGAGCAAAGCTAGAGAGAGTTAAACTACAAAGCAATAAAATGGTAAGGAAAATAGCTTTAAGCATATGAGAGTATGATGTCATTAATCGATGTTGTAGTTGAGTGGCGAAAGCTAGCGAATATATAGAGTTTATAATAATTTATTCCTAAGGCTCTGATATGTTGAATGTAACTGCTCACTTACTGGTTATCATAGCAAAAACATTAGATTCAATCACTCATACTTTTGTTGTAGATAAAAGTATGAGTGAATATTGTCGATGTTGCTAACAATTTTCATACTTCCAATGACGTGACTTTCCTTCACTTATCCATTCTATCGCAGTGTTTAATCGTGTTGACCTCGTTGTTGCTCTTTTTGCTGAGGTTAGCCAGTCGATATAATCTTTCTGTTTTGAATAACTAAAGGCCTTGAATACTTCATTTGCTGGCAGATTATTTGCTAGTGCAGAAGATAAATCTTCAGGGATCACTAAACTGTTTTTATCTTTACGTGCTACCTGTTTTTTCTGTTTGTTATCAGCTGAATTTAGCGAAATAGCTTGTTGTAGGTAATTGACAAGTATGTCATCAGTAGGAACATCAACTAAGGTTTTAAATTTAAGTGCAGTTAATTCATTGTTCTCGCTAACGGAGAATATTTTTTCACTATCATTGAGTAACTTGCCTTTGAAAAAAGAAAAGTTAATATGCTGTTTAAACGCCGCTATAGCGCAAACCAAGCCATTACTTTCAAAGCATGGGTGTCGCCACTTTATTGTTTCAGTTATCTCAGGAGAAGCGCGATGTATTACATCACGTAAGTGTAAAATAATCTCTTGTGCAAACGGCTCTTGCTGGCTGATGTAATCATCAATTACTTTATTTTTTGACATTAAATACTCGTATCATTGATAGCATAGTAACTTACATAATGCATAAGCATTAATTTCATTATAGAAACAAAATCTTGGTCTAGTACAAAATCGATAATAACCAAACAAGTCAGTTAAATAAATATTTCCGGTTGTAGCTTGTTTAACGTTACTTTTGCCCCCAATAATAGGTCATATCTTAAATTTATCTGGAATTGTATTAATGACAAATTCTGTTGCTATCACCCTTGAAAACTTTCAACAAATTATAATTGAAGGCTCTAAAACTAAGTTGGTATTCGTTGATTTTTGGGCACAACAAATACCTGAGAGCCTTGAGTTACGAGATAAATTAGCCAGTGCACTTGCAAACCACGGCGATACCATGATTTTTGCCACAGTAGATTGTGAAACCCAAGGTCAAATTGCTCAGCAATTTGGCATTCAAGGGTTGCCAACGGCTATTTTAGTGAAAGAAGGGCAACCAATTGATGGTTTTTCTGGGCCACAAACAGATGAAACCATTAATGAGCTATTGGCAAAGTACTTACCGAAAGAGCAAGATTTATTGCTAAACCACGCCATTACCATGCTAGCAGAAAATAAACTTAGTGACGCCTCAACAGCGATTACACAAGCGTACCAGTTGGATAATGAACGTGCTGATATTAAATTAGTTTTAGCTGATGTTTATCTACAAACCGGAAAAGTAACTGAAGCTGACACCCTGTTGCAAACGATTAAAATGATTGATCAAGACAGCTATTATCAGTCATTAATGGCCAAACTTGAATTGGCAAATCAAGCGGCTGAATCACCAGAAATTAAAGCCTTAGAGCAACAGTTTAGTAATGAACCTGACAATATTGATGTGCAGCATCAGTTGGCTGCGCAGTACAGCCAAGTTAATCGTCATGAAGATGCCTTAGTCATATTATTTCGTCTAGTGCAAAAAGATGGCTCGGATATGGTCAGCAAAGATTTACTGTTAGATGTATTAAAGTCATTGCCTGATGGAGATGCGCTGGCGAATAAATTTAGACGCAAACTTTATACCTTAATGTACTAAATAGTGCTTTGAATAAGCTCTGTTTTATAAAAAACGCTCGCTAAGTCGGGCGTTTTTTTATGCTGGTAATTTGGTTAGTATTGGCTGTTTAGTGAAAGTTTTTAGTCGAAAATTACGTTTAGTCTTTTAATAAATGCGAAAAATTTTGTAGAAATTTTTGAATTTTTTTGGCGACAACCAATTGGCAATATTGATTGTCAGGGTGGTTTTCAAAATAGTCTTGATGGTAGCTTTCTGCACTATAAAAATTATTCACGGCTTTTATTGAAGTTACTATTGGGCTTTCAAAACTAGCATCAGACGTTAACTGAGATATTTTCTCAATAGCTGCTTTTTGCTGCTCTTCATTGTGCACTAATATGGTTGAGCGGTATTGGCTACCGATATCATCGCCTTGACGGTTCAGGGTAAGAGGATCATGAATTGCAAAAAAAACGGTTAATACTTGCTCGGTAGACAATTGCTTTTTGTCGAAAGTTAGCTGTACAACTTCAGCGTAATTGGTACTGCCTGTAGATACTTGCTCGTAGCTAGGGTTGGCAATATCGCCATCGGCATAACCACTGACAACCGCTTGCACACCTTTAATGCGAGAAAATATATTCTCAACACACCAAAAACAGCCTGCACCTAATGTTATCGTTTCTATGCTCATATCTTTATTCCTCACGCTTAAGCGTTCTAACTGACATCTTTCTTGGTAATTCCATTTAAGACGTTTGGACGTCTAAATGTTTATGTGGCAAAGATATCATTGAGCCGTTTAGATGTCTATATGTTTTTTACGAAAATCATAAAACCATCATTTTATATTGAGTAGGGGGCTGGAGCAGTTGTTACTAGGGGAGTTTTGAGTCAGCTTGATAAGTTACGACATTAGATACAGTGCTGAAACTGCTAGTTTATAATTTCAGCACTGAAATAAAGTAGCTTTTAACTATCACTTAATAAGTTATAAGCGACATGTTGATGAAAGCGTAAAGTAAGTTCGTCTTTATCGGTTGGAACTTCTAATTCGGTTGCTAATAAACGCATAGCTTGTTCAATTTGGTTAACAAACTTTGCATAGTTTTGCTCTTCCCCATTTGGGTAATTGGCAACAAATATCAGTTGAATATTATCAACAAGCTCATCGGCCTTCCATTTGCTAACAATGCCACATGGGCTTTGTTTTGGGTTATAGCCTAACATTTGCAATTCACCAACTTTAGATACTATTTCATGCAAACTGTGTCGAACAATGGGTACTAAGCCATTCGCGATTAAGGCGCCATTATTTAAGTTAAATTGCTTAGCAACTAACGAAAATGTATCGGTTAAGTAAGTATATAGTGGGTTGAAGGGATCGTTTGAGTTGGCATCAATATCGACTAATTGCGAAATACGGTGGTTTACTGTCAAGTTAATAATTGCATAAGTAATTGAAGATAAATCAGTTGGCAATGTTATATCTTGGCTAGCATAGCGCTGAGTTATCGGCCTAAATTTATGGGCTTGGCTCTCGTTGCAGCCTTTATGTTTAGCAAAAATGTCATAAGTAAGGTGTTGGTGATCGCGCAGACGAATATTGGCTAAAGGTAGTTTTATTTGTTGAGCGAAAGTTTTAAGCAGCGCCTCTACCCGTTGATGAAAACTTGCTGCACCTGAGCGAATATCAGTACCAGAAGCTAAAAATACCAAAGTGATTTTTTTAGTTCTGATATTGCTATCAAAAAAGGAATTTTGCAGTACATGTTGTAACGGATCATAGTAAAAAATAATTTGCTGACTAGTTTGCCATTGGTGCATTTCTTGGCTGTACCGCACGCGCACTAGCTTGTCATTGGCGACGAGTAAACTATTAGTGATGGCATAGTCATTACTGAGGGTAAAAAGTAAATCCGCTAAGCTTTGATAACAGTCGTAGTAATTTTCCTGTGAGGATAATTGTGAAAGTAGTTGATCTGATAAGGCAAATTCAGCCAAAATATACTGATTATCGCGTGCGTTCGCTGGAATATAAGCTTTTTGACTAGCGGTGCGCTTTCTAACTATCGACATAATAATTCCCTGAGTAGAGTTTGGATATCACCCTGATACCATCTAATTAAAGGCGATTATAAGCACAAGTTATGACAAATTTATGTCAAAGCTAAAGTGGTTGATATCTGGTTATAGTTAATAGAGCACTGACAGAGCGTGATGCTAAAATTTTAATGTTTAAAAGAGAAAATGATGTCGATAGCAAATAATGCAGACTTACTTGCCGCAGTAAATCAAGTGATGCCTTTTGGCAAATACAGTGGTAGAAAGCTATTACAACTACCTGAACCTTATTTAGTTTGGTTTCATGCTAAAGGTTTTCCAGAAGGAAAGTTAGGGCAACAATTAGCACTAATTTATGAAGTGAAATTGAATGGTTTAGAGGAAATGCTACAACCACTATTAAGAAATTAATTTCACTGTTTTTCAAATTAAATCGTTATTGTATTTAAAGTTTTAAGATCTGTTTGTTCTATCTTTTTTTGATAACGATTTGTTTTGTAATGGTTAGTTTTTTGAGTGTATTATTCGCTACCTTATTTGTAATTAAAAACTTATATTATTTGTAAACTCCCGCCTGTGCTTCACTTGCTTTCATGAAAATACTGTCCTTAAATTAATTGTCGACTGACGTTAAGTTTCGGTCGCAAGATAAAATATTATTAATAATTATCAAGTGATTAAGAGGTTGTGTTCATGAGAAGACAGAAAAGAGATAAATTAGGAAGAGCGTTTTCAAACGGCTACCAAGCAGGGCTTTCAGGTAGAACAAAGGAGAATTGTCCATATCAAAATACCAATGCAAAATCTGAATGGTTGGGGGGCTGGCGTGAAGCGGCAACTGATCGAAGTATGGGCTTATTTAAATAACATTGAATAACAATAACAAACAGCCAATTGAGCTAAGAAAAAGCCCTCATAATTGAGGGCTTTTTCATTGCTAAATAACTGTTGTGAGTTACTACGTAAATACTAACTTACGGGGCTGCTATTCACTACTGCACGCTGGGCAATGCTGCTGTTTCTTTATCGATAATTGTTGCCACGAATTATTTAGACCGTCAAAAATATTTAGTCGGTTTGTTGTGACCTTATTTCCTGTTAGGAATTTTATGGCCTGTAAGGCTTGTAAACCACCAACAATTGCCAAAATAGGGCCTAATATTCCTAACGTTTGACAATTATTTTCAGGTGCCTTTTTGTTGATAGGGAATAGACATTGATAACAGGCACTATCTGCAATGTTTGGTTCAACAAACATGTATTGGCCATCAAAGCCGGTTGCTGCGCCGATAATCAGTGGCTTTTTATGTTCTAAGCATTTTTGATTGATTAAGTAGCGAGTGGTGATGTTGTCGGTACAATCGAGTACTAAATCAACTAGCGGAAAGTAATAGTCGGCCAATTCTTCATCAAGCATTTCATCTAGTACTTCAATTTCAGTGCCGCTACTTTGCAGCTGCAGTTGCTCAGCAGCAGTATCAGCTTTACTTTGAGAAACTTGTGAGTCGTTAAAAAGCACTTGTCGAGGTAAGTTGCTCATATCGATAGTATCGCCGTCAACTAAATAGAGGGTGCCGATACCAGCAGCATTAAGGTATAGGCTGGCAGGATTACCTAAACCACCAAGACCAACAATCATCACTTTGGCATTCTTTAAAGCTTGTTGTCCTTGTTCACCAATACTTTTTAGCATAGTTTGACGGCTAAAGCGTAATTGCTCTTGTGGGCTAAGCATCGACTGTTGACTCCGTTGAATGATAACTGTGTACTGCATTGGCTTTAAATTGAATATATACGGCTAAATTGAGTGTTAATGCCATACGTTTTGCTGACCATAAACTGATTTGTGCGTAGAATTCTTGCTCAGCACATTGCAAAGTAATAAGTGCACTTGTTGCACCAGGTTTTATGGCGATAATTGTTGCTGATAACTGATTTACTATTGAGCTATGCTCTGGTTTTGTGGTGCTAATACTGACATCTCGCGCATAAATTATGCAGGGAATATTTCGTCCTAATACGCACTGTTGCTCGCTTTTTTGTAGTAGCGGTAGATAAATACTTTCACCGCGAATACTTTGCACATTAAACGATAATCGAGTTAAACCAAAATCTGGCAAATGTTCAGCAATGGTCAATGATAAACTCGTTTTAGCCGCCACACCGTCATGATTATTGAGCTGATGAATCGCTTGATGAATCGGTGCTATGGTATCTACTTTCCCTGACGATATAACAATCAATTGCTTAGCAATAAATTGTAGCTCACCTATGCTGTGACTTACGTATAGCATGGGTAACTTCAACTGATGCTGAATGGTTTTTAATATCGTTAACATTTGTGCTTTAGTTTTTTTATCTAGGGCACTAAATGGTTCATCAAGTAACAATAATTTTGGTTCTGCTAATAAGGCTCTAGCAAGCGATACTCGTTGTTTTTCGCCGCCAGACAAGGATGTAACAGCTTGGTGTTTAAGTTGGGTAAGCTGAGTGAGTTTCAGTACTTGTGCTATCGAAAGCTTACCTTGTGGTTTACGCTTGACCGCGTAGGCTAAATTTTCATAAACGTTTAAATGTGGAAAAAGTCGGCTGTCTTGAAATATCAAGCCAATCTCTCGGTGTTCAGGTTTAGTAAAACGTTTACTCGCGCTATTTTGTAGGGTTTTATTGTCAATTGATATTTGCCCGTTTGCTGTTTTTTCAAGTCCTGCAATAATTCGTAGCAGAGTTGATTTTCCTGAGCCAGATTGACCAAATATGCCGATAATGCCTGAAAGTTCAATGCTATGGTCAATTGCTAAATGGAAATGCTCAAATGCAATGTCAATCGACATACCTAATATTGGAGCTTTAACGGCGGCTGTAGAGATTAAAACTTCCGTCATGATTTAAGTACTTTTTTTGCGACTGATTTGCGGCTGAACTTGCCGCCGAGTAAGTAAACCGAAGATAATAAAATTAATGAAGAAATTAATAATCCTGCAGACAAAATATGGGCATTACTATAGTTGAATGCTTCAACATGGTCGAACAGAGCTATGGACAATACACGAGTTTCCCCTGGGATATTGCCGCCTATCATCAGCACTACGCCAAACTCGCCAACGGTATGAGCAAAGCCTAAAGCTGCAGCGGTAATGAAACTGGCTTTAGTAAGCGGAAAGACGATAGTGAAAAAACGGTCGATTGGTCCTGCACCTAACATAGCTGCAGCTTCAAGGTAATGATCGCCAAGCTGTTCAAAGGCTTTTTGTAAAGGCTGCACCACAAAAGGTAATGAGTAAAGTACCGAACCAATTACGATGGCGCTAAAGCTAAAAGCAAGTTGGCTGCCTGTTGCTGTTTGCCATAATTGCCCAGGTAATGCTTGCGGAGAAAAGGCCAGTAATAAGTAAAAACCTAATACCGTTGGCGGCAAAACTAAGGGCAGGGCAACAATTGCTTCAAAAAAGACTTTGAAACGGCTTTTCATATTAGCTAAATACCACGCTAATGGTGTGCCTATAAGCAGTAATATTACCGTGGTGATGGCGGCCATTTTTAATGTCGTGGTTAGCGCCAGTATGTCTGCAGCTGTACTGGTCATCTTACTTAACACTCTTGTTTTTAAAGTTTGTATTTAAAGGTGTCATTCCGCTTGGTAAATAGCCCAACGCTTCTAATTTTACCTGGATAGTTTTTTGCAATAAATAGTCACTTATTTGCCGAGCATTGTTAATTTGTTTACTCGATTTCAGCACCACAAGTTGCTGGGCAATTGGTTGATAATAGTTGCTCGGAATAGCGATGCCGTCAAGTTGGTTCATTTTCAATTGACTCAATGCCACGATGCCCATTGGTACTGCCTGGCTACGTACTTGTTGGAAAGTTTGATTAATGTTAATGCCGGTAACTACACGGTTTTTTAGCTTTGACCAAAGCGATAAGTTTTCTAATACCTGCTGGGCAGCTTTACCGTAAGGGGCGGTATTAGGGTTAGCTATAGCTAAGTAGCCAGAAAAATTGTTGAGCTTATTTAAGCTACTAAGCTGTTGTGTCGCTGACCAAAGCGCTAATTGACCAAAGGCATAGGTTTTACGGCTATTGGCAATGATCAGCTGTTCTTGCTCTAGCACTTTAGGGCGAACATTGTCAGCCGCTAAAAATAAATCAAAGGGTGCGCCATGCTTTATTTGTTGATAAAGCGTGCCGGTTGCAGCACTGATAATTTGATATTTAATTCTATTTTTATTGGGAAAGTCACTCAACAGATGTTCGAGTGTTGGCGCAAAGTTCGCGGCTACAGCGATACGTAATGGCTTGTCTTGTTCGTCAAACACATTGGCATGAGCTTGTTTGCCGTGTTCATTACTGGCAATGGAGTGGTGAGAATTAAAAACCAACCACACCGTTGCCAGTAATAATAATGCCGGCGACAATCGCGTTTTCAACAATGTTGTCATAGAGTCGAGTGTATGTCGGCTTTGCTATTTAAAGTTTAAATGCGGTACAAAATTACATGGGCGATGACTGGCATCGAGCTGTTCAACAATCAATTTATCCCAAGCAGTTTTACAGGCATTAGTAGAACCCGGTACTGATAACACAACCGTACGGTTTGCCATGCCACCAAAAGCACGTGATTGTATGGTTGAGGTACCAATTTCAGCTAAAGAAATGGTTCTAAACACTTCACCAAAGCCTTCAATGTCTTTATCAAACAAGGGTAAAAGTGCTTCAGGAGTATTATCTCTAGCGGTGAACCCTGTGCCACCTGTGGTTAATATAATTTGAATGTTTTCATCGGCGATCCATTTAGAAACAATCGCACGTAGTTGATATACATCGTCTTTAGATATTTCTTTTGCAGCTAATTTATGGCCAGCGGCTTTTAAGCGTTCAACTAAAGCTTGTCCTGAGGTGTCGTTATGTTCTTCACGCGTATCTGATACGGTTAATACGGCAATATTTAATGGTAAGAAGTCATCACCACAATGAATACTAGACATGAGTTTTCCTTTGCAAAGAGAGTAAGTGTTGCGCCTGTTGCCATTGCTCAGGCGTATTGGTATTAAATAAACTTTGGGTATTTTTCGCTTGAATAATTTTGTGCGGAACTTGATTTAGTAAGCTCCTAACTGATGGCCCTTTTAAGCCACGTTTACTTGTTAATTTATCATCAGTTTTGTGCGCTAGGTTATTCTGTGTCAATGGTTGTGTGAAAAACTGCTCAACATAAGCGTTAACGGGTAAATATAGTGGCAAGTAATTGTCAGTAAAAAAACAGGCGCTTTGGCTTAGCTCACCAATTTGTTTTAATTTTGCTAGCTCAGCTGCTGTCATCAAAGGCAGATCAACCGGTAATATCAGTAGTGCTTTAGGTTTGAATTGACTAATAACACTTTGAATACCACCAAGCGGGCCAATGTTACTGACAATATCGCTGACACCATGTTCATCGCCACTAACAACAACCTGTGAACTGCCTGCTGCTTTGAGTACAGATTTACTGTAGCTCAGCATATTTTCTTGGTGTCGTTGTAAGTTAGCTTTGTCTTGGCCCATACGAGAAGATTTTCCTCCCGCTAGCACCACACCCAAACACGACTGAGGAAGTAAATTTTCCGTAGTCATTAGCCGCCCAACATGGCGAGGTTTTTAGTCGCACCGGTCATTTTTTCATGTAAAAAATGGGTTTGTTTTTTATCTGTCATCATGTGGGTAATAGCATCTTTTAATGGCTGAGTATTATCGTCTTGCAGGTAATCTTTTAACGATAAACCTTGCTCAGTAAATAGGCATAAATGCAATTTACCTAAAGAGCTAATGCGCAAGCGATTACAGGTATTACAAAAGTCTTTAGAATACGGCATGATTAAGCCGATTTTACCAGCGTAATCAGGGTGGTAGAACTCTTGCGCTGGGCCTGACGCTTTGTTACTGATGACAGGCAACCAGCCGTCAAGTATCAGGTTTTGCTTAATGCGAGAGCCTTGAACATGCTGAGCATCAAAAAACTCTTGGTTATCGCCTGTTTGCATTAGTTCGATAAAACGTAATGTGACGGGGGTATCTTTTAACCAAGCTAAATAACTCGCAATGTCATAACCATTATATTCGCGCATTAAGACAGTATTAATTTTGATATCAGTACTGCCTTCAGCTAGCGCCATATCAACACCTTTAAGAATATGCTTAAGTTTGTCGTGGCCAGTAATCGCATGAAACTGCCTTGGGTCTAAGCTATCAAGGCTAATATTTATAGCGTCAATACCTGCGTCTAACCAGCTAGGTAAATGCTCAGGAAGTTTAAAACCATTACTGGTAATTGCTACTCTTTTAATACCCAGTGTTTGTTTACACTGGGCAATAATGTCAGGTAGATCTTTACGCAGGGATGGCTCTCCACCTGTAATACGAATTTTTTCAGTGCCCATGTCGGCAAAAGCTGAAGCTAAACGGGTAATTTCAGGTAAAGTTAAGAATTTTCTATCGTGATCGCACTGATATCCGTTGGGTAAACAATAGTTACAACGAAAATTACATACGTCAGTGATTGATAAGCGCAAGTAATAGAACTTGCGGCCGAAGTTGTCTGTTAACATGTCACCTTTCCAATGTCGGGAGGCAAACAAGTTTCCTCGTTAGCCCTGGCAAACACAAAATTAAATTTGGCTTGCGGCTATATCTGCATGCGTGAACAAAATGTCAGGTTTAGCGGAAATAGCTCGGCGAATTTCAATGATTTATTAATTTATATCATATAATCACAAGCATAGTATGATTATGATCAATATAACATATAAAGACCTGAATTATGTTTACTTTACTTCAAAGTAAAATGATTCATTGTAGAATTATTTTCATTACGTGAAATTTAAATTGGAAGAATTTATTATGGTTGATTGTTGTTCTGCCCCTGGTTTAATGCCATTTGCTCAAGCACTAGAAACAATGCTTAGTGCAATTACCCCGATTACCGATGTTGAAACAATTCCTTTAAAAGAGGGCCTAGGTAGAGTTTTAGCTGCTGATATTGCTAGCCCAATGAATGTTCCCCCGCATAATAACTCTGCAATGGATGGTTATGCTTTTGCTCAGGCAAGTTTAACAACTCAAAAATATTTGACTTTAGCTGGACGTTCAATGGCTGGTCAGCCTTTTGAAGGAAGCTGTGCAAAGGGCGAATGTATTCGAATTATGACAGGAGCAAAGTTACCTGATGGCTGCGATACCGTTGAAATGCAAGAAAACTGTCAAGCCGAAGGTGAAAGCATACGTTTTTTAGAAAAGCGTAAGCAGGGTGACCATGTACGCTACGCAGGCGAGGATATTGCTAAAGGTCATATCGTATTTGCTAAAGATCGCCGTTTATCAGCGATTGATATTGGTGTATTGGCCTCGCTTGGCATTAATGCGTTGCAAGTATTTCGTAAACTCACCATTGCATTAATCGCAACGGGTGATGAATTAAAAGCATTAGGTGAACCTCTAGGTAATGGTGACATTTATGAAAGCAATAGCTACGCGTTAACAGGTATGTTGCAAAACCTAAACGTTAATATTATTGATTTTGGTGTTATTCAAGACGATGAAGAAGCCATACGACAAGCATTTATTGATGCAGACAAGCAAGCAGACGCCGTCATTTCTTCTGGTGGAGTCTCGGTTGGAGATGCTGACTACACCAAAATGGTGCTTGAGCAATTAGGTGAAATCGCTTTTTGGAAAATCGCCATGAAGCCGGGCAAACCATTTGCGTTTGGCAAATTACCAAACAGTTACTTTTTTGGCTTACCAGGTAATCCTGTTTCCGCTATGGTTACCGCGGATTTACTCGCCATGCCGGCGTTAATCAAGTTGCAAAACTGTCATGCAAAGCCTGCGACAACGCTCAAAGCGAAAAGCTTGTCTGATTTAAGAAAGTCGCCGGGACGTATGGACTTTCAACGCGGTGTTTTATCGCAAAATTCAGCAGGTGAATTAACCGTAGGCACAACTGGCAGTCAAGGCTCTGGTATTTTAACTAGTATTGCTTTTGCAAATTGTTATATTGTTTTGCCTTCTGAACAAGGTCGGGTGAGTGCTGGTGAAATGGTTGATGTACGTTTGTTTGAACGCTTTTATTCATAATTCTTTGACTATCGATATAAGAGTACAATAACTTGCCTAAAACGATTTACTTTATTCCAGGTACTATGTGTGATGATCGCCTATGGCAGCCAACATGGCAGCTATTAGGCGAACAATATTCACAAGACTGCCAGCTAGTGCATTTGCCTATTCCAACGACTGGCAATATGGATGAAGTTGTCGGAGGATTGGCTAAAAAAATAGTTACTGAAAATGCGATATTAGTGGGGTTTTCACTTGGTGGCTATATCGCTAGTGCTATTGCACTGAAAATACCTGAATTGATATCACATTTAGTTGTGGTGTCAAATATGCCCAAAAACTTGCCTGATGCAGAAATAAAACAACGAAAACGCACAATCGCTTGGATAGCCAAACGTGGCTATTCAGGTATTCCGAATAAACGCATTGACGATTTGCTGCACCCAGAAATCAAGCAAATTGAAGGTCATCATTTTGCTAGTATAAAAAATACCATAGTGGCAATGGACGCTGATTTAGGCGTGGATGTTTTGTTGCATCAACTAAGTGTTTCAATGTTACGTCCAGCTTTGCTTAACCGTTTATCAAAACTGACTTTACCCATTAGCTTTCTTGTAGGTGATGAAGACTCATTGGTAGATCTCCCTAGTCTTGAACAAGAAATTATTGATGCTAAAAATATCAAGGCCTTCAAAGTAGAAAATACAGGCCATATGTTACCACTAGAATCTCCTCAAGCTTTGGCCTCTGCGTTAACTAGTTTACTAGTCATACAAAATTAACAATAATAAACTCAATGAGTTGTTGGTTATCTAACCTTAATGCATCAAAATTCGTCAGTAATTCGAATACATCCTAAGTATTTACCAACTAACTGTTTACCAATAAAAATGGTTTAAAGCTGTCCATGCCTTACTGAAAGAGTGTAAAATGCCCGCAATTAACCTTTACGCTAGGATTTTAGCCTTGAGCGACAGCAAATTTTCATCATTACCATTACAAACAGCCCTTTTAGATAACTTGGCGACACTTGAATATCACGCAATGACTGAGATTCAAGCGCAAAGTTTACCCGCTATATTAGATGGTAAGGATATTATCGCACAGGGGAAAACAGGCTCAGGGAAAACTGCAGCGTTTGGCTTGGGCTTATTGAATAAGCTACAAGTAAAGAAGTTTAGAATACAAACCTTAGTGCTTTGTCCTACCCGAGAATTAGCAGACCAAGTTGCAAAAGAAATTAGAAAGCTTGCCCGAGCCATTCATAATATCAAAGTGCTGACGTTATGTGGTGGTATGCCTTTTGGACCGCAAGTAGGTTCACTTGAACATGGTGCTCATATTATTGTTGGCACACCAGGGCGTATTGAAGATCACCTTGGTCGTGGCACATTGTCATTAGAGCACGTTGATACTTTAGTGCTTGATGAAGCCGATCGTATGTTAGAAATGGGCTTTCAAGCGGCATTAGACAGAATTATTGGTGATATCTCAGAGGAAAGACAGACATTATTGTTCAGCGCTACTTTTCCACAACAAATTCAAAAAATTGCCAATAAATACTTACAAACACCGGAAGTGGTGAAAGTAGAGTCTACTCATGCCAGCAATACTATTTCTCAGCACTTTTATCATGTTGAAAATAGCGAGCAAAAGCTTACGGCCATTCGTTTATTGTTGTTAGAACATCGTCCTGAGTCGAGCGTTATTTTTTGTAATACAAAAATAGAAACCCAAAAAATTGCTGATAAATTAGCAGGCTATGGTTTTGGCGTTGTTGCGTTACATGGCGATTTGGAACAAAGAGACCGAGACCAAACCTTGGTGCGCTTTGCGAATAAAAGTGCCTCTATTTTAGTGGCAACGGATGTTGCGGCTCGTGGATTAGATATTGAAGCACTTGATGCGGTGTTTAATTATGATATTGCTCATGATAGTGAAGTACATATTCATCGTGTCGGACGTACAGGTCGTGCTGGCAGTACAGGCTATGCATTCTCTTTGTTTAGCGACAAAGAGCGTTATAAAGTTGGACTGTTGGAAGATTACTTAGAGCGTACAATTGAAGGTGAGATATTACCTGATAGTGACATATTACAAAGCGCAGTATTCTTGCCAAAAATGACTACCATACAAATTGATGGTGGTAAAAAGCAAAAAGTACGCCCTGGTGATATCGTAGGTGCTTTAACTGGAGATAATGGTATTGCCTTTGAGCAGCTAGGAAAAATTCAACTAGGCGCTAACTGGGCCTATATTGCTGTTGATAAATCAGTGGCAAGAAAAGCGTTAACTAAGTTGATTAATGGGAAGATTAAAGGGCGAAACTTCAGAGTAAGAGAATTAACTTAACTTACCCTCTAATTTATACTCCTGAAACACTGCAACCAACTAAGTACTCTGCATCAAAAGGCAGGGTACCTGTAGCGTTGATTATTCATTATTTTTTATAGCCCTTTTCTACTTGTTATAGTGAAAAATTAACGTTTAACTTTTCAACTTTAGCAACATCAATAATGCTTACCTGACCTGACATACTTTTTTCTAAATATGCTGCAGTTTTATTTGAACCATATCTTTGGGCAAAATCGATTATATCTTCGCCGTTACACATTACTTTCATGGCAACAGTTTTGGTCTTTAGATTGTAAGATTGGCTAACGCGTCGGTACTTCCCTATACTATTTTCTAATGTCGATTTACATACATCAATTAATGCACCTTCGATGTATTTATCCATAGCGTGACTACTAAAGCTGATTGATGATAATAATGTGACTGTTGCTGCTACCGCTGTTAATGATTTTAATTTATTCATAATAATCTCCACATATAAAAGGTAATTTATTTTCTTGTTCATATTAATAGTTACCTAAATCTAAACAAAAGTTGTAAAAGGGAGGTTAGTGAATGTAATAATTAACTGGCATCTCGTTGAATGAAATTATTGTAAGTTATTGCTTTTAAAGTAATGATTAATTATTGGTGTGTTGCGAAGTGACATTAACTTTTACATCTGGTGACATTCCGAGATACTTTAGATGTTTGTTTTGCAGCACACCGTACGATAAAACGCATGAATATTGAGCATTATCAAGTTAACAATTATTATTTTCTGGTATTTTAATACGAAAAGAGTATGATGCTGTTTATATATACAGTTGTTGTGGCGATGAAATTAAAGGTGTGACTAGTTTCTATAGTTATACAGGTTAATTTATATACGTTATGATAAATGACAGAGTTTGAATTGAGAAAGATAAGGGATACCAATGGCAGTTGAAAGTCGATTTGTCGTGATAAGACAAGGTGTGGAGGTTGAGACATTTATGGATAAGAAAGCCGCGGATGACTACGATAAAATGCTTGATATGGCAGACAACCTATCTGAAATGTTTGCACAAGCACCGGTAGAGCTTTCTGAAGAGGCTCGTGAAGAGCTTAGTATTTTCTTAGCGCAAAACCGTGAAAATGTGTTAGTTGCATTACAGGCAAAAAAAGCAAAAGCTCAAAATAGCAAAGCTATTGTTGCTGAACCGGAAGCGAATAAAACTGCGGTTACTGCCCCTACTGACAGTATAGCCGAGGCAAAATCAGTTAAAAAAGAGCCGAAAGTTAAAGTTGCAAGTGCTAAAGCAGCAGTTAAAAAAACAACAGCTAAAAGTAAAACTGAAGCGGCTTAATGCTTTATGCTCAAGTGCTTGTTAAATAACAAGGCTTGAGTTTTTGTTTGGTGATGTATTTGGAATACCAACTAGTTCGTAGTAACCGACGAAAAACAGTCGCTTTACAGGTGAAAAACGCTCAAGTTATTGTTCGTGCACCTGATTATGTCGACGTTGAATATATCGATAATTTAATTCGGCTAAAATCAGCGTGGCTGACAAAAAAACTCTCACAACAGCAGTCGTCCTCAAATGTTCCTCCTCAGTGTTTAAATAATAACTTTAGCTGTGACAAGCCTTTGTATATTGATGGCGTTGCGCATAACGTAGTGATTTGTTTTGGTCGACAAAGCGTTATTCACGATAAAGAAGAAAAGTTACTGCGTATTTTTATTGCACTGAAATACCGTCAATATGAAACTAACTCAACAATAATTAATGAGAAAGTTAAATCAGCAATAGAGCAGTGGTTTAAAGTCTCAATGTATGATTACTTGAGTCATAGAATCCCAATGCTTTCAGAAGTGACTTTATTACATGCCAAATCATTTAAAGTTCGTAAATATAAAGCGCGTTGGGGGAGTTGTAATAATCGCGGTGAGCTTAGTTTCAATTGCTTGCTAAAAATGCTGCCATTGTGGGTGGTTGACTACGTCATTGTTCATGAACTGTGTCACCTCAAACATATGAACCATTCGACAAAATTTTGGCAATTGGTTGAACAGTACAACCCTCAATTTCGATTAGCAAAGGCTTGGCTTAAACAAAACCAAGTGTCACTTTCATGGCATTAATTAATGCTAACTATATCAGTTTGCGTAATATTTTTTTTTTATCTAATTCTTCTTATCTTTTTATAGTAAATTTACATAATATCTGTTATTAATTTCTTTAATGAGTTTTATTGTACTTTTGTTTTGTTATTTTGACGTCGATAACGGAGTAGATCTCTCCTCATTATAAAAATATATTAGGGATGAAGTATGAAATTAATGAAATATGGCTTAAAAGCGACAAGTATTTATCTTGTGTCTGCATTTTTATCATGGACACTTATACATTTGTTAATAAGCTTGTAGCCCATTTGAGCTAGGGATAATTCATAGATATCTTTATAGTAACCTCAAGAAATTGCTTTATGTCCATTTTTAAATAAAACAGAAAGACAATTTAGGCAAAAATATTATTGGCCATTTGTGAAATAACTTAAATGTAGGCTTGTATGTCTTTTTAACAATAAAAGCCGAAAAAAACCTCATATAAATTGCGATTAGCAATTAACAGCGGCACTAAATTGAGGTAAATTAAGCAATAATATAAAAATAATAAAGGATTTGCGCCAAATGAGTACGAATGTTCTTATTTGTGATGACTCTAACTTAGCTCGTAAGCAAGTTTTAAGAAGCCTCCCAGAAAACTTATCTAAAAATGCGCAACTTGCCACTAATGGTGAAGAAGCGTTAGCAATATTGCGAACTCAAGATATTGATGTTCTTTTTCTTGATTTAACCATGCCTGTTATTGATGGTCTTGGTGTATTGCAAACCATGAAAGATGAAAGTATAAAACTACCGGTTTTCGTTATTTCTGCTGATGTTCAGCCAGAAATGCAAAGTCGTGTACTAGATTTAGGCGCAGCAGCTTTTTTACGTAAACCTGTGCAGTTGAACACATTAACTGAAAACCTACAGTTGCATGGCTTTCTATGAGCACTTTTGAACTGAGTGAAGATCAGCAAGACTGCTTACAAGAACTGATAAATGTAGCTATGGGTCAAGCAAGTGATCAACTTGCTCGTTATTTAGATACTTTTGTTTATTTGAAAGTACCCAGTATCGAACCGGTGAATTCAGAGCAGTTATTTGAGACTTTAAACCAAGATCTAAAGGCCGCTGCTGTTGTCAGTCAGGGCTTTTTTGGCTACGAAGGGATCCGCGGTGAAGCATTACTCATGTATCAACCTCAAGACTCTCACCGCTTAGCTGATTTACTTGGTTATGAAGCCGGTGAAATGACCTTTGATGAACAAATTATCGACCTAAGCTCTATTTTAACAACAACATTTTTAAATGTGTTTGCTAGTCAAATTGACAATCAAATGTCTTACAGTGCACCACGATTATTATCGGCTAATAATGCTAAAGTTTCCGAGCATTTAAATCAGCAATCGTTTAACTGGGACTTAGCACTAAAAGTTAAAATTAGTTATCAAGTTACTGATTATTCATTTAATTGCGATATGGTGTTATTAATTCCAGAAGAAGCAATTAATAATATTAAAGCTGTAATTGATCGGATATTGGAAGACTTTTAAGCATGTTGGATGAACTTTGTATTAATATCTCAAACCGATTAAACACCGGAATTCTCATTGTAGATCGCCACTATAATATTATTATGTGGAATCGCTTTTTAGAGGTACACGCCAATAAAAGCGATAATAAAGTGATCGGAAAGAGTATTTTTACGGTTTTTCCTGAGCTACCTAAGAAATGGTTTGAGCGTAAATTATCTAGTGTTGTGCAGCTCAAAACGCAATCTTTTTGTGGTTGGGAGCAACGTCATCACTTATTTGAACTTTCTCATTCTCGTCCTATAACAACTGATAGCCACTTTATGGCACAAAACTGTACGTTTTTACCCGTTGAAGTCGAAGGTGAAGTTGAGCGTATATGTATACTAATCGAGGATGTTACTGATGTTTGTCATTATCAATCTCAATTAAATAAAGCTTTACAAGAATTGGCACTCTCAAACCGTATTGATGGCTTAACGCAGGCGTTTAACCGAAAACATTGGGAAGAATGTTTAGCAAAAGAGTTTTCACGAGCGCGCCGTTATAAGCATGATTTAGCGTTGCTTATGTTAGATTTAGATCATTTTAAATTGCTAAATGATACCTTTGGTCATCAAGGTGGTGATTTAGTATTAATTGAAACAGCTAAAAAAATTGATAAATTATTGCGTATGGGGGATTTGTTTGGACGTTACGGCGGCGAAGAGTTTGCAGTTATATTGCCTAATACCGACTTAGAAGGTGCGGAAGAGGTTGCCGAACGTATTCGTCAATCTATAGCAAAAAACACCATCGATTATAACCAAAAAACAATCAGTGTTACAGCCAGTATTGGTGTTGCCATTATTGATAGTAACGATACTCGTTATGAAGATCTGATTAGTAATGCTGATTTGGCGTTATATCAAGCTAAAGCTGCAGGTCGAAACCGTGTTTGCTTGGCAAAAGAAGTAGCGATAATTTGAATATAATTTATGAATATTCATAAGGCATAACTTTTATGCATATATTAGTTTGTTTTATTCAAAAAAATCAGTTGACAGAAAAATACACTTCAGGCACTTTATACTCATGATTATTTCACTACGCCGTACCATTATTATTACCACTACCACCCTCATTGGGATGGTGGTCATCGGCTGATGTGTAAAATTTAACAATTTTATAAAGCCCGTGACCATAAAGGTTACGGGCTTTTTTCGTTTTATAAGGAGTAAAAATGCGTGTATTAAAGTTTGGTGGTTCATCGTTAGCGACGGCACAGCGTTTTATTGATGTTGCTAATATCATCAAGAATGAAAGCAAGTCATCTAAATTGGCTGTTGTTGTATCTGCACCCCAAGGCGTTACCAATCACCTTGTCGCGATGGCAGAAAATATTTCAGATGAAAATAAGCTGAAAAGCGATTTACAGCACTTTAAGCATGCTATTGAAAATATAATTAGCGATTTGTCAGCAACATTACCTGAATTTTGTCATCAACATAGTGAGCAAGCTCTTGCCAATTGGGAACAGCAGTTAAGTCGTTACTTACATGGCGCTACGTTACTTTCATTTTGCCCTGAGCATGTACGTGCTCGTATTATCAGTATAGGTGAAAGGTTAAGTGTGGCGTTGTTAGACTCGGTATTAGCGGTCGATGATATTCACGTAAGTACTATTGAACCTGAAAAATTTCTACACACGAATGATGTTGCGTTGAATGCCGTTGCTGATTTAGTGCTATGTAAAGATAAATACCAACAAGCCTATAGTGATTTGAACGACGTTGCACTAATGCCTGGCTTTATTGGTGTTGATAGTAAAGGTGACGTGACAACGTTAGGACGTAATGGCTCTGACTATTCAGCGGCCGTGTTAGCTGTTTGTAGCGAAGCGAAATATTGTGAAATATGGACTGATGTTGATGGCGTTTACAATGCTGATCCTCGTTTGATAAAAGAAGCGCAGTTGTTAGATTATTTATCTTATCAAGAAGCGATGGAGCTTTCATATTTTGGCGCTAGTGTCTTACATCCAAAAACTATTGGCCCAATAGCGCAATATCATATCCCATGTTTGATTAAAAATACCGGTAACCCTGAAGCGCCAGGCACACTAATTGCCAACGAAAATGATCAGAAGAAGCAAGTTAAAGCGATTTCAAATCTTGATGATTTGACCATGGTTAATGTTTCTGGCCCTGGCATGAAAGGTATGGTGGGTATGGCGAGTAGAGTTTTTGCCACTATGAGCCGTGAGAATATCTCTTTAATTTTAATCAGCCAATCTTCAAGTGAATACTGTATTAGTTTTTGTATTTATTCAGCTGATGCGATAAGGGCGAAACAAAGTCTTCAAGAAGAATTTGAACTAGAGTTACTCAACGGTTTACTAGAACCACTCACGTTGACTGATAAATTATCTATCGTATCTTTAGTCGGTGATGGTATGCATCATCAACAAGGTGTTGCTGCCAAGTTTTTTGCTTCATTAGCACAAGCAAGAGTCAATGTAGTCGCTATCGCACAAGATTCGTCAGAGCGCAGTATCTCTGTGGTTATCGAAAGTAGAAAATGCACTGATGCCATGAAAGTGAGTCATCAAAACTTCTTCTCTCATAAACAAACTATCGACGTATTTCTTGTTGGTTGTGGTGTTGTTGGTAGTGAGTTGTTGGCTCAGATTGCTCGACAACAGCCAAAATTGAAAACCGATAATATTGCTTTAAAAGTGTATGGTTTGGCCAATAGTAAAGGTATGGTGTTTAATCAAGAAGGCATTGATGTAAGTAATTGGCAGCCAAGCTTTGAGCAACAAGCGGTCAATGTAAATGTTGATAATATTAAGGCTTTTGTTCGTGATAATCACTTAATTAATCCTGTATTAGTAGATTGTACTTCTAACGAAGCGTTAGCCTTAGACTATGTTAAATATTTAGAAGCTGGTTTTAATGTTGTTACGCCAAACAAGAAAGCCAATACAGATTCATGGCAGTACTATCAAGCGCTTAGGGCTGCAGCACAAAAAACTAACCGTCGTTTTCTATATGAAACAACGGTAGGTGCGGGTTTACCGGTTATTGATACCTTACAAAGTTTATTAAAAGCAGGCGATGAACTACATCGTTTTGAAGGTGTATTATCGGGCTCATTGTCTTATATTTTCGGCAAATTAGATGAAGGAATGACATTATCTCAAGCAACCGCTTTAGCGAAAGAGCAAGGTTTTACCGAGCCAGATCCAAGAGATGATTTAAGCGGTATGGATGTCGCACGTAAATTATTAATCATGGCGCGTGAAGCGGGCTTACCACTAGAGTTGAGCGATATTAAGGTGGAATCAGTATTAGCTGAATCGTTTGATGCTAGTGGTGATGTTGCAAGCTTTATGAGCAACTTACAAAAGTTAGACGAAAGTTTCGGCGCACGTATTAATGCGGCTAAAGTTGAAGGGAAAGTATTAAGATATATCGGTAATATTATTGATGGACAGTGTCAGGTTTGTATTGAAGCTGTTGGCCCAGAACATCCATTATTTAGTATTAAAGATGGTGAAAATGCCTTAGCAGTACACAGCCGTTATTATCAACCTTTGCCATTTGTTTTACGTGGTTATGGTGCAGGTGCAGCGGTTACTGCCGCTGGTGTATTTGGTGATTTATTAAGAACTTTAGCGTGGGAGCAACAACATTAATGAGCGTTTCAGTATTTGCACCAGCGTCAATCGGCAATGTTAATGTCGGTTTTGATGTTTTAGGACTTGCCGTTAAACCCATTGATGGCACGCTTTTAGGCGACGTGGTCACGGTTACTCATAGTAACGATGGTGATCACATTGAAGTTACCGGCGACTTTGCAAAAAAGTTACCCGGAGATGTTAAAGACAATATTGTTTGGCATTGCTTATTATTATTTAACCAACAGCTTGAGGCACACCAACAAGATGTTGCCAAGGTAAAGTTAAGTTTAGAAAAGCGTATGCCTGTGGGTAGTGGCTTAGGCTCAAGTGCTTGCTCTGTTGTCGCAGCATTAGCAGGGTTAAATGCTTTCTATGAAAAGTACCATCAATTTAGTTTTGACGATAAAACGTTATTGAAAATGATGGGGCAGATGGAAGCACAAATTAGTGGTAGCTTGCACTACGACAATGTCGCTCCTTGCTTTTTAGGTGGTATGCAGTTGATGGTGCCAGATCAAGAAGTGATTTCCCGGACATTGCCAGCATTTGAAGATTGTTACTATGTTATGGCTTATCCAGGTATTGAGATTTCGACAAAAGCGGCTCGTGATATTTTACCAAGTGATTATTCACGCGCTGATTTAATTACCTTCGGGCAAAACTTAGCGACCTTTGTTGACGCTTGCCACCGCAAGGATAAAGTACAGGCATATTCGGTATTAACCGATGTCGTTGCTGAACCTTATCGTCAATCAATTTTACCGGGTTATGGTGATGCGGTAAGTCATTTAAAACAGCAAGGTTGCTTAGCTGTTGGCATTTCTGGCTCAGGGCCAACACTTTTTTGTGTCACCGATGATAAAAATAAAGCAGAAGAGTTTGCCAATTGGCTAGAACAGAATTATTTGCAAACACTCGCTAACGATGTCAGCGAAGGCTTTGTTCATATTTGCCAAACGGATAGCCAAGGCGCTGTTAGCTTAACGTAGCTGTATTGTTATCGTAAATATATCCAAATAAAAGCAGCTAAAGATTAAACCCCTTAAGAGAAAATCTTATATAGGAATTTAAGCGTGAAATTTTATAATTTAAAAGAAAATGATGAACAAGTAAGTTTTGCTGGTGCAGTAAAGCAGGGACTAGGCCGCAATCAAGGATTGTTTTTCCCTGAGCATATTCCAAGTTTTGAAAATATTGAAGAGTTGCTAGCACTACCGCTGGTTGAGCGCAGCGTTAAAGTACTTTACCCGTTTGTTAGTGATGATCTTTCGCAAGAACAACTTACTGAAATTGTAACAGATGCTTTTAATTTTCCGGCACAAATACAGCCAATTAGTGAAAAAAGAGCCATTCTAGAATTGTTTCATGGCCCGACATTAGCCTTTAAAGATTTTGGTGCGCGCTTTATGGCAAAGTGTTTACAAGCATTTAGCCAAGGAAAAAAAATTACCATTTTAACCGCAACCTCCGGTGATACTGGTGCTGCTGTTGCTCATGCTTTTCATGATATAGACAATATCGATGTTGTTATTTTATACCCAAAAGGCAAAATTAGCTTGTTGCAAGAAAAAATGTTCACCACGCTTGGTGGCAATATCAAAACCGTTGCCATTGAAGGCACTTTTGATGATTGTCAGGCACTGGTTAAACAGTCGTTTGATGACCAAGAGCTAAAAGAAACTATCGGTTTAAACTCAGCAAACTCAATTAATATTAGCCGTTTATTAGCGCAAATTTGTTACTACTTTGAAGCGGTTGCTCAGCTGTATCGTCAAAAAGGAGCTGCTGCGCTTGATGAGTTAGTATTTTCAATTCCAAGCGGCAATTTTGGTAATTTAACAGCAGGGCTTTTTGCTAAAGCATTAGGTTTGCCAATTAAACGCTTTATTGCAGCAACGAATGCTAATGATACCGTGCCTCGTTATTTGCAAACAGGTGAGTGGTCGCCAAATGATACTGTTGCCACAATTTCAAATGCCATGGACGTTAGTAACCCTAACAATTGGCCACGTGTTGAACATATGCTTAAAGCAGGCATTGTAGAAGCTGATTGTGTTAGCTCAGTATCGATTGATGAAGAGCAAACACAAATGACTATGATTCAATTGGCAAAGTTAGGCTATATCAGTGAGCCTCATGCGGCTGTGGCCTATCGAGCGTTACAATATAACGCCCTTGATTCAGAGTTTGGCGTATTTTTAGGTACTGCCCATCCGGCTAAGTTTAAAGAAATTGTTGAAAGTACCCTAGGTCAGCCGATAGGCTTGCCGAAAGAGCTTGCAGATTGTGCCAGTGAAACTATTCTGTCAACAACCGCATCAATTGAATTTGCAGAATTAAGAGCATATTTACTCAGTTAGCTACTTAGTTTGAGCAATTGATATAATTATAGAAAGGCAGTTTTACTGCCTTTTTATGTTCAGGCCTTTCTCATACATCCTGTCTTTCAAGGCATCAGTGCATCTCGGTAATTGCTCCATGCATTCCCCTATTAACTTACACCCATATAAGTACATGCACATCGATGAACGGTATATAATGGCTGGTAAAGAATAATCTTCCAATATCTGTTCGCGACTCAAAGAGTAATGAAATGACAAAGTTAAAATCACAGTGGCAAGAAATTGTATCCCAAGAGCAGCAACAAGCTTATTTCCAAAAGCTTTCTGAAAATATTGCTCAACAAAGAGCAGATGGCGAGGTGATCTTCCCGGTAGAAAGTGACGTTTTTAGCGCTTTTTCTACAGTAGATTTGGCGGATGTTAAAGTGGTAATACTCGGGCAAGACCCTTATCACGGTGTTGGCGCTAATGGTGAGTCACAAGCTCATGGTTTGGCATTTTCAGTGCGAAAAGGAATTAAAGTACCACCATCGTTAGTAAATATTTATAAAGAACTCACACAAGATATTGCCGAATTTACCACGCCAAAACATGGCCATTTAATCGATTGGGCAAAGCAAGGCGTGTTATTGCTGAATACGGTTTTAACGGTGAAACAAGGGCAAGCACATTCTCATGCCAAACTGGGTTGGGAAACTTTTACTGATAATATTATTGCACAGCTCAATGAGCATAATGCTGGCTGTGTATTTATGTTGTGGGGCAGCCATGCTCAAAAGAAAGGTAAAAATATCAATCAGCAAAAGCACTTGATTTTAAATGGTCCACATCCTTCACCACTATCTGCTTATCGAGGCTTCTTTGGTTGCCAGCACTTTTCTAAGGCAAACCATTGGCTTAGTGAACAAAAAAAGTCTCCAATTGATTGGCAAGTTAGTGATTAAATAGCTGTCTTTTTAGAAGAATATTCCCTTATTGGGATATTCAGCAAATGAATTTTCACTTTAGCAATGAAATAATTCCTATTTGAGATGTTTATTTTTATAAATCACTCTATGTGAGTTTTATATTGCTTATTAAGTTGTTTTTGTGGTTTTTAATTACTATAAAACTCTCAACTGCTAGTATGTTTTTATTACAGAGCTAAGTGAGTGCATATAGTATGTCTTTGGAAAACTATTTTTTACCGTTTCGAAAAAACGTTGTTGGACAAAATTTAACACATAAAATAAATGGTAAAACATTAGATATTATTTATGCCGACTGGACTGCGAGCGGGCGCTTGTATCAACCGATTGAAGATTACCTTACCAATGAATTAGGTCCTTATGTTGCTAATACGCATACTGAAACTAATTTAACCGGTAGTGCTATGACTAACGCTTATCATGACGCGCAGTATATTATTAAACGCCATGTTAACGCTTGTGAAAATGATGTTTTGATCACTGCTGGTGCAGGTATGACGGCGGTGGTAAATAAATTTCAACGTATCTTAGGTTTGCGTATTCCTGAGCGTATGCAAGAGCAAGTAACATTTGCGGAAAGTGATCGCCCAGTGGTATTTATTACTCATATGGAACATCATTCAAACCAAACCTCGTGGTATGAATGCGATGTAACACTAGAGATTGTTGAACCTGACAGCAACGGCTTACCGTCATTAGAACATTTAGAGTTACTGTTAGAAAAATACCAAGACCGTAAAGTTAAAATAGGCTCATTCTCTGCTTGTTCAAATGTAACGGGTATTAAAACTCCTTACTATCAGTTAGCTGAAATTATGCATAAACACGGCGGTTTATGTTTTGTCGACTTTGCGGCATCTGCACCTTATGTTGATATTGATATGCACCCTAGCGATCCGAAACAAGCATTAGATGCTATTTACTTTTCTCCGCATAAATTTCTTGGTGGTCCGGGAAGTTCAGGTGTATTGGTATTTAATAAAGTACTCTATAAAAACAAAGTACCTGATCATCCAGGTGGCGGCACAGTGACATGGACTAACCCTTGGGGGAAACATAGCTTTTTTAATAATATTGAGATGCGTGAAGATGGCGGCACCCCCGGCTTCTTACAAACGATTAAAACTGCATTAGCGATAAAGTTAAAAGATGCCATGGGTGTTGAAAATATTCACCAGCGTGAAACTGAAATTACCCATTATGTTATGGATACCTTGGCTAAAAACGAGCAAGTTGTCATGTTAGAGCCAAATATCCGAGATCGTTTAGCGATAGTGTCGTTTTATGTTCGTGGTGCTCACCATAATTTAATTGTTCGCTTACTTAACGATAAGTTTGGCGTACAAACCCGCGGCGGTTGTTCTTGTGCTGGTACTTATGGTCATATTTTATTAAATGTCGATCAGGACACTTCGTCAAAAATAACTGAACAAATTGACTCGGGCGATTTTGCTGAAAAACCAGGTTGGATCAGAGCTTCATTTCACCCAACCACATCAGATAAAGAAGTCACTTTTGTGGTGAATGCGATTAACCAAGTCACTGAAAACTTAGCGGCATGGAGCAAAGAATATCGGTTTAATCCTGCAAGTGGTGATTATGAACATTGCAATATCGAAGTTGAATTTCCAAGTTTAACCGGTTTTAACCCTTTGCCTAACGATGTAAAAACTGCAGCAGTAAAGTCTGAAGAAAGTCCGTCAATGCTACGTAAGATTTTTGGCTAGTTAGTTTAGATTGACAATGTTTTTTATCGGCTATGAGCACAGCTGTAGCCGATAATTAGTTTGCAGCATAGGAATTAAGGCGTGGCCCAATTTTACTGAACTGAGTTCAGGTAATTTAATCAAAAACAACCATCATTTCTGCCGCTTCACAGTGACAGTCATTATGACAAACCGGACATTCGTATCCTGCTAAGCTAAGTTCTCGCCAGCGGTCTGGATGTTCTTTTATCAAAATTCCACCACATTTAGTAAAGTATTTTACCGCACTGTTCCCTGGACTTTGTTTCCATAAGTGACTGACACCAGCAGTGGCTCCTTGCAATTTAGCTGCGGCAATTGAGCGCCTTAATAATTCACCACCGATACCATGCCCACGATAATTTTCATCAACGGTATTGCATTTAAAATAGCAAACTTTCTCAGCCGCAACGGGCCACAACTCAGGAGAGCACCACTCGTCAATTTGCCATTGTTCAATGGCGTAAGTGATCCTAAAACCGACTAATTTGTCATCGTGATAAACCACAAAACCACTGTTAATGTTATTTTTGAAGCCTTTGTCATACCACGCTTTCATACTGGTTTGATCTAGGTAGCCTTCGCCATGCACTTCTGTTGCTAAGTGTATTACTGCGTTGAAGTCTTCAGGTGTTAAGGCTTGATAGTTTAGCGTTATGTTCATAGAGTTGATTTTTCCAAGGGCTATTACAGCATTGAATTGTTTTTTCTGAGATACTTTAGCATATGAATATATGCTATTAATCAATAAGAGCATAACCTTTTTCCCAAATTTTGGAAGTGAAAATGTACGATCCTTTACACGATGTTTCTCCCGGCTGTGGCCAACCTTATCCTGGCAGCTATTGGGCTGATATTTCAGGAACGCCGCCCGAGCACGATGGGGCAGTATCACAAGATATTGATGTCGATGTTGCTATTATTGGTGCTGGTTATACAGGCTTATCGTGTGCACTACATTTAGCTAGAAATCACGGTATAAAAGCGCATGTTATTGAAGCTAACCAAACTGCATGGGGCTGTAGCGGCAGAAATGCTGGCTTCATTTTAAAATCTTCCGGTCGCAAGTCTTACAGCCAAATGGCCAAGCAGTGGGGCGAGGAAGTGATGCGAGGCATTTATGATGAAATGGCTGCGGGCGTAGAAACCGTAAATGGCCTAATTAGTGAGGGTATCGATTGCGACCAACAAAGTGCGGGTTACATTAAAGTTGCGCACAAACCTAATAAATTGAAAGAATTGGTTGAGCTGGCAAAATTACAGCAGAAGATGTTTGGTTATGATGTTGAAATATTATCGCAAAATGATCTTCGTCAACAGTACATGGATGATCGCAATGCTTATGGCGCTATTCGTTACCAAGATGGCTTTGGTTTAAATCCGCTTAAGTTAGCTTGGGGCTACCAAAAACTTGCTCGTGCAGCTGGCGCTAAAGTTCATTGTGCTTCGCCCGTTAGTCATTGGAAAGCTTCAGGCAATAAACAAGTGCTACAAACACCAAATGGCACGGTAACCGCACAGAAAGTGGTTATTGCGACTAACGGTTATACACCAAAAGGCTTTCATGAATTAACCACTAATAGAACCTTACCCGTGCTTTCACAAATTATTGTTACCGAGCCTTTAAGTGAAGAGCAACTTGTAGCGTGCAACTTTTTAACCTCTAACGTAGTTATGGATACGCGCGCACTAAAATATTACTACCGAAAACTGCCGGACAATAGAATTCTATTTGGTGGTCGCGGGGCAATTACCGGTAAAAGTGCTGATGATCCTTATTATGCACAACGCCTTCTTTCAGTATTGAAAACTAGTTTTCCAGCATTAGCCAATATCAAATACGGTTATGCATGGTCAGGTTGGATTTGTATGGCACTTGATGACCTACCGCATATTTATCAAAACGACGAACAGTCGGTATTTTATAGCATGGGCTATTGCGGCAGTGGCGTTTCATTTTCAGTGCAAGCGGGTAAACGTTTAGCTGAGAAGGTGGCTGAGCAACAAGTGCCTAATTTACCTCTGTACAATAAAGCCTTACCGAAATTTCCTTTTGCACCATTACGAAGAGTAGGGCAATGGGGCTACTTTCATTACGGTAAAGTTAAAGATTCGTGGTTTTAATACCATTAAAGTCATCAGCTCAACATAGCTCACTAATCAACTCTATTGACACGCTCGCCTTGTTTAAATGCCGTGATATTATCGGCAACTAAATTTAACAAGGCTTGCTGTGCTTGCAAGCTTGCCCATGCTATATGGGCGGTAATTTTTAATTTTGATGATTGTGCGGCTAAAAGAATGTGATCTTTTGATGGTGGCTCTTGGTCTAATACATCCAAAATTGCGCAGCCTAATTGTTTGTTATTGAGCGCATTGAGTAAGTCATGATTGTTAATTAGCGCGCCTCTTGCGGTGTTTATTAATACCGCACTTGCTTTCATACGGCTCAATATATCAGCATTAAACAAACCTTCTGTTTCATTGGTTTGTGGGCAATGTAAACTGATGATATCGGCTTGCTCAATGGCTTGTAAGAATGGAACTCTATCGGGGCGTATCTGTGTTGTATTTGGCCTTTCAGCGATTAACACCTGCATATCAAAGGCATTTGCAATTTCAGCAACCTTTTGACCAAGCGCGCCATAGCCGATAATGGCAATAGCTTTTCCTGATAACTCCATACTGCCATTACCGTGGTGGCAAAAGGTTGCACTTTCCTGCCATAAACCTTGTTTACTATTGCTATTGTGATGTTCAATTTGACTGTAATAAGCCAATAGTTGCGCAAAAACATATTGCGTAACTGAATTCTTTGCATAACCACTGACATTAGTTACGGCTATGTTGAGCTCTCGTGCGGCTTCAATATCAACATTGTTGATGCCTGTAGCGGTAATACAAATTAATTTTAAATTAGGCAGTAAAGCTAATGTTTCGCGGTTAAATACGACCTTATTGGTTAAAATTATTTCTGCATTGAGGCAACGTGCAATAATTTGTTCAGGTGCTGTCGTCGCATATAAGGTCAGTTCATCAACGGCTTGATTAAGTGCTGAAAAATCAATATCTGTGCTGAATGTTTGATAATCTAAAAATACACTTTGCATGGCAGGCACTCATCATAAAAATTGCGATAAGCTTATCTTAAACAAGTCTAATGGTCGATTACATCTGAGGTGATTTTATATCAATTCAAATAAATAACCGATCATTCTAAGGTGGCCTAAATATCCTATATCTGCGTTGCTTTCAATCCCAATAGCCAGCTATTGCTCAATCAAGCGCCTTGCTCTTGAATATTTATTCTCACTTATAATTGCTCATTTACTTAATTAAATTGATATTAGTAGAAAGTAAAACGCCATAATGAAATGTTCATTAAGGCGTTGGCATGATTAAGTTACTTATGTGGGAATATTAACCCGGACGGCCATCTTCACGTGGTCTTAGTAACATAGGGCCATAAAAGGCAACGAATAGTCCAAATGCTAGTATCCAAAAGAAACCACTGATATCGACAAACATTAAGGTTTTTTCTGGAAAGCCCCAAGGACCGAAACTACGTACTAAACTTGCAACCACCATTGAGGCAAAAGCCAATGACATCAACTTAGGAGGTTGTAACATTCTGCCAGTATGACCTAAAGACACCCGTGAAATCATTGCAAGAATAACACCGCCAATACCGCCAACCGTTACTAAGTGCCAAACATGGTTACTAGGAATTTCTGGAATTAAATAGCTTAAACCCAATAAGGTTAAACCAAATGCCATCGCTTTAATTGAAAAATGTAGAGACCATAATAATGGCACACCTAAGGTGATCCACGGGCGCCATCTTAACCAGCGAATAGCTTGAAATATTCCTGCGAATATTAATATTACGCCAATGTAAAAATTGTTCATACCAATTAATGGGTGTAGTAATAGCAATAAAGTAACGACGGCAAGCGAGCCATTGGTTAATTTATCTAGCCAAGGCAATGGTGTCGCTTTTGTCGTTTGTGTACCGTTGGCGGTAAACATAGGCGCTACTCGTCCAGCCATCACTGAAATTAGTAAAGTAACTAACATGACGCCAGCATAACCTGCATACTGTAATGTTATTGTTTCAGGGAAGTAAATGCTGGCATGCATTTCAGCATTGGCAATGGTGAAAAGTGTCAATAAAGGCACAAAGAACAAATTACGATATTGTTTAATGGCTAATATTGGTTTTGCTAGGATAAAAGCAACACAAGGTAAGAAAGCTAAATCTAAAAAGGTACTTAGCGTAGGTCCAAATAAATTTGGTAATAATAAACTTACTCGACCTAGCAACCACAGTACAAACAATGCCGCTAAAAGCTTACCTTTAACGCCGGGTAATCCGGTCCAGTTTTGCACGGCAGTTAATAAAAATCCGGCAATAATTGCGCAACCAAAGCCAAAAATCATTTCGTGAATATGCCACCAATACCCACCACCTAATGGAATAAAATTGACCGTACCACGATACATCAATAACCATAATGCGATAGCGATAACACTAAATAATGCGCCAGCAAGAAAAAATGGGCGAAAGCCCAGTCTAAAAAGTGGTGTTATTTGCTGTTCTTTTTTTAAATCGGTAATTTGCATCAACTGCACAACCTTTAATCTTTATGTTGAGTTGATCATAAATGATTTTAAAATAATTACTTTGGTGTATATCAAGTAACGACTTATTGTTTTAATAAATTAATCAAACAAGTAAAATTAAGAAACAGCCATTTCTAATTCAACAATTTGTTCAGCGATTAATTCAATTTTAGCTGACATTAAGGCTTGAGCATCGTATAAACCACGATTGTAATAAACAGCGCCTAACTCTTTAGTGAAAAAATCTAATAGAAAATCAGCATCAAATTGGCCAAGCTCTTGGTCTAATTCACGCTCGAAGTAGCGCTGTAATTTATCGATTAATAGTGTTTTTTCGGTATTAGTAAATTTTATTGCCGACATTAATGAGTATTCCTTTAGTGAACTGTCTACAGTTTAACGCGTTTGCATTATACTGAAAATAAGACTCGAGATAAGAAAGGTTAGCTTAAGTGAATAAATCATCGTTCAAACAATGGTGGCATACCGACTGTCAATTTTGTCGTAAGTCGCGGATGATCATTCTCTGGCTTATCTTAATGTTAATCGCTGATGGACTGTGGTTTGGTTTAATTATTCATTAGTAAAATATTTTAAATATTAAGGAGATATTATGGGCTACCGTTGGACAGACTCATTAGAATTAGCACTAGATTTAATTGAAGCACACCCTGACGTTGATCCAATGAAACTGCACTTTCCAGAGTTAATGCAGTGGGTGATAGCGTTAGAAAACTTTGATGATGATCCCAAGCATTGTGGTGAACGTGTATTAGAAGCTATTCAATTAGCATGGATCTCTGAGGCTGATTGATATCAAGTAAATTGTTATATTTTGTTGATATTAGGCTACTTGGTTGTTTTATAAGCTTGTGTTGCCCTATAATGCAAACTATATCATCACCATGAATTTTGATTATTCAGCAACCATATAGTTAACATAAAACATTATTATGATAAGAAATAAAAAACGTCCGTTATACATCCCTTATGCAGGTCCAAGTTTATTAGAAACACCATTGTTAAACAAAGGTAGTGCTTTTGATGAAGAAGAGCGCACCAACTTTAATTTAATGGGCTTATTGCCTCCTCGCTATGAAACTATCGATGAGCAAGTTGAACGGGCTTACATGCAATACAGCAAGTTCCAAACTGACTTAAATAAGCATATTTATTTACGTGCTATTCATGATAATAATGAAACCTTATTCTTCAAATTGGTACAAGCACATTTACCTGAGATGATGCCGATCATCTACACGCCAACTGTTGGTGATGCTTGTGAACAGTTTTCAGATATCTATCGTAGCTCTCGTGGGCTGTTTATCTCATATGAAGATAGACACAACATGGATGATATTCTGCGTAATGCGACGAAAGACAAAATAAAAGTGATTGTAGTTACCGATGGTGAACGAATTCTTGGTCTTGGTGACCAAGGCATCGGCGGCATGGGTATTCCTATTGGTAAATTGTCACTGTATACCGCTTGTGGTGGCATTAGCCCAGCTTATACTTTGCCAGTAATGTTAGATGTTGGTACCAACAACGAAAAATTGTTGAATGATCCTATGTATATGGGACGTCGTCATAAGCGTATTAACCAAGAAGAATATAATGAGTTTGTTGATATGTTTATTCAAGCTGTTAAACGTCGATGGCCGCATGTGTTGTTACAATTTGAAGACTTTGCACAACCGAATGCTACACCGCTGCTTACTAAGTATCGTGATGAAATCTGCTGTTTCAATGATGATATTCAAGGAACTGCTTCAGTAACTGTTGGTACTTTACTGGCGGCATGTCGCATTAAAGGTAGCCGGTTAAATAAAGAAACTAAACTCTCACAACAAAATGTTGTTTTTGTAGGTAGTGGCTCAGCAGGCTGCGGTATCGCGGAACAAATTATCGCGCAAATGATCAGTGAAGGTATTTCAGCAGAGCAAGCACGTAGCCAAATTTTCATGGTTGACCGTTTTGGTTTGTTGACTGATGGCATGGCTGACTTACGTGATTTCCAGCAAAAATTAGTACAATCACCAAATGCTGTTGAAAATTGGGGCACGTCAGGTGAATACGCTACATTATTAGAAGTAATGAATAATGCGCAGCCTGATATTCTTATTGGTGTTTCAGGTGTACCAGGCTTATTTACCGAACAAGTCATAAAAGCGATGAAGTTACATTGCCCAATGCCGATTGTTTTCCCATTAAGTAACCCGATCAAACAAGTGGAAGCAACACCAGAGCAAGTGGTTAATTGGACCGAAGGTGAAGTGATTATTGCTACGGGTAGCCCATTTAAACCTGTTGAATATCAAGGTAAAACCTTCCCAATCGTACAATGTAATAATAGCTATATTTTCCCAGGTTTAGGCTTAGGTATTGTTGCGGCGAATATAAACCGCGTGACCGATGAAATGTTAATGGCTGCCAGCGAAACGCTTGCACAAGCTTCACCACTAGCAAATACCGGACAAGGTGAGCTATTACCGCCATTGACTGAAATAGCTAACTTAAGCAGAAAAATAGCCTTTGCTGTCGCGCAAGTTGCTTTTGATCAGAACCATGCCATGCGACTTGATGATGAAAACTTATTGGCGAAAATAGAGCGTAACTTCTGGCAACCAGAATATCGTAAATACCGCCGTAGTAGCGTTTAAATAGGTGAACAAAGCGAGTATATAAGCATTATACTCGCTACCATTTAAACCGTATTAGCTTTCATTGCATATCAAAAATATTGTTAAAATCACCTCTGAAGCGCATTACTTCTTCGTGCGTCATAAAAATGATAACTCTAGGCATTTGGTTTTATTTCGTCTATAATCGCGCCAAAATTTATACACCAATTTTATTTAAAATTTATATAAGGGCTTATCATGGCTATCGAACGTACTTTTTCTATCGTAAAACCAGACGCAGTTGCTAAAAACTTCATTGGTCAAATCTACAACCGTTTTGAAACTGCTGGTTTAAAAATCGTTGCATCAAAAATGATCCACTTAAGCCAAGAAAAAGCTGAAGGTTTTTACGCTGAACATAGCGAACGTCCTTTCTTTGGCGCTTTAGTTGAATTCATGACTTCTGGTCCAGTTATGGTTCAAGTTTTAGAAGGCGAAAACGCTGTTCTTAAAAACCGTGAAATCATGGGTGCTACTAACCCAGCTGAAGCTCTTGCTGGTACTATCCGTGCTGATCTTGCTGATAGCATTGACGAAAATGCTGCTCACGGCTCTGACGCTTTAGAATCAGCTGCACGTGAAATTGCATACTTCTTCGCAGACGAAGAAATTTGTCCACGTACTCGTTAATTTTAAACCTTACATGACGGCTTACCAAAATATTTGGTAGCTTGATGTAGTTTAAAAATTAATTTGAAGGATTTTACTGTTTAATCGGTAAAATCCTTTTGTCTATTTTAAGGCAATATAAAATTGAATGTTTTTGCTTGTAAGCATGCTGTTGAGAACATTGAATTTTGTATTATTTATATTCAGTAGTTTGAGTATATAGCCACTAAATTGTTTGTTTTGCGCAAAAAGCGTACAATTTATTCTGTAATTTTTGTAGTTTGAGAAGCTTTAATCATGAGTGATGTAACCGAAGTAGTAACCCCAGTAAAGAAGAAAGTTAACTTACTGAATCTTGATCATCAAGGGATGCGCGAATATTTTGCATCAATTGGCGAGAAACCATTTCGCGCGGATCAAATTATGAAATGGATGTATCACTTTGGCTATGATGATTTTGAGTTGATGACCAACTTAAATAAAAAACTACGCGAAAAATTACAACGTGATACTGAAATTAAAGCACCAGAAATTTCAGAAAAACAAGTGTCAGAAGATGGCACTATTAAGTATGCCTTACGCCTTGAAGGCGGTCAGGAAGTTGAAACCGTGTGGATCCCTGAAAATGGTCGTGCCACTTTGTGTGTTTCTTCACAGGTTGGTTGTGCACTTGAATGTACCTTCTGTGCAACTGCTCAGCAGGGCTTTAACCGTAACTTATCAATGAGCGAAATTATTGGTCAGGTATGGCGAGTAGCAAATGATATTGGCGCAACTCGTATTGCCGGTACGCGTCCAATTACCAATATTGTTATGATGGGCATGGGCGAGCCTTTGCTAAACATGAAAAACTTAATCCCAGCACTTGATACCATGTTAAATGACTTAGGCTACGGTTTATCTAAACGTCGTGTAACGGTTAGTACTTCAGGTGTTGTACCCGCACTAGATATGTTAAAAGAGAAAATTGATTGTGCCTTAGCAATCTCTATTCATGCGCCAAACAACGCGTTGCGTGATGAACTCGTACCGATAAATAAAAAATATCCATTGGAAGATTTTTTAGCAGCAGCGGCTCGTTACATTGATGGCTCAAAAGCGAATAAACAAGCAACGATTGAATATGTCATGCTTGATCATGTTAACGATAGCACTGAACAAGCACATGAGTTGGCACATGCGTTAAAAGATTTGCCAAGCAAAATTAACCTGATCCCATTTAACCCTTACCCAGGCTCACCATATAAGCGTTCGAGTAATTCTCGTATTGACCGTTTCGATAAAGTGCTACAAACCTATGGTTTAACTGTAATCACACGTCGTACACGTGGTGATGATATAGATGCGGCATGTGGGCAATTAGCTGGTGATGTTTTAGACAGAACTAAGCGCTCAGGAAAAAAAGAAGAGAAAGCTGAATCAATTTCGGTAAAAATGGTTTAAATTTGACTCTAACTCATTATTACTAAGTGACTTATCTTTTATTATGACTAAATTATCACCAGCTTTTATCGCGTTGCTAACAACCAGTTTATTATCGGCCTGTGTAACGCAAAATTATGGTAATGATAAAGACACACCATTAATTGAGAATGAATCAAGTAATAATGAAATAGCCATGACTCGAATATCTTTGGGTTTAGGCTATTTGAAAATGGGAAATACGCAGCAAGCCAAGCTAAATTTAGAGAAAGCAAAACGTTTTTCTCCTAATTTAGTGCAAGTTTATACTGCATTTGCTCATTATTATGAAACCGTTGAAGAACCTGATTTAACTATTCAAGCATATGAAAAAGCCTTAGAACTTGATGGCCAAGATGCTGACACCTTAAATAATTATGGTGTGTTTTTATGTCGTCAAGAAAAATACCTTGAAGCTGAACAGCAAATATTAAAAGCCATAGCAATTCCAAGCTATATTTTGGTCGCGCAAAGCTATGAAAATTTGGCACTGTGTGAGTTAAAAGCTAAAGAATTTGGTAAAGCCCAAAGTTACCTTGAAAAAGCGATAGCGCATAGCCCGAACAGAGCAAGCTCGTTGCTTCAAATGATACGTTTACAATACGCTAAAGGTGATTTTAAATTAGCGCAAACGTATCTCTATCGATATGAAAAAGCCACTCGAAGATTCAGTTCAAACGCCTTAGCATTAGCCTTTAAAGTTTTTCAAAAGCAAGGCAATAAACGCACAGCTAAAAATTATGGCAATATGCTAGTGAAAATGTTTCCGAACTCTTTTGAAGCAAAACAGTACATTTTAAATGAACTTTATCAAATTGACGCAGACAAACTAGCAAAGGAATATCAAGCGTCGTTAAATAATGGGCCAGATGCTAAGCAGAAAAAACGTGTTGTTGTCTTGTCACCGAAAAAGTCGATAGTAAGTGATGGCAATGCGTTAAGTATAAACGGTTTAAAACCGATGATGACTAACTCGGTAATGCCAACGGCTGAAGAACAAGAGAAAAGCACTGAAAAACACGCTGTTGCCAAGGTAGCTAAAAGCGGCAGTGGCTTAAGTGTAAATGGCTTAAAGCCAAAAATGACTAACTCGATAATGCGAACAGCTGAAGAAGAAAAAGCAGCAAGTAAGCTTGCTGCATTAGTTCTTGGGCAAAAAGAGTTAGAAAAACAGAAAGTGATGATAAACGAACATGTTGAAAGTTCGCCAGCATTGAATGAGCAGACGGTTGCGGAGCTTAACAATAGCACCACAGATACTGAAACTATCGACAATGAAATTGATGATGCAGATAGCAATATTAGAAAGATACTTGCCGCTGAACAAGCACCTGTTGTTTCTATACCTATTCATGTTGTTCAAAAAGGTGAAAGCGTTTTTGCTATTTCGAAAGAGTACAATATTCTCATGAAGAGCCTTGAACGATGGAACAAATTGCGTCCACCATATATTATCAAAATTGGCGACGTACTATACCTTGCTGATCCAAAATCAGCGGTTACGCGTTAAGAGCAAAAAATTAGATGAAGCAAGAAAGCTATACCTCGAATATTGATAATGATCTATCGACAGAAATATCTGATGATATCGACGTAGTTGGCCTTGGCCGCATGTTGAGTGAAGCACGTGAGTCCATGGGACTTAGTCAGCAACAGGTGGCAGATAAATTAAATTTTCGTGTCACTTTAGTCCAAGACATCGAAGCAGAAAAGTTTGACCAAAACTTACCCGCAGCGTTTAATCGCGGCTATTTAAAAAATTATGCCAAGCTAGTTAATATTCCACAAGAAGATGTTTTAAATAGCTATATCCAACTTGGTGTTGCACAAAAGCAATGTGCTGAAATGCAAAGTTTCTCTAAAGGAACAGAAAAGCAAGCAGAGCATAATATGGTTATGTGGATCAGCTATTTGATCTTAATTGCTTTGGCTACGGCTACTGTTGTTTGGTGGTATCAGGCCCCGTCAGTACAACCTGTGACAGCATCAGTTACCAACATCAATGAGCCAGCTACTGTAAATAATGATGTGACTGACGCAGCAGAAAATAATGAAGTGAGTAATGATGAGGCTCTCGGCACACAAGCTGATGACAGTTTATTGCAAGCTACTAACGATAACGTTCCGATTTTAGATTCTGTCAGTTCAAATGCACAATTGAATAATCAAACAATCGACAAAGGCATTGATACCATTACTAGTAATAATGCCGATATTATACCTGCGCAGATAATGATAAATAACTCAGGCTCCCAAGAAAATACTGAGGAAGTTAACCTTGTTGCTACACCTACCAACCTTGTTTTTACCTTTTTAGGCGATTGTTGGGTTAATATTTATGATGCGACCGGTGAACGTGTCGCTTGGGGCGTAAAAAAATCGGGTTACATTATGCGATTTTCAGGGCAAGCACCCTTTAAAGTGACCTTAGGTAAGCCTGAATTAGTACAAATTGAATATAATGATGCAGCCGTTGATATAACAGGATTTAAAGCTGGTATTGTAGCGAAGTTTTCACTACCACTAAAATCATAATGCGTTGTTAAAACCATTTTATAACCGTAAAGATTATTGAAATATTATGTTTAAAGAATCTCCAATTATTCGTCGTAAATCTCGTCAAATCATGGTCGGTAACGTACCTGTTGGTGGTGATGCACCTATTACCGTGCAATCTATGACCAATACGCTAACAACTGATGTAACGGCAACCGTGGCGCAAATTAAATCGTTAGAAGATGTTGGTGCTGATATTGTTCGCGTTAGCGTACCGACAATGGATGCAGCGGAAGCATTTCGTGAAATTAAACGTCAAACTAATATACCGCTTGTCGCTGATATTCATTTTGATTATCGAATAGCCTTAAAAGTGGCTGAGTACGGCGTTGATTGTTTGCGCATCAACCCTGGTAACATTGGTCGTGAAGACCGTGTTCGCTCAGTGGTTGAGTGTGCTCGTGACAATAATATTCCTATTCGTATTGGTGTTAACGGTGGTTCATTAGAAAAAGATATTCAGGAAAAGTACACTGAGCCTACGCCTGAAGCATTGCTGGAATCAGCGATGCGTCATGTTGATATTCTTGACCGCCTTAACTTTCATGAATTTAAGGTCAGTGTTAAAGCGTCTGATGTGTTTTTAGCGGTTGGTGCTTATCGATTACTCGCTAAGCAAATAGACAATCCATTGCATTTAGGCATTACTGAAGCAGGTGGCTTACGCTCAGGTTCGGTAAAATCATCAGTTGGACTTGGCTTATTATTATCTGAAGGAATTGGTGACACGTTACGTGTATCGTTAGCGGCTGATCCTGTTGAAGAAATTAAAGTTGGTTTTGATATTTTAAAATCATTAAAACTTCGTAGTCGTGGTATTAACTTAATTGCTTGTCCAAGCTGTTCACGCCAAGAATTTGATGTTATTTCCACTATCAATGCATTAGAAGAGCGCATCGAAGATATTATCACACCGATGGATGTGTCAATTATTGGCTGTATTGTTAACGGCCCAGGTGAAGCGATAGTATCTGATTTAGGCTTAACAGGTAGCAGTAAGAAAAGTGGCTATTACCTTGATGGTATTCGTCAAAAAGAGCGTTTTGATAATAATAACCTTGTTGACCAACTTGAACAGCGCATTCGTGCTAAAGCTAAATTATTAGATGCCAGTAATAAGATTGACGTAAAAGAAGTCGAATAGTAATCGATCAAAAATTTGACTGTTGCGCTGTTATTTACGTTTGATAGCAAACTGCCTATAATGCGCGCGACGATGAAAAAATAAGTAAATTGTTCTTTGCACAGGCAAATGAATAAATAATTGAACTGATAAAGCGGGAAAAAATACGTGAGCAAAGCAATTCAAGCAATTAGAGGTATGAACGACTGTTTGCCTTCTGACACCGGTATTTGGCAAATGGTAGAAACTGTACTGCGCCGAGTAGCTAGTAATTATGGTTTTGCTGAAATACGTATGCCGATTGTAGAGTCTACAGCTTTATTTAAACGCTCTATTGGTGAAGTAACTGATATCGTTGAAAAAGAAATGTACACCTTTGATGACCGCAATGGCGATAGCTTAACGTTGCGCCCAGAAGGTACGGCAAGTTGTGTTCGTGCAGGTAATCAACATGGTTTACTGTATAACCAAGAGCAACGCTTGTGGTACATGGGACCAATGTTTCGTCACGAACGTCCACAAAAAGGCCGTTACCGTCAGTTTCACCAATTTGGCTTAGAAGCCTTTGGTATAGCGACACCAGACATTGACGCAGAAGTCATTTTGTTAACTTCTCGACTTTGGCGGGAACTTGGCATCAATGAATTTGTCACACTAGAGCTGAACTCATTAGGTTCGAATGAAGAGCGTGCAGAATACCGCGACGCATTAGTGGCATTTTTAACTGAGAAAGAAGAGTTCTTAGACGAAGATAGCAAACGTCGTATGCTAACGAACCCGCTGCGAGTATTAGATAGTAAAAACCCAGATGTACAGGCCGCGTTAGTGGGCGCACCTAAATTAGCTGATTACTTTGGTGAAGAGTCAAGTGCTCACTTTGCTTCAGTATGTAAACGTTTAGATGCTGCTGGTGTTAACTATATTATCAATGACCGATTAGTACGTGGTTTAGATTATTACAATCGCACCGTATTTGAATGGGTAACGAAAAGCTTAGGTGCACAGGGTACTATATGTGCCGGTGGACGTTATGATGGCTTAGTTGAACAATTGGGTGGTAAATCAACGCCTGGTTTTGGTTTTGCCTTAGGCATTGAGCGCTTAGTCTTAATGCTGACAAGTTTAGAAAAAGTGAATAATGTTCGAGCACAAGTTGATGCTTACGTTATTATGCTTGGCGATGATGTTGAAATTACCGCCAACGGTTTAGCCGAACAGTGGCGAGATGAAGTTACAGATATTCGTATCCAATGCCATTGTGGTGGTGGAAATATGAAAAAACAAATGAAGCGCGCAGATAAGTCAGGAGCCCAAATAGCATTGATTCTCGGAGAAGATGAAATTGCTCAAAATACGGTAACTGTTAAATATTTACGTGGACAACAAGAACAACAAAGTTTGCCACTTGATCAAGTGCCAGACCTTCTAACAAATTTACTTTAAGGGTTAGTTTTGGATATACATCAAACAGAAGAACAACAAGTAGAAGCAATCAAAGGTTTTTGGAAAGATAATGGTAATGCTGTTATTGCTGGTTTAGCAATAGGTTTTGCAGGCTTTATTGGTCTTAATTATTACAATGACCACAAGCTGCAACAAGAGGTGAATACCTCTGAAGCATATCAAGTTATGCTTGATGCTGCGGCAAAAGATAACACGTCATTTGAAGCATCAGGGAAAGCTTTTATTGCTGAAAACAGCGAGTCTAGCTACAGCATGCTTACGGCAATTTCTCTTGCAAAAGAAGCTGCTGAAAAACAAGATTGGGCGCAAGCTGAAACTTATTTAACAACAGCAATTGAGAAGTCAGTTGATGACAGTATTAAAGCTATCGCAACAGTACGTTTAGCGCGAGTGCAATTGCAGTTAGAAAAATACGACGCAGCATTAGCAACGTTATCGGCTACATTGCCAGCAGCGTTTTCAGCTGGCGTAGAAGAAGTTAAAGGCGATATCTATTTCAAACAAGGTAAAACTGAACTTGCAAGAAATGCATACCAAGCGGCTATTGATGGTGCTGGTGAAGGTACAAACCCTGCATTACAAATGAAGCTAGATGATTTAGCGCAAGTAGTTAACCTTAGCAAATAGAGAGTGTGAGTATGTTTAACGGTATACGCTTTAATAAAAAACTAATTGCTATTTGCGCATTATCAGTCGGGATTTCTGCATGTTCATCAACAGATGATGAAAATGAAGAACTTAAAGTGGCTGAACTGATTGAAATCACAGAACGATTTGAGCCTGTTGTAAAATGGGGTGCTAGCGTCGGTGATGGCGTAGGCGATTACTTTTCTCGTATTAAGCCTGTTGTCGCTTACGGTAAAGTTTTTAGTGCAAGCCGTGAAGGTGATGCTTATGCTTTTGATGAAAGTACAGGCGAACGCATTTGGAATGCTGATTTAAGCGATATTGATAACGAACGTGGCTTTTTTGATGATAAGCACTCAGCACTGATCAGTGGTGGCCCAGTTGCCGGTATCAATAAAGTATTCTTCGGTAGTGAAAACGGCGAAGTGATCGCGCTTGACGCAGAAAACGGCGCGTTGTCTTGGCAAGGCAAAATCAAAGGTGAAGTGATTGCTGCACCAGCACTTGACTCAGGTAAGCTTATTGTAAATTCTGCTTCAGGTGTTATGAAAGCCTTTAATGCTTCAAATGGCGAAGATGAATGGCAAGTTGAACAAGATGTACCACCATTAACTTTACGTGGTATCAGTGCACCAGTTGTTTCTGCTGGTGGCGTTATTGTTGGTGCTGCTGATGGTTCATTATCGGTATATTTACTTGAACAAGGGCGTCAAGGTTGGACCGTTGATATCGGTGAAGCAACAGGCTCAACAGAGTTAGAACGTGTTATTGATGTTGATTCAACACCATTAATTTACGGTGAAAATATTTATACCGTATCTTCTCGTGGTAATTTAAGCGCCGTTGAAATGCGTTCGGGCCGCGTATTGTGGCAACGTCAATATTCCTCTTTTCGCCAATTAGCGATTAGTGGTAATAGCTTATTTGTTACTGATGTTAAAGGCCATGTTTACGCAGTTGATCGCAATGATGGTTTAGAGTTATGGAGCCAGTTGTCACTAACAAACCGTGGCGTAACAGGTCCAGCGGTACTTGGTAATTATGTTGTTGTTGGTGATTTTGAAGGTTACTTACATTGGCTAGATCAAGATACTGGTGAAATGGTTGCTCGTCATCATGTTGATGGTAGTGGTATTTATTCTACGCCAACAGTTGTAAATGATGTGCTATATAGCCAATCACGTGGCGGTGATTTAGAAGCGATTACCGTTCCAGAATAAAATATGGGTTATCCCTAAGTTAATTGTATAACTTAAGGGATCGACTAAAATTATAAACGGCTCCAATGCAAATGGCATTGGAGCCGTTGTTTATTAATAAAACCAAGAAAATTGCTTCTTGGTTGATATGAAAATTGAGGTGAACATGCTTCCTGTAGTAGCACTTGTGGGTCGTCCTAATGTCGGCAAATCAACACTGTTTAATCGATTAACGCGCAGTAGAGATGCGTTGGTGGCTGATTACCCAGGTTTAACCCGTGACCGTCAATATGGTAAAGCGGAAGTTGAAGAGCACCCATTTATTGTCATTGATACGGGTGGTATCGAAGGTGATGAAAAAGGCATAGATGCCTTGATGGCTGAACAATCATTAATCGCAATTGATGAAGCTGATGCCGTGCTATTTATGGTTGATGCTCGCGCTGGTTTAACTTCTGCCGACCAAGGCATTGCGGCTCACTTGCGCAAACAAGATAAAAAAGTATTTTTGGTTGCCAATAAAGTTGATGGTATTGACGCAGATTCAGCGGTTGCAGACTTTTATTCACTTGGTTTAGGCGATGCAGTACACCAAATAGCAGCTGCGCATGGCCGTGGTGTTACACAACTATTAACCTTAGCACTTACCCCTCATATTGAAGCGCTTGGTAAACCTAAAACTGAAGAAAATGAAGAGTTTGACGGTGACTATGAAGTTGATAGTGGCTTGTCAGATGAAGAGAATATTGCTCAAGCACCTGAAGAAACCGATACCATTAAACTTGCCATTATTGGTAAGCCTAATGTTGGTAAGTCAACACTAACTAATCGCATATTAGGTGAAGACCGTGTAGTGGTTTACGATATGCCTGGTACCACACGTGATAGTGTTTATATTCCGATGGAACACAACGGTAGACCATATACCTTAATTGATACCGCAGGTATTCGCCGTCGTAAAAATGTTACTGATATTGTTGAAAAATTTTCAGTAATTAAAACCTTACGTGCGATTGAAGATGCTAACGTATGTTTGCTGATTATTGATGCACAAGAAGGTATTAGCGACCAAGATTTAAGTCTACTAGGCTTCATTTTAGAAGCGGGTCGCTCTTTAGTACTTGCGGTTAATAAGTGGGACGGTTTGGATGATCATGTTAAAGATCGTATTAAGTCTGAATTAGATCGTCGTTTAGGCTTTATCGACTTTGCGCGTGTTCACTTTATTTCAGCATTACACGGCACAGGCGTTGGTCATTTATATGAGTCGGTTGAAGAAGCTTTTGTCTCTGCAACTAAGCGTATTTCAACGTCTATGGTAACTAAAATACTTGATATGGCAGTGTTCGATCATCAGCCTCCAATGCATCAAGGTCGTCGTATTAAGTTAAAATATGCTCATGCAGGTGGTTATAATCCACCAATTATCGTTATTCACGGTAACTTAGCGAAAAACTTGCCAATTTCTTATAAGCGTTACTTGATGAATTACTATCGTAAGTCATTGAAAATAATGGGTACCCCAATAAGAATTGAGTTTAGAGAAACTTCTAACCCATTTGCAGGTAAGAAGAAGTTAAACTACACAGAACAGAAAAAATTAGCTCGTGCTACACAGGGTTATAAAAAAGATTAAATTTGCTAATGCATATTTACTTGTTAAAGGCTGATATAAATATCAGCCTTTTTTATGTTCAGGCCTTTCTCAGACATCCTGTCTTTCAAGGCATTAGTGCATCCCTGCACGTCGATGAACGGTATGCCATGATCACAAGGATGTGAATGAATGGCGATGTTCAGGCCTTTCTCAGACATCCTGTCTTTCAAGGTATTACTACCTCTCAGTCATTATTCTATGCATTACCGTAGTAACTTACATCTATGCAGGCAATGTCTTGGTGTCGTGACCACTGATAGACACCCAAATTCTCACGCTATGAATATAGCGGTGTACGAAGATGGTAAAAGTGATGATTAGTTGTTTATGATCATTCAATAAGCCGCAAGAATATTGCATTTTTCGTGACTTTTCGCTAATGTAAAAAAGCTATGATAATTAAATACCTAATGAAAAATTAGGTTAACTTTTCTGGAAAGTTATGAAGGATAATTCAAATAAAATGGACATGGTAGGGCGGTTAAGTCGCAATTTAGCTTTACTGCACCCAGGTGCTATTGTCACATTAGATATGTCTACTCCCGCAGGGCAGCGTGGAAAGTTTCGTTCAATATTTATTGGTTATTCACCGAAAAATTATGTTTTAGTACAATACCCTGATGGCTCTAAATTAGGTAACTTTGGACAATACATTGCCCAAGGCATGGGAGTGACTGTTCGTGGTTTAATCGAAGGGCATGAAGGGGCTGTGGTTGCATTCGTTTCTAATGTTAAACAAACTATTCAAATACCTTCGCGCATTATTGTTTTGGAATTTCCACGAGAAGTCAGCTTGCAAAATCTGCGCTCTTCAATGCGTATCGAAACTTATATTAAAGCAAAAGTTAAAGTTAAAGCGGAATATTGGACATCAGTTATTTCGGATATTTCAGTGACAGGCTGCCAGCTGATGGTGAATAACGGTGAACAATTGTCGCTAGCGGAAGATAAGCCGCTTGAAATCATAATTGAAAAATTCCAAGGTTTAACAAACATCAAGCTTGAGGCGATAATTTGTAATAATAAACTTCATGCTGATGGCGTATCTCTTGGCGTTAAATTTAGCGACAAGAGTAAAGTTGAAGTGACTAAGCTATTACAGCAAGCGATCATTTCCTCAGGTTAATAGCTGTTACTTAATTTAATTAGCCTGTATTTTGTTTACTTCTGCGTAAATAATACCATCGCTGACCTCAATACTGATGTTGTCTTGTGGTTTAACGTCGGCAACACTTTTAATGATTTGCCCTTTTTTCCCTCTTACTGCACTGTACCCGCGGGCGATTGTCGCTAATGGGCTAACTAAGTTCAATTGCTCGCATTGCAAGGCAAAATTTTCTGCTTTGCTTCTAACCATTCTTTGTTGTGCTGCAATCAGTCGTTGTGTTAATTGCTCAGTTTGCTTTTGACCTGTTAATATTCTGTTTATTGGAGTTAAGCTATACAGTCGCTGTTGTAAGTAAGTGGGCTTTTGCTTTAAGCGTGTGAACTCGCGCGTAATAATGTTTTGTAAGCGCAAGTTAAGTTCATCTGATTTTTGTTGCTTGTTTTGCAGCTGTTGCTCCGGGTGCACCTGCTTTAAACGATGATTAATTGCTAATAAACGCTGCGTAGATGCCTCAGCTGTTTGTTTGATAGCTATCGTTGCTCTGGTGATTAAGCTACGATTTTTTTCATTATATTCTTCAAAGTCTGTTGATATTAATTCAGCAGCAGCAGACGGTGTTGGCGCTCTTAAATCAGCAACATAATCTGAGAGTGAAGTGTCAATTTCATGCCCAACAGCACTTATGGTTGGTATTGATGATTGGAATATAGCACGGGCGACTATTTCTTCATTGAATGCCCATAAGTCTTCTAATGAACCACCACCGCGGCCAATCAATAAGGCATCTACTTCATTTCGTTCATTGGCTAAATGTATCGCTTGTGCGATATCAAATTTAGCTTGTTCACCTTGAACGAGTGCAGGGTAAATTATAACTTCTAATAATGGGTTTCTACGTTTTAACACCGTTAGAATATCTTTAACTGCTGCGCCTGTTGGAGAGGTGACAACACCAATACGTTTAATTGCTTTTGGTATTGTTTGCTTGTATTGGGCATCAAATAAACCTTCAAGATTTAGTTTGTTTTTTAACTGCTGATATTGTTGACGAAGAAGGCCTTCGCCAGCAGGCTCCATTTGCTCGATAATGAGTTGGAAGTCACCTCTAGGCTCATATAAAGAGACTTTAGCGCGAACCAATACTTGTTGACCATTACCCGGCTTGAGCCTAACACGGCGATTATTGCCTTTGAACATGGCGCAGCGAACTTGTGACTTTTGATCTTTTAGTGATAAATACCAATGCCCAGAGCTTGCGGCGATAAAATTTGATATTTCGCCACATAACCAGACCGTATTTAACTCACTTTCTAAGATAAAACGTACTTTTTTAGTCAGTTCACTTACTTGTAGAATATGCTGTTGAGCCATAAATATTTTACTTTTCGCTTGTTCAGAGGTAATAACGCCGTAATTGCATCATATTATATATTTGTTTCAACATTCAACGAGATTTATTTTCATTTAATTGCAATTTTAAGTTTACCTTAGCAATTAAAACGGTTAAAATTCTGCCGCAATATTTCCTCCCTAACCACTCATTTTAGAGAGATGTTGCGATGCTAAGAATTGCCCAAGAAGCGTTAACGTTTGACGATGTTTTACTGGTACCTGCTCATTCTAAGGTACTTCCTCATACTGCCGACTTAAAGACCAAATTAACTCGAAAGATTGATTTAAATGTACCTATGATTTCTGCGTCGATGGACACAGTAACAGAAGCACGTTTAGCTATTACCTTAGCTCAAGAAGGTGGTCTCGGTTTTATTCACAAAAATATGACTATTGCTGAACAAGCGAAAAATGTTTCGCAAGTGAAGAAATATGAAAGCGGAATTGTTTCTGATCCTGTTACTGTGAATCCAGAGGCAACAATTGAAAACACTATGCGTTTAGCTGATGATGTTGGCTTTTCAGGTTTTCCAGTTGTAGACGAGAAAAATAAACTTGTTGGTATTATTACAGGTCGTGACTTGCGCTTCGAAACAGATTTAACTAAGCCTGTTTCAGCGTTAATGACTAAGAAAGACAAGTTAGTTACTGTTAAAGAAGGTGCTTCGCGCGAAGAAATTTTAGGACTAATGCATGAACATCGCATTGAAAAAATCCTAATGATAGACGATGCCTTTACGTTGAAAGGTTTGATTACCGTAAAGGATTATCAAAAAGCAGAAAGTAAACCAAATGCTTGTAAAGATGAGCTTGGACGTTTGCGTGTTGGTGCTGCCGTTGGTGTAGGTGCTGGTACAGACGAGCGAATTGATGCTTTAGTTGCTGCTGGCGTTGATGTGTTATTGATTGATACATCACATGGCCATTCACAAGGCGTTATTGACCGCGTTGCTGAAACTCGAAATAAATATCCTGAATTACAAATTATTGCTGGTAACGTGGCCACAGGCGCTGGCGCTAAAGCACTTGCTGATGTTGGTGTTGATGCCGTTAAAGTGGGTATTGGCCCAGGTTCAATTTGTACTACTCGCATTGTTACTGGTGTTGGTGTACCGCAGTTAACTGCTATTTCTAATGCTGTTGAAGCGTTAAAAGGCACAGGTATTCCAGTTATTGCAGATGGTGGCATTCGTTTTTCTGGTGATATCGCTAAAGCACTCGTTGCTGGTGCACATTGTGTCATGGTTGGTAGTATGTTTGCTGGTACTGAAGAAGCGCCAGGTGAAGTAGAACTTTACCAAGGCCGTTACTACAAATCGTACCGTGGTATGGGATCATTAGGCGCTATGAGCCAGAAAGAAGGTTCAAGTGACCGTTACTTCCAAAAATCAGACGGCGAAGCTGACAAATTAGTACCAGAAGGTATTGAAGGTCGCGTTGCTTATAAAGGCCCTGTTGCCGCTATTATTCATCAACAAATGGGTGGCTTACGTTCATCAATGGGCTTAACTGGCTCTGCAACTATTGAAGAAATGCGCACTAAACCTGAATTTATGAAGATCACGTCTGCAGGTATGGGTGAGTCACACGTACATGACGTGACCATTACTAAAGAAGCGCCAAACTACCGTACAGGTTAGTTTTACTTTGTATTTTTCACGATAAGGGCATCAGAAGTGCTCATTGACTAGCGTCAACTCCGCGCTTCTTCTTTCTTATCGAGTAAAACTACTTTGTAAAAAATTTTAATTGCTTTTATATAATGAAAGTAAAAGAACTTTTGTCAGGCTGAACTATAAAAAAATTGTTCAGCCTGTTTATTTATATATTGCTCACATAGAGCCCGAAAGTAGGAAAACAACATGAGTAAAGACATTCATGATCACCGCATACTAATTTTAGATTTTGGTTCTCAATATACACAGCTTATCGCACGTCGAGTTCGTGAAATTGGTGTTTATTGTGAACTTTGGGCTTGGGACGTAACACAAGAACAAATTGAAGGTTTTAATCCTACAGGGATTATTTTAGCCGGTGGCCCTGAGTCAGTTACTGAGCATGACTCGCCAAGAGCGCCTGAGTTTGTGTTTAATGCTGGCGTGCCTGTGCTAGGTATATGTTACGGCATGCAAACGATGGCTGAGCAATTAGGCGGCGGCGTTGAAAGTTCTGAGCATAAAGAGTTTGGCTATGCAGCTGTTGAAGTTATTGCTAAATCAGCACTTTTTAATGCTATTGAAGATAGCGTTGGTGAAAATGGCAATGCTTTATTAGATGTTTGGATGAGCCATGGTGATAAAGTTTCAGCTATTCCTGAAGGTTTTACAACGGTTGCACAAACGCCAAGCTGTAAATATGCGGCAATGGCGAATGAAGAAAAGCAATTTTACGGCGTGCAATTCCATCCTGAAGTGACGCACACTAAGCAAGGTTTACGCATTTTAGAGCACTTTGTGGTTGATATTTGTCAGTGTGAAAAGCTTTGGACTTCAGCATCAATTATTGAAGATGCTGTGGCAAAAATGAAGGCACAAGTCGGTGATGACGAAGTAATTCTAGGCCTTTCAGGTGGTGTTGATTCGTCCGTTGTGGCAATGTTATTACAGCGCGCTATTGGCGATAAGTTAACTTGTGTATTTGTTGATAATGGTTTGCTTCGTTTAAACGAAGCGCAGCAAGTGATGGACATGTTTGGTGACCACTTTGGTTTAAATATCGTTCATGTTAATGCTGAACAGCGTTTCTTAAACCGCTTAGCTGATGAAAGTGAACCAGAAGCCAAGCGTAAGATCATTGGTAATGTTTTTGTTGAAGTATTTGATGAAGAGTCAAAGAAACTTAAAAATGCCAAATGGCTGGCTCAAGGTACCATTTATCCTGATGTTATCGAATCAGCGGCATCAGCCACTGGTAAAGCACATGTTATCAAGTCTCACCACAATGTTGGTGGCTTACCTGATGATATGGAAATGGGCTTAGTTGAGCCATTACGTGAGTTATTTAAAGATGAAGTACGTAAAATTGGCTTAGAGCTTGGTTTACCATACGACATGCTTTACCGTCACCCGTTCCCTGGACCAGGGCTCGGTGTTCGTATTCTAGGTGAAGTGAAAAAAGAGTATGCTGACTTATTACGTCGCGCAGATGCTATTTTCATTGAAGAATTACACAACCATGACTTATACAAAAAAGTCAGCCAAGCGTTTACCGTTTTCTTACCAGTACGCTCAGTAGGCGTTATGGGCGATGCGCGTAAATATGATTGGGTTGTATCGTTACGTTGTGTTGAAACCATTGACTTTATGACCGCACGTTGGTCACATTTACCATATGATTTCTTAGGGTTAGTGTCTAATCGTATTATTAACGAAATTGATGGTATTTCACGTGTTGTTTACGATATCAGTGGTAAGCCGCCAGCAACAATAGAGTGGGAATAAAGCGACTTTCTTTTTTGTTATTTCGCATTACTTCGGCGTCGAAAGTACTCACTGACTAGCGTCAGTTCCGTGCTATCTTCTTGAATTAGGGCAAACTAACCTCAAATAAAGCACTTTATTGCGAAATAATTAAAACCCCAGAACTGAAAAGCTTTGGGGTTTTCTTTTATGAACAACTTTAATTAGGTGCACAAACTTTTTGAATACTTTAGCAACGCCGTAGAGTTTTCTATTTTTGAGCGTTTGACTATGTGTGATGAAATAAAAAGGAATACAATGAAGATCATAACACCAATAAGAAGAGCTAATTACAATGCCTATTGAAAGATTAGAAACCAAACAACGAATGAGCAGAATTGTTAAACATAACGGTACTATTTACTTATGTGGTCAAGTGGCTGCTGATGCCTCAAAAGATATAACAGAGCAAACTCAAACTATGCTTGCTAAAGTTGATACATTACTAGAACAGGCGGGTAGTGATAGAAAGCATATCTTATCGGCAACTATCTACGTTAAAGATATGAGCTACTTTGCAGATATGAATGCGGTGTGGGATGCTTGGATACCCGAAGGTTTTGCTCCTGCGCGAGCTTGTGTTGCCGCTAAAATGGCAAGAGAGGCACTGTTAGTTGAAATATCAGTAATTGCGGCTGAAATATAAAACATACTTGCAAGTGACTTTTATGGTTACAGTTGTTGTGGCTGTTGAGCAATATCTTTATTAATGGAGTGAACTTTTGAATCTTTCTAATCAGTATTATCAATTAGGGAATAACTTTTACCACGAAACACTTCCTTTACCCGTTTCGGAGCCAGAATTATTACTCTGGAATGCTCCTTTAGCTAACGCCATAGGTATCAAGTTATCTAGACAAGAAGACAATGAGTTACTTGCGCAGTACTTTTCTGGGAATCAATTGATTCAGGGCAGTAAGCCCATTGCTCAAGCCTATTCAGGGCATCAATTTGGCCACTTTAATCCGCAGCTAGGTGATGGCCGTGCCCATTTATTAGGTGATATAACAGATATACAGGGTCAAGCATGGGATGTGCAGCTAAAAGGCTCCGGCACTAGTTATTTTTCACGTAGCGGTGATGGCCGATGTGCAATAGGTCCAGCATTACGTGAATTCATTATGAGTGAGTCAATGTTTGCCTTAGGTGTGCCAACCACACGCTGTTTGGCGGTAGTAGCGACTGGAGATGCTGTTTATCGAGAACGGCCATACCCAGGCGCTGTTGTCACTCGTATTGCTGCTAGTCATATTCGTGTTGGTACTTTTCAATTCTTTGCTGTACGCAAAGATATTGAGTCACTTAAAAAGCTCACTTGTTTTGCCATAGAACGTCACTTCCCGGAAATAGAAGTCGTAACATCGGAAGATGAAAACTCGGCTGAGGCACTGGTTACTGGTCAGAATGTCCTTGATTTTTTTGCCGCGGTACTCAAAAAACAAGTTACGTTAGTTGTTTCATGGTTACGTGTTGGCTTTATTCATGGTGTGATGAATACCGATAATACCGCTATTTCAGGTGAAACTATTGATTACGGTCCATGCGCCATGATGAATCATTATCATCGTGACACAGTTTTTAGCTCTATCGATAGAAATGCGCGCTATGCTTTTGGCAATCAAAGTAAAATAATGCAATGGAATATGGCGCGACTCGCTGATTGTTTATTACCGCTGGTCGACGAAGATGAAGATACAGCGTTAGCCAAAATTACGCCATTGTTACAGCAATTTGCCAATGATTTGCAGTACCGTTATTTTGAAATGATGGTGAATAAATTAGGTATTGCTGAATTAGTTGAAGGTGATATTGAATTGGTCAACGACTTACTGGCTATCATGCAGAAACAACAGTTAGATTACACCCAGCATTTTGTCGCCTTAGCTGAAAGCTTAACTCAGGAAAAGGTAGATAATTTCATTGAAAATGCTGCAGAAGCAGAGCAGCTAGAGCAGGAACTATGGCTAATACGCTGGTATAGCAGAATTTCTGACGATGTAACTGCCGCTAAAGCATTAATGGAAAAAACTAACCCGCTAGTTATTCCAAGAAATCATCATGTTGAACGGGTGTTAGCAATAAGCGAAGAAACTGGAGATTTATCTGCTTTACATGAGTTTTTAGCAGTACTTCAGCAACCTTACGACACTTTAAAGCAAACGAAAGCCTATCAAGATGCACCGAGCGATGGCGATGAGAATTACCATACTTTCTGTGGTACTTAAGGTTATTTAACAATTGCTTAAACTTTTATTAGGAAGCACTCAATGTTTTTGTGTTCACAAGGTATGATAGAGACACTAATATCAGTTTATTTTAATGTGAAATACTCATGACTACCTTTACGCCTGCTACTCAACCTTCTCAATTGCACTCATCACTTAAACAAACTTTTGGTTTTGATGAATTTAGAACAGGGCAAGAGCAAACGATATCTCAGCTGCTTAACGGAGACTCATCTTTAGCTATATTTCCAACGGGTGCAGGTAAGTCGCTTTGTTATCAATTAGCGGCAATTAATTTATCTCACCTAACCTTAGTGGTATCGCCATTATTAGCACTAATGAAAGATCAGTTAGCGTTTTTACATGCTAAAGGCATACCTGCGGCGAGTATTGATTCGACTTTATCATTTGAGCAAAGTCAGCAAGTTTCTCGTGATGTTCGTTCGGGAAAAATTAAAATATTAATGGTTTCAGTCGAGCGTTTTAAAAATGAACGTTTTCGCCAGTTTATCGAGTCGATTGCTATTTCGATGTTAGTGGTTGATGAAGCCCATTGTATTTCTGAATGGGGCCATAACTTTCGACCAGACTACTTGAAACTTCCGCGTTATCGTCAGGAACTTAATATTCCGTTAGTGCTGTTGTTGACCGCAACAGCAACGAAAAAAGTTAAGCAAGATATGGCGGACAAATTTACCATTGCTTCAGAGCATATTGTGCAAACGGGCTTTTATCGAAGTAACCTTGATTTGTCAGTTTTACCTGTTGCTGAAAAACAAAAAAATCAAGCACTGCTTGATGTTATAAATCATCATCAAGGCAGTGGTATTGTTTACGTGACTTTGCAGCATAGTGCTGAAAAAGTTGCTGAATTTCTACAGCAACAAGGGCTACAAGTTCAGGCATATCATGCGGGTTTTAAAGATGACGTAAGGCAAAAAATCCAGCAAGACTTTATGCAGGGAACAACAAGTATTGTTGTCGCGACTATTGCGTTTGGCATGGGCATAGATAAATCAGATATTCGCTTTGTTATTCATTATGACTTACCTAAGTCAATCGAAAACTATAGCCAAGAAATTGGCCGAGCAGGTCGAGACAAGCAAAATTCTGCTTGTTTTACGTTAGCAAATCTTGATGGCATTCATACGGTCGAAAACTTTGTTTATGCTGATATGCCAGAGCGCTCTAGCATTGATTATGTATTGCAAAATATTCGTAATGAAATGCAAGATGGTCAATGGGAGCTGCAAGTACTGGCTTTGTCTAATGCGAGCAATATTAAGCAACTACCTTTAAAAACATTATTGGTTCAGTTAGAGTTGATGGGAATTATTACCGCTAAATTTAGTTATTTTGCTGACTTTAAGTTTAAATTTGTCACGCCAAAAGAACAAATAATTAGTGGCTTTAACGCCGATAGAAGTGAGTTTTTAGCGCAAGTGTTTAGCTGTGCGAAAATGAAAAAAATCTGGGGAGAGCCTGATTTTGAACTGATGCATTCTCGTTATCAAGCGCCAAGAAAAAGGATTGTCTCAGCGTTGGAGTATTTGGCTGATCAACAACATATCGTACTGGAAACGAAAAAGGCGACTGAAGTTTTTAGTGTCAATATGGCGGCGTTAGATAATGCCGATTTAGTTGAACAGCTTTATCAGTATTTTTCTGAAAAAGAGCATGCTGAAATCGAACGTATTAGCAAACTCGTGCAGTTTTTTCAAAGTGGCCGCTGTTTAACGAAGCAATTATCGCATTATTTTGACGACCAATTTGCTCCTGAAAACTGTGGACATTGTTCGGTTTGCCGTGGGCAGGTGGCAATATTACCGTATTCAAATGATCACCAAGCCGTAAGCTCTGAAACCATAGCACTGGCAATTGCGCAAATACAGCAGCACTTTTCGAGCTTAAAAGCTACGGCTACAGTATTGCCGAAAGGTTTATCTATCGACACTATTTGCCGGTTTTTATCGGGTATGAGCGTACCGTTATTTACGCGTACTAAAGTGCGTCAATTGAGTTACTTCGCGGTGTGTCAGCACATGCGTTACGCTGATATTAAAGCGCAAGTGGTAAGTACTTTGCGGTAAGATCAAAAAAGGCACTTTATCAGTGCCTTTATGTTCAGGATGAACGGTATAACGCGGGTGCATGGATGCACAGGAGTGTATATGTTCAGGCCTTTCTCAGACATCCTGTCTTTCAAGGCATTAGTGCATCCCGGTAATTGCTCCATGCATTACTCTAATAACTTACATCCATGTAAGAACATGCACGTCGATGAACGGTATAACGCGGGTGCATGGCCGTTTCTACGTATCCTGTCTTTCGTTATTAGTTAACGCGTCTTAGTGGCTATGTCCACAACCGCCTTCGCCATGCACATGACCGTGTTCTAATTCTTCTTCAGTGGCATCACGCACTTCTAAAATTTCAACATCAAATTTTAAATCAATACCGGCTAATGGGTGGTTACCATCTACTGTGATTTCATCATCTTGCACATCAATAACGATAACAGTTTGTTCGCCTTCGTCTGTTGTTGCACGTAGTTGACTACCGACATCTAAATCTTCAATGCCGGCAAACATTGCTTTTGGCACGGTTTGCACAAATCCGTCTTCTCTTTCGCCATATGCATTTTCTGCAGTAACGGCAACTTCGAATTTGTCACCAGCTTCATGGCCAACTAATTCTTCTTCTAAACCAGGGATAAGGTAATGAGAGCCTTGAATCACAGCCAGAGGGCTATGGTCATAAGAACTATCAATTAAGGTGTCTTCACTGTCAGATACAGCGTAATGTAATACAACAACTTTGTTGTCAGAAATTTTCATAATATGTCCTATTCGGCGTCTGAGCTTATATTGTAAGGGAGTGGGGAAATAGTTAATCCCATATGGTGTTCTTTTATACGTAATTCGGTCGATGCATCAACATCATTGGCCAAAATAGCTTGAATATATGTTTGCTTATCATCTGCTTGATATGCCGCAAGTACATCACCGGCTTTACGCCAATTTTCACCAAGCTTTTTCTCAATAACATCACCCGTATTGGCATTTACTGCGTTGCCGGTAAGGGCAAAGAGTGCGCGTTTGTTTTTACCTAGGTATTGCATTCTAGCAACAGTCTCTTGTCCTAAATAACAACCTTTAGTAAAGCTAATACCGTTAATAGCTTGTAAGTTAAGCATTTGCGGCACGTACTCAGCAATATATTGTTCTGAAAGTACCGGGAAACCTTCAGAAATTTCTAATAATTGCCAAACGTTGTCGTTAAAAGTTGGAAAATCAAACTTGGTTGAAACTTTTGCTAAGTTATCTGCATTATCAATAATTAAGTAACGACTCATTTCACCAGCAATGTAAACTAGAGTTGTGTCTTGCTCTTGAATAACGGGCGTTAAGGTATCAGGCACTTGCGTAAATAATTCAGCCATTTTTTCTGCCGCTTTACTGCCTGCTATTGCTAGGTAATCAATGTCTTTTGCTTGAGATATTTCAACTTTGGCGAATACACCAAATTTTTTCAATTCAGCTAAAGATTGTTCGATAGAGCTTGCTGGCTGTAATAGTAAATATGCGCTATTGCGCTCTATTAAGCGAAAAGCTGAGAAAACTTTACCTTTAGCATTACAGTGCGCACCAGTTAGCAATTTCTCTTGCGCTAAACTATTAACGTCACAAGTAACTTGCCCTTGTAAATATTTCGCTTGTTCCTCTCCCGTTAAAGATATTGCTTTAAAACTATTGAGAGCAATCGCAAATACATCGGGTAATTCGTTATAGCTAGGTAAGTTACTATTCATGGTGTTGGTATCCGGCGATAATGCAGAAAAAGACTAATACAACAATAAATGAGGACATTTATTCTAATTACAACCATATATTATTTTTTTTCTGCTATTTTAATTGTTATCGAAATTATCCTATTTGATGATCAATTCGTGGCTATTTTTAGCTTGAGTTTGTTAGAATAAGAGCAGATTTAACTAAATAGGGTGATGTATGTCATTAAAAGATAATAAACCGAGACTTCGCTGGGCATGTCGACGTGGAATGCTTGAACTAGATGTGCTTTTTATGCCATTTGTTGAAGAGGCGTACGATGCTCTTTCTGAAGAAGATAAGGCAATCTTTGAGCGTTTATTAGAGTGCCAAGATCCTGAGTTATTTGCTTGGTTTATGGGACATGAAACTTGTGAAGACAAAGAACTTAACGCCATGGTGCAATTTATACTACAGCGCATTAAGGTTTAATATTGAGGTATCGCCTTCTGAAGTTAAGGCGATATTGAAATTTCTAATCGCCTTTGGCTGTTGCTATATCACATTGTTATTCATGCTTGGTTTTAAACTCTGGTATACCCTAACAATACTGTTATTTACTTTCTTACTTATTAGCCATCGAAACTTAATTCTTTTATTTTTACAACGAAAATCATCAACGTTCTTTGCGACATTTTTCCTTCAGCAGACTGATTTTTTCTTGTTGACAGATACTGGAGAGTGTCATTTTAACAACCGAAAAGCATTGCAGCTATCTGCCCAATCTCAAGTCAATTTATGGGGCTATTGGTTAATATTCACGGACAGCAGTGTCAGTAAGAAATACATATTCAAAGACAGTTTATCTGCTAAAGACCAAGCTAGAATGGCTCGAACAATTATGCGGTTAAGACAATTTCCAAGCGAGACTGTTTAGCCTCGCTTATAGCCTATTTTTTATAGGTTAACTTACGGTTTTAAAATAGTAATTGTTGCTTCATCAAGCATGTCAGGAAAGTCGAGCGTGTAGTGTAAACCGCGGCTTTCTTTTCTGTTCAATGCTGATTTTATAATGAGCTCAGCTACTTGCACTAAATTACGTAGTTCAAGCAAATTATTGCTAACTCTAAAATGGCGGTAATATTCTTCAATTTCGCTTTGTAGCATTTCTACTCGGTGCAATGCACGTTCTAAGCGTTTTGTCGTGCGAACAATACCAACATAATCCCACATAAACAGGCGTAATTCGTGCCAGTTATGTTGAATAACGACTTCTTCATCAGAGTCGGTAACACGACTATCATCCCATGCGGGTAATTTTATATAAGCTTGTTTGTGAATCAGTTTTTCTTCGATATCTAAAGCGGCAGCTCGGGCAAACACTAGGCATTCTAATAAAGAGTTACTCGCTAAGCGATTTGCCCCATGCAAGCCAGTGTAAGATACTTCGCCTATTGCATATAAGTTTTCAGTATCTGTTTTACCTTGCTTATTAATCATGACACCACCACAAGTGTAATGAGCAGCAGGTACAACCGGCATAGGCTGTTTGGTAATATCTATGCCTAGTGAACGAGTTTTCTCATAAATAGTTGGGAAGTGCTGTTTAATAAAATCGCTTGATTTGTGACTAATATCTAAATACATACAATCAGCGCCAAGGCGTTTCATTTCAAAATCAATGGCACGAGCAACGATATCACGTGGGGCAAGTTCTGCTCGTTCATCAAAGCTTGGCATAAAACGGCTGCCATCTGGGCGACGTAGAATAGCGCCTTCACCACGCAATGCTTCAGTGAGTAAGAAAGTACCTGCTTCTGGATGGAACAAACAAGTAGGATGGAATTGGTTAAACTCCATATTGGCAACACGACAACCTGCGCGCCAGGCCATGGCAACGCCGTCACCGCTGGCAACATCAGGGTTTGAAGTATATTGATAAACCTTACTTGCACCGCCGGTGGCTAAAATAGTTTTTTTCGCAAAAATGCTTTCAACTTTTTCGCTATTACGGTTCCATACGTAAGCGCCATTGCATTGATTCTCACCCGTAGAGGCGTTTTCTTGGCAAACTAAGTCAATGGCGTTGTAGCGTTCAAAAATTCGAATTCGACTATGATTTTTTACTTGCGAAACCAGCGTGGTTTGAATTGCTTGCCCTGTAGCATCCGCAGCGTGAAGAATTCTGCGGTGACTATGACCACCTTCGCGAGTTAAGTGATAATTCACATCGCCGTTACTCGTTGGTACATCACGGTCAAAACTAACACCTTTATCAATCAGCCACTCTAAACACATTTTGGCGTTTTCTGCGGTATATTGCACTGCGGCTTCATCGCATAAGCCAGCCCCTGCTATTATTGTGTCGTTAACGTGGGCATCAATGCTGTCACTCTCATCGAATACTGCGGCAACGCCGCCTTGCGCGTAAAATGTTGAGCCATCATTAACTTGGCCTTTACTGAGGATAACCACGTCGGCATTTTTAGCTAAATGCAGTGCTAAAGATAATCCTGCTGCGCCACTACCGATAATTAAAACGTCGCAATTGTGTTGCTGATTCATATATTCTTGGAATTAAGGTACAATAATTGATAGCTCAATATTAACTTTTATTGCAGTGACAAAACAGCCCAAAACAATTTTTATAAATAAAATTTAATTTTTTTCAATATTTATCGAACTTTTTAGCGCAAGGCCAGTCCTACTTTATGCGTTTGCCATGAGCCAGATGTATATAAAGTTAAATGGTTAGTAGGAGATAAGGCTCAAATGAGCGAACAGAACGTGGACCAAAAGTTGGTTGAGCGGGTACAACGTGGCGATAAAAACGCATTTAACCTGCTGGTAACGAAGTACCAACATAAAGTAGCAAATTTGGTGTCACGCTATGTAAAGAACCATAGTGATGTACCAGATATAGTGCAAGAAGCATTTATTAAAGCTTATAGAGCTTTACCTAATTTTAGAGGTGATAGTGCTTTTTATACATGGTTATACCGCATAGCGGTTAATTGTGCGAAAAATCATCTTGTAGCGGGAGGGCGCAAGCCACCGGGTTCAGACATCGATGTAGAAGATGCTGAAATGTATGATTCAGGTGAGGCATTGAGAGAAAACGCATCACCAGAGAAGTTATTACTGACCAATGAAATTAAAGAAGTCGTATTTAAAACTATTGAGCAATTGCCGGAAGATTTGCGAACAGCAATCAACCTAAGAGAGCTAGAAGGGTTAAGTTACGAAGATATTGCAACGGTAATGGATTGTCCTGTTGGGACGGTACGTTCAAGAATATTTAGAGCACGAGATGCTGTAGATAAGAAAATACGACCATTATTACAGCAGCAATAAGTGCAACAATCGTAAATAGTGTATTATTTAGTGACGATTCACTAAATAATTAATGAAGAGTTAGTTTTTAAGGTGTCATTATGAGTGAAAATAAGTTTGAGACAGTATCATCAGTAGTTGATAGTTATCAGCCCAACGATGAAATCATTGAGGATTTACTCAATGACGCTCACTTGTCTGCAACTTGGGATCGTTACCATTTAATGGGCGATGTAATGCGTGGTGAAACATCTGATGTGATCAATTTAGATTTATCTTCAGAAATTGCCGCTGCAATAGCAGATGAACCAACAGTACTAGCTCCTCGAACGTCTAATAACTTGGCAGCGAAATTCAAAGCTAAAGTTGTACATCTTGCTAAACCGTTTGGCCAAATGGCAATTGCTGCCTCAGCAGCAGGTTTGATGGTAATGGGCGTACAACAAAACTCAGCTGACAATAATGTAATTTTGCCAGAAAGCCAGGTGGTTAAAACGATGCCATTTGGTGGTATTGCTGAACCCGTTAGTTTGAACTTTCAACAAACTAGTCGCACCAATGAAAAACAGGCATTTGTTGAACAACAACGTCGTTTTCAAGCATTATTATCTGATCATCAACAACAAATTAAGTTAAGCTCTGTTGATGTTAGCGAACAAGCTAAACAAGAGAAGGTTGAAGATCCGGTTAAATGAAATTAATTCGTAGTCTGCTGTTACTGGTAACCATAAGCACATCTGTAACAGCCAATGAAACTGAACAAGCCGAACCTTGGCTTGAACGCCTTGCACAATCTTTGCAATCCCTCAATTTTAGTACTTCCTTTGTTGTAGTAAAAAATAACCAAGCTGAACCCTATCACTGGTTTCATGGCGTAAACGCTGATGGTGATGAATTAGAAATCCTCTCATTACTCAATGGCCCTCGACGCGATATTTTACGTAAGAAAAATGTTGTAAGTTATATTGAGCCAGAATTACCTCCATATTCAGTTGTTTCTCAACAGATTTCTGGTCCCATTCCTGCCATTTTAAGGATGGATGCGACAACACTTTCACAAACATATGACTTTATTTCTGTTGGACGTAGCCGCGTATTGGGTCGTCCAGCGCAATTAATACGTATTGTTTCTAAAGATCCTCATCGTTATGGTCATTGGCTATGGTTAGATCAAAAAACGGGTATGCTGCTCAAGTTAGCGATAGCTTCACGTACAGGGCAATTATTAGAGCAAATTCAATTTACTCATTTAGATATTACACCTGAGCTTGGTGAAAGCTTGCAAAAATTACAACAAAGTACACTACCTAAAGTGATTGAGATACCTGAAGGTTATCAAGCACAAACATTGCAATGGCAAGTCAAATGGTTGCCGGAAGGTTTTAAACAAATCAATGCTAATCGTCATCGTATTTCAGCGACGAAAAAACCTGTGGAATTTATGTTATTCAACGATGGCCTAGTTGATGTTTCTGTTTATGTTAATGGCAGTGAAGATACACAGCGTGCCACTGATTATGTAATGGACGGTGCAACTGTCGTATTAAATCAAGTAGTGAATGGCTTTGAAGTTAGCGTAGTAGGTAAAATTCCCGCTAATACAGCCAAAGCCATTGCAGATTCTGTAGTATTGATGCCAAAAACTGCACCATGATTGAAGAGAGTGCAACGGTTGTTGCGATTGAAAATGACAATATTACCGTTACTAGTGAGTTAAAATCCACTTGTAGCGGTTGTAAACAAATTGATAATTGTGGCAGTGGACAAGTGGCGAAAGCTTTTCCTCAAAAGCAGCTTTCTTTAACGGTAAAATCAACTATACCATTGCAGTTAGGTGACAAAGTGATAATCGGTTTGAGCGAGTCGGCATTGTTATCATCTGCGTGGCAGGTATATTTACTACCGCTGTTTGGCTTGCTTGCAGCAGCATGGCTTGGGCAATGGTTAGTAAACAACAATATACTTGGCCATGAATTCTTCGCTATTATATTTGCTGTAGTTGGTGGTTATGCCGGTTTTTTATTGGCTAAACAGCAACAAAGTAAGCTTCATAAATGTGCGGAATTAGCGCCAAAAATTATTCGTCGTCAAAATCAAAACATCGCTATTACAGAAATCACTGATTGAATCGCAACAAAAGATAGCCCCAGCGCGCTAAATTAGCTAAAATCTCGCCATTATTGAATTAACTACAAGCTTATTTGACTTCCCATTTATGAAACATATTCGAAATTTTTCTATTATTGCCCATATTGATCACGGTAAATCAACGCTTTCAGATCGCCTAATACAACATTGTGGTGGCCTGCAAGAACGTGAAATGGAAGCCCAAGTGCTTGATTCAATGGATATTGAGCGCGAACGTGGTATTACCATTAAGGCGCAAAGTGTAACGCTTGACTATAAAGCAAAAGATGGTGAAGTATATCAACTCAACTTTATCGATACACCAGGCCACGTTGATTTCTCTTATGAAGTTTCGCGCTCATTGGCATCATGTGAAGGTGCTTTACTTGTTGTTGATGCAGGACAAGGTGTTGAAGCTCAAACGGTTGCCAATTGTTATACAGCGATTGAAATGGATTTAGAAGTTCGCGCGATATTAAATAAAATTGACTTACCGCAAGCAGATCCTGAGCGTGTTAGTGAAGAGATTGAAGATATTATCGGTATTGATGCGACTGATGCCGTGCAATGTTCTGCTAAAACAGGTATTGGCATTGAAGATGTATTAGAAGATATTGTTGAACATATTCCTGCTCCTGAAGGCGAGGTTGACGCCCCGTTACAAGCATTGATTATCGATTCATGGTTTGATAATTATCAAGGTGTTGTTTCACTGGTTAGAATAATAAATGGTCAAGTGAAAAAAGGCGATAAAATGGTTGTTATGTCTACCGGGCAAACACATATTATTGATAAAGTCGGTATTTTCACTCCTAAACAAACAGACACAGGCATATTGAAAACAGGTGAAGTTGGTTTCATTATTGCTGGTATCAAAGAAATTCATGGTGCGCCTGTAGGTGACACTATTACTATCTTTAAGAAAGAAGCTGAAAACGCACTACCAGGCTTTAAAAAGGTTCAACCACAAGTTTATGCCGGTATTTTCCCGATCAGCTCTGATGATTATGAAAACTTCCGTGATGCGTTAAATAAACTTAGTTTAAACGACGCTTCTTTATTCTTTGAACCAGAGAATTCATCAGCACTTGGTTTTGGTTTCCGTATCGGTTTCTTAGGTATGTTGCACATGGAAATTATTCAAGAGCGTCTTGCTCGTGAATATGACCTTGATTTGATCACAACAGCGCCAACGGTAAATTATGAAATTGCTTGTACCAATGGTGATATTTTATCTATTGATAACCCTAGCGACTTACCGGCAATTAACAATATTGAAGAAATTCGCGAACCAATTGTACAAGCGAATATTTTAGTGCCACAAGAACATTTAGGTAATGTAATTACCTTATGTATTGAAAAACGTGGCGTACAAAAAGACATTATTTATCACGGTAACCAAGTAGCCGTAACCTATGAGTTACCAATGGCTGAAGTGGTAATGGACTTTTTTGATAAATTAAAATCGACTAGTCGTGGTTACGCTTCACTTGATTATAATTTTGTTCGTTTTGAAGCAGCTGACATGGTTCGTGTTGATGTCATGATTAATGGCGACCGTGTTGATGCACTTGCGATGATCACGCACAGAGCTAACTCTGTTGCTCGTGGTCGTATGTTAGTTGAAAAACTGAAAGAGTTAATTCATCGCCAAATGTTTGATATCGCAATTCAAGCGGCAATCGGTAACAACGTAATTGCTCGTACTACCGTTAAGCAATTACGTAAAAACGTAACGGCAAAATGTTACGGTGGTGATATTTCTCGTAAGAAAAAATTATTACAAAAGCAAAAAGATGGTAAAAAACGTATGAAACAGGTCGGTAACGTTGAAGTACCGCAAGAAGCGTTTTTAGCTGTACTTAAATTAGATAACTAATTAGCACTATAACTAACTATAGTTAATTACATAGTAGGGATAATATGGCAGTTTACTTTTCAATATTTTTAGTCATTGTTACCGTTATTACGGGCATTGTGTGGCTCGCTGATAAATTTTATTTAGCGCCACAACGACAACTTAAACTTGTTAATGCTCAGGCGCAGTGTGATACGCCGCTAGGTGATGAAATTACGGCTAAATTGACTGAGCCTTCTGCAATTGTAGATACGTCAGTGCAAATTTTTCCTGTTATCGCCTTTGTGTTGATATTGCGCTCATTTATTTATGAACCATTTCAAATTCCATCTGGTTCTATGATGCCGACGTTACTCGATGGTGACTTTATTTTAGTGAATAAATTTAACTATGGTTTGCGTGATCCCGTTGTTCGTAATAAGTTTATTGAAATGGGCTTGCCTGAACGTGGTGATGTAGTGGTATTTAAGTATCCTATAAACCCTCAAATTGACTATATTAAGCGTGTTGTTGGTTTACCTGGCGATAGAGTTATATACCGTGATAAGTCTATTTATATTCAACCCGCATGTGATCCTTCGCTAGATAGCTGTCCAAAGCTTGAAAAAGTGATAACAGAGTTCGTTAGTAAGGGTGACTATAGCTCTTATGGTCGAGAACTCTATCGCTATACGGCAAGTATGGGAGATAAAACTCACGACTTGCTAGTTGATAATGGTGTTTCTGCGCAACGACAGGCATCAGCATTTTGTGCTAGTGCTGAAGGAAATTTATGTCAACAGTCAGGAACAGCACGCGATGAATTTGTTGTGCCTAAAGGCCATTATTTTGTCATGGGTGATAACCGTGATAATAGCCTCGATGGTCGTTTTTGGGGCTTTGTACCGGAAGAAAACTTAGTTGGCGAAGCCGTTGCTATTTGGATGAGTTTCGATTTTGAGCGAACGCCAGAAAGCTTCTTACCACGTTGGATACCAACAGGTGTGCGTTTTTCTCGTATCGGCGGAATTGAATAATTGTGTTAAATACTCCAGCAGCTATCGCGCGGTTATCGAAGAAAATAGGCTATAGTTTTAAAGAGCCTAAATTATTATTGCAAGCATTAACGCACCGCAGTGCAAAAGGTGCCCATAACGAACGCTTAGAATTTTTAGGTGACTCTATTTTGGGGTTTGTTATTGCGGAAGTTTTATTTAAGCAATTTCCTGATCATGCTGAAGGTGACTTAACTCGAATGCGCTCAAGCTTGGTTAAAGGCGTTACTTTGGCGGAAGTAGGGCGTGACTTTGGTTTAGGTCAGCACCTTATTTTAGGGCCTGGCGAGTTAAAAAGTGGTGGCCATCGTCGTGACTCTATTCTTGAAGATGCAATTGAAGCAATTATTGGCGCGGTGTATTTAGACTCTGATTTGCCGACATGTCAGGCGCTAATATTATCTTGGTTCGAAAAACGTTTAGCGGATATTAAACCGGGTAATGAACAAAAAGATCCTAAAACACGTTTACAAGAGTACTTGCAAGGACGAAAAATTCCTTTACCACAGTACGAAGTAATTAATACGACTGGGCAATCACATAATCAGCAGTTTACCGTACGATGTACAACGAGTGTGCTGGACAATGAAGTGATCACTAAAGGCAGTAGCCGTCGTAAGGCTGAGCAATCAGCCGCTTTACAAGTTTTAACCTTAATTGAAAAAGCTAAGTAAGCTTTTCGACACCTTAAGTTGATAAAAAACTCATGACAACAGAACAAAAATATTGTGGTCTTATTGCCATTGTTGGCCGTCCAAATGTTGGTAAGTCAACCTTACTTAATACCTTGCTTGGTCAAAAAGTTAGCATTACCTCACGCAAGCCACAAACTACTCGCCATCGTATTTTAGGTATTTTATCTGAAAAAAATCATCAGGCTGTTTTAGTTGATACTCCGGGCTTACACTCGGAAGAAAAGCGTGCGATTAACCGATTAATGAACCGTGCAGCAAGTAGTACATTAGCTGAAGTAGAAACCATTGTATTTTTAGTTGAAGGTACTCATTGGACAAGTGACGATGAAATGGTACTGACAAAAATAAAAAACAGTGGTGCGCCATGTGTTTTAGTCGTGAATAAAATTGATAATATTCAAGACCGAGATAGTTTATTACCACATTTGCAAAAGCTAGGGGCTATGCATGATTTTGCTGATATTGTGCCAATTTCAGCCAGTAAAGGTGATAACGTAGATGCGATTAAAGACATTTGTTTAAAAGCATTACCTGAAGGGGATTTCTGGTTTCCTGAAGATTATATTACTGATCGCTCTAGTCGTTTCATGGCCTCTGAAATAGTACGCGAAAAATTGATTCGTTTTACTGGTGATGAATTACCATACTCGACCACGGTTGACATAGAACAGTTTAAAGTTGATGAAAAAGGTATTTTACATATCAATGCATTAATTTTAGTCGAACGTAGTAGCCAAAAGCGTATGGTAATAGGTAATAAAGGTGAAAAATTAAAAGTCATTGGCCAAGAAGCAAGACGCGATATGCAAACATTATTCGATCGCAAAGTATTCTTAGAAACTTGGGTGAAGGTTAAGTCTGGATGGGCTGATGATGAAAGAGCATTAAGAAGTTTAGGCTACGGCGATGACTATTCGGGCTAATTGTGATTAGAAAACTTTACTTAATTGTTTAGCCTATTGATGCAGAGAGTTTAATGCAAGAAACTACTCAGTTAGCGTTTGTTCTACATAGTCGACCTTATCGAGAGAATCAAGTTCTTGTCGACTTGCTAACTGAGAATGATGGCAAAGTGGCAGCGTTAAGTTATGTAGGCCACTCGAGCAAATCAAGTCGTAAAGCTTTACTACAACCTTTTATCCCCGTTAACGTTACGTTGAAAGGACAATACGCTTTAAAAAACTTAGCGCGTGTAGAGCCTGCTGGAAAGTCCATTCTTTTAAAAAAAAACGCACTGTTCAGTGCTTTTTACATCAATGAATTACTGGTTAAATTATTAGCTGAAAATATTCCGTGTATGGAGCTATTTCAGCAGTATCAAGCGAGCTTACAGGGCTTGCTCGACGCGAATGAGTTAGAAATAACTTTGCGTCAATTTGAATTGGTGTTGCTAGCAGAGCTCGGGGTTTCTTTTGACTTTTCTTTGGTTTTTGAACACACTGCTTTGGGGTTTTATTATTTACCAGAAGACGGTTTTATTCCCGCTTACACGGTACTTAAACAAACTTGCTATGACAGAATGCATTTGCAAGCAATCGCAGAGCAAGACTTTTCCAATCCTGCAACATTAACAACATTTAAAATTTTAATGAGGCAAGTGATTAACCACTTACTCGGCGGCATACCATTAAATAGTCGTAAGTTATTTAGTAAAAAAGTATAGCTGTCATTAAAACTTCAATAGTAACTTTAGTAGTTAAAATAAGAGATTGAATATGAAAGATATTTTATTAGGCGTAAACGTAGACCATATTGCCACATTACGACAAGCGCGTGGTACAAACTATCCAGATCCTGTTTACGCTGCGTCTGTTGCTGAACATGCTGGTGCTGATGGTATTACGGTACATTTACGTGAAGATCGTCGTCATATCCAAGACCGAGACATTCATGTATTAAAGCAAACATTACATACGCGTATGAACTTAGAAATGGCAGTTACTGATGAAATGCTTGATATTGCTTGTGACATTAAGCCAGTTTTTTGTTGTTTAGTACCTGAAAAACGCGCTGAATTGACCACTGAAGGTGGATTAGATGTTGCGGGCCAACAAGAAAAAATTAATGCTGCTGTTGCTCGGCTAGCTGATGCAGGTATTCAAACCAGTTTATTTATTGATGCTGATAAAAAACAAATTGATGCAGCACTAGAAAGTAAAGCAACTTATATTGAAATTCACACCGGTCAATATGCTGATGCCGCCAATGAAGACGAACAGCAGATTGAACTTGAACGTTTAATTGCTGGTATTGAATATGCTCATTCATTGGGCTTAAAAGTAAATGCAGGCCATGGTTTAAACTATTTCAATGTTAAACCTATTGCGGCTATTCCTGAAATAATTGAGCTTAATATTGGCCACGCTATTATTGCTCGTGCTGTTATTGATGGCTTAGATAAAGCAATACGCGATATGAAGCGCTTAATGCTTGAAGCTCGCGGCTTAGCATAAGTAGCAAGTATTATATTACTGTAGGCTAAAGGAGTAAGTTTTGTCGGTTATAGGTATCGGAACAGATATAGTTGATATTCGCCGTATTGCTATGATGACAGAAAACGCGCAGCTACGATTAGCTAAACGTGTGTTAACCGATAATGAACTCCAACGATATTTATCTATTAAACAGCCTGAACGTTTTCTCGCAAAACGTTGGGCTGGTAAAGAAGCGGCAGCAAAATCTCTCGGTACGGGTATTGCTGCTGGCGTTTCATTTCAACATTTTGAGATTGTCTCATTGGACTCAGGTCGACCGACACTGGTATTAAGCGCTAAAGCGTTAACTTTAGCGGAAAAGCTGGGGGCTAAATCTTGGCATATATCACTTTCTGATGAAGTTAAATATGCCACAGCATTCGTGGTTTTATCTCAATAGTTTTATTTTTCGGCTTTCTAAAATCAACATAAACTATTTATTGAAATAATATCCTGCTAGAAATTATTTATGTTCTATACTTAAATTGCGCTTAGTGGATTTATTAATTAGCTAGAGTTAATTTAGGAGTTGGTATGCAGTCGCAAAAACAGCCCATTGTAGATAGAAGACAAGAGCCGCCCGAACAATCTGTTTGGTGGTCTAAATTATCGCTTGCACAAAAATTTTCTGCCAGTAGCTTAGGGAAGTTTGGTTATGAGTTGCGCTTTGTACGCAATGAGCAAGGGCATAGTTTAGCTATATTGATGTGTAATACAGGGATTGCAGTGATCACTGAAGATGGTGATATTAATACTTCCCCCGAGATAAAAATACGTTAATAGCAGGTTTATCAATACTTTCTAATTTTTGTTGTTATTTACGGCACTAATATTTTATTAGCTTAGTGTGGTTGTTAAAACTTCTTGATAAAGTCAGTAGCGTCTTCCAATACCAAATCAATTTGTTCAAAAAATTCAAAGAATTCCGGCTCTAAATCATCTAAAGCAATACCGCGTTTTAACTCAGTTTCTAATTCATGGGTAACCTTGCCTAGACTTGGTACGCCAGAATAACAGCAGGCGCCATTAAGTTTATGAATTAATATTTTAAGCTGTTCTAGATCTTGCGATATTAATGCTTCAGATATACTGGTTTTACTTTCGGGTAGGCTATTAACAAGGCCAATAAACATATCTTTGGCTAAGGTTTCTTTTTGGCCAGCGCGCTTTAGCGCTAACGGCCAATCAATAATGGTTGGTCTTGCATTTGTTATAACTTTCTCTGTTGGTGCGGCAATAGCCTGCGCATTGTCGTTCGCTAGTAGGCTTGAGTCACAATACTCATAAATGGAGTGATGTAGCATAGCCTCATCTATCGGCTTAGTTATAAATGCATTAAAGCCTTTACCTAATAGTTTGTCTTTCTCCTCACCGAATACGTGAGCTGTTACCGCTATTATTGGCGTATGTTCATTTAATGTTTGCTGGCGAATAATTGATAACGCTGAAATACCATCCAGTACTGGCATTTGAATATCCATAAAAATTAAGGCAAATTTTTCATGTTTGCATAGCTCAACAGCTTGTGCACCATCAGTAGCGGTTGTTACTTCATGAACTTGCTCAAGTAGTAGTTCATTTATTAACTTTAAATTTGCTTCATTATCATCAACCGCTAGCACCTTAATAGGGGCTTTCTTTTCTGGTAGGTCAAATAACCTCGCCTGCTCAGGAGCTGTTGCGGGTAGTAGCGTCTTACTCAATCGTTGAATGGTTATAGGTTTACTGATGCAAGTTTTCGCACCACTTGAGATAAGGGCTTCATGTAAGCTAGGTGAGTTACTATTTATTGCTAAATGCACTGATGGAATTAAGTCCTGAAGTGTAAAAACTAGTGCTTTAAGCTCATTAAGTGCTGCTGGTGTCACATCATGGCCAATTAACGCAAAGTCGAATGCAGATATTTGTTTTTTGTTCGACATTAGCTGTGCTAGTTCACTGGGCAGGGTTAAACAGGTAGTTTTCATTTGCCAGCTTGATAATATTTCAGTAGTCGCTAAGCGGCTTGCTGCATGAGGCTCGTAATAGAGTATTGTTTTATTTGCTAAAGGCTCAGGTATTGGAGCTTGTAATGTTGGTATTGGGTTAAGTTCACATTGAATGGTAAACCAAAAAGTAGAGCCTTCATTCTCGATACTTTCAAAACCAATTCCACCACGCATTTCGGCGACTAAGCGTTGTGAAATCACTAAGCCTAAACCTGTACCACCATAGATACGTGTGACACTTTTATCGCCTTGACCAAAGGCTTCAAAAATTGAATTTTTTTGTTGGTTTGATATACCGATACCAGTGTCTTGAACCGTGACTCTTATTTTATATAAGTTTTTTGCAATAACATTACCGTCAATATTGATATCAACAGCACCTTTATCGGTAAACTTAATAGCATTACTGGCAAGGTTAACCAGTACTTGCTTGATGCGCATGGCATCGCCAATCAATGAATCTGGTAATTGTGGGCTAACACGTAAAGATAATTCAATATTTTTCATGTGGGCACTTGGTGCCAACAACGTTAATGTTTCTTCTACAGACTCTCGAATAGAAAATGGAATATTTTCGATAACCATTTTTCCAGCATCAAGTTTAGAGAAGTCTAAAATATCATTAATTATCGATAATAAATTACCGGCAGAACGCTCGATGGTTTGTAGGTGATCTCGTTGTGTATCACTCAAGCGGGTTTTCAAAACTTGTCGAGTAAAGCCGATAACACCATTAAGCGGGGTTCTTAACTCATGGCTCATATTAGCTAAAAATTCCGATTTGACCTTGTTGGCATCTTGGGCTTTTCGCTTGGCTATATCTAACTCGACGTTTTGAATTTCAAATTGCTCTAAGCTTTCTCGTAAATCTATTGTTGCTTGATCAATGCTGCGTTGCATTTCATCTTGATAGTCTCCTAGCGATTGTGCCATGGCGTTAACGCCATTTTTCAAAAAATTTAACTCACCTATCAGTTGACCGCTAATTCGGCTTTCAATTTTTCCTTCACGAATTCGATCAATGGCTAAAACCATTGAGGAAATAGGGCGAGTTACATTATTAATTAACTTAAATGAGAAAATAGCACTAATCATGATACCGAAGAGCAAAATAAAGAAAGTACTAACTAATAAGTCTTGCTGTGCGTATTTAACGCTACTCTTATCTATTTGAATAGCAATGTAACCAATAACGTCAGTGTTATTAGTTAATGCGGGAGTATTATTATGTTGCGTGAGTTCATCTATTATTGGTGCTCGATAAACTAGATAATCACCGTGATCATCATATTGTGTGCGAGCCGGTAAACTCTGGCCTGCTTTTATTCGCATGGTATGCGTGTCACCGTGATAGGCACTAGTGACAAAAACTTGGTTGTCTTTGGTAAAAATGGCAATGCTTTTTATGATGTCAGACTGACTGCGATGACTAAATCCAATAAGGGTTCTTAAACTATCTCTCTTTTTTTCTAATAATGGTGCAGCGCTACTAATTGCTAGCGGATCTATGATGCTACTGGCTCTTTGGTAAATAAATTGATCGAGCTCATGATAACGGCTATAAGATAAATAACCCGCTACAATGATACTGATGATGGCCGTAGGAACGATCGTTAGTAAAATTACCCAATCTTTCAGGCTTATTTTATGCATTTTTTGCCGAGCTTTAGTGTAAAATCATTGGGTTAATAATCGTATAATGGCACAGTTCAAGCCAATACCAAATAGAAAATAATATACTCAGACAGCAAATATATAAATTTTGCTGTTTGTTGATGGTAAAGATAAATCACTATGGCAAATTTTTTCAAAGCAAGTCCTAAAAAATCACAAGCTCAACAGCAAGTCACGCTCACTGTTACTCGCCTCGACCAGCAAGGTTGTGGTGTCGCTTCTATGGGTAAAAAACCAGTTTTTATTGACGGAGTTTTACCTGGTGAAATAGCAGAAGTGAAAATGTCTCAGCAAAACAGCAAGTTTGCTAAAGCAAAATTGATTAAGCTTGTTAAAAGCAGTGCCGAGCGAGAAGAAGTTAAGTGTGGCCATTATTACCAATGTGGTGGCTGTAATTTGCAGCATATGGAATATACAGCGCAAATTGATTTTAAGCAGAACAAAGTAGCGCAGTTATTTTCACGCCAATCAATTGATGGCAATTTACCTTGGCAGACAGCGATGACAAGTGACGCTTGGCATTATCGTCGAAAAGCTAGAATTGGTGTGCAATATAATAAACGCGGCGAGCCAATTATTGGCTTTCGGCAGCGTGAAAGTAATAACCTGACTGAAATAAAGTCTTGCCCAGTTTTAGTTACTGAGTTTTCTGATATATTTCTTCAGTTAAGAGGCATATTGCCAAAGCTTTCTGGTAAAAATGCTATTGGACATATCGAAATAATTGCTGCGAATAACAATGCTGTTGTAGTTCGCCAGTTAAGTAAAATGTCAACAACAGACAAACAATTGTGGTTGCAGTTTGCTGATGAAAATCAATACTCGGTGTACATTGATGATGGCAAGCAAGTAACGCCATTATCTGGCGATAGTGTATTATCTTATGCGTTAACTGATACTTTAGATATTGAATTTTCGGCGACTAGTTTTATCCAAGTTAATCATAGTGTGAATCAAAGCATGGTTAAACAGGCACTTGCTTGGTTAAACCTTGAAAAAGATGATGTTGTATTAGATTTATTTTGTGGTTTGGGGAATTTTAGTTTACCTATTGCTCAATGTGTTCAATCAGTTATTGGTATTGAAGGCGTACAGGATATGGTGCTACGTGCAGGTAATAACGCTAAAGCAAATGGTTTAAGTAACTGTCAGTTTTTCCAAGCTGACTTAAACAGTGAGTGGGAAAGCCAACCTTGGGCACTATCAACTTATACTAAAGCATTACTTGATCCTGCAAGAGCTGGTGCTTATGAAGCGCTAACTCAGTTAATCAAATTCAATATTAAAAAGCTCCTATATGTTAGTTGCGATCCAGCATCTCTTGCTCGCGATACTAAGCTGCTTGTAGAGCACGGTTATAAAATTGAAAAAATAGCGATAATGGACATGTTTTCGCAAACAAAGCATGTTGAAACTATGGTAATGTTTAGTCTATAAGTCTCAGACAATTAGGCTATTTTACATCTAGTTATTTACTAGAGGTTTATTGATTAACTTAAGTCAAAGGTAGGGAATTCCATGGTTTCAGTGCGTAAATCACATCAAATGTCGGCAGCAAGCTTTGAACAATGGCTAGACACATTGGATTTAAACGCAGCCAAAAAAAAATCGTTAGAAGAGCTGTGGCAAAGCACACATCATTTCTTTGATGCCAATACTTCTTGCCAAACTAAATCGCTAGAAATGGTCGAAATACTATCCGGTTTAAATCTTGATACCGAATCATTGTGCGCTGCTTTTATTTGCCCGCTTTTTGAATATGACCACATTTCTTTAGAGTACATTGAAGAGCACTTCTCGCCACAAATTTATATGCTTTGTAAAGGCGTAAGCCAAATGGAAGCTATTAAGGCATTGCAACAGACGCAATCAAGCCAAGTTAGTGCAAATCAAATAGATAATATTCGCCGTATGTTACTCGCGATGGTAGAAGATGTTCGCGCAGTAGTAATAAAGCTTGCTGAGCGGTTATGCCATTTACGATTGGTTAAAAATAGCGATGAAGAAAGTCGAGTATTAGCCGCTAAAGAAACTGCAAATATTTATGCGCCTTTGGCCAACCGTTTAGGTATTGGTCAATTAAAGTGGGAGCTAGAAGATATAGCGTTTCGTTATCTACACCCTGATGTTTATAAAAAAATTGCCAAACAACTAGATGAAAAGCGTCTTGATAGAGAACGCTACATGGTTGATTTCGTTGATAACGTATCAAATCAACTTAAAGAATCCGATATTAAAGGTGTGGTTTACGGACGTCCTAAGCACATTTATAGTATTTGGAAGAAAATGCAGCAAAAGTCGTTAGACTTTGAACAATTATTTGATGTTCGCGCCGTTCGCATTGTTGTTGATGAACTACAAGGTTGTTATGGTGCATTGGGTATTGTGCATACCGGTTGGCAACACTTACCTAAAGAGTTTGATGATTATGTTGCCACACCTAAAAGTAATGGCTACCAATCTATTCATACTGTTGTTATTGGTCCTGAAGGCAAAGCTATTGAAGTTCAGATCAGAACTCAACAAATGGATGATGATGCTGAACTAGGTGTAGCAGCACATTGGCGTTACAAAGAAGGTAGTGCAAGCGGTAAAACATCTGGCTTTGATGAAAAAGTGAGTTGGTTAAGGAAAATATTACAATGGCAGGAAGATGTTTCTGAAAGTGGCGAACTAATTGACGAACTGCGCAGCCAGGTTTTTGAAGACCGTATTTATGTTTTTACGCCAAGTGGCGATGTTATTGATTTACCAAGCGGCGCAACACCGTTAGATTTTGCTTACTACATTCATTCTAATGTTGGTCATAGTTGTATTGGTGCTAAGGTTTTTGGCCGTATTGTGCCATTTACACATAAGTTGCAAACCGGTGACCAAGTTGAAGTGTTGCGCAGCAAAACAGCTAACCCGAGTCGAGATTGGTTAAACCCAAGCCTAAACTATATCCATACGCCAAGAGCAAGAGCTAAGGTTCAACACTTTTTTCGCTTACTTGACCGCGATAAAAATATTATTGCCGGAAAAGAGTTATTAGAAAATGCCTTAGCAAAGGTCCAACTTTCCTTAGCAAAAGTTGATTTGTCAGAGGCGACGGAGCGCTTTAACTTAACTCATAATGATGACCTCATTGCCGGTGTTGGCGCTGGTAGTATTCGCTTATTACAAGTGGTTAATTTTTTACAGCAACTTGATTCAAAAACTAAGCCGGTAGAAGAAATTGATCCGCAAAGTTTAGTTCGTCAACCGCAACAGGCGGGAACACAAGTCCCTGATAGTAATGGTATTACAGTTTCAGGGGTTGGTAATTTATTAACGCATATGGCGAAATGTTGTCAACCGGTGCCTGGAGATGAAATATCAGGCTTTATTACTCAAGGGCGAGGAATATCGGTGCATCGTATTGACTGTGAACAACTTGCTAATGCACTAAATCAGCAACCGGAACGTGAAGTTGATGTGCAATGGGGTATCGACAATAACCAAAGCTACCAAGTTAGTATTAATATTATTGGTAGTGATCGCCAAGGTTTATTACGCGATATTTCAACCATTATTTCTAATGAACGAGTTAGCATTATTGGCCTTGAAAGTAATACCGACCACGCAAAACAAAGTATGAGCATGGGCATAAAAATAGAAATTAGCAATAACGAAGCATTAACGCGTTTAATGACTAAATTAAATCAACTTGATGATGTTATTGAAGTTAAAAGATTATAAGTAGTGAGTAGGTAGAGTGAGTAAATTATGTTAATGGCAAAACCCTCAATAGAAAAGCTGCGTTGGATTATGCAGGCATTGCGCGACCCTGTAACTGGCTGTCCGTGGGATATAAAACAAACCTTTGCTTCTATTATTCCTCACACTATAGAAGAAGCGTACGAAGTTGCCGATGCAATTGAGCAAGGTGACTTTACTGAGCTTGAAAAAGAGCTTGGCGATTTGCTATTTCAGGTGGTCTTTTATAGCCAACTTGGTAGTGAAGAAAAGCGTTTTGATTTTGATAGTGTTGTTGCTGCGATTTGTGAGAAGCTAATTCGTCGCCATCCCCATGTATTTGCCAGTAGTGATTTTACATCAGACGCAGAGATTAAAACTAATTGGGAAAACGAAAAAGTAAAAGAACGCCAACATAAGAATAACGACCAAGCGTTAAGTATATTGGCTGACATTCCTCGTAATTTACCTGCATTGTCTCAAGCGGCTAAAATTCAGAAACGCTGTGCTCACGTCGGTTTTGAATGGGACAACATTGATGATGTATTTGCCAAGGTTGCAGAAGAAGTTCAAGAAGTAAAACAAGAGCTACACAATAATGACACTGCTTTAGCAGAAGAGTTAGGTGATTTGATGTTTGCGGTGGTTAATTTATGCCGTCATGCTAAACAAGACCCTGAAGTTATATTGCGTCAAGCCAATCAAAAGTTTACTAAGCGTTTTCATGGTGTTGAACAGCGAGTAACAAACTCAGAAAAAAACTTTGAACAACACTCTTTAGATGAATTAGAAGCTTATTGGCAACAGGTAAAGGTTGTTGAAAAATCATAATTGGCTATTCACTCAACTGCTGATAAATCTTCTTATAAAAACAAACTAACCGAGGTTGAAATGTCTTCATTGCCCGCACTAATTGATTGTATTTTATCGTTAAATAATAATATTGCTACTTTAACTTTCAACCGCCATGATGTGCGTAATGCCCTGACAAGTACTGCAATCGCAGATGATATTGTCAATACCGTTGAATGGATAAATAAAACCCCAGAAATTGCCGTGTTGATTATTACTGGTGCAGGCTCTGCTTTTTCTTCCGGTGGTAACATTAAAGATATGGCTGAGCGGGCAGGTGATTTCGCTGGCGATGTTCAAGAGCTTGAAAGACGTTATCGCGAAGGAATTCAACGTATTCCATTAGCATTACATAAATTAGAAGTGCCAGTTATTGCCGCGGTTAACGGCCCAGCAATAGGTGCCGGTTTTGACATTGCTAATATGTGTGATATTCGTATTGCGTCAACAAAAGCAAAATTCGGTGAGACCTTTGTTAATTTAGGCATTATTCCAGGTGATGGTGGTGCATGGTTTATGCAACGGTTAATCGGCTATCAAAAGGCTGCCGAGTTGACTTTTACTGGCCGCGTAATCGATGCTGTTGAAGCTAAAGCAATAGGCGTGGTGTTAGATGTTACAGAGCCAGATAGCTTACTGGCTAAGGTGAATGAACTTGCCGGTGAAATAGCATCGAAACCTGTTGCTTCACTTCGTTTAACTAAACGGTTGATGAAGTTAGCCCAGCGTACTGAATTACCTGACTTCCTTGATATATGTGCAGTATTTCAAGGCATGTGCCATAACAATCCAGAGCATTTATCGGCAGTAAATACTATGATTGAAAAGTTGGCAAAATAGCTTATTGTCGAACTCAATTATTGAGCTCAGTTGTCCACACTCGACTGACCTGAACACTAGCGTATTGTTTAAATACGCTAGTCCAAATAATAATAATAGGGTTTTAATTACTTAATAAAGTACTTAATTGCTCAATGACGCTATCGATATCGGCTTTATTAATATCTAAGTGCGTTACTAGACGCATAGGATTTCCTGCTGTTAGCAGAATGTTTTTGGCTTTTAGCTGCTCAACAATATTATTAACATCAATTGTGTTTGAAAATTTTGCAAATACCATGTTGGTTTCTACGTGATCTTCATTTACTTCAACATTAGGTAGTAGGTTCAACTGCCGGGCTAAGTATTTAGCATTGTCATGATCTTGCTGTAATACTTTAGGGTTTTCTTCAAGTGCTATTTTTGCCGCCGCGGCTATAATACCGGCTTGTCTCATTCCGCCGCCAACAACTTTCCGCCAGCGTTTGGCATCTCTAATTAAGCTTTCAGAGCCTAATAGTATCGAACCAATTGGCGCGCCAAGCCCTTTTGAAAGGCAAATAGACATTGAATCGACATGCTGGCAGATATCGGTAATATCAACGTTTAAAGCTGTTGCTGCGTTATAGACTCTGGCACCATCTAAATGTAATTTTAGGTCATGCTGATTAGTAAATTCACGGGCGTTAGCCATATATTTCAAGGGTAATACTTTGCCATTAATGGTATTTTCTATACTTAATAATGTCGTACGAGCGAAATGGCTATCGTCAGGTTTTATTGCAGCGGCCAGTTTTTCGAAACACAAGCTACCATCTTTTTCATTCTCAATAGGTTGTGGCTGAATTGAGCCAATAATTGCCGCGCCGCCGCCTTCAAACTTATAGTTATGAGCCTGTTGACCACAAAGGTATTCATCGCCACGTTGGCAGTGTGCCATTAACGCCAACAAGTTAGCTTGCGTACCTGAACTACAAAACATTGCGCTGGCAAAGCCATGTCGTTTTGCTGCCCACGCTTCTAACTTATTGACAGTTGGGTCGTCACCATAAACGTCATCACCTACTTCAGCATTTGCCATTGCGTCACGCATCGTTTGGCAAGGGCGGGTAACGGTATCAGAGCGAAAATCAATCATGGTGTTCCTCTTTTGTCTTATGTTATGGACTTATGTTTTTGGGCGATGACTTTAATTTGGAGAATCAAAAAAGGCATCAATGATGATGCCTTTTTTTAATCTGTATTGCGTAAGTTTACTCAGCAATATCAGCATTGTGGTAAACGTTTTGAACGTCGTCACAATCTTCTAACATATCAATGAATTTTTCAAAGTTAGCTAAATCATCTTCACCAGAAATTTCAGTATAAGTTTGTGGTACCCAAGTTATTTCTTCAACTTCTAAAGAATATTCAGGCATAGAGTTAGCAAACTCAGTTTTAATTTTAAAGAATTCTGTATGCGGTGCATGTACGGTAATAATGCCATCTTCTAAGTCAACATCAGTAACGTCAATATCAGCCATCATTAATGTTTCTAATACAGTTTCTTCATCTTCACCTTTAAAAGCAAAAACGGCTTGATGATCAAACATGTGTGAAACGGTGCCAGATGAGCCGATTTTAGAGTATGTTTTAGTAAAACATTGGCGAACATCTTTAATGGTACGGTTACCGTTATCTGTTAAGCAATCAATAATAACCATACAGTTACCAGGACCAAAGCCTTCGTAGCGCGCTTCTGCGTAATCTTCACCACCAGCGCCTTTTGCTTTTTCAATTGCTTTGTCGATAACGTGTGTAGGTACTTGGTCTTTTTTTGCTTTTTCAATTAAACGACGTAATGACAAGTTAGTATCAGGGTCTGGACTACCGTTTTTTGCAATAACGTAAATTTCTTTACCATATTTTGAATAAACTTTAGTTTTTTGACCAGCCGTTTTGGCCATAGATAATTTACGGTTTTGGTATGCTCTGCCCATCTGAATACGTCTCGTTGTTCATAATTAAAATTTCTATGGCTAGATTCTAACGGGTCGTGTCAGCTATTTCTAGTGCTGTACCCAATTGTCCTTTCAATATTTAAAAAAGCATGTGAAAATTTGATATAAATTCTTATCAAATTATTAATTATGTCGGATTTGAACGTAATTATTGCCGCAGATATCTTTGGTACTAGCCCAGAGTTTAAAGCGTTATGTCAGCAAATATCTTTAGCTGAAGTCGGTTCAGCAGCCACGAATTATCATGTCGTGAGCCCATATCAAACGCAGCCAGATAACTTTTTATCAGAAAAGCATGCTTATCAATATTTTACCGAGCATGTTGGTGTTGAAGCTTATAGCGAAAAATTACTGTCAATAATAGAAGCTAGCTATGGGCCTAAGTTACTTATTGGTTTTAGTGTCGGTGGCAGTGCTATTTGGCGCTTAACGCCAAAGTTAGCAAGCTCTGGCGTTATATCAACTATTTGCTTTTATAGTAGTCAAATTAGGCATATGACTGAAATTGAGACAACCGTACCTTGCCAGTTAGTATTGCCAAACTCAGAAGAGCATTTTTCGGTTAATGAATTAAAAGCAAAAATGCAAAATAAGCAGCAAGTGAATGTTGAACAGTGTTGTTATCAACATGGTTTTTTAAACAAATTATCAAATAATTATAATCAAAGTGGGGCTACACAATATATTAGGAACATTCAAAAATTTATTACTAAAGCCAACTTGTTACTCTGATGGCATATTGGTTTTATATTTTTTTGTTATTCGAATTGTGATTAAACTATGGCTTTGATGTTGCTTAAGGTTTTCGTTATTTTGTATTGTTTAATGAGCTACAGGGTGAGAAAATTGTTTATCCAAAAGGACTTTAGGTTAAGTGGCATTAACACTTTATTGTTTTAAGTGTTAAATTAGTTATTGAAGCTTTTAACTATTCATTAAGCTTTGTTTTCCTAAGTTAATTTTATATGCCGTTTACTAAAAAATATCACTAGATCGCTATTTTCGATATACAGGGAGTTATTGTTGCGTCGTTTTAGTTTATTTATCATGCTGGCTTTTCATTTTGTTTGGAGCAGCTCCGCTTTTTCTGCAGAATCTGACGATATTGCCATTTTTTATCCTGATGTGGCTGAGCCCTATAAATCCATCTATCAGGAAATAATCTCAGGTGCTGAGAATGCCAAAATTACTGATGATCAAAATAGCCAACTTATCGTTTTTACACTTGAAAAAGATTTTGACGCCTCCCGTATTACTCGTCAATTAAATAACAAAGGTATTAAAAAAGTTATTGTTTTGGGACGAGTAGGGCTTAAGTTGGCAAGAGCATTGAAGGATGACTTTATTGTTATTTCAGGTGCTTTACCTATCACACCTAATACCATTTCAGGGATTAGTTTAATTACCGATCCCAAATATTTATTCAAATATTTAACTTTGGTTGCTCCTAAGGTTGACACGATACATGTTGCTTATAGCAAAGCAAATGATTGGTTAGTTAATTTAGCTAAGTCAGCAGCAATGGCGCAAGGTTTTAAACTTGATATGCGCAAAGTCGACTCAACTAAGCAAGCCATTGAGTATTATCAACAGTTGTTTACCCTAGGCTTATCTGAGAAAGATGCTATTTGGCTACCTATTGACCGAGTTTCTTCACAAGATAAAGTGACGTTACCATTTATATTAGAAAAGGCATGGGCTGAAGATATTGTTGTTTTTTCAAGTAAGCCTTCACATGCAAAACGAGGTGCACTTTTTTCTACATACCCTGACAATTATGGCCTTGGTCAACAACTTTATAAAATGATTCATGAGCATAATGGTGACATTGAAGCGAAACCGTTCTCAGCCTTAATATCGACATTATTGGCCGTAAACTTGCGAACAGCAGCTCATTTAGGCTTCAAGTATAGTAAAGAGCAGCAAAAAAACTTTCAACTAACTTTTCCAGAGTAGACATGCATGACAGTAATTAGGTCACTATTTAATTCCAAAGCTAGTTTTAAACAGCAATTATTAATGTTGTTTTTTGCCAGTCTTACTTGCTTAGCGATAACTACTTCAACTATTACGGCATGGCAAACCAGTATTGAGTTGAGAAAGTCTACAATAGAAACTGGTTTACAAATTTCTAATAATTTAGCTGATCGCCTTATTTTAGCGTTACTTACTGCCAGTAAAGAAAATGCTCATGGCGCCATTACTAATACACTAGGTTTTAAGTCTGTTGATAGTATTTCTGTCTACAAAGATGATGCAAGTTTGCTTGTTTATAACTCAAAAAATGAAAGTAAAGCCTCAGTTTTAGCCCCTAATATTGAATTAACGTCTTCACAGCTTTATCAAGAAACTGAATTGACATGGACATTTTTTGCGCCAGTTAAATACATAGAAGAAACTGACGATATGGAGCTATTAGAGCCTGCCGAGAATAGTCAAAAAGAACAAATTCTAGGTTATGTTCTAGTGAAATATAACAAACAAGCACTTCATGCTATTCAGCGCTCAATTGTGATTAATAACATTGTTATTGCTGGTGTTTTATCGCTATTACTTTTGCTATTGATGCTTTGGGTTTTGAATCGTTTAACTACGCCGCTATTGCGTTTGTCGCAAACTATGGCACAAGCAAGAGATTCAGGCCATTACACCAATGCTGACGTTTGTGGCCCTTTAGAAATTCGACAAATGGCCGGTATTTACAACCAAATGATGACAACATTAGGTAACCAAAACTTAGCGTTAGAAAAAAGCCATGACACTTTAGAAACCGAAGTTACCTCTCGAACAAAAGAACTTGTTGTTGCACGTGATGCAGCATTAACTGCTAGCCGGCTGAAGTCAGAATTTTTAGCGAACATAAGCCATGAATTACGTACGCCGCTACAAGCGATTATTGGTTATACCGATTTAGTGCGTGAAGATCTCGAGCTAGAATGCATGACTGCTCAAGCTGAAGATCTAAATAAAAGTATTCGCAGTGCTCATGTGTTGTTGGCATTGATCAATAACATACTTGATTTAGCAAAAATAGAAGCCGGTAAAATGGAATTGAATGTGAAGTCTGTTGATATAAAACAGTTAATTGACGAGACCATTGAAACCATAAAACCGATGGCAGATGCTAACGAAAATCAATTGTTGATAGAAAATACAATTGATCAGCGAATTTTAAATTTAGATCGACAAAAGGTTATGCAAATTTTGTTAAATTTACTGAGTAATGCTTGTAAATTTACTGCTAAAGGACGTATTACCTTTACCGTTTATAATGATGATAAGTTTCTCTATTTATCTATTGCCGATACCGGTGTTGGTATCCCCAAAGATAAATTAGAGTTTATCTTTGATAAATTCACTCAAATTGATGGCAGTCAAACGCGTAAGTTTGAAGGCACTGGTTTAGGTATGGCAATTACCCAAAAATTCTGCGCTCTTATGTTGGGTGAACTAACAATCGATAGTGAATTGACAGTTGGCACCACAGTAAAAGTGATAATTCCGATAAATTAGTGAATAATTATCTAATTTAAACAAATGTTTATATTGAAAAATATTGATGATTCACTACACTTAAGAATTAAATTTTTAAGTTTTTTAACCACTAACGTAGACAAGGTGTTTTGCATGCTATTAGCCCGTAAAGTTATCAATTGTTTAATTTTTTTAGCTTTGTCGAATAGTACTTTTGATGCTTTTGCTGATAATAACGATTTTGCTGAATTTGAAGAGTCACTAGCAGACTTTTACGGTGATGAAGAGTTTATTTCTTTAGCTACTGGTAGTAAAAAACTGATTAAAAAAGCTCCGTCTGTAGCATCTGTTATTACCGCAGAGGAAATTCGTAATATGGGAGCAAGAAACCTCTCTGAAGTACTAGATACTGTGCCAGGATTACATGTTTCAAAAAGTGGTCAGAACATGGCGCCAGAATTTTGGTTTCGCGGTATTTCAACCACGTTTACGCCACAAACATTATTTATGGTTAATGGTACGTCAACGAAAAGTGTTGTACGAGGTGATAATCATACTGTCTGGGGCGAATATCCAATTCACGCCATTGAACGGATTGAAATTATTCGCGGTCCTGGTTCTGCACTGTATGGCGCTGATGCTTTTTCTGGTGTTATTAATATTATTACCAAAAAAGTGGATAAGGGCCGTGCTAATGAGGTAGGTGCTAAGTTTGGACATTTTAATACCGTGAATGCTTGGCTTAATGGTCAATTTGAGATCGGCAGTTGGAGATTTGCGGCAAATTTTGAGTATTTAGGTAGTGATGGTTATGAGGGGGTGGTTGATGAAGATGCCCAAAGTGCAATGGATCAAGTATTTAACGCTAATGGTGTACCGTCCGCCTCTTTGGCACCCGGTTATTTAAACGTCGGCTTTGATGCTTTGGATATTTGGCTTTCAGCAGAAAATGACTTATTTAATATTGATGTTGGTTTTCAAAATAGGGGAGATGTTGGCTCTGGGCAGGGTCCAACTGAAGTTTTAGATACCAATGGCCGATTTGGCAGTGATAAAAAAATAGTCAATGCTTCTTTAAAAGAACAAAGCATTTCAGATAATTTCTTTATCAGTGGTAAAGCTAGCTATTACGGTTCAAACCAAAAAATAGAAGAAGATTTACTTTTATTTCCAAAAGGCGCTTTTGCAGGAAGTTTTCCTGATGGCTTAATTGGTAACCCTGGTTGGGAAGAGGAAACGACACATATTGAATTAAGTGCGAGATACTCGGGATTTGACAGCACAGAAATTAGTTTTGGTAGTGGCTATGAACGACAAAATCTTTATCAAGTAACAGAAAGTAAGAATTTTTATGCTGACTTTAGCCCAAGACCAAATGGCGTTGAAGATGTATCTGATACTGATGAAGTATTTATGCCGGAGGCAGACCGAGAAAGTTATTTTTTGTATGTCCAAGGTGTTGTGCAACTGGCGCCAGACTGGGAGTTAACAGCCGGTGGGCGATTTGATGACTACACCGATATTGGTTCTACAACTAACCCTAGACTTGCGCTTGTCTGGTCGACAAGTTTAAATTTAACGACAAAATTCTTGTATGGACGTGCATTCAGAGCGCCATCATTTGCTGAGTTATTAACCTTAAATAATCCTGTAGCCTTGGGGAATCCTAATTTAACCCCTGAAAATATTGATACGATAGAATTAGCGTTTAACTATCGTTACTCACCTGAACTTTCAATAGATTTTAATGTTTATCAATATGAAATCGAAGACTTAATTACTTTTGTACAAAATGCTAATAGTGGTACTGCGACTGCGCAAAACCAAGGTCAAAGAACAGGTCGCGGTTTTGAAGCGCATTTAATTTATCACTATCAAGAAAATCTAGTTTTTCATAGTAACTTTGCTTATGTAAAGGCTGAAGATGACATTGCCAAGAGTAACGTTGGAGAACATCCTAGTTTGCAAGCTTATGTGCGAGCTGAGTGGCAAGTAAGTGAGCGCTTGAAGTTAAATAGCCAAATCAGCCATATTGCAAACCGTTCAAGAGTGCCTGGCGATGTCCGTGCAGAGTTAGATGATTATACCTTGGTTAATGTGGCTGTTAACTATTCATTTCCGACCAATGGAGTGGTTGTGGAGCTTAATGTTGTGAATTTGTTTGATGATGATATTAGAGAGCCTAGTTCGGCCAATGTCACTGCAGGGAAAATTAATATACCAAACGACTTGCCTCAAGCTGAACGAAGTGTTTATTTGGCGGTTAGTAAAACCTTTTAACGGCATTGTTAGCTAGGTGACGTGATTTACTTTAAATAAAATCAATAAAATTAAATTGAGTGAAATAGAACTTAGATAAAAAGCTATAATCTGAATCTTACTTATATAAAGTAAAGATTAGTTATAGCTTTTTTCTTTTTAAGTGCTTTATTTTTAAGTGTTTTTTCAGCTAAGTTTTCAATTGTGCTACGTAACTGAAATTAGTTGAAAGGGCTAACACCATTCTCTTTTTGCTGTGCCTGTATATATCACTCTATCGCAACGAATAGGCAAGAAACTACCTTCAGGATTTTCTTTTGCTTCAATAAAGCATGGCGGCATGCCGGCAAAGAAGCATGGAGTCATAAATTGATGAAACTCATCAGAGCTAAAACCTAAGTCGGCACATAATGCACAATAAATAGCTGCGGCATTCATACTCAGACCTTTTGTTTTCTTCATATATTGTGCCGTTTCTAATGCTATGTTGGTGTGCACTCCAGAGCCTAACCCCAATTCTCGAGCAAAGTTAACAACATGTGGAATGCGCTCATCAGAGCTAGCAAGTGGCCTACCATAACCAAATATCACTTTATGCAGTGATATTTCATTTTCAATAAAGCACTCAAGTACTTTTCCATTTTTAATTGCATTTGCCGCTCGTAAAAAGAAATCAATACCCACTTTAAAGGGTTTCCCTCCGTAAATAGAAGCTTCGCACACCGCCATACCAATGCTTAATGCTAAAGGAGGCGTGCTGCGTGATGAGGCGGCTAATGCGGTAATATGATTAGGCCAAATGGCTTTATCGGGATAACTTGTGCTTACCCAAATAAAGTTAAGTAGTTTAAGTTCATTTTTGGTGAACTCTTGACCGGTAATGCCATAGGCAAATAATTCGATCCATTGACTGTTTTTAAGTTGATGATGTAAATCTTTACCTCGGTAAACAACTCGTTCTCCTAGAAAACCTTTACCCATGCGTGTCATTATTGTGTCTTCGTGCTTTAGCTTTATTTGCTGGCTCATAAGTCGAATCCTTTTACAGTTGGTAAGCCCAGTGAGCCTGGGTCATCAGTTAATATGGTATTTTGTCCAAAGAATGGAAACTTCTTCCAGCCTAGTTGCTCTTGCTCTAAGGCATGTACTGCCGCGCCTGGTAAACGTAGGATTAAGAACAGCATTTCGGCTTGTTTTGCGTTTAGTCCCAAATCGAACATCGCGCTGGCGATAACGCCAGTCATACTGAGTGGATATTGGATAAGTTGTTCGAATTGTTCTCTGTGCTGTTTTAGCCAGGCTATTGCTCCGTTAGGGGAAATAGTTGCTAACTGCTCAAGTGTTTGCAAAATCGGGGTCGGGCACGTTTCACCGTTAGGTTCAAAACCTGGTGCGTGTTCGTATTCTGACCATATATCAACACGGCCATAATCTTGGTTTGGTTTATTTAAGAAGTTTCCCCACTCAGTTAGCTTGCAGCCACTTTTTTGCCATTGTTGAACTAAGGTGAAAATTTCTCTAGCACCACCATATTGACCTGCACCTACACCCAATGCAGCAATTAATGATGCGGCAGCGGTAGAGCCGCCAACTCCAGCATTCATCGCTGCGCGAATACTTTCGTCACGCATACCAGGGTTTGCAATGGCAATAGCTATTTTTTCCAATAATTGTGTTTGAGCCGAGTTTGGACGCTTCCCGACAAACAATAAATACCAGTATTCACTTAAGCTAGCTTTGGGAAGGATGTCTTGATAGACGTTATAGCCATAGCAATAGCTACTTTTTGCAGTGAATGGGTTATTGCTTTCCGACTCTTCCAGCCAAATACTTGATTGATAGTTTGGTTTATTTACTTTTGTAGAATTAGACATCTTTTATCCTCCTGGAGTTGCTGATTGATTTGCTAAGCCTTTTACGCGCTGTCCCATTGGCGGAATCTCTGTTGGGTCAATATGTAAATCAATCATAGTTGGAGCTTGTTTACTGCCAAGGCGATGCCAATTGATGCTCATTAACTCATCAACTGTTTTAATTTGAATACCTTCAATGCCCATGGCTTCTGCCATTTTTGCGTAGTTAATTATCGGTAGTTCAAAGCCAATTTGTTCAGCTCCACCAAGTTTTTGGCCATGTTTGACCATACCAAGAGCGCTGTCATTGAAAACAACATAGATGACAGGTAATTGATGTTGTAAAGCAGTCGTTATTTCTTGGCCTGCCATTAGGTAGCTGCCGTCACCTGTAATGCAAACACTGGGTTTTCCACTGCCGATACAATTACCAACAGCAGCGCCAATTGCCCAGCCCATCGAGCCAAATCCCATAGCAATATGATAATGACCAAGTGTATTACTTGTTTGGTGATAATGAGTAAACCAAGCCCAGACATTGCCAGCATCGAAATGTAAACGATATTCAGCAGGAATGTGCTTAGCAAACTCAATAACCACGCGCTGTGGCTTTAATGGCAATGCATCTGAGTAGCAACTTTTAGGCAAGTTGAGCTGGACTTGTGGACCACAAATAGCTTTTTGTTCAAGAAAGTGCTGCTTAGTAATTTTTGATGAACCCCAAGATTTCCCCCATTTTATTCCTTGCTTGATATTGCTATTTAGCTGTTGAAAAATAGCGCTTAAATCGCCGCAAATATGATGCTTTGCCATTGGCGTTCGCGCGAAGTGCTCGTTGATTTCATCAATATGCACTAACTTTTCATTTAATAAACTATTACTCCAACCATTAGTGCCCAATTCCGATATTTGTGTACCTATAGCAATGATAGTGTCAACTGAATCGTCAAGTAATGCATTTTCTGCGCTTTCATGACCCGCGAAACCGAATACGCCATGGTATTGTGGATGAAAACAATCTATCCAACGCTTGGCTGCAGGCCCAGTTGTAATAGCCGCATTTGTTAACTCTGCAAATTCAATGATTGCATTTATTGCCTTGCCGCAGTCTCGACCAAGAAAGAGCGAAATTCGCTTGGAGCTCGTTAAAATATCAATTAACTTTGAAATTGCCAGATCATCAACCAATGTTATTTCGTTCATTAGATTATTAGGATTGAAAGTTGGAAGTTTGCTGGCTTGTTCTCGTAAGATATCTGAAGGAATGCTGATATGAGCAGGGCCGTTAGGGGCTCGAAAAGCTGACATGATTGCTGCTACTAATTTGGTATTAATTTGCTCTGCATGAGAGATAAGGGTGTTATAAGTTGTGCAATAACGAAAAATACCAACGGTATCTATAGCAGTGCAAGATGATTCCTGTAGGGCGTTTTTGCCAAACTTAGGCAATGGTGTTTGCGCTGTTATTACTAACATTGGAATATTATCAGCATAAGCGGATGCAATCCCTGTAAGTAAGTTAGTTGAACCTGGGCCTGTAGTGGCGCAGCAAACACCAAGCTTACCGGTTTCTCTTGCATAGCCTTCAGCCATAAATGCCGCACCAGATTCATGTCGAGCGACTATTACTTTTGGTCCTCCGTGTGGTTGATTTCTGGCAATTGCATTATAAAGTGGCTCGATTGCGCCACCGGGAACACTAAAAATATACTCTACTTTTAGTGCTTTTAGGTAGGCAACGATTAAATCTGCATTATCCCAAGATAGTTGGGAATTGAAGTTATCATGGTTATTGCTTGCTGATAAATTTGACTGAGTCATAATTTCTCTCTTAGTTAAGTCGGCTTAATGCCAACGACAACTAGATCTTAGAAACAATGTCAGTCAGATAGTATGATTTAAATTAACTCTTTGCGTAGCAGACCTCTTTCATTGGAGGTGAAAGCTCTTCAATGGGAATAGGTTTGCCTAAATGATAACCTTGAGCATAAGTAACGCCTATTTCTCCAAGTATTATCAGGGTTTCTTCGTTTTCGACAAACTCGGCAACAGTACATTTTCCTAAAGCTGATGCAACTTCATAAATAGACTTTACTAGCGCAAGGTCAACACTGTTTGTTGCTAAATCAACAACAAAAGAACCGTCTATTTTTACCGATTGTGCAGGGATTTGTTTTAAATAATTGAACGTACTAAAACCAGTCCCAAAATCGTCTATCGAGAACTCACAGCCCAACTTACCAATGCGAGATATAATTTTTTTAGTTTCGCCAATATTACTTAAACTAGCACTTTCGGTTAATTCAAAAATTATTCGCTCTGCAGCGACTTTATTAACTTTTATTGCTTCTTGGATGATAGGCACTAGCTTTTCATCACTAAAACCTTGTGCAGATAAATTGATGGCTATTTTATGTAACTCAGGGTGTTCTGCTAGGTATTTAATCGCTTTAGCAATAACTTGTCTATCTAGTAGTTTCATACCGCCACCACGCTCAAGTGCTGGAATGAACTCGCCGGGAGGAACAATTTTACCATCGAGTTTAAGCCTGACTAACGCTTCATAATAGGCGACTTTTTTAGTAGCAATTTCTACTACTGGCTGAAAATATAAAACTAAATTATCATCAACGACTGCTTGGTGTAATTTTCTTACCCACTCTAAGCTTAACTGTAATTCTTTACTATGAACATCATCCTGGTCGTAGATGTGCGCCATATTTCGACCTTGCTTTTTAGCAGCATAAAGCGCGATATCAGCTTGCTTCATGTACTCTTCAGCGCCTTCTTCATGGCCGTCAATTTCTGAAATACCAATTGAACAATTAACTTTGAAAGTTTCGCCTTCAATTTTACATTGATACTCATCAAGCAGTTTACAAATATTATCTGCAAGTTTTAGTGCTATTTTTTGATTAGTATTAGGTAAAAGTAAAGCAAATTCATCACCACCAATACGGGCAAAAAAATCAGCTTTGCGTAACCGATTACTAATAAGGGTTGATATATTTCTCAAGACACTGTCACCATGATGGTGACCCGCGGTATCGTTAATCACTTTAAAGTGATCTAAATCTAGATAAAGTAGTGCATGTGGACCACTCCCTCGCATTGCCGTAGCTGCATATTGATTTAGTTCAGTTTCAAAATAATGACGATTGAATAATCCCGTTAAGCCATCATGCATGGCCAAATACTCTAAATCACGCTGAGCTTTTTTTCGTGAAGTTATATCATCAATAGTTCCAGAAATACGATAACTTTCATTGTCATTACAAAGAGTAAGCTCCAAACGAGCTTCAACCCATAAGTCATCATTTATTCTGTTTTTCAGTTTAAATTCAAAATGCAAGGAGTTAACTTTACCGGTCAAAATAGGCTGTAATTGCTCGCTAGTATTTAAATTCATGAATTCAGGTGCTTCAATATATTCATCAAGCTTTGAAAGCAGAGATTCATGAACTTTAAAACCCGTTAGCTTTTCCCAAGCTTTATTAATAAAGGTTATTTTTCCTGTTATATCAAGCTCAATAACAACACTGCCTAACTGGTCTAATAATAATTGGTGGGCATCGTGTATTTGCTTATATTCAGATTGGCTTTGCTGCAAAGATTTAACTTTATTCGCAAACTGCTCATTACTGATCATAAAATCTTCACGGCGGGTTGCAGTTTCGCACACTCGCCTTAATTGCTCTGCTCGAAAGGGTTTTGTGACAAAATCGGCAGCGCCATTTAGCATTAATTCTTCAGCCAATTCCATCGTGTGATTGGCAGTCATAATAACAACAGATTGATCAGGCTTTTCTTGCATTATTTGATCAAGAACTTGATTTCCAGAAAGCCCAGGCAGCATGACATCGAGCAATACTAAGGCATAATCGTTTTTACGCCATAAACTCAAACCAGATTCGCCATCTACAGCAGTATCAATAGTGAAACGGCTGGCTAAAATTCTTTCGACTAAGTGACGAGTGTCAGGGTTGTCTTCTACTACTAAAACAGAGGTCTTTGCCATCTCTTGCAGTGTTATAAGCTCATTTTCGTTAACTATATCTAAAAGCTTAGCGTGGTCGCTGTATGGTACTAGGCCATTGATGTCAAATTCTCTCGCGGTGACATTTGCAATATGTTCACACCAAATATCGGCAACAATGACAAATCTTGTTTCTGCAGCGCACTTAAGTACACCCGAACGTATCAATCTAGCCAAGCGCCAACCGTCAAAGTCACCCAAATGAATATTGCTTATTACAAAGTCTATTTGTTCATGTTTTAATATTTTTATTGCCTCTTTAGTATTTGAGGCTGTGATGATTTTGTATGAAGTACCATTACTTAAGAGTTCGTTTAAAACATTCAAATGCTCTAAATCAGTGTTTAACAATAATAGCTGCTTTAACACAGTTGGAAATGTCATAAGGGCTCATCCGTGAATGGTGATAATTACATCTAAAAAAGTACTATATAATATTATAGCAGGCGATAGAAGTTAGTAAATGTGACTGATTGTAATGTAGTTTTTAATTAGTCGTTGAATTGTCCTAATGGCCTAGTTCACTTTGTAAACAGTCCGATCTTAGAGGCTTTAAACTTTGGTTGATTTGTTACTTTAGGCCGACTTTGTAAACGCAGGCAAAGGTAATGACAATGAAGTTATTACTGTGAGGTTCCTACGGATAAATAAAGGTAGCTAAACTCAAACTCTGTATGCCATTGTTAAATTCAACAATGGCATTTCATTAATGATAGTTAATTATTATTCTGCTCAGTGAATTAGGTTAGGCTCGAATAAAAAATATCTACTTAGCATCTGGTAGTTTTGCATCAAGCGCTTTTAACGAACGTAAAAATAAGCCAAGCCCGCCTATCGCTAAAACTAAAATAACAATTAAATCAAATGACGTCATGGTTTTAAATGAAAATCGGATTGATGATATTACACCAAATATTAAACCAGTAACTGAGCCTATTGAAAGCACCCAACCGAGTATGTTTTTACTGTTATAAAAAATGAGTCCAACACCAAAAATAAACGGGATCATGATCATGCCGCTAGTTATATTAATGTTTCCACCCATGGCAGAAAAGCCATATAAGCTTCTACTCATGCCAAAATTTGATGTGACGGTAATAGCGTTTAGTAGCATATAAAAACCACCACACATCATAATCAAGCCAATGAAAAAATGGCCAAATCCACCTGAAGTTCCACCTGCACCTCTCATATTATTTTCCTCTAATTTTGTTATTATTTTTCTGTAGAATATGGATCTTCAGCTAACAGATAGGCTCTCAAGTCAGCTTTATTTGATTGTTGGTATAACCACTCTCTAAGCTCTTTTACTTTTTTGTAAGCGTCTTCTCCAAACTTATCCTGATATATTTCTGAAAAATTTTCTTTCGTATTATTAATACGAATATTACGCTGCCAATGCGCAGTAAGTACTGCATTTAATGAACCCGCTAGTCCCTCATTTTTGAGTAACTCCCATTCACCTTTGTCTAACCATACTCCGCCAACACTCGCACTATAATCTACTCGATGCTCTGTCGAAGTTGATAAGCGCAATTTACGCATAATAGTACCGGTAATAGGGCAAAGTATTGCCTGTTTTGTGTCATCTAGTTCACAATGTAAATCGTCAGAGAAAGTAAATTGTGGGTTTCTCTCTTTCCAAGCAACGTAATCTTCTATTAATATCCAATAGCCTTGGCAGTTTGAACAAATATGAGCTCTAAATTGTCCTTCAATAAATGTTGGAGTAAGCTCGCCTTGTTTGCAGCTAGTACAGCGCATTAATATATCCTTATGTAATCAATTATTAGCATTGTTATTTTCTAAAAGTATCATACAACGCCCGCTTAATATATACCGTCAGGTATTAGATGCTTTTAGCAAAACTATATGATAATTTAATGTTAAAAAATGCATGTAAAGGTATGACGCATTTAAAATAAAAGGAATTATTCTTGCTAAAGTGGCACTGTTTATTACAAGTAAAAGTTATTGTATCTCTCACGTTTTCTCTATTTTTTAACTCATGGTGTTATGCTGAGCAAAGTCAGAAAAGTTACATTGAACCGACACCAAGTTGGGTAGAATATCGTGACTTTTCACTCAATAAAACGCCGCCTATTGATGAAATTACTAATGGTGTTTTTTATCAATTGCTCGATAGTCAGATTAAAGTTTCTGACAACGAAAAAATTGTTAAATATGCTCGTTATATAGAAACTGTAGTTAATCAAGCTGGCGTTGATTACACCTCACAAATTAACCTAGATTTTGACCCAACCTATCAAAAGCTAGCGCTAAATAGTTTGTTCGTTATTCGAAATGGCCAACGTATTGACCGTTTACATAATGCAAATATCTCAATTTTAAATCGAGAAACAGAGCTAGAAAATCAAATTTACAACGGTACTATTACTTTAAATGTATTACTTGATGATATTCAAGTTGGCGATAGCATTGACTACAGCTTTACCCGTTATGGTGGTAACCCCGTGTACAAAGGAATATTCGCATATACCAGAACATTAAACTGGAGCGTACCGGTAGAAAATCAATTTGTGCGAGTGCTTTGGGGAAAGGCGGCACCGTTAAAAGTGAGTACACGCAATATTTCGCCAAACATCAGCGAAATTAAACATGGGGCTTTTACTGAATATCAGGTGCATATGCAAAATGTTGACACCTTAAGAGTTGCGAGTGAAACCCCTGGTTGGTTTGAAGCCTATGGCTGGATTTCGTTTACTGAAAGTCATCAATGGGAACATGTTGTTAAGTGGGCTCAAACACTTTATCCAAAGGCTAGTAAGCATAAAAGCATTGTTGATATTGCTGATGATATTAAACGCCAACACCAAGGAGTGCCTGAACAAATTGTTGCTGCATTGCAATATACTCAAGAGAGCATTCGTTATGTTGGGTTAGAAATGGGTGTAAATTCACATTTACCTACACCAGCGCATGAAACTGTTGCGTTGAAGTATGGTGACTGTAAAGACAAGGCCTTGTTATTCATCGCGCTTTTAAACGCTTTAGATGTTGATGCATATCCCGTATTAGTGAATACCGAAGAAACAAAATTATTAGCAGAAAGATTACCTGCGGTTAATATTTTTGACCACGTCATTGTACAAGTTGAGTTTAACGGCGAAAAACTTTGGTTAGATCCAACTTTAAGCTATCAGCAAGGGCAACTAGCGCAATTGTTTCAACCTGATTATGGCTATGCATTGGTAGTGAAAGATGGGGAGTCGGCTCTTACTTCAATGGCACAAACTAAACATAATACCCATACCTTAGTCCGCGATAGTTATATTATTCCTGCCAGTGTTAAAGGCGCTGTTAACTACAATGTGGTGAGTGAATATTTGGGTAGTAAAGCCCAGCAAAAACATAGCCAAATAGAGCGTGATGGCAAAAAGAAGTTAACTCAAGACTATGAAGTATTTTATCAAAGAACCTACTCTGGTTTAGTTAAAACCTCTGATGTTGAAATTACTAGCAATGCCAAAACAGGCATTTTAACGCTGACAGAAAATTACACTATTGATAATTTTTGGAAAAAGGCAGATGTAGATTACGAACAAAGCTTTTACCCGTCAGAAATACGTAATGCCGTTTATCAACCAAAACAAGTTAATCGAGTAAGTCCGTTACGGTTTGAGTACCCTAATAATATAACCAATGAAATTATTATTACATTTGAAGAAACTGGTTGGGACTTTGAAAATGATGAGTTTATTGAAGATAATGACTTTTTCTTTTTTAAACAAAAGGTTAATTATGTTGGTCAGGTCTTAACATTAACCTTTGATTACAAGTCAAAAACCGACCACATTCCAAGTGCTGAAATAGAAAAATATATAGCCGCGCGAAATATTTTGCGCAAGAATGCGTATTATGGGCTCACTAAATATGCAAATAATGAAGAAAACGCAACTGAACCACTAGATGAAAATAATACATTTAACACTTGGCAGAATTGGATCTTAATACTCAGTGTTAGTTATTTGTCGGGGTTACTATTTATTATTATCAGTTGGCGATTAGAATCTAGAAAGCGCCCTGAATTTCCAGAGAATCAATTTTTTCCGATTTCGTTAACTAAATTCTTAACGCTGTCTTTAGTTACGTTAGGCACATACAACGCTTACTGGATGTATCGAAATTGGCAGGCTATCAAACAAAGTGATCCAAGCGGTCAAGGTGGCATCATGCCAATTGCTCGCGGATTCTTTTTAATATTTTGGTTCTATCCGTTATTCACCGCATTAAAAAATGATAGTGAAACCCGCTTCAGTAGCAATAAAGTTATGTTGCCATTTTTAGCGGTATTATTTGCTGTTTTATATATAGGCATATCGTTTTCATCGAAATACTTTGAAGTGTATTTAGTCAATATTTTAGTTTTCTTATTACCGACACTTTTCATTCCTTTTGTTCACTATATTAATACCGTAAACGGCAACGACAGTAGCTCGTATCATTATAATTCAGCATGGAATGTGCGTAGTGTTATTGCCGTTATTATTTTTTCACCCATAGCTGCTTATTCGCTAGTGCAATATACCCCGATTTTTCCTAGTGCTTCAGTGGTGTCGCAAGCGCAAATAATGCAACGTGATATGAAGTACTTGTATCGTCAAAATATCTTGCCCGTTGATGAAACCATTCAACATTTTTACAGTGACGCCTTTTTCAGTATTCGCGACGACGGTAATGGCTTTACTAGCAAGCGAGTATTTTCTTACTGGCAAGATGACAACGAAGGCTTTCAAAGTGAAATAGCAAGGTTTAATACCATCAAAAATATAGAGGTTAAATATTCAAAGGATGATAGCGAAAACACCATAGTTACAGTTACTCGAGACGACGATACCGACTTCAAACTCTTTGTTTCTTCAATTGACGGTGGTGATAAAACTTTTGTCAACCAGTTGAAAGTATTGTGGAAAGCTAAAGTATCTGACTAGCGATATCGCACGCCTTTGACATATTATGTCAAAGGCGTATAGTGGTGATAGAAAAATAATAACGAATTTAATAGCCCTAAGTGGTTATTTATTTAAGGATGAATATGGAACAACTGATAGAAGTCGCATCGCAATTCCCAACCGTCATTTACTCTACCTTATTGGGTATTGTTGTCGTGTACTGGTTAGTTGGTATGTTAGGCCTTGTTGACTTAGGTTTTTCAACTGATGTTGAGCTTGATGTTGACGCTGACGTCGATATTTCAGTGGGCGGGCTTACGGGCTTGATGCTTACTTTTGGTTTAACTGGCGTGCCATTTACCCTTGTTATCAGCATCATTACACTGATTTGTTGGCTTATCAGTTTTTATTCTCAGTTTTATCTACTGACATGGTTACCAGACGGTTGGCTTTATTATCTTATGGGAGCTTTAAGCAGCTTTGTTATCTTCTTAATTTCACTTCCGATCACAGCCATTATTATTCGCCCGTTAAAAGGTATGTTTAATAGCGTTGAAACAGCAACTAGTCATCAATTTGTCGGTAAAGAAGCTGCTATTGCAACCGGAACGGTCAGCGAAACCTTCGGGCAAGCTCGTATTTTTAATGATGGCGCTGAAATATTACTTGATGTTCGCTGCTCAGCTGAACATGCATTAAAAATGGGCGATAAAGTATTGATTATTGAATACGTTCAAGAAAATCACGCTTATATTGTTGCGCCGTACACAGCTTAATTAACAAAAAACTATTCATATTTTATTTGGTCACACTTATGTGGCTGTTGTTTTAAAAAGAGGAAAAACACATGGTAACGGAACCACTTTATCTAGCTATTGGAATTGGCGTACTTTTCGTCTTTTCACTATTAATTATGATCGCCAAGTTCTACAACAAAGTAGAGCAAGGCCAAGCACTAATTATTAATAAATTACGTGCCGAGCCAGAAATTAGCACGACGGGCGGCATGGTTATCCCGGTTATTCATAAAAAAGAAATCATGGATATTTCCACCAAACGCATGATGCTTGAACGTAAAGGTCGTTCGGGACTTATTTGCCAAGACAATATTCGAGCTGACATCATTATTACCTTCTACATTCGAGTAAATGAAACCAAAGAAGATATTCTTCGTGTTGCGAAGCAAGTAGGGTGTGAGCGCTCTTCTTATCCTGAAACTTTGCAGGAGTTATTTGAAGCAAAATTCTCTGAAGCGCTTAAAACTGTTGGTAAGCAACTAAATTTTACCGAGTTATTCACTCAACGCGATAGATTCCGTGACAAGATTAAGGAAGTTATCGGCCAAGACTTATCGGGTTATGTACTAGAAGATGTTGCGATTGATTTCTTGGAACAAACATCGATTAATGATCTAGATCCAAATAATATTATGGATTCAGAAGGTATTCGACGCATTACTGAGTTAACAGCTCAACAAAGCGTAGAAACTAATGACTTAAAGCGTCAAGAAGAAATTCGCATCAAACGACAAGATATTGAAGCAGAAGAAAAACGCTTAGAGCTTGAACGACAATTGGCAGACGCACAAGCAAAACAAGAACGTGAAATATCGTCAGTTAAAGCGCGTGAAGAAGCTGAAACAGCAAAAATTGTTGAAGAAGAGCGTTGTAAATCTGAGCAAGCAAGAATAGAAACAGAACAAGTTATTGCCGTTGCTGAAGAAAACAAACAGCGAGAAGCGGACATTGCCCAACAAAACCGTTTCAGAGCGGTCGCGATTGAAGAAGAAAAAGTGACTCGTGCACGTCAAATTGAAGAAATTGATCGTCAAAAAGAAGTAGAAGTACTGCGCATTGATAAAGAAAAAGTTTTAGAAGTGGAGCGTAAAAATATCGCCGAAGTACAACGAGAGCGAATTGCCGTAGAAAAAAATGTCGCGGAAGAAGAAGAGCGTATTAAAGACTTACGTGTAGTATCTGAAGCTAACCGTCAAAAAGACGAGCTTGTAATTAAAGCTAAAGGTGAAGCGGAAGAAGCATTGGTGAAAGATATTGAATCGGCAAAAGCACAAGAACAAGCCGCAGAGCATACCGCAAGAAAAATGCAAACTATTGCAGAAGCTGAATTAAAAGCGGCAAGTAAACAAGCAGAATCTAAGAAAATATTAGCCGAAGGTGACCAAGCTGAAGCCGCGTCACAAGGTCTAGCTGATGCGCAAATTACTTTAGCGCAAGCTGACGCTCATGAAAGACAAGGTGAAGCTGAAGCGAAAGCACTGGAACTTAAATTAACCGCAGAAGCTAAAGGTATTGAAGAAAAAGCCATGGCTGAAGCAACAGGCTTACGCGAAAAGCAAGACGTGCTTAACGCCATGTCTGAGCAAGCACGAGACTTTGAAATATTTGGTTTACGCCTAGGTCAAGAACGAGAATTAACCTTAGCTAAATTAGATAACAGCGTTGATTTAGCTGAGAAACAAGCGGATGTTCTAGCAACAGCACTTAGTGAAGCCAATATTAATATTATGGGCGGAGACGGTGAATTCCTGAATCAATTTATGAAGTCTATTACTGTCGGTAAATCTATTGATGGCTTAGTTAATGAAAGTGAAACAGTACAAAAATTATTTAAAGACCATTTAGCTGGTGATCGTAACATTATGGATGATCTTGGTGGTGTACTTGCTGGCGCTTCGCAAACCAGTGAAACCATGAAAAACTTTAATATGGCCAAATTGCTCTCAACTTTAAATAATGCTGACGACACGCAAAAAGGTGCGTTGGCCAGTTTATTAAATTTGGGAAATCAAGGCACATCAAACGTAAAGTAATCATACCAAGTTGATTCATTAATCAGTAGGTCATACGCAGCTTGTCGATATAGATAAGCTGTGTATCAGTTGCATGGAGTTTTACATGACAGATAAGGAAAGTGCTACTAATCAAGCCGTGGCTGAAGGTGGTTCGTATGAACTGATTCAGCGTCGACTATCAGCATTAGGTAGCGATCTAAATACACACATAAAACAACTGAATGAAGAACGTATTTCTACATTTGGCTCTACCGAAATGAAAGTGAATGCTCGCGTACGTGTTCGAACCGAACATAACTGTATTGCGCGCGATATTGCTGCTATTGGTAACACTTTACTTTTTGGCTACAACGTATTTTTGGGGTTAAAGCGCAACATAACTGTTGCTGATGTGTTCAGCTTACACCAGATAAAAGACACTGACGGTGAAGTTGAAATTCTTGATCTACCTATCACAGGTAGTTTTCTTGAAAGCCCTGATTTTGTTCGAGACTTTAACGAACTTTATACTTATTACAAAAAAACATTTCTAGCGCATGTTTATCGACAAGGCAGCAAAGTATTTGCCATTTTTCAAATTGGTGAGCGCCTTGATGACATTCGTGTATTTCGCTGGGGAATTGATGCAGACCAACAAGTTACCTACATTGATAATCGCGGCGAGCGAGACATTAAGCAGCCAGACAACTTTGATTTTGAATGGCAAAAGGTATCACGAGAACAGCAAGAGCAAGGTAAACACCCGCACTTTAATTTATTAGATACGCTTTTTGTTGAAGCCACTGGCGGCTCAATTACCTTAAAAGTTGAAAACAATACTGAAGAAGGACAAGGCATATATTCAGAGCCTGTTGATGACGAGCACCAGTCGTTAGATGATGCCGATATTCAATACGCCAAAGTAGGGGAATTAATCCTACTTAAAATAAAGCCTTATCGTGAAGAACAAACACGTCATCTTATTTTTAACTGCAAAACTCAACAAGTACTAAGGCAAGACGCAATTGCGCATACCTGTATTCAATTACCGGAAGACCACGGTATCATTTTCCCTGGTGGCTACTATCTGCAAAATGGTGAATACAAAAGCTTCGACGATGACGCCCAAAATTTACAACTACACCGAGTGGTAAAGTCACCAAACGGTGAAGATTTTCTCTATACGTTCTACGAGCCTAACGAAGGTCAGTACGCCTTATTTGGCTATAACCTGATCACCAGAACGCTGCAAAATCCAATTTATGGTCACGGCCAAAGCTTATATAACGATGGTAGAGTAGTTGTTTTCAGCGCCGAAACAGAGCCATCACGCGTACATGCCATGCAGGTTTGGCAAACTCCTTTTTGTAGTGAAGAATTTGCCAGCAATCAGCCAACCGATAACAGCTTTTTTGGTAAAATAGGCAACCCGGAATTGGTTCGTGGCGTGTCTGATTTATACGGTGTAGTAAAGCTAATATCAGTACAGCAACCTAGCGCCCAACACTTTAATGACTTAGTAAAAGAGTCAAAGCAGCTTTTTGATAAATATCATTGGCTTGACGATAGCAAGTTAGCCACGCTTAATGAAATTTTAAAACAGGTTGTTACAACCTCAGAGCTAGTGCTCGACGAATTCGAAAAAGTTAGCAGTATTAAAGAAAACTCCGACATTGTAATGTTAGCAGCGAAAAATAAACTGCAAGAATTTACGACGCAACTGCAAAAACCTCAATTTAATACCGCCAAGCAATTCGTTGATAACTTAACTGAACTAGCACAATTTAAAGGCGAGTTAATATCTCATAAAGAATTACGTTATGTTGATGTTGAAGAAATTGATGCAATGGATGTTAGTTTAACAACATTAATTCAAAACCTCAGCCAAGCAACGGCAGATTTTTTACAGCAAGATGGCGCACTAACACCCTATCAAAATACCATTGCTGAAATAGAAACCGCTGTTGAAGCTAGCGAATCCATTACGGCTCTTAAACCTATTCGTGCTGATATTGAAGCGCTTGTTGAAGGCTTAGAATTACTTAATCGAACTATGCTCTCTCTAGAAATAGAAGACAGCAGACAAAGAACGCGAATTTTAGAAGATATTTCCGCAGTATTTAGTCAAATAAATCGTGTCAAAGCCAATGCTGATATTGCCGCTAAAAGCGTTGGTAGTGATGAAGCGCGTGCAGAGTTTGGCGCTCGATTTAAATTACTCAGCCAAAGTGTTACCAGCGGTTTAAATGCCAGTGACACGCCTCACTCTTGTGACCAGCAGCTTTCGCAAATATTAATGCAATTAGAAGACTTGGAAAGTCAATTTAGCGACTATGATGAATTCTATAGTGAGATTATTGCTAAAAGAGATGAAGTTTATGACAACTTTGAGCAGCATAAACAGCAGCTTATGGATGCGCAGCAACGTCGTTGTCTTAACTTAAAAACTGCGGCAGATCGCATCATTGAAGGAGTTGTTCGTCGCAGCCAAAGCTTTAATGAACAAGATAAACTCAACAGCTATTTTGCTGGCGACCCGATGGTGGCAAAGCTTAGAAAAGTTGTCGAACAGCTGCGAGAGCTAGATGACAACGTCAGAGCTGATGACATTGACGCTCAAATAAAAAATGCTAAAGAGCAAGGTGTTCGAGCACTACGAGATAAAACTGATATCTATTCAGCCGATGGCAGCTTAGTAAAAATTGGTGAGCACCAATTCTCAGTCAATAGACAAAAGCTAGAATTAACTCTATTACCACGTGACGAAAATATGGTTGTGCACATAAGTGGCAGCGAATATTTTGAAACTTTAGCACCAGAACTATTTGCTGATACTGAATACTTATGGCAACAAGAGCTTATTTCTGAAAGTAGCCACGTTTATCGCGGTGAGTATTTAGCGGCTTCATTGTTGTTTGATGCCGAAGCCTCTGGGCCTGCTGCGTTAAAGCAATTCTATGATGCAGTTAAAACCAATACATTAGTCGATGTTGTTAGAAAAGCGGCAGAGCCAAGGTATCAAGAAGGTTACGACAAAGGTGTGCACGACGCGGATGCCGCATTAATTTTAACGCAATTATTATCGTTAAGAGCATCTATCGGATTATTGGCTTACCCCGCAGCAGAAAGAAGGTTAGCAGTATTATTTTTTAATACCGAATTAACCGATGAAGGGCGAGGTGACTTAATTAATCGCTGCCATAACTTGTACTTAATGGAGCAAACGTTTGGTGGTAGTGAATTACGACAACAATTGAGTAGCGAACTTGTCATTTTATTAAACCGCTACTTAGAAAGTCAGTCGTGGTTAAATTGTGATGCGGCGTTATCTGCAGCATATATTCTTGAGGAATTGGCTGAAGCAGAAGAAAGGTTTGTGATCAAAGCGGCAAGTGTCGAGTTGGTAAGCCAATTACAAAGCCAGCTTAAGCATAAAAGTTTAGAAAAGCAGATCACGGGTGCGCTGTCAGCTTGTTCAACGCTTGAGCAAAAATATCGACTGCACTTTGCTTGGTTGCAATCTTACGTGAATCATCAAGCACTTGATGGCCAACAAGATATGCTCATTGAAGCGGCTTTAATGATGACCTTACAACAAGAATGCCAGTTTTATACCTCGAAAGCTAACACCGACTGTATTGTAGAGGGGTTACTTGGCCAACATAGCAATATTGACGATAGAAAGTTAGCCATTAATTATCAAGCGTTTATCACTAAGCTTCGTCAGTTTAGTAATGTTCATGTGCCAGCATTTACCCAGTTCCATCAGAAAAAGCAGCAAGTACTCGTTCAACAACGTAAACGCTTAAAGTTGGAAGAATTCAAACCTAAAGCATTGTCATCGTTTGTGCGTAACAAACTCATTAATGATGTCTACTTTCCTATTATAGGCACTAATTTAGCGAAACAAATTGGTGCAGCAGGCAATAATAAACGCTCTGACTTAATGGGCTTGCTATTACTTATTTCTCCTCCCGGCTACGGTAAAACCACGTTAATTGAATATGTTGCCAGCAAGCTGGGGATGACGTTTGTAAAAATTAATTGTCCTTCAATCGGCCATGAGCAACTATCGCTTGATCCCGCACAAGCAAACAATTCCACGGCTAAAAATGAAGTGGAAAAAATTAATTTAGCCTTTGAAATGGGCAACAATGTCATGCTTTATTTAGATGATATTCAGCATACCAATCCTGAATTTCTACAAAAATTTATTTCACTTTGTGATGGCTCTAGAAAAGTTGATGGCGTATGGAATGGCGAAAGTAAAACTTACGATATGCGCGGCAAGAAATTTGCCGTAGTCATGGCAGGTAACCCATATACAGAATCAGGGGAAGCATTCACTATTCCAGATATGTTAGCGAACAGAGCCGACATTTATAACTTAGGTGATACCTTAAGTGGCCGCGAACACGAGTTTTCATTGAGCTTTATCGAAAACAGCTTAACCAGTAATGCATATATGGCACCACTGGCTACTCGTGATATGGACGACCTGTATAACCTCGTTAAAATTGCAGATGGAGAATCCGTAGCAACTACAGAGCTAAAGCATGGCTACTCTCAAGCGGAAGTAAATGAAATTGTTGCCGTTATTCAACGTATTCGTAAAATTCAGCAAACCGTTTTAAAAGCCAATGAGCAATACATTGCATCAGCAGCGCAAGACGATAAATATCGCACCGAGCCACCATTTAAGCTCCAAGGTAGTTATCGTAATATGAATAAAATGGCTGAAAAAGTTGTGCCAGTAATGACTGACGAAGAAGTGGAACAACTCATTGCGGATCACTACCGTGGTGAAGCGCAAACGTTAACAGTAGGGGCAGAAGAAAATTTACTGAAGCTAGCTGAACTTAGAGAAAACCAAACCAGTGAACAAAGTGAACGTTGGCAGCAGATAAAAGATGACTTTGTCCGTCATCAAAGCCTTGGTGATAGCGACAACCCAATAGCCGCTATTGCAAGTCAGGTTTCATTGCTACAAAAAGGGTTAAGTCAAATAGGGAAAGCGCTACAAGAGCCGCAATCTGAAGCGTTAAATCGTTTAAATGAAACCGTAGCTAACCTTGAGCTTTCAGTTAATATCGAACAACCTGATATTGCAGAGCCTGTGGTATCAAATGTTGGAAATAACGCTGAAGAGCTAAATAGTACCTTGTCATTATTTGCGCAAAATTTAGAGTCTTTTTTGACGCCGCTAATCGAAACGCTACAAAGCAATAAAGCGCTTGATACACAAATGCTTGCCACGTTAAAGAGTTTAGATTTTACTTCCGATCAGCGAGCAAATCATACGCGACCAAAAGTACGTTCAGAAACTCATGTGCAAAAAATTAGTCGAGAATTAACCGACAGCAAAAAAAATAATGCTGATGAAACGTCTCAAGAGAATGCAGAAGTGTGAGTTATTTGAGTCCAAACTAACCAAGCATGAACTAACAAGCGTGAACTAACAAGCGTGAGTGCAAGTAATCAATGCCATTGTTAAACATAACAATGGCATTTTTCTTTATGGCAATTAGTTAATGACGTTTAGTTAATGAGAGTAAATCAGCAAAAGATATTTTAGAGTACTAGCTGTTATTTCACACCATGCATTAATTTATTAATTTTCGGACCAATAATAAACAGCAATGCCCCACCCAGTGTCAGCAACCAAAAGCTAAAGGTAAAACCACTTAATGCTGATGCGACTGTCATGCCTGTTTCACCACTCATTGAGCCAGCTAAAATACCTGAAAAATTATTACCAATAGCGGTACTTAAAAACCAACCACCAAATGCAAAGCCAGCTAGCGAAGCGGGTACTAACTTACTTACCATGGATAAACCAATGGGTGACAAGCACAATTCGCCAATAGTGTGTAATACGTAGCAGGCTGCTAGTGGCCAAATCGGGATCATGTTATTGGCATCAAGTAAGTTTTCTAGCGCATACACTAACACTAAAAAGCCAAGTCCAGTGCCTAATAGTCCTAAGGCAAATTTACGTGGAATGCTCGGCTCTACTTTTTTCTTATGCATGAATATCCAAAGTGCAGAAACGAGCGGTGCAAAAATTAATATTGCTACTGAGTTGACCGATTGAAACCACGCAATTTTAAATTCAACCACTTCGGTAATACTTCTATCAACAATGTTTTGCGCTAAAAAAGTAAACGAGCTACCTGCTTGTTCGAAAAACATAAAGAAAATAACGTTGAAAACGAACATGATAAGACAAGCAATTACCCGTTCAAGCGCCACCTTGCCATCGTTTTTGGTTTGTTTTAATAATATAAAAGCTAAACCAACAAATAAGGCGAATAAGATCCACGCTAGTACTTGCGCGCCAGCATAAGTCATTAAAATATAAACAGGAATAATAGAAGCAAGTGCGCCAAAAACAACGGTGACTAAATTTTTTGTTCTTAGAGGTGTTTTCTTAACGGCTCCGATGCCTTTTAATTGGCGACGACCAATATAAAACCAAATATAACTAATCAACATGCCCACGCCTGCAGCGCCAAACACGGCTTTGTAGTTATCCATCATCGGTGTATCGGTTAACGTGCTTGCCAGCCATTGGGTTATTATCGGTGATACCATAGCTCCGGCATTAATACCCATGTAAAAAATGCTAAAGCCACTGTCACGGCGGTGATCATCAGCGGCATATATTTTTCCGACTAAGTTCGAAATATTAGGTTTAAACAAGCCGTTACCAACAATTACCGTTGCTAAGCCAATCATAAAAAATGTTTCATCGGGCAACATAATCAGAAATAAGCCACAGCCCATAATGACAGCGCCAACTAAAATGGAGTGCTGAGAGCCAATCACCTTATCGGCAATATAACCACCAAAAATAGCGCTGGCGTAAACTAAAGCTAAATATGAACCGTAGGTATTTGACGCAAAAGATTGCCCAGATGTATCACCATTAAAAAACTGCGCAACAATGTAAAGTGTTAACGCCCAACGAATACCATAGAAAGCAAATCGCTCCCAAAATTCTGCCATAAATAGCATCCAAAGCGGTTTTGGATGCCCCCATAAATTTTCAAATTCGGGTAATGTTTGAGTTGATGTCATCGTACCTTCCTTAATTATTCTGTTAGTACTGCTTGTTGTCATATCAGCTTACGCCGATAGCTTTTTGGTACTTGAAGCTAAGGTGAAGCAACTTAAAAGTTTCGGTGAAGCTTTGGTGAAGAGTGAAGGAAAACGGTGAAAGAGCACGAAAACCTGCTAAGAATCATTGCACTTTGGTGAAAAGGCGATAAATTAACGGGTATAACGCAATAGCAGAAATAATGATTTAGTGGCCGATAAATATAATAAGACAACACGCTATCTAATTGACGATTTGAACTTAGATGTTCAACGCGGTGAATTAACATGCCAAGAAGAAGTTATTACCTTACCTAAACTGAGTTATGACCTACTTGTGGCACTAGCGAAATCAGCCCCAGCCTTGCTAAGCCAAGAACAGCTAATGGCCATTGTGTGGCCAGACAGAGTTATTGGTGATGAAACCTTAAAACAACGAGTAAAGTTGCTGAGAAAATCGTTAGGGGATGATGCCAGTGCGCCAACTTATATTGAAGCGGTTCGTGGTCGAGGTTATCGACTTATTCCTGCCGTAAAATGTGAATGTGTAGTGCGAAGTCCACCTTCAGTTATGCTTGATCTAAGTGCTAACGACAGATTCCCTAGTATTGCGGGAAGCCAATTCGGCACAATGTGGCGACGAATGTCGTTACTTGGACTCGCAGCTTTTATTGGCATATTAGTGAGCTTAACGCTGAGCACTTCCTTACCTAATAACGTGATTGACGAAAACCCAACACTGAATAGTGTATCGACCAATGAAGTCAGCAGTGAAGGTGTGGCAAAAACCAATGCTGAACGTTTGTACTTGCGTGGTCGAGATTATTATCATCGTTATCGTAAGCAAGACAACGACATTGCTATCGACTTTTTTCTAAAAGCGATAAATGAAAATGATACTTTTGCGTCAGCTTACGCAGCGCTCAGCCAAGCTTATAGTCAAAAATACTTTCAATTTTCAGGTCAAGAAAGCGACAAGCAACTCGCCATTGATAACGCATACCAAGCGTTAAGTTACGACAATCAATCGGCAGATGGCTACAAAGCACTAGGCACCGCCTACTATGTGGCTGGCTGGCTATCAAAAAGCATTAAAACCTTGCATAGAGGTTTAGCAATTGAAGCTGATGAAATTGAAATCCTGATCAACTTAGCTTTTATTTATTCAGAGCAAGGTGAACTAGAAAAAGCACTACATTGGCATAAAGTCATATTAGAACAAGCACCGGAACATGCGTTAGCCATGATGCATACTGGGCTAACATTACAGCGCGCTAAACAATTTGATGCGGCTAAATTGTGGTACGAAAAAGCACTAACATTACAGCCTGATTATCTATTAACCTCTTATCATTTAGCGCAGCTGGCGATTGAAAAACAAGACTATATTGAAGCATCAAACCTTACCAGTGAAGTCAGCCAAACCAATACAAATCAGCAAGCTTTATTACTACAAACGCAAGCTGACATTGAATACTTTCAAGGTAAATTAACGTCGGCGCAACAACTTTATCAGCAAGCCGCAATATTGAAAGTAAATGAAGCATATTCTCGTGCTAACGTGCTAGCACGGTTATTGGCAGACACTATAGCGAAGGAACAAGAAAATAATATTGAGAAGCCATTAGTAACTTTAGATGAACAGACAATTTCGCTGCTAAAGACAAAGCAACAACAAGGTAATGAACAAGCCGAGTTAAGTTTATTACTGGCGGAAATTTACAGCGCGAAAGGGCAGTTTACACTGGCAATGCGTTACTTAACGCAAGCGCTGGAACAAGGTTACCAATTAGATTATCGGGTATTAGATGCGCCATTATTTAATGGGCTTCGTGAACAAGCCGTTTTTCAACGTTTAACTAAACAGCAAAAAGAAGCGATACCTGTCGATAACTTCTTCTTGCTGTAAATAACTATTTAAATTTTAGCAGGTTAAATAGTTGCTAACTTAACAAGCTTACCGATTGGATCATCTAACGAACTTGGCGGCATTGTGAACCACTGCGGGCCATTTTTCGTCATGTAAATACAGTCTTCCAAGCGCACGCCAAACTCACCTTGAATATAAATGCCCGGCTCATTTGAAAAACACATACCCGGTTTTAATATTTCAGTTTCACCGTGAACAAAGTTAACACTTTCATGGCCTTCCATACCAATACCGTGACCTGTTCTGTGCGAAAGCCCTGGTAATTTGTAACCTGGGCCAAAGCCTTTTGTTTGATATAATTTGCGCACGGCGTCATCAACTGAACCTGCTTGCACGCCAAGTTTTGCTTGTTCAAAAGCGACTTGTTGTCCTTGCCTTACCGTTTGCCAAACTTCTCGTTGTCGTTTGCTTGGCTCACCAAAAACAAAGGTACGACTAATATCTGATTGGTAACCGTGAACATTACAGCCGCAGTCCATCAATACAATTGAACCTTCAGTTAAAGTTTGTTTTTGTTTGGTGCCGTGCGGATATGCGCTAGCTTGGTTAAATAACGCCATATTCCACGCGCCTTTACCGCCAAGCTGTGTTTGTGCGTTTTTCATTAATGACTTCACATCGCCTTGGCTCATACCAAGCGCTAATTTTGACCAAACGTGTGCATAGGCGAGTAAAGTAACTTCGTTAGCTTTATGCATTAATTCAAGTTCATGCTGACTTTTGTACATACGACAGCCACGGGTAACAGGCTCTGCGCTAACATGCTGCATATTTGAAAGCTCAGCCATTAGGCCACTCATGACAAAATAACGCACTGAATTTTCAAAGGCTATTTTACCTTTAGTGATACCAGCATCAGCCAAAATTTGTTTGATTAATACAAACGGGCTTTCATGTTCTTGCCATACGCGAATGTCGTCACTTACCGCTAAACTTTCACGCACACTTGGCTCTTCAAAAAATGGGCAAACCACGGCAACATTGCCTTCTCGTGGAATTACCACCGCCGTTAAACGCTCGCTGCGCCACCACTGTATGCCCGAGAAATAATCCATGGCTGCGCCGGGTTCAAGCACCATTGCGGCAATATCAAGTTGCTGCATTAATTTCTGTGCTTTGGCGATTCGTTGCAGTCTTTCTGCTTTGCTAATTGGTTTTACTGAACCGGTAATAGGCACTAATTTTTTCGTCGTATTTTTAGTGGGGCTTTCATTGTCGGCGTGGTTGCTGCCGGCAAGTGCACTTGAGGCAATACTTAACGAGGCTAGGCTTGCACCGCTGGCTTTTAAAAAGGCTCTTTTGGTTATATTCATTTGTCATCCTGATTTAGCCATCAGTAGAAACATGGCAATTGCTTGAACGAGTTAAATTTTAATGGCTTCACGCTAGCGGTTTTTTAATGGTCGAGCAAGCCATTACCGATAAATTGTTGGCAATTTAAGATGAAATAGGAAAAATTCAATTAATGGTAAGTGGGCTGTGCGACTTAACGTGAAAATTGGGCATATCAGCGAGTATTTTTTGTACATCATTAAATAGCGTGTTATCAATAATGTTCGGCTTTAAATGAGAATAATAAAAGATGATAAAGCACCATACATTTTCGCGTGTTAGCCGCGCAGTTTTAAAATTTAGCCTTATTGTAACTGCCGTCGCCACGTCGACTGCTGTGTTACAAGCTAACGCCAATGCTGACCGAGTTACCGGTAAAACCCATGCCACACGCTCAGAAGTGATTGCTGCTAATGGCATGGTAGCAACTAGCCAGCCATTAGCCACTCAAATTGGCTTACAAGTGCTTAAAGATGGCGGCAACGCTATTGATGCTGCCATTGCCGCAAATGCCGCACTCGGCTTAATGGAACCAACAGGTAATGGTATTGGTGGTGATTTGTTTGCCATAGTTTGGCATGCAAAAAGTCAAAAGCTTTATGGTTTAAATGCCAGTGGTCGTTCACCTAAATCACTTACCGTTAAAAAATTAAAGGCTGAATTGTCAGCGCAAAATCGTGATGATATTCCGCCTTACGGCATGTTACCTATTTCAGTGCCAGGAACAGTTGATGGCTGGTTTGAAATGCATGACAAGTTCGGCAAAATGCCAATGAAAAAAGTGCTAGAACCTGCCATTGATTATGCCAATAATGGTTTTCCTGTCAGTGAGCTGATTGCTTATTATTGGGATCGCAGCGTACCTAGGTTGTCACCACAGCCGGGCAGTTTTAAAAGCACTTTTACCATTAACGGCAAAGCGCCGCGTAAAGGCCAAATATTTAAAAATCCTGAACTGGGCAATACTTTATCGTTAATCGCACAACAAGGTCGAGAAGCGTTTTATCAAGGTGAAATAGCCGACAAAATTGATAGCTTTATGAAAGCCAATGGCGGTTATATTTCGCGTGACGATTTAGCTAGTCATACTTCAACTTGGGTTGAACCGGTTTCAACTAACTATCGCGGTTATGATGTTTTTGAACTACCGCCAAATGGCCAAGGTATTGCCGCGTTGCAAATGCTAAATATGTTAGAGCCATATAACTTAGCTGGGATGGGCTTTTTATCAGAACAAGCACTGCATATCATGACTGAAGCTAAAAAATTAGCCTTTGAAGACCGAGCTAAATTTTATGCCGATACTGACTTTTATGATGTGCCGCTTACCGGGTTAATTGATAAGAAATACGCCATGGAACGTAAAAAGTTAATTGGCGAACGTGCTGCTAAACGTGTAGATGCTGGTAATCCAGCCATGTACCAAGGCGATACTATTTATTTAACCACGGCTGATAAAGACGGTAACATGGTCTCGCTTATTCAAAGTAACTACCGTGGTATGGGCTCAGGTGTTGTTGTGCCGGGTTTAGGTTTTGTTTTTCAAGACCGAGGTCAGCTGTTCTCGATGGACGAAACGCACGCTAATGCTTATCAACCGAATAAACGTCCGTTTCATACCATTATTCCAGCTTTTGTCATGAAAGATGGTAAGCCCTTTATTAGCTTTGGTTTAATGGGCGGTGCAATGCAGCCACAAGGGCACGTGCAAATCGTTACTAACATTATTGATTTTGGTATGAACTTGCAAGAAGCGGGCGATGCCACACGCTGGCAGCATTATGGTTCAACAGAGCCAACCGAAGCGAATGGCAAAACCTTAATTGATGGTGGTCAGTTGGTTATCGAATCTGATATTCCTTACCAAACAGTGCGCGGTTTAATGCAACGTGGCCATAAAGTGGGTTTTGATATGGGCGGCTATGGCGGCTATCAAGCGATCATGTGGGACGATAAAGAAAAAGTATATTATGGCGCTTCTGAATCAAGAAAAGACGGACAAGCCGCTGGATACTAAGCACAATTGTTAACCATGAATTTTAACGTTAACTACTGCTGATTATTTACAATATTTGTTATGCTGTTGCCAACTGATTTACTAAGTCAGTTGGCTTTTTTAACTGCTTAAGAAACATAAATTTAAATACTGGAAATAAAAAAATAGCTGATGGCAAAACCCAATAAAAAAGGCCCAAGCAAAACTGTTGATATATTTTGCAACAGCTGCAATACGATATTATTCAAATATCGCAAGGGCGGCAAAGGCGCATTAGTAAAAAGCTTCAAAGAACGTATTAGCCAAGACTATACCACAGAGCCTTGTATTTGCCCTAAGTGCCAAAAACCATTTGCCCGTGAAACCCTGATTCGTGGTTTACCTGCTTATAAATTTATTGGTGGTAAGGTTTGGTTTAAGTAATGAGTAATACGTAAACTTATGTAAAACAGCGAAGTTTGTAGTTTATAAGACATTGAGTTTATGAGATATTAGTTAACAGGTTAACTAATAGTGAAAGGGTTAACCTTTATCTTATTCAGTAGTTATTTGCCTAATAGTAGTGTGCTAATGTGTTAGAAAGAAATGTACTCACAGATATCGTAAGAAGAGAAGAATTAGTACAAGCAATTGCGACAGATGTTGTATCAGAGTGGGTAAGTTCTTTGATACTTCGATACCATGAATCGCGAGCTGCTAAGAAATTCTTGCGTTTAAAACGCGGTATTTCTCAGGAACTTTTAGAAGAGCTACTTCCATTAGCTAAATACTCAAAAGCTTTTTACAATTGCCCAGATATATTTTTGAAATACTACCCTGGTACCGAGAACTCATTTGATGCAGAATTTATTGATGGAAAAGGTAATTTAATAGAAAGAGTTGAAGTAACTCTTTCTATTGATGGCTATCAGTCAATATTACAGGCAGAAGCACTAAATGAGTTTGGACACGCCCCGATATATGAAACACCAGAATTTAATGGAAATGCAAAAAATAGAGAGTTAAAAGAACCGATAGTTTCGCTGATAAGCACTGAAACGATAATTCAAACAGAATCTGAAAAATTACAGAGAGCATACTTAAAAAAGCATAAAAATATTCATAAATATCCAAATGTTACTTTGTTAATTGGAATAGATCTTCCATTACTTTTAAGTTGGGAGTACAAGCGAATAATTGAGCCATTTCAAGTACTAGAGAATACATTTAATAGTATAAAGTGTGTTAATTTATCTAGTAATCACTATTGGTGCTTTAAATAATATGAAATCAAGAGCTTAAAATTTTTGTGTTGCATTTATTTCGAGATTATAAGCAGCTACATATCATTTATTCTGCCAAAGTCTATTCATGTGAGCGTTTTGAGGAACAAGGAACTATGAAACTTTTATTAGCATTATCACTATTCACATCATCAGTATTTGCAGCTAAGCCTGATTTAAATACTTTTTCCGAATCTTTGGACTATGCGCAAGTGACGAAAGTGTTAGCTACGCAAAAATCTGATGGCACTTGGTGTTTTGGTACCTCTATTAAACACAATGATCAAGGTTGGGATCACTACGCTGATGGTTGGGAGGTGTTAGATTTAGATGGCAATCAACTAGGTTACCGCCAGCTTTATCACCCGCATGTTCATGAACAGCCTTTTACCCGCAGTGAATGCAATATTGACATAGCAAAAAATATTTCTAAGGTTGTCGTGCGCGCTAAATGCAATCAACATGGTTATGGCGGTAAGGCTATGGTTGTAGAGCTTAGTAAAAACTAGCGCAGTAATTGAGATTACTAATATTTAGTGATTAATATTTAGTGATTAATATTTAGTGATTCATGTTTGGTAATTTTAATTCAATGATAAAGATTATTAAAAATAAAAACGCGACCTTAAAGTCGCGTTTTTTGTAGCTAGAATGATTATTTCTATGCTTTTCTAGTCAATAATATCTGCTGCATCTAGCGCTACATCAATACCCTGTGAGGCTTTAGGAAATGCGGACGCATCGGTTATGCCGTGTTCATTGGTTAAATCTCTAATATTTTTCTGTACCGTGATGATGGCAAAAAGAGATAGCACAAATGACATGCCGTAGAAGCCTTTTTCACTTAACAACATAGTGGCATTAATAAGGCCAATAACTAAAAGAGCGATGGCTGAGAAAAAGGCTACCCAACACATACCTAAAAATACATTGGTGACTGGAATGCCTTCTTCTTTATCTCGGATAGTTTTTTGTAACGTTACAGCAGAAAACATCGCGAGCAAGAAAACGGCAAAATAGTAACCTTTTTCATTCAATTGTAATTCTGCATTCCATAGGCCGATTAAATAACCTAATACACCAATGGCTAGTACGCCCCAAGTGGCAAAAATGTACGCTGAAGTAGGCTTGTTGGTATGTGTTGTATTTAAATGCATGGTTAATCCATCCTTGTTTTTGCTGAGCTTCATGCCCGCACGACTGGCTTTGGCAACGTATCTTACGGCGGTTAAGTATATGCTATTGATTAAGAGCATTGGTAGTCCTTCACTCGCACATCATTCCTTTCCATATCATTATGTTACGTTAGGAGGCCGGCAATAGCTAGTGCTCTGTATCAAGGGAAAGGTTCTGACTTGTTAAAAGCGCTTCAACAAAAAAACGTTACCTTTTGGTAACGTTTTTATTGGATAAAAATTTTATTGCTATTCCATTAACCACATTCTCGCTTTACGCCCTGGTAAATAAAACTTATGCCATTGGCTATTCACGTTTTGTACATCTACACCTTCTACTACGTCACGGTAGTTCTTATGCCACCAAAGGTTATGCTCAGCAGTATTTACCCAAACATCTTGACCGCTATCACACTTGTTAATGCCGACAACGCCGATATGATCACGTTTGAATAAAATAATACAGTCGTTAAAGTTCATGACCTGCATGCCGTGACCTTGTGCAGCATTGTGAAACTTAACCATACCGGCGATATCTGAGCGTTTGTATAAATCAACCCAACGGCTACCATCGTTACTTTCATTGTGATCAGAATAGATCATTGGTGTACCGCCATCGCGTCCCATAATGTAGGCGTTGGCTAAGGTTTCATCGGTGGCATTAAGAATTTGATATCTAAAACCATCGTTGCTTGGAATATCATGAGTAATTGAAAACGTTACCGCTTTGTCGCCTGATAATGCTTGGCCGTATGCGCCTGGGTCAGCTAGTTGATTCATTGAACCACCAAAACCAAGTGCGCCACGTAGAGAGGCGAATAATGGGAAGTCGTAAGCACTATGGCCGGTGTCGTTTAAATAAGGGGCAAGGAAGCTATCGTAGCTATTGTCGCCAGCGCCACCTGACGTGATTATTTCGCCAAATACATGTACGCCACTTTTAATGTTGTCATTAAATACGGCGTTGATGTGGTAATTGCTCATGTGTTTTGCAGCATCAACACGAAAGCCCGTAACGCCAATTGTCTTTAAAGCTTGTAAGTAAGTTTGTTGCTGTGAAACTACCCAATTGTTTGGGTCTAAATCAGGTAAGCCTACATCGCCATTACCGCCGCATAAACGCCAATATTGCACGTGCCCCGGATTACCCCAGTCAGTTATACAACCAGCAGGGTGAAAATCACCAGCGCCTAAACTACCTTGTTGCAAATCTCCAAATAGTTTAATTGAATTGTAATAAGTGCTATCAGCGGCATATTCAGCAAGTACATCAGCACCTGGATAGTTTAAGTCTGAGCGTTTGTATGATTCGTTTGCCATATGGTTGAATACGATATCAGCATAGGTTTCTACGCCTTTCGCTTTTAGCGCATTAACCATGTCTTTAAAATCGTTGGTATCGCCAAGTGGGCTATGAATAACACGTAAGTCTTGTGGTTGATAGCGAGCCCACCATTCGTTACCTGATGACTTGTAGGCGGGAGAAACGAGTACTTTTTTATAGCCTAAGTCGGCAATTTCTTGCGCTTTGGCGGCAACGTCGTCGTATGTCCAATTAAAAGCGTGCAGTATTGTGTCTGCGCTTGATAATTGGCTAAACAGTAGGGTGCTGGTAATAACTGATGCCTGTGTGAATCTTTTCAACATTGATGTAGATTTCATACTTTCCTCGTTAATTTTCGTTAGCTTATTTTATTATGTTTCTAATTTGTTAACGAGTTGAGCATAAAATAAGCATTGAATATTAACTAGGTGTTTACATACGTATTCATTTTTATTGTTTTAGTTGGCGAATAGCTGAAAAAGGCTTTAATTGCTTGAACAATGACGTTGTTTTGAAAAGATAAATTAACTGAAGGGGAGGTGAATTTAATTGAGCTAGCTAGGTTACTTCATTCACATATAAAAAATATAAATGTTGCTGCTAGCTCAAAACAAGTGGTTATGTTTTAGTGTTTTTTGCTTCATTACGCTGCTGAGCTAACGCTTGCAGCTGCTTTGATTGCTGATGCAAGCTGTTACGAACTAACAATTCACGGTCTTTTTCACGAATATGGTGAAACACCACTTTATGTTGTTTATAGCTGTCATTTCCTTCGCAGCTGATGATTTCACCAAGGCAAAATAGTGCGCTGTTGTCTTCAGCAAAAAATAGCTTCAAATATATGAAGTCACCAATGTTAAATGTCGATTCAAGGTTGGTTTTGAATATAATGCCGCCACCGCCAAACTTGGTTGCTTGAAAGCGGTCGTTTTCCAAATTTTCTTGGCTAAGAATATAACCGACGAGTAAATCCATTTTTTGCGCTTGATGGTTTAAGTATTCCATCAACTGGCTTGCAACGCCTGCTACTGCTTGTAATGGGCGCAGGGCGCTTTGGTCTAATGTTGTTATTTCAGACGCAATTTTAAACGGTGCTGGCATTTCTTCAATAAACTCTTCGTAACTCGGCAATTGCGCCGAGCCTAAAGGTGAAACATTAATATTGAAGCGGTAATCAATAGAGAAAAACTCATCGAATTGCGCTAACTTTGTCTTATCTTCTGACGTTGACATGATGATCACCTTAATGAGTTTTTAGGACTTACCTTTTACTGAAAATAAGTATTATTGGAGCTAAGTGTTAATGAAAAAACTACTATTGAAGCTAGCCGTTATTGACGAGGAAAACGTTAACAGCGCATTCGCACATTTCATCAATTTGACTTTCCTGTGCGTAAATTCCGTCAATCACTAAACGCGCAATACCATGTAACGTTGCCCAAGAAACTTGCGCTAACCTTAAGGTATTTTCTTCACTGTTAATAATGCCTTGTTCTTGCCAAAGCTTAATCATTTCTACTTGGTAATTGAAACTGGTGTAAGCAATATTTTTAAGTGTTGCAGTACTGTTGTTTTCTTTCCAAATAACACGGCCAAACATCAGTTCGTATAACGATGGATTTTCGTTGGCAAAGCCAATATAAGCGTGCACAAAACTACGGTACTTGTCGACATTAGACAGGCTTTCTTGTGAGAAAATTTCACTTGAAATTTGGTGCCAACGCTCAAAAGCTTGTTCTGCGATAGCACACAACAAGTCATTTTTATCTGTAAAATGATGGTAGGCAGCCGTACGAGAAACGCCAATTTTTTCGGCTAGTTTACGTAATGATAAACCTTCAATTCCGTCTTCTGCCACCATATCGCTGGCAGTACTGACTAGTGATTTACGTAAATCACCATGATGATATTTAGTTTTAGTGACCATTAGCGAACTGCCTTAACATTGATGTCATTCATTACAGCGTTTTTCTTGAGGGCAGTGCAACGTTAGCGAAGATTAACCCCGCGACTAGCGACATGAAAATCAAGAAGGCCTGCGAGCCAATATCGGTCGCATTCAGCATGGTTTGTCCAGAAACCGCGTGATTTAAACCGATATAAACTTTACTACCGGGAACTAATACTACAAGCCCCAATAACTTCACCACACTTGACGGTAAGTTCATGATACGAGAGAAAATATTACTGTAAATTCCTAATGCAAAAGCACCAACAAAAGCGCCTAAAGCAACACCTAAATATTCTGCGCCAACGATGCTAGCGCCAAACGCTACGTAGCCAGAAATAATGCCCCAAGGCGCATCTTTTTTACGGCATCTAAATAAAATAACTAAGCTAATTGATAGCGTGGTAACTGCTGCCCATACGGTCCATTCAGGGGTATGTGATGGTTCAACAAATGCTACCTCACCCCACAGCATTTTACCTAATGCAATACCTAGTACACCGCCAAAATAAATTTTAAATAGGATCATTAACGCATCCATAATACGAGCGGTGCCAGACATTAAATTTCGGGCGGCAAGTTCTGACAATGCCAAGGTTAATGCTAAACCAGGTATAAAGGCGATAATGCTGGATAAAATGACCAACGGAATATTGATACTAGGGTCAATCAACGCAATGGCAGAAGCTAATATTGCACTTGTTAGTGCCGATATAGGCTCTAACATGTCGGTAACGCGCGTTGAACGTTCAGCCCAAAAGGTAAATAAACAAACAACCATACCGAGTAAGGTTGACCAGAAAACATCATTCCAGCTAGTTTGCATTAGCATGGCAAACGCACCACTTGAGGCGCCAAAAGCAAGGAAAGTTAAAAAGCGTCCGTATGGATTGGGTTTATTGGCAATATCGTCAAGGCGTTCAATAGATTCTGCTAAGGTTCTTTGGCCTGAGGTTAACTCGTCAACCAATTCATCAGCACGAGCCAATGAGCCTAAATCGAGATCGCCAGGGGCAACGCGAAGAATGTGATTATAGTCTTGGTTTTCGTGGTCTTGTGATAATACAAACGTTAAAGACGTAGGTGTGATCACGAAAGAGCCAAACAGCCCTAAACTTTCAGAAACATTGGTTAAATGTGCTTCTAAGCGGTATGCGGGTGTACCAAATTTATGTAAGGCTTTGCCTAAACGAATTATAAACCGACGTTTATCGATAAAATTATCAGTATTTGCCATGGCAAAATCATTCACATTGAAAATAATTTTATATGGTAAATGATTAATTTTAAAATGAAAGCATAGAAGTGTGATCTGGCAAAAATTATTGAAAATAGTACGCATTTTGTCGTTGGTTAGAAAGTTTGCGGATAGTGCTAAGTTCGGTATGATGAATCAGACAAACGATTTTATTTGAGTGACGGATTTTATGACTTTATTGATTATTTTACTGTGTGTTTTTGCTGCCGTAGCGGCAATGGTTGTATTAGGCGAGCGTTTTGGTAAACCGATGGAAGCAGAGCAGCAACAAAAATATTCTAAAATATTATGGGTGGTGGTTTTTATTGCTATTTTTGCCGCTATTATTCGCGAGATGGTTTAGCTAGGTATAATTTGAAATTCAGTATGGTTTAGCACCTTACCTTCATGGTTGTAGTTACGTTCATAAACTTCAATTTCACCGGCTTTATTTAGTAATATGATGGCGGTTGAACGGGTACCGTATTCAGGGGAAACAATAAAAATACTACTCAGTAATGACTCTAACTCAGCACTTAAGCCCGTATCAGGCAGGTGCTGATCTTCCGCAATATCTTGGTTTGTCATTACCGTAAAAAACTGCTCAATATTTATTTCTTCATTGGTAATTAATTTTTCGAGTGTTGTTAACCCTGAAGCCATTTTTGGCCAAATATCATCGAGTGCGCCATTACAAACACTATGAACCCCCTTTGCTAGCGTTACGAATTTCTTATTAACGCTATCGAATGCTTGTAGGTTATTTAATTGCCCAAAAACTAAGTTGAAATCGTTATATTGCTCAGATTCATTGGTTAAAACTTGCTGGGTACTTTCGTCATTTGTTGTTAATGCTTGTACGACCAAGTCACCACGTGAACGCTTATTTTCATCAAAATTTGCCGGTCGGCGAAAGTTAGTTAAAGCTGAAAAGTTGCCGTTAGGGTTTAAGCCTAACCACGTACCTCCTGCTTGTAAGTCTTTGCCTGCCAGAATATTTTTCTCAGGCCACCAGTGCATATTTTGTGTTTGTCTTTGATGAAATTCATCACGGTTTGCACAAATAATCACGGGGTAGTCAGGATGTTGTTCAACGGCAATAAATAAAATACACATAATTTACCTTTGTAGGGCTTTGCCCGTGTCACAGAGAACTAAGTTTATTGATAATTTACTGAGAGTTTACCGGTACTTTATTATGTTCAGAAATTAGCTTATCAATAAATTGAATTAGTTTAGCTATATCTAAGAATATCTGGTGCTTTAACTCAACTTCATCATAGGATATGGTTTGTAGCATAAAAATCACACATTTAGTTGAAATAATAAGGTATTACACGCTGATGTTAACTCTCCCCGTCATTGATTTAAAAAATAAAGTATCAGCGCTAGAGTGGCAACTTAGAGTTGATTTAGCCGCATGTTATCGCTTAATTGCATTACACGGTTGGGACGATTTAATTTATACCCATGTTTCAGTGCGAATACCTGATACTGAACATGTATTGATAAATGCTTTTGGTTTGCGCTTTGATGAAATTACAGCGTCGAACTTAGTGAAAATTGATATGGCAGGCAATATTGTTGATGCTGACTGTCCTTTTGAGTTTAACCCTGCTGGTTTTACTATTCATAGTGCCATTCATGAAGTTCGTCATGATGATATTTGTGCCTTACACGTGCATTGTAATGAAGCAATAGCAGTAGCAAGTTTAGAAGAAGGGCTGTTGCCGATTAGTCAATATTCAATGTTTGCCTTAGCGTCGATGAGTTATCACGACTATGAAGGATTAGCGGTAAATGACGCTGAAAAGTTGCGCTTACAGCAAGACTTGGGTGATAAAAACTTTATGCTACTGCGCAACCACGGCGCTTTGACTATGGGGAAAACCATTGGTGATGCGTTTATGCATATGTACGATTTGATACGCGCCTGCCAAATTCAAGTACAGGTGATGTCGACTGGCATGAAACCGATATTAGTCGACCAAAGTATTGTTGACGGCATTAAAGGCCAAGCAGATATTGTTCATACTGGCTTAACTGGTGGGCAAAAAGCATGGCCGGCGATGCTGCGTCGGGTTTATAAAGTAGATCCTAGTTTCGCGTTATAGCAATGAATTGATAACTGATAAAATTAACACATAAGAATTTAAAGAGAGCGTAATGAAAGTAACTCATGTAGAAATTTTTGATATTGAATGCCCGAAGCGTCCCGGTTGGAATCCGGTGTTTATTCGCGTGCATACTGATGAAGGTATTAGTGGCGTTGGTGAAGCTGGTCTTGCTTACGACTGGGGACATAGCGCTGCGGCGGCAATGCTAAAAGAAATTAGCGAAGCGGTGCTTATTGGTTTTAACCCTTTTAATACTGAATTACTTTGGTCACGTATGTTGCGAGAAAGTTTTTGGGGACTAGGCGGCGGCCCTGTGCTTTATTCTGCAATGAGCGCGATAGATACCGCATTATGGGATATTAAAGGTAAAGCTTTAGGTCTGCCGGTCTATCAATTACTAGGCGGTAAAACGAATGACAAGCTACGTACTTATGCTAGCCAGTTACAGTTCGATTGGGACACACAAATCAACAAACTAATCGAGCCAGCACAATACGCCGAAGCGGCATTAAAAGCGGTTTCACAAGGCTATGACGCGGTAAAAGTTGACCCGATTGTTTATAACCAAGATGGCAGTTCGTCGTTTGATCGCACAAAGCTATTTACCCCGAAACAAATGCGCTTATTTGGCAATCGTTTACGCGCTATTCGTGATGCTGTTGGTGAAGATGTTGATATTATCTTTGAATCGCATTCATTAATGGGCGCGGCATCAGCTATTCAAATGGGCAAGATTGTTGAAGAAGTTGGCTGTATGTTTTATGAAGAGCCGGTTAATTATTTAAATTCAGCGGTACACAAAAAAGTGGCTGATAACGTTAATGTGCCGATTGCCGGTGGCGAGCGTTTATATCACCGATGGGATGTGCGGCCTTATTTTGAAGATCAAAGTATTGATGTTTTACAGCCAGATATTGGCTTATGTGGCGGCTTTACCGAAGCGAAAAAAGTGTGCGATTATGCCGATGTTTACGATATTCGTATTCAAGCCCATGTTTGTGGTGGTCCAGTAGCAACGGCAGCATCGCTTCATTTAGAAACTGCGATTCCAAACTTTTTAATTCATGAACACCACACTTATGCCATTAAAGATTGGAACCGTGAGTTATGCTTACAAGACCCACAGCCAATTAATGGCTTTTTTCAAGCGCCAGATACTCCTGGTATTGGTATTGAACTTAATGATGAAATCGTCAAGCGTTCTCCTAATGTGACGGTGAATGCGCTAAAGTAAGATGGCTAAATTCAAATATTAAAAAGGGGAGCGAAAGCTCCCCTTTAGTTTCTTTTATCTCAAAAACAATGTTCTACTGCGACTGCCTTTTTCGACTAAATATAATCGACAGGCAAAGCCGTGGTGTATTTAATTTCTTCCATCGCGAAACTTGAACTGATATCGGCAAAGCTTGCTCGTGTTATCAAGCGTTTATAAAAGCTGTCATAAGCTTTCATATCAGGCACGGCAACACGTAATAGGTAATCAACTTCACCACTCATGCGGTAAAACTCGATAATTTCAGGAAAGTCTTCAGCAACGTTTCTAAACTCACTTAACCATTCAGGATTATGTTGATTCGTTTTGATGGTAACAAATACCGTTAAACCAACATTGAGCTTTTCAGGGTCGGCAAGTGCAACACGACCTTTTATGATGCCAGACTTTTCCATAGCTTGAATGCGACGCCAACAAGGTGTGGTTGATAAACCTACTTGGCTGGCCACATCACTAACCGAAGAAGTGCAGTCATTTTGTAGAATTTTTAATATTTTTTTATCGAATGAATCCATAGTGTTTCAGATGAAATAATTATTTTATAATTTACTCAGTATGTGAAATTATATTGCGATAAATCAACGCTTATGGCGAGAACTATTTTAATCAGTAATGATATTTTTTGCTTTGTCTGAATACATATCAGCATCGGCCGCCGCTAACAACGCTTTCATTGTTTCGCCATCGTCAGGGTAGGTGGCAATACCAATACTTGCCGTTACTGAAACATTTATATCGCCATGTTGGATAGGTGCTTCGATGGTTTCGAGCAATTTTTGTTTAATTTTGTCGTTATTGATTTTTTTGTTCATGACAATAACAAACTCATCGCCACCAATTCTGGCTAACGTGTCGGTTTCTCGCACGGCAGCTTTGACTACTTTACCGATATTAGTAAGTACTAAGTCGCCACATTGGTGACCGTAATTGTCATTAACTGGTTTGAATTTATCGAGATCAAAATACACCAAACTAAATTGAGAGTTGTTTCTCTGTGCTTGCGCTATTTGATAATTAACACGGTCAATAAGTAAGTTTCGATTGGCACAACCGGTAAGTTGATCATACAAAGCGAGCTTTTTAAGTTGTCGTTCTTGCACCGTTTTTTCTGCCAGTAATATATTGGTTTCGATGATGTGAGAGACATAACGAAGGTCATTTTCTACGATAAGCTTTAGCTGACCCAATGTTTTATCTAACGCAGATGAATAGTCTGTTGCTTTGGTATCAATAATACAAAAAGAGCCAAAAAGTGAGCCGTCAGGCCAGTATAGTGGATAGCCTAAATATGACCTTACTGGCCCTTTGCTTACCGGTGGAGCACATGCCCATTCGCTATCATCTATTGCATTCTTAACATAAAGTTTGTCGTTAGTTTCAACAATGCGGCGACAAAAACTTTTGATGTCCCAAGGCCAAGTAGCATTTACTTGCAAGAAGTTGTCGTCGTTGTCACTAGTGGCAACAACATTAAAGGTTTGCTGGCGATATTGCACAATAACGCCGCTAGCAGCGTCAAATAGCTCTGCCATTAAGTTAACAAGTTGCTGCCAATTTTCGGTATTTAAGTTTTCTAACGGGTGTTCAATAATGCAATTTGAGGTATTAATCATATTTTTATTATCCGCAGAATTATTTCACTATTTAATACTCTGAAATTTCATTGTGTGAGTAGATAATCGCTGATTCGAAAAAGTTATCGTTTTAGTATAGTAGGTTACAGGAAAAAAAATGCTGCTTAAAAGCGATAAAAGTTGTGAGCATTTTGGTAACAAAGCTGATTTATATCACTGCCAGTTAACTGTTCATCGTCATCTTGCTTGAGCTCACAGTGATTAAGCCAATTGTCTTGATAGCTTGCCTGCCATAAGCATAATGGAAAATTACTTGCTAGCATGACACGTGAAAGCCCAAAGCTTGCTATACATTGTTTAATCACTTTTTGTTGCCAACTTTTGCTGTAATTTCTGTCAGCCATTTCGAAACCAGAACACTTAATATAAATGTTGTTAAATTCACTTAAGCGCTGAAGATTTATTTGCCATTGAGTTGTGTCATGTTCAATATTTAAAGGGGGCCAACCAGCGTGGTTGATACAATAGAATAGACCTGAAGTAGCCGATATTATTTCAATTAATTGCTCAATAACTTGGTTATCAGACAATGATAGTTGCAGTTCAAAGCTGAGTTTCTTTAGTGCTAAAAGCCGTAAGTTAATAAGGCTATTTTCATGTTCAAGAATACTTAACGCTTCGTCATCCAAAATATGGCGAATGCCAACAACACTTTTATAAGCTAATAATTTGTTTAGTTGCTGCGAAAATATTTCTGGCATTAAAGTAATGTCGAGACTGGCAACTGAGCGGAAGTTGCTTTGGCAGTTTTGCTCTAACCATGCAATTTCTCGCCATGGTTGTTGGTTGTCAAATCCGGCCTCAATATGCACAAAGCCAGCAAGGTTGAGCGGCGGTGCAAGTTTAAGGTCTTGCTCACTAAAGTTTTTTGCAATCAATGGTTTATCTGGCCAAAAGGGTGGGTTTTCCGCTTTTAACCAGTGATATTGACCTTTGTTAAGAGCAAATAAGTGCAGGTGAGGATCAATTATATTCATCATATTTTTACGCTATTGTGCGGTGTAGCCGCCGTCGATCACTTGTAAGCTACCCGTGATAAACTTTGCTTTGTCTGAACCGAGAAAATAGACCAGCTCTGCAACTTCTTCTGCTTGTCCTAGTCTGCCTAACGGTTGTAATGCTGCTTCTTCTGCGTGTACTTCAGCTTTGTTAGCACCAGACTTTTCACAATAATTATTAATAGCTTGATGATAAAGCGGTGTTTCTATCGTACCTGGGCACACGGCATTAGCGCGAATATTAAATTGTGCGTAATCAAGCGCGGTAGTTTTAGCCATTGACGCCAAGGCGGCTTTACTGAGGTTATATGCGAATGAGTTATGTTTGGCGATTAATGCTTGATCAGAAGCCATTAAAATTATTGCGCCATTTTGCTGTGTTTTCATCACCGGTAAAACGGCTTTTACTGCCGCGTATGCACCTTTAACATTGATATTAAAAACCCGTTCTAATTCATCTTCACTGGTGTTCTCAATAGAGCCAGAAAAATGAATGCCGGCGTTAGACACTAAAACGTCAATCGTACCTTGTTTTGCTATGTCATTAATGATTTGGCTGACCTGACACACTTGCGTAATATCGCATTGGCAAAACTCACCAAAGTCTGAAGGGCTAATATCTAAATTAATTACTTGATATTGCTTAGCTAAAAATAGTTTAACTATACTTAAACCAATTCCTGAGCTACCACCGGTAACAACACACACTTTTTTCATATTCAGAACACATTAATGATTTTGTTAAATAATATCGTTTACTTGTGCTCAGGGCTACCGCTATCGCATACTAGGAGCTAATGATTAGTAAACTTACTTTCTACTGAATATAAAAGTTAATAAATATGTGTAGGAAAAAGGCTGTGAAATTTGTATCGGCTGAATGCTTTAAGCAATATATTCGGTCTGTAAAAGCTGCTAAGTAGTGTTTGCATTTTTCAAGGAAATAAAGAGGTCGTCAGATTGAGAAATTTGAAAGAAAAATTAAAAGTTTATTACATTATGAGTGTGTTTAGTGTGCTATTTGCCTTACTTGGCTTTAGCTATAATGCATGGCGTATGGAAGTCAGTGAAGAAAATAATAATGTCAGAACAGCTGCTTTTGAAGTGTTTGAACATCTGGGCGAATTAGAACATATTATTTTAACTGCGTATTATGACGGCGATGAAATTTCTGGCAACCCTCGTAAAGGTTGGGTTGAAGTTGGCTTAGTTGTCGACTTGAGTGCTCTTATCGATCCTGATGTTGCCGATAAAGCGGTTATGCTGAAAGCGGTATGGGCTGACTCTTGGCATTTAATGAATGAAGAAGAAACCGTTGTTAAAGCCTTGGTGAGTAAAATTGATGACACTCGCATGGCCATTAAAATGGTGTTAAAGGAAATGAGTTAAAGAATACCAAAAGCAGGTATTGTACCGCTTTTGGTATCTTAAGCTTGCTTTACCTTGCTGCTATTTGGCTAATTCAACCAATACCGCAGTATACATTTTCAAATTCAATACAAACTGATCCATGGTAATAAATTCATGCTCAGAATGTCCTGTGTATTCAGTGTTTGGCATTGATGGACCAAAGCTTACCGCGTTAGGGAATAAACGTGAATTTGTACCTCCACCTATAGCAATTGGCTTAGCGTCTTTAATACCAGTAAAGTGACTAAATACTGATAGTAAGGTATCAACATGTGGCGCACCTTTTTGAATGAAAGGGTCACCAATATAATGTTCAAGTTCAGTCACGTTAGCGTCAAACCTATTATTCCAATCAACAACTGTTTGATGAATTTCATCACCAAGTTGCTGCTTAGTTTTACCTTGAGGTCGACGTAAATTAATGTTCAGCTCTAAATTGTCATCGCTTTGCTTTATCACTGTTGGCGCAACCGTCATCGGGCCCATAAAGTCATCTTGATACGCGATATTACCGAATTTTTTCCCTTCTAACCCTAAACCGATATTGTCATTAATAAAATTAACTAAAGTACCTGGACCATTGTTTACCCAACGTGTGCGTGATAATAAGTCTGCTAAGTAAGGAATAGCGTTAACACCATCATCAGGTTTTGAAGAGTGTGCTGATTTACCCAAGGCTTTAATGATTAGTGTGCTGTCTTTTAATTCAAGATCAAAACTGACACCTTGATAATCACGCGCTTTACGCATTAAACGCTGCAGTAGCACAATGTTAGCATTTTCAATGGTTGCGCTGGCATCTTCAGGAATTTGGCTGCCAAAGAAACCACCAGTGAATTCACTGATATAAGGAGAAATGGTTGGCATTTCTTGTTTGTTAAAAACTAACTTGATAGTGCCATAGCCTTTTTCAGCTGTTACCACTGGATACTCTGCATCAATAGTGATGTTGGTTTGTGGTAAGTCGTGAGTTTTTATATAAGCTTTTAAAGGCTCCCAGTCAGACTCTTCCGCCATATAAACATATAACTCGATACGCTTATTAAGTGCAATGCCTTTGTCTTTAATGGCTTTCATCGCATAAAGGGCGGTGGAAATAGGGCCTTTATCATCTTCAGTACCACGGCCAATTAAGCGGCCTGGCTCTGTGGTGGTATCAAGTTCAAATGGCGACTTAGTCCATTTTTCAGGGTTAACCGGCTGCACATCACCGTGAGTAATAATACCAACACGTTCTTTTTGATTACCTAAGCCAATTACCACTACGTAGCCGTCATCGGTAAAGTCTAAGCCTAGCGCTAATGCTTGCTTTTTTAACTCTGCTTTAAAAGCAATATGGGCTGGGTTGTCGTTAGCAGATACACCGTCTTTTGCTAAGGTATTGTACTTAACAAGTTCACGTAAGCTATTAACCATATCTTTTTGGTAAGTTGATACGGCGTAGTCTGCGGTATTTTTTGCGAGATCACTCACTGGTTCAGTTTTTGCCTCAACAGATAGGCTTATCGTTAATGACAAAACTGATGAAGCCATGATGGCTATAGGTAAAAATGTAAATTTTTTAAACAAGTGGTACTCCAGTGGCTAGCTATTTTTCGTGGTTATAATAGCGCAAGTTAAATGGCTCTAATAGATACAAATTGATGAGTTATCAACTTATACAGTTCATACCTGCTCAATTTTTTCAATGAGGTTCAATATTGGACAGTTATCGCATTTGAGAATTATGACCAGAAAAGTGGTAAATGGTTTCTTAAGATTGAGTAAAGCTGCCATTGTGCATGAAATTAAGCATGGATAATCATTAAGTAATGGACTGAGTCAATGTTAGAATAGTGCTAAGATAAAATGCATGGTGCTTGAAATTAGATTGCTGAAATGACTATCTATATTAATGCTGTATGGATTTGTAGTTAGAAAATATTTATAAATAATATATTGACCTCAACTATGGTTGAGGTCTTATGCTGTGAAAAAATTAAATGTAGTAATGTCGTGGGCATGGAATTGCGACGATATTTTAAATTAGGAAGATCTTATGAAATTAATCCCTTGGCTTAGTGTTGTTGTTATTGTGTCTGCTTCTGTTGGCGGGCTGTTCTATTACAAAGATTCACTGTCTAACAATCAACAAATGCAGTCTGGCCCAGAGCCAAGCGCGAAAGTAGAAGCTTTTCGTGCGGTTAATGCGAACTACCAAAAGCAACTTTCAGTGATTGGTGAAGGGCATGCGGTAAAGTATATCGCGTTAAAAAATGAGCTTGCTGGCAAGGTAAGTAAACTTAATATTGCCTCAGGTGATGTTGTTAAAAAAGGTCAAGTGTTACTTGAGTTAGAGCACACTGAAGAGTTGGCATCATTGGCATCAGCTAAAGCCACTAAAGTTTTAAAGCAACAAACCTTAGCGCGTTATCAAGAACTTGCGAAAGAAAAGCGTATCAGTAAAGAAAATGTTGATGTTGCTCAAGCTGAGTATCGTATTGCCATAGCTGATATTGCCCGCTTAGAAGCGATTATTGCGAAAAAAGTTATTGTTGCGCCGTTTGATGCCAGTATTGGTATTCACAATATTAGTGTTGGGCAATTTCTTGACAGTAATACTGATATTACTGACTTAATTGGTATTGATGATTTCATTTGGGTCGACTTTAAAGTGCCGCAAATTTACCCGCAATTAGCGATAAACAGTACTGTTGAAGTAACGGCTAGTGGTGCTTCTTCATTAGTTGGTGTAAGTAGTGCTGCCGTGATTAGTTCAGTAGAACCTTTACTAACACAAGACTCTCGTCAACTTAAATATCGCGCGAAAGTGCTTAAGTCAGAGTTGGAAGTTAAGCCTAATCAATTAGTTAAAGTTGCTGTACCTATTACATCTGCGCAGTCAGTGATTATGGTGCCTAGTTTAGCTATTGTGCGTGATCAATTGGGTGAATATATTTTTAAGTTGGTAAAAGACGAAAACGGTGATTACCGTGCAAGTCGTGAAAAAGTGACTTTAGGCGACCGAGTAGACGAGCAAGTTATTGTCAATGAAGGGCTAGCGTTAGATGAATTAGTGGCAGCTAAAGGATCATTCAAATTACGTCCTGGTTTGAAAATTCGTTTTGATAACGAAAAAATGGGCGGATAGGAATACTCATGATTAAAGAATTATCCTCCCAAAGTCGTCTGATGGACATATTTGTCCGTAAGCCTGTGGTGTCGACGGTATTATCAATATTTATTTGTTTAGTGGGCTTATGGGCTGTTAATGCTATTTCGGTATTACAATTCCCTAAAATTGAAGGTGCTTCGCTAGAAATAACCACTAATTATACTGGTGCTTCTGCGGACGTAGTTAAAGGTTTTGTAACTGACCCAATTGAGCGTGTAGCGTCAACAGTACCAGGTGTTGATTTTGTTGAATCAAGTACTGGCTCAGGGCAAAGTAAAGTAACGGCTTGGCTGCAGCTTAATCAAAACAGTACTAATGCATTAGCTGAATTAAATACCCGTTTAAATCAAATAAAGTTTGAGCTACCAACTGGCGCTGAAGATCCATTTGTTACCGTGGTAAGAACGGATAGGCCGTTTGCTGTGTTTTATCTCAACGTAGTTGCTGAAGGCTCTACCTTAGCGCAAATTACTGATTATCTCACTCGAGAAATCAACCCGATTATTAATAATATTGAAGGTGTACAAAAGGTTGGTATTGAAGGGGCAAGAACGCCAGCTATGCGCGTTTGGCTTGATGCTGATCGTTTAAATATATTCAACGTTAGTGCTGATGAAGTTTATCAAGCACTGAATAACAATAACCGCATTTCTACACTAGGTTATGCAGAAAACTCTCGTCAAAAAATAGATATTATTGCTAATACTCAAATGTCGTCTGTTGGTGAATTTGAGCAGTTGATCATCAAACAAAGTGACGAAACATTAGTTTATTTAAAAGATGTTGCACGTGTTGAGTATAGCGCTGAAGAAGCCAGTGCCACAGCTCGGTTCAACGGTAAAGACACCGTATATATCTCGGTTTGGCCATTACCTGGCGCCAATGAAATTGCTATTGGTGACAAACTTTATAAAGTGCTGGATGAAATTAATGCCACATCGCCTGAACTGAAGGTCGATATTGCTTACGACGGCACGCTTTACATGCGTGATGCCTTGCAAGAAATTGTCACAACATTAATGGAAACTATCGTATTAGTCGGTATTGTTGTTGTTCTGTTGATGGGGTCATTTAGAGCCGCATTAGTGCCGTTGATCACTATTCCCATTTCCATTCTTGGTGCCATTGCGGCGATTTGGTTGATGGGCTTTAGTTTGAACCTGTTAACAGTATTAGCCATAGTATTATCGGTTGGTTTAGTGGTGGATGATGCCATTGTGGTTGTGGAGAATGTTGCTCGACATATGCGTGCAGGTGTTCCTCGTTTGCAAGCAGCATTAATGAGTTCTCGACAGCTATTAGTCCCTATTATTGCCATGACTTTAACGCTTGCTGTGGTTTATGTACCTATTGGCTTTTTGTCTGGCTTAACAGGCGTACTGTTTAAAGAATTTGCCTTTACCTTAGCAATTGCCGTCATTATCTCTGGCGTTGTCGCGGTAACCTTATCACCTATCATGAGTGCTTATGTATCGAGTGAAGGGGGCAAAGAAGGTAAGCTAACCGTTAAGGTCAATCACGCTTTTGAACACCTGCAAAATTTTTATGGTCGATTACTGCAAAAGACTTTTCACTGGCAAGGGCAGTTGTTCTTTCTTGCGCTAATCGTTGCATTATTAGTTGTGCCATTCTACTTAATGTCAGCAAAAGAACTTGCACCGACTGAAGATCAAAGTAGCGTGTTTATCGTTGTACAATCACCACCAGATGCTTCATTACAATACAATGAAGACAATGTTGAAAGTGTGGCGGATGCTTTACTTGAAACCGAAGGTAGTAAAGAGCTTTGGCAAATTGTCTTAAGTAGCGGTGGTTTTGGTGGCCTTGAGTTTGAAGGTAATGACAAGCGCAAGAAAAGCATACAAGAAATGTTACCTGAAGTTTATGGTCGTTTAACCAATTCTGAAGGCTTAGATCTGTTACCGATTTTGCCTTCACCATTGCCAACGGCAGGCCAATTTGATGTTGAATTAGTCGTTAAGTCTTCTGCGCCATATAGTGAAATGAAATCTTACGCTGACCAACTCGTCGGCTCTGCGTTTCAAAGCGGGCAATTTCTTTACGCTGATACCGATTTAAAAATCGATTTACCGCAAATTGAATTAAAGCTAGACCGTGAAAAAATTGCAGATTTAGGCATGAATGTGTCGTTAGTAAGCAGTCAGTTATCAACTTACCTTTCAAGTAATTATGTTAATCGTTTTGACGCTAATGGTAAGGCATATCGAGTTATTCCTATGGTGGCTGATAACATTACATCGCAGCCAGAGAAAATATTAGATTTAACCGTGAAAACACCTTCAGGTGCGTTAATTCCGGTGTCAGCATTTACCGAAATTAACTATCGTACTGTACCGAGAACTTTAGGTTCATTCGGTCAGCAAAATTCTTTTAGAATTTATGGCGGCATTTTACCTGGGGTTACTAAAGAGCAAGCACTACAAACGCTAGAAGCTGCAGCGGCGAATATTTTACCGCATAACTATAACTTAGATTATGCGGGTGAATCGCGACAAATAAGAACGGAAGGCAATAGCCTAATTACCGTAATGGGTATTTCGTTGATGATTGTTTTCTTGGTATTGGCAATTCAGTTTAATAGCTATCGAGATCCGTTAGTTATCTTGCTTGGTTGTGTGCCTTTAGCATTATCAGGTGCATTATTACTGCCATTTTTAGAGCTAACTACTATCAACATATATTCGCAAATTGGCTTGGTGACTTTGGTTGGCTTAATCGCTAAAAATGGTATTTTGATTGTTGAATTTGCTAATCATTTGCAAGAAGAAGGTAAGTGCAAATTTGACGCAGTTATTGAGTCGGCCACAACACGTTTACGACCAATATTAATGACCACAGCCGCGACGATACTTGGCCATTTTCCATTGGTATTAGTAACAGGTGCTGGCGCAGAAGCTCGAAACAGCATTGGTATTATTTTAGTGGCGGGTATGGCAATTGGTACATTCTTTACCTTGTTTGTTTTACCTGTGTTCTATTTATGGATAGCTGAAAATCGTAGTGCTTGTACTACCCATGATTTAGCGAAAGAATCTACGGACACTAAAATTAAACAGCCTTTGAAGAATGTTTCTTAAGCAATACTTTAAGTAAAGCCATGTAATAAAACCGAAAAGTTGTGAAGCTTTTCGGTTTTTTATATTCAAGAGTCGTGTATTACGCGAGCCCATGAATGCGCAGGAGCGTATATATTTTTACCGAGACTGTTCTTTTTCTAATAGCTCCATTAACCCGACTAAAGCTACAAAAAGTACCGCTCCGACAGGCCAAATTATCCACGTTACGCCCCAATTCATTGTCCATAAGCTCCAGCCAAGAAATATAGCGACAAGTAAAGGCCAGTAAAATGCAGCAAGCTTTTCTGCTCTTTTAGTGCGCATACTTTTTTCTGTCTCTACCCCTGTATCTTTTAGAATGCTGTTGTAAGCGTCGTATTGAGCTGATACCGGTGCGACAATATAAATCCCTGCCGCTATCATGAGTATCAGGACAATTAACATCATTAAAACGACATCACTGCCATTAGAAAACATGCTAACAACCATCAGCGGCACAAAACTGACAATGAATAGGAATATACCGATTGATAGCCTTTTGTTGTAGCTGGGTTTAAATTTTTGTAGTTTTTCTTTGAAAACACTGTGCACACCATAGGCCAACTCAAACTCTTCATTGTCTATAACTTCTGCATCACCTTCATATTGGTTGGTTTTTATAAAAAAGCTTACTGCGATAGACACCATGACCAAAATGCTAACAATACCTATTGCTGTTGCGATATCGTCAGTCAGACCTAACTTGCTGGTTTCAGCCATTGCTAAGAAGAAAAATAGCGGTATTACAGAACATACACAAAGTATTACGCCTTTGGTAACTATGTTTGAAACTTCTATTTTAGTTTCAACGTATTTTGTTGCTTGCTCTAAACTCACTTGTAGAATATTAGCGTCTTTACTTTCATCGCTAGAGTTGAATGCTTCATGTTCGTCTTTTAATAAAAAGTCAGTAGAAACGTCAAAGATTTCAGCTAGCTTAATTATTCTATTTAAATCAGGAATACTATTTGTACTTTCCCATTTAGATACTGACTGTCGAGAAATATTCATTTTTTCTGCCAGCTCTTCTTGTGACCAGCCCAGTTGTTTCCTTAACCTGATAATTTTGTCTGCTAATATCATAAGGGTTTTCCTTTGTTAATTTTTGAGCTGCAATCTTAGGAAATCAGTTAGTTGCAAACTAGCAAGTTAAGTTGTTAATTTGTCAACCAGCGGTTGCAATTGTACTATCTAGTTAAAATTTAATGCTTTTTTTAAGCTCAGAAGCAAGTTTTATTATTGAATGCGACTTTAAACACAATGCTAGCAAAAGAACTAAACTGCGATTTTTCAGTTTAATGTAGTGAGTTCTAACTACCTTTTTTTAAACACGCATCACCTTCTGATGACGCATCTTCGTATTCAACACCATCTGGTTTGAGGTGAGGGCCGGGGCCTAAGTCACCTAATGTGTCATACGGGTTGGCCAATCTGCAACGGTCAATTGATAAACAACCACAACCAATACAGCTATCGAGATTATCGCGCAAGGCAATAAGTTGGTTGATGCGTTCGTCGAGTTGATTGTGCCATTGCTTTGAAAGCCTAGTCCAATCATCGAGGGTTACGGTTTTATTATCTGGAATAGTCGCTAATGCTTCTTTGATCTCTTTTAGCTGAACCCCAGACTTTTGAGCAATTTTTATTACTGATATTTTTCGTAAAACATCACGAGAAAAGCGGCGATGATTGCTAGAATTTCGATGCGAACAAATGAGTCCTTTGTTCTCATAAAAATGAATTGAAGAAATAGCAACACCGCTGCGTTTTGACACTTCGCCAATGGAAAGATCTGTTTTAATTTTATTCATAATGAGTTTAGACCTCAATTAAGGTTGAGGTGGTATCATAACAATGAATGTGATGAACAATAAACAAAAAGGGCCACGTTTTACCGTAGCCCTTTCTTAAATACTTATATTTTAAAGAAACATTCTATTGTAGTTGTACTTCAAAGGTTAGGAATATGCCGCCGTGTTCCTTGTCAGCAAGTGTTTTGTTTTTTGCATCTTGTTCATGCTCAGCAATTAGTAAGTAACGGCCAGCATGCATTGGCGTAAAAGTAATTTCGCCTTTGTTATTACTTTTCATTGTTAGTGTTTCTGGATTGTTTCTGTAACGAGCACCATCGCGGGTGATTTCAACTTCGACGCCCGATTGCACTTTGCCATTGTAAGTAAATACGAAAGTTGCGGGTTCATTTTCTACCACTTCTGATGGATGTGTTTTAGGTAATAATTCTAAGAATTTCCCATCAATTGCATAATTCTCAGTAGGATTGTTCATGGTGATGTAGCTTTCAATTCGCGTAAGGCCGTAGGCGGTTTGCAGGCTAGTCGCGTTTGCTGGAACTAGTGACTTTAATTCCATTTTATTTACGCGAGCACGGTGGCGTTTATCACCTACTTTGTAAGTTGAAAAATAACTAGGTGTTGAATTATTGGTAATTTTATATGTGCCACTTTCTTCGACAAAATAATCAGCAACTGATTTTCTATGAGCTTTGTATGCAGAAGAAGGACGTGATTTTTTACCCGATGGCGTTAAAATGCTTAGTGGGTCGATACTAAGTGCTTTATCAACATTAAACACTTCATTTGACGCTGTAGCGTCTAATGTTACCCATTCACCACGTTCTGAAGAAAGTGTGAAATGGCTTGGTAATATCCAACGTGAATGTGCGCTAACTTGGCTACTAACGGCAAGGGCTAGCATCATTATTGTTGCTTTTTTAAAATTCATTTTTTTGCTCCTAAGGGGTAACAGTAAAAGTAATTGCGCCAGTTTCAGCGGTTTCTTTTAAGGTGAATTGTTGAGTTTGATTGTTTAAAGAAAACTTTTGTTTAAGTAGTGCTCTACCACCTTTTTCACGAACAACTTCGATGTACAGGGTGTAGTCACCTTCGGTAAGTGCGTGTTGTTCATCATCGGTAAGCTTGAACGAAAGTGGGAAACTACCAGCAGCATGTGTCGCTGAGGTAATTGCATCAACTAATTCAGCATCTTTCCTGCCGACGTTCCGCCACCAGCGACGAATATCTTTTAACCATTTAGGTTCTTTACGCCAAAGTAGCAGTGTGCGAACTGATTTTCTGTTGTTGTTTTCAAGCCAAGCCGCTACGTAAGGTGGGTGATATTCACCTTGTTGCTGTTTAAGTTCGAGCTTTATTGCCAGTGTGCCTGTACTGTTTCCATGTGCTTGAGATGATTGTGAAACGGATAGCAATAGCAAGAAAAAAATCAATAAAATAACTTTGATGGCGCGATGTGAAAATAAAGTATTCATCAGGTTTGTCATGTTCCTTTAGGCTAAGTAAATAATGCTAAATAGGGCAAAAATAGTGCTGCCAATACTGAGCAGTAATGTTCTGCGAAAGCGCTTTTGTGGCATTGCTAAAATAAAGCCAGTAATGGCGAAAATAATAAAAAGTAGACTAGAAAGATCAATGATCCAGCCCCAAAAGTTGCTGGTGTTTCGGCCTTTATGTAAATCATTTAGCACTGCCCACCAACCGTAATGAGTTTGTTCAAAAAATACCTCTCCAGACGCTAAGTCAACAGACACACTGGCACTTTCACCTGCTTGCTTGATGCTATAGAACAATTCTCCAGACATTAATTCGACGTTAGCGTTGGCTAATGAAATAGCTAAAGTCTGTTCTAGCTCAGTGGTGATTTTTTGCTGTTGCTGATTACTAATTTCGTCATTTTCTAGCGCGAGTTTTTGTACGCTTTCAATGGTGGTTTCTATTTCTATAACTTGCGGTTGGTGATCTCTAAACCACTCCGGGTGATTAAGTGTTACTCCTGTAACTGAGAAAAATAGCAGCAAAGTTAGCAAGGCCATAGAAACATAAACATGTATCAATCGTGCTAGGTTTAGTGTTTTTTTTGATGGTTTCATTACTGCTATAACTTATTTAGCTTATTTAATTGTGGTTTCACGTGTATTAATAGAATCGATCTTGAAAAGGGCACAGCGCGCAAAAAAAACTTGCACGCCAATGCCTTTTGTTTTTGACTAGAACGCTAGCTGAGCAGCCAAACGAAAACTAATGCCATCGGCTGCTGTTACACTACTAGTGCCACCACCAATAAGGTACTTTTTGTCTAGTAAATTATTAATGTTAAAGCGTAGGTTAAGCTCATGGTTGTCTATATCCATTTGATATGTTGCACCAACATCAATGCGAGTGTAGCTATCTTTTTTAATGGTATTGTCATTATCAGCAAAGCGTGAACCTTCATAAAATGCCCCAGCATTAAAAGCTAGCGTGTCGGTAAACTCATAACGAGACCATAAAGCCGCAGACCATTCAGGAACATCTGTTGGTGTTTTACCTTGGTAAAGTTCGTCCTTTTCATAAGTAGCGTCTATGTTAATCAATGAAGACATGATAAATAGTTTATCGTTTATCGCACCTTGCGCGCCAAGCTCAAAACCTTTGTGGCGCTGTTCACCTGCTTGTGTTGTACGAGATTTAAAGTCAGGGTGGTCAATATCTTCACTGATTAACTTGCCCGTTTTACTGATATCAAAAATAGCACCCGTCAATAAAAGTCTGTCATCAACAAGTTGCCATTTAACACCAATTTCACTTTGTTTTGACTCCATAGCATCTAATTTCATGCCATGGTTAATATCTTCATCATTGATTAGGGTTTCGCTTCTTTGTGGCTCGAAACCTTCGGTATAGCTGTAATAAACAGTTGCTTGTTCAGAAGGGTGATAAAGCACACCAAACTTAGGTAAGAATGATTCATTATTAGCCGTTTTTTTAGTCTGTTTATCATAACGACCACCGAGTGATACTTGCCAATTATCATTAAGTGTAATTAAGTCTTGTAGGTAAACTCCATAGTAGTCATATTTACTAGAGTAAGATTTATTAGGGTTTTTATAAGTAACATTAGGCTTTTCTGGTTCATTTTGACCTGCAGAATATGGAAAATTAATATCACCTTTGAGTGCTATCCTATCTGCTTTTACTTGGTCATAACTGTAATCTAATGAATTTAAGCCAATTAATAGTTGGTGTTCAACACCTGCAAATTCGAATTCGCCAGTAAAATCAATGAATTTAGTAGTGAACTGCCAATCATCAAAACGGTCATATGGCTTTGATGTGTATTGATCACCTTCGTTAAAACCAGATGGTTTTTTAGGGGAAGATTCAAAGCGCTGACGTTCAAATGTTTGCTTGTTATACCCGATAGCTACTTGCCAATTATCATTCATGTTGTAATTAACATCTGCGCCGTAGTTTTCCACATCAATATCAGTGAATGCCCAAGACATGTCGCGAATAGTTTTACGGTCGCCAATTAAATCGCCGTCTTCATTTAACCAACCGCCAGTATCCAAACCAGCTTTGTCATTGGTGTAGTCATAATGTACTCGCAGAGAAAGATCATCTGATACATCATAGTCAACAACTAAAGCACCTAGAAAACGATTACGTTCACGTTGGTCACCATTTTGATATTCACGTTGATAAGTAACATCTTGCTTAACCAAATTGGCACGATATCTAAGCGACTCTTCATCGTTTAATGCACCACCCGCGTCTAAAGTGAAACGAGTTGAACCTTCTTGGTCAGTATCTGCGCCAATATTAAACAATGTTCTTGCTGTTGGCTTCTTAGTTACCATATTAACTAAGCCACCAGGGCCAGATTGACCATATAAAATACTAGAAGGGCCTTTAATGACTTCCACGCTTTCTAATGTTTCTATTGGCTGTTGGTAATGCGACCAATGCTGATGTCCGTCACGTAAATAACCATTTGATGAGCTTAATTCAAAGCCTCTTAAGTTAAAAACTTCACGGTTACGCTGTTTTGAACCTGCAGAAAGGCTAGCGTCGTTCGTTAGTACTTCACCTAAAGTTGTCGCCAATTGTTCTTCAACAATCGTTCTTGGAATTACCGTCACTGACTGCGCAGTCTCAAGTAATGAGGCATCGGTACGCATTGCGCCTTTAGCTTCATCAACTTTGTAATCATTAAAATAACTGCCGGTAACTTCGATAACTTCTATCGAATTGCTGTTAGCATGGGCTAGTGGCATGGCCATAGAAAGTGCTAAAAACAGCGGTGAGTACTTCATGTGAATCTCCAAATTATTAACTATTGTTCCAAGGTGAAATGCAGCGAGCATTTTTGTAGGGAGAATGTTAATGAGAGTGATTATCATTTGCAAGTTAAATGTTGAACTATTAGAGTAAAAAGTCGAATTAATCAAATTTATGGTGTTTTTGGCTGTTAAATGAGCGATGAAGTATACGTTTTTGTAATTCTGCTAAATATTTAGCAGGGCTAGCATTTTCAAAATATTTTAATCTCCTAATTTAGTACAAATTGTTATTGTGTTATTCATTGCTTATCGGGCATGCTAATTGGTATGTTTTTCACTAGAGCTGACAGCTAATTTTTAGGTTGGTTCTTTTTGTATGATTCTTAAATGAAAAGGAAAGTTATATGTTTAGTCATATCATGATTGGCGCGAACGACGTACAGGCATCGAAAGTATTTTATGATGCTATTTTAGGTGAACTAGGACACAAGCCAGGTGTTATGGACGAAAAAGGCCGTTGTTTCTACTTCACAGATACTGGTATTTTTGCTTTAAGCAAACCTATTAATGGTGAAGAAGCTTGCAATGGCAATGGCAGCACCATAGGTTTTGCTGCAACATCTCCAGAACAAGCTAATGCATGGCATGCCGCTGGTACGGCAAATGGCGGCGTTGCCTGTGAAGATGCTCCAGGTTTGCGCAAAGGTACTATTGGAAGTTTATATCTTGCTTACCTTAGAGATCCATCTGGTAACAAAGTTTGTGCTTTACATCGTGTAGCGTAATAGAAATTTATTAAAACAAGAGTGATGGCCAAAATAACAGTCACTCTTGTTTTAAAATAAATATCCATATTCACAAAACTAGAATGCTTTTTCTAAATCACCCACGTTATTAATAACGACATTTTCTTTGTTCTTACTCTGAATATAGTGCATCAAATATTCAGCGTCTTTCCAAACACCGCCTAACGTTGCCGAGCCTCTAGTGTATAACCAAGGTAGGCCAATAAAATATAACCCGTCAACATCACTACTTACTCCGCGATGATTACTCGGATAGTTCATTTCATCAAAGGTGATGTTTTCAATCCAAAAAAAGTTTGGTTTAAACCCAGTAGCCCACACAATATTTTTAATACTGTCGATGCTACCTTTTTGAAATTTTATACTTGTTTGATCGGCAGACAAGGTTCTACCAACATGAATAACATTCTTTTTTGCCAATAGTGATTTTACATCGGTACCGATAACAGGTTGCACGCCTTTGCTTAACCATTTACCAATTTTACTGTCACGAGTAACAGATAAGAAACCAATTTTGGTAAACCACCACCACAACGTTTTCCCTAAAATTGACTGTGGAATCGCTGTTATTTTATCGGTTCCTGAAAAGTAAGTAGTTCGGCCAGTTTCTGCAATTTCAGATAAAATTTGTACGCCAGAATCACCAGCACCAACTACTAAGCAATCGCCTTCTTGCAGCTGGGCAGAACTCTTATAGTGTTCGCTATGCATTTGGGTAATATTATCAGCAATATCAGCGTGGCAAGGTGGTGTAAAAGGTGTATGGAAAGGGCCTGTAGCAATAATAACTTGCTTAGCCTGATAATCTCCCGTTGCACTGCTTATTTCAAAAACGCCATTAACTTTCTTAATTGAGGTAACTTTTTTATTGAACTCAATGGGAATTGAAAACTTCTCAACATAACTTTTTAAATAATCAGCCACTTCATATTTATTAGGGTAATAACCTTTAGGAAACGGAAACTTCATCCCTGGAAGATGATTGTATTCTGTCGGGGTAAATAACTTTAAAGAATCCCAGCGTTTGAGCCAAGGTGCTCCAACATGTTCATTAGCATCTAAAATCAGGTAATCTTTATTTTCTTTAGATAAATTATAAGCGATTGACAGCCCAGATTGTCCTGCGCCAATGATGATAAATTCTTTCATGAAAACCAGTTAAGTTAATGCATTTATTAATATGCGGCGCATTCTAACAGAATGCAGTGCTAATTAGTTAGAGTTCGAAGTATTTATTCTGTATTGATAGAATACTTTATTGGCAATGCTAGTTAGGCTTTGCTTTTGCAGAGGAGTTACTATGTAGAGTTCTAATTATTATGTAAAGTTTGATGTAAGAAAAAGTTTACGTTTTTAAGGTTGGTTAAACATTTTAGCAAGAGTAATTACTTATTAGTTAGGCTCAAAAAAACTTTAAATAATAGCCAATTAGCAGGAGACTGTTTGATGGAAGGATGCTTATTAAACACTTACCTTGTTACATTTTTCATTTGAAAAATCTCTATTTTGTTTCATAGTTAGTTGTACATAAGCAAGGAGGGCTTAATATGCACAATTCAAAATTAGATCGTTTTAGTTTTCTTACAGATAAAGCAGTCAGTCAAAGGGCGACACCACAAGAAATGGCTGAGTATCAATTGTTATTAGATGAATGGAATCAATCAAACGAAAAAAATGCTACTAATCACTTGCACAGAATTGTTAATGATCAAGACGACTAATCCCAAGCGATAGTTTCATAAATACATAAATAAATAACAAAACCGCAATTATGCGGTTTTTTTATAAACCGTAGTTTATTCATATCGAAGCAGATCTTTTCTCATAAAAACTCAAACAATCACTTGTGAATCCCCCCACGACTAAGTGCTAAGTGTTTTAGATATTTACCACTAATTAATTTTCTGAAACGTTCTCGCTGCGCAATCAGTGCTGCTCATTTATACCAAATTTAATCTCTATAATTTTTGCTTCAACGTAGTGCAAAAAGTAATTTATTTAGAAACAATGACATCGATAAAAAGAAAGTATGACCGATATCAATAAGGATGGTTTTATATTTGATAAATGTTATAAATATACATATGAATTATATAAACAACTTTATTCAAAAGGGGTGATGTAAATTATATGATTGTAGAAACAAAGCTATCCTCACTGAAAGTTGGTCATTATGTTGTTGAAATAAAACAGCAAAATGATAATTTTAAATTGAAGTCTGCTAGTCACATTAAAAGTACTGCTGTAATTGATAACCTTGCGGACAAGGGCGTTAAAACAGTACTGATTGATGACGAAAAAACTATTGCAGCGGAACTTAAAAACACACCTGAGATTATTGATAAAGCCTCAACACCACTATCCACAAATGAATTAACACCCGAAAACTTAAAGTCAGTTAAAGAAGTAATTACAAAATCTAAATTGGTGCTTAATAAAACATTTAGTGATGTAAGGAACGGATGTGATATTGACCTAGAGCCAATCATTGATGTTACAAGCAGTTCGGTTGATTCTATTTTTAATAATATAGATTCTTTATCTTGTCTGGTTAGTATACGTAATAAAAGTGAATACTTACTTGAGCATTCAACTGCGGTGTCTGTTTATTTATCGATATTTGCAAGTTATTTGAAGATTGATAAAGCAACGGTATATCAAATGACATTGGGTGCCTTTTTACATGATGTCGGTAAAGTCATGGTGCCCGACGGGATACTTGATAAGCCTGGCAAACTGACGGACGATGAGTTTTTCATTATGAAAACTCATGCAAATCACTCTGCTGATATTCTTAAGAAGACTAAAGGCGTAAGCCAGTTAAGTTACGAAGTAGCTGCTTATCATCATGAAAAGCTTGATGGAAATGGTTACCCGTTTAAACTTAAAGCAGACAAAATTAGCAAATATTGTCGCATGATGAGCATTTGCGATATCTTCGATGCATTAACGAGTGATAGGTGCTACAAAAAAGGCTCTTGCCATTACAAAGCCTTCATCATTTTACGTAACTTGGCGAATAATCATAACCATCTTGATATTGAACTTGTTGAAGAGTTTATCAAAGCGATAGGAGCATACCCTGTAGGCTCTTTGGTGCAATTAAGCTCAAATAGAGTAGCGATAGTTGAACGTAGAAACAAAGCAGATTCTCTACGACCAGGGGTACGCCTATTTTTCAATTGTGAAGAAAATGAATATCAAGATACAGAAGAGTTAGACCTTTCAAACAGTGATGATTATATTGTTAAAGGAGTTAAAGCTTCCGATTTTGACCTTGATATGGATGATGTAATCGAGTTCTTGGTTAAACAAGCCTAATTTTCTTCATCGAAAATGCCTTTCTTGCCTATTAAACTATTTACATAAATATTTGAAATTCAATAGCACTAGTTATGGTCTATTACTGATAATGTTGTATTTACAATATCTTTATAGGCTATTTTACTATGTTAAGTTTTTTTACTCGCGCGACAGTGCAAACTCGATTATTCATTGGCTTTGGTGCGGTAATTATGATGATGATTGTTATCACTATTGTTGGTGTCAATAGCGTAAATGCTATTGATAAATCGATGACAATTATCACCGATATTAACTCTGTTAAACAACGCTATGCGATAAATTTTCGTGGCAGTGTGCACGACAGAGCAATTGCGATTCGTGATGTAGTGTTACTGCAAGAAAACAGTGAACTGCAGCGTACCTTAAAAGATATTTCCCGTTTAGAAGTTTTTTATAATGAATCACGTGTACCGCTTGACCAATTAATGATTGAAGGCTCGTCTTCAAGTGAAGAAAATATTCTTAATTTAATTAAACGCATTGAAAGTAAAACCATGCCTTTGGTTAAGCAAGTTATCAACAAAATGCAACAAGGTGATAAACAACAGGCAGAGCAACTATTATTGACATCCGTTAGGCCTGCTTTTGTCGAATGGTTAGCAGCAATCAATCAATTTATTGACTATCAAGAAATTGAAAATCAACAAGCAACAAAAATGGTGCGAGAAACCGCGGCAAGTTTTGAAGGTGTTATGTTAGCGCTAACGGGCATTGCATTTTTGATCAGCGGTTTTATTGTTTACCGTATTGCCAAAGGTTTGAGAATTTCACTTGATGGTGAGCCAAGCGAAGTAGCCAGCTTATTATCAAAAGTTGCCGAAGGTGACTTAACGCAAAGTATAGAAGTGCGTTATGAAAACAGTGTGTTGTTCTCGTTAAAGAAAACTCAAAATCAATTAAGCTCAACGGTAACAAATATCGCTGATGCATCCAAAGAAATTAATGGCCAAATAGATATAGTTTCAACGGGCTCTGCTGACGTGCTTGCTTTAGTGCAGCAACAACGTGAATACACCGCACTCGCTACTGATAATTTAAACGACATGCGTGATAAAACCTACACAGTGTCTGAATTATTAGTGCAAACCGAAGAAAACTCATCACAAACGCTAAGCTCTTGTACATCAGGCAGCCAATCGGTTAATGCCACAGCCGAAGAAATTGAAAAGGTATTAACCACTGTTAGCAGCGCATTAGAAAAACTGCAAAAGCTTGAGCAGCGCACTAAAGATATTAGTGGCATTATTTCTGTGATCAGTGGCATATCTGACCAAACGAACTTGTTAGCGTTGAACGCGGCTATTGAAGCAGCTAGGGCCGGAGAATCAGGTCGAGGCTTTGCTGTGGTTGCAGATGAAGTAAGAACCTTAGCGCAAAGTACAGGCTCTGCCACCGCAGAAATTGAAGCCATGTTAACCGAAATTACCAAAGAAACCGCTGGATCAGTAGTAGCTATGGAATCAACACTACCTAAAATTGAGAAAGGACTCGCGCTAGGTGTTGATTCAGCTGAGCTACTTAAAGAAATTGAAAACCAAGCGAATGATTCACTGCTGAATGTGCGTCAAGTGGTAGAAGCATCGAAAGAACAAATAGTGGCCATTGATGAACTCTATGAAGGTATGAAAAGTGTTGCTGATATGGCAGATTCTTCAACCAATTCATTAGAAAAAAACAATAACGTTGCCCTTACGCTTGACGCATTAGCCAATAACTTAAAAGAACAAATTGCTTATTTTAAAGTTAGCGTAGCAAGTTAAGCTTGTATTCAGTTTTTGAACATAAGGCGCTTTTTAGCGCCTTTATTTTTTCGCCATACAAATATTTAAAATAGGTTTTCGACATTTTTATTGAACAAATGTGTGCATTACAAAGCAGTAACCATAAGATGCGTGTATTCTTAGTAATAGGCTTTAAAATATGTGAAATAGAATATTTTAATGATATTTATCATACACAATAGCGGGCTAATTCATTTATATGCAATTAATTTTCTAATGCATTATTATGATAAAATAGCGGCGAAAGCGGACCAAGAATAATAATATGGCAGCAATTTTAAACTTTGAAAATCAGCAACAAGAGTTAAGCTATTTAAATGCATATCATTGTATTGGCCGTTCCAACACCAATGTTGATATGGTGATTAATTCACCCGAAATATCGAGAACGCATGCCATCATAGAGTGGAAAGATAAACAATGGTTTATTCGCGACCTCAGCACAAATGGCACTTGGGTAAATAGTCATAAGTTACTAAAAGACCAACCACACAAACTTCAAGTTGATGATAACGTATTCTTCGGGCAAGCCAATGCTCATGGCTTATTGGTGAAAGATTTAACCCGTCCAGAAAATATGCTATTGGCGGTTGAGTCATCAGGAGATACCTTAGCAGATAGCCCAATAATACTTTCAGACTTCAATATATTACCCTCAGAAGAACAAGCAGAAATAGCCTTATTTTATGTTCACAGTAAAGGGCAATGGTACAAAGAACACCTAATTGATAGCGATGGCCGTGCGTATCCGGTAGAAAATTCAGATAGATTATTTTTTGATAATAAAAGTTGGCAGCTTAAGCTGAATAACGAAAGTGAAAATACCTTACCGCTTGCTACACCAAAGCTACTTGCGAGCCAAATAAAATATCGTTTTAATTTAAGTCGTGATGAAGAAACTACAGAACTAAACTTAATAACTGATGAAGAAAAACTGCCTTTGTCAGATAAAGCACATCACTATCTAACGCTAAGCTTGGCCAGACATAAAGATAGTGATGCCAGAAAAGGCGTAGAAGCAGAAAGCCAAGGCTGGATCTTGCCAGAAATTATTGCCAAAGAGCTAGGTTACGATATTACGCTTTTCAATACACAAGTTTGCCGCGCTAAAAAGCAATTTAGAGAAGTATTTAAAGGTGCTTGTGATGGCGATGAACTTATTGAGCGAAAAGGCAAAAAAATACGCTTTGCCGGCAGCTATTACAGAATTTACAAAGGTAACGAGCTAATCGTCAATCAAGGGCAAGACAAAGTTTCACTTACGGTAATGCATGGCTGATAAGTTTCCTCAATATACACGCGAAAAGTTATTAGGTGAAGGCGGCATGGGCAAAGTGTACTTGGCCCACGACAACCAATTACAGCGTTATGTCGCGATTAAAGCGCTTACTGACCAACCCCAAGATGAAAAGGTAAATCTTGCGTTAAATGAAGCACGTTTATTGGCGCGAGTTAATCATAACAATATTATCCAAATATATAATATTATTGATGAAAATAACCAAGTTTCATTGGTTATGGAATATTTCAAAAGTAAAACCTTAACGCAATTTCAGCAAGAAAATCATTTAACACTAATACAAAAATTAGCACTTTTGCGTCAGCTTTCGGCGGGGCTTACTCATGCCCATAGCAATAATATTGTGCATTGTGATTTAAAGCCCAGCAACATATTAGTTAATGACCAAGGGCAGGTAAAAATTACCGATTTTGGCATCGCTTGTTTAACAACAAACTCAGCTCAAGCAACAACAAGCGATAGCAACATTGAAAATGATCAGCCGCGCTTATATGGCTGTTTGCAATTTATGTCGCCCGAGCAAATTAACCAACAAGCACTAGATTATCGAAGTGATATATTTTCATTAGGGATTATTGCTTATCAACTTATTGTTGGTAGTCATCCCTTTGGCAATGGTGCAGCGGCCAAAGTGGCTGAAAATATATGCCAACAGGCACCTGAACATGCAAAGAACTTATTGCTTAATGCGCCAAGTTCGTTAACAGACTTGTTAATGGCAATGCTAGTTAAGCCGTTAGACGAACGTACATTGACGGCAAGTGAAATTGAACATCGCTTAAAGCATATTCAACAGGCAATGCAACAAGCGCAATTAGCTGAAGAACACACAGTACCTGTTTCGCACTTAGCTGCTGAAAAGTCAGAAATTACTGATATTGAAACTGACGCAGAAAAAGCTAACGCAAGAAAAACTAAAGCAGAGATAAAAAGTACAGTTAAACCCAAAGCTAAATTATTTAAATATACTGTAAACATTGCTGCGTTGATTTTCGCCATAATAGCAACATTTTGGTTCTACCAAAGCCCTAGTGTTGAAACTAAACACGTAGTTGTTTTAAGGCCAACAATTACTGAAAACTCGCTTATAGCGCCCATGCAGCAAAGCTTAGTGTTATCAGCCGTTGAAGATGCGATACGACAAGCGGTAGTTAACACTAAAAATATGTACTTAATATCGCAACGAGAAACCAATGCCATTATTAAAGCCTACCCGAATGATTTGACTAAATTGCAGCAAGCGTTAGGGGCTAGCGATATTCTTTCAACGTCACTTAAGTGTGATAATACCCGTTGTAAAGTTAGCTTTTCTCGTTTGGTGGCTAATGCCGAAAGTAATAACAAGTTAGTGGTAAAAGCAGAGAAAAGTTGGTTAACACCTGTCGAAAATTTTAATGGAATTTATAGCACAAGCCAAACGCAATTTGCCGCGTTATACCCAAAACACCCAGAAGTTAATCAGGCAGGGTTAGTACAACGGCCAATAAATAAAGATGACTACCAACGTTACATTAAGCTTTATAGTGAAATACACCATCATGGCAATTACAGCGATGCAAGCTTAACTAAACTCGCTGTTATTTTAACGAGTTCGCCGTATTTATATGCCGCATACAGCTTATATCGCGATACAGCACTTAATTTATATTTAGACTCGAAAGATCAAAGTTATTTTAAGCGCTTAAACACTGTACTCAACAATGCACCGCCAGAATATAAATACAGTACTTATGAAGCAGTTGATCGTTTCTGGCTGGCCTCAGATATGGGGGAAACTGATTTAGCTAACAAACAAATTATTGAGGCGAAAAATCGCGGCGCTGACGCCTTAACTATTTTAGAACTTGAAGCTTACATGTTTTTCGGTAACGGGCAATATGAACAAGCTGCACTGTCTTATGAACGTGCTTTTAACCTGCGACCTAGTACTAATTTACTTTATAATACTGCCTTCAGTTATTGGCGCTTAGGTAATTTAGCTGAAGCAGAAAGCGCATTAAATAAAATGCTAGAAACGGTTCCTAATCATCATGGCGCCAATCAATTACAAGCCAATATTTGGCTGTTGCAAGGACGGTTAAGTTTAGCGATTGATAAATATAAAAAACTTGTGCAAGGCCGAAGATCAAGCAGAGACCTAACCAACCTAAGCTTGGCCTATGCATTTAACAAACAATACGATAAGTCATTAGAATTTGCTCAAAAAGCGCTAGCAATTAACCCTAAGCAGCCATTTAACTTACTAAATTTGGCCGATATCGAAATGATAGTTGGTGACAAAGAGTTAGCTAAATCTCATTACCAAGAAGTTATCGACATTTTAATAGGCAAAAATGAGGTGAAATACCTCACTAACTTAGCGCAGGCGTACGGGCAATTAAATCAACAAAGCCTTGCGATAGAAACGCTAAATAAAGCTCAGCTTTTAGCGCCAAAAAATAGTGAAGTATCTTACGCCTCTACCGTAGTTTATAGTCTGCTGAATGAAAAAACGTCTGCTATTCATTATGCAAAACTAGCATTAGAAAATAACATCGGCGTAGTGTTTTTTAACCTTCCTTGGTTTGATAGCTTATGTGAAGAGAAGCTATTTCGTCAGCTAATGCAGCAATACGAAAATGCTTCTCGTTGTGCATTTAAACTAAAAGCTAGTTCCTAATAATACCGCCATCACTAATTGTTCCTAATAATGATGCATTTCCTTCGTCACTATTTTCTGCTGCAATAATGCCTAATAATTGCTGAAAAGTTGCTGGGTCTGCTGCATGTAAATCAAGCAGTCGTTCAAGCTGAACAGGATCAGAATCAGCCATGATTAATAAGTCATTAAGTAGCGTGGCATCCGTTAGTGCAATAGTGTCTAATCGTTCCATTAATGCTGGCGAGGTTTCAGCAATAGTAAGTAACATTGCTGTTGAATTTGCAGCGTACACATTAGGTAAATAAGCGCTGCCAGATAAAACTAATAACAAAGTAAGTGCTTTTAAATATGTTTTCATGGGGGATTTCCTATTCATTTTAGTGAGTCTCGGTATGAGTTCACTTAATACGAATAGAAAATTAAAACGTGTCGCTAGCTTGCGCCATGACAGACAATTACACGCGATTAATTACCGTTTAAAAAACTAAGTTTTAGCTTTTATTCGGCAAATAAAATTATCATTTAACAATTGCTTATTTTCATTCTTTAACGGAATTTTTAATTTGATAAAACAATTTTACCTTTGCCAAAACTTGTAATACCAAGTCAGATTTTACGCCCTCATTATTAGCAATAAATTCCTTAATATTATCAACGGTAATATCCGTGTAATGTTGTGTAATGTTCTTTTTTAGCCAAACTAGCTATAGTTTTTATTTTGGGCAAAAGCTCAAAAGTTGTAGGAATTAACCATGAAGCTGAAACACTTACCGAGCGGAATTGTCCATAAAGGAAAAAAGGATGGCACAACAGGTTGTGGTACTAATACCAAAAGCCAATCTGACCACTGGGTATGCTCATCACAACCGGTCAGTTGTGCGAAAAATGGTTGTAATAATTAACGTGAAGTAACTTCGTTTAATGGGAGTGTAAGCATGTCAGATGATAAAACACGCAGAAGTCCTGAAGATAACCAACAAGTTGATATAGATGACCCAAAAGAAATTGCCAATTGGTGTAGATCTTTTGACTGCAACGAAGGTGATTTACGCGCTGCGGTTATTGCTGTTGGTAAGTCAGAAAAAGCGATCAGACAGTATTTTGAAAGCTTAGACTAATGTTTTGAGCTTTAGCTTATTTTTGTAAGTACAACTCAGTTGTTCGTTCGAGAAAAATGCCAATTTTTTGCGAAATATGTGACTTGTTTTGTCTTGAGTTATGCATAAGTTCCAGAAATTTAAAAGCAAATAGATCGAATGTGATTGTAATTTTAGTCACCTTATTTTCAATCAGTATATAAAGCTGATACTGATTTTTATACGTTTTATATGGTCATAGTAATAACTATACAAATGTGACTCTAGCGTAACTAAGCGTTCATCTTTACTTTGCGATAATTCATTTCTACATCTTCACTTTGTATTCGAAAGCCAATTTCATAAAGTTTTATAAATTCGTGATGCTTTTGTTAACTCCGCGTGAATTAACCGTGATAAGTGCTAAATACACTCACTTATGAAAAACAAAAAAATGCAATCAACTCTACATATAAAGACTAATTATTAGCCTGAAAGGAGCTATGTTATGAAATTGAAAATATCGGTGCTGTTGTTGGTACTAGGCTCATTCATTTCATTGAGCACAACTGCAAATCAATATGGTTACTACCATGCAAAAAAACAGTATAAAGTTACTATTACTAATATCACTAAAGGTGTGTCGTTTACTCCTTTACTAGCCGCCACACATAATCGCAATACACAATTTTTTGCCATCGGAGAGCCTGCGTCTGAAGCAGTATCTCGTATTGCCGAAGGTGGTGATATTTCGGTGCTGAAAACAATGCTAGATGATTCTGAAAGTGTATTTTCAACCACGAACTCTGAGGGGTTATTGGCGCCAGGCGCAAGTGTTGAATTAATGCTTAACGGACATCGTCGTTACGGAAGAATTAGTATTGCAGCAATGTTACTGCCAACTAATGACGCTATGGTTGCATTGTTAGGTAAAAAGTTACCCAAAAGAGGTAAAGTGACGTACTTTTTAAGAGCCTACGATGGCGGTACTGAGACTAACGACGAGTATTGTGGCAATATTCCTGGGCCTCATTGTGGTGGCGTACCGTTTTCTCCCGAAGATGCCGGTGAAGGTTATGTTTACCCAAGCCCAGCTATTCATGGAGAAGCCGATTTAACTCGCCAGGCATACAACTGGGATGGTGCGGTTGCTAAAGTTGTGATTGAAGTTGTTAGATAAATTCGTAAACCATTTATTTAACTAAAGTTAGCCATTGTATTCACTTGTAGTACTTACCAAATGCGAATTATACAGCCGTATTTACGTGAGCTTTGGGAAAAAACCGCAATTTTGCGGTTTTTTTGTCATAAAGTATTAACTGATTATGGCGAAACCAAAAAGTGTCGTGGTCTAATGAAACTGGAAATATTTATAGCCTAGAATACGCAAAACCTTAAAGGTATTTAAATGACCAAAAAGTTAACATTGACCATTACAGTAAAGTGATTTTGGTCGTTTTTATGATTTAATAGGGCTCTAGAGTAATTGAAGGTGGGGCTGATTTTTGCTCTAGCCATACTTGCTCAAACTTTTTAGCTTCACTATCTCTATGTCGTAAACATTGAGAGAATACTGAGGTAGACTTAGGGCTTTTACAGCCTTTAGGCGAATGGTAATAATCAAGCCAAGCTTGTTGCTTATCTCCCTTAAACCTTCCTGTCACATTTACTTGAGAAATAGTAGAACGATAAGGCCTATAACTAGGTAACTGCTTATATTGAGTATTTGTACTTTGCTTGCTGGTCGTATGCCTTTTAGTTTTACTTGATTTATTATTTTTGCTTTTTCGGCAAGCTTGGTATTCCTTATGTTTTCGGCGTTCTTTATCTCTTAGCCATTCATAGCTTTGGTGTCTTAACTGTTGTTGCACTAACTTAAGAGAGTCCCACTGTGTTTGGCATTTAGAGCCTGCGAATGATGGGGCGCTGAAAATGATTAGAATTAACAGAACAAACTTGTACATATGTATCTTTATATCCTTATAGAGATTTATGTGACTTATAATACACTTTTATTTAATAAGGTCATTGTGATTTTTAAAACAATCCATTAAAGTCATAAAACTCATAGGGAATAAGGAACTGATATGGAAATCAATTCAAGTGCTAATGTTAGCCTACACACCATTCAAAAAAACTCGATGAAGCTTACTGAATTAGCAAGCCAAGTTACTGAAGAATCAAAAGCGCCGAGTCATTACACCGTTAATATTTCTGATGAAACCGAAATGTTATTTAATCAGGGTGGAGGCCATCCAACTAGACCAGTTAAGAAGTGATAACACTAGAACTCGCTCATTTTATTGCCAAGTTTTATCTGTAGCGTACATATTTTGTTTTGTACTGAGTTACAAAAATGTAAAAGAAAACAAGTCTAATTTCATTATAATCATGCTAGCAATTGCTACCTGTATTTTTAGTCAATATATAAATACAGACGCTGATTTTTATACATTTTATCTTGTAATGGCAATTACATGTACCAATGTGATTTTAGCTTCAATCGGCTTTCATATTAACTTTTCGATAAAGCATTCTAGATCAACGTTATGGGCATATTCGATATGTTTCCTAATCGCCATTAGCTATATGATTATTCATAGCGTTAGGGGAGAGATTTTTGAAAGTGATGAGCCGATACTATGGTTTATAAATGCGCAATCAGCTTTTACCTTGTCACTGTGTTTTTTGAGCATTTGTATTTTCATTTATGGATGTAATATCAAATGGAAGTCGCAGCTCGGACGCTTATCATCGTAGTTTTAATGGCCGTATTCAAAGCGTTAAAATTTGAAAAAAAAGAAGATCTTTACTTCGAAATATAGCGATGAAAAACAGTTATTAAAACGCTATTTGGAAACAAAGAAAATTAACCCAAACGTCCGAGTTAAATATTTAAAAGAATGGGAAGTATCAGTAGAAGAAGTACTAGAGAATAAGAACAAAAAACGGACATTGGAAATAGCGAAAATAGTGAAATTAAACAACTTTTCTCGTACTCGTTAAAGGAAGTTAACCTCAAAATTAACATCTTGTAATGCCGTGTAATGGATATTTTTTTAGTTCTAAGTACCCTGTGTTTCAAATTGGTTAGGGCGTTTCAAAATACCTTATTTGTACCAATAAGAAGGAATGATTTTAGTTACTACGCGAAGTTATTCTAAATATGTATAGCCATTTAATTGGAGTACAAAATGTATTTCAGTCTTGCTATGTAAAAATAAATTTAAGAAGAGGAAATTATCCTGCTTTAAACAAGGGTTATTTCCTCATAATAAGCTGTTAATTTTACACCTATCATCGAGGAACGCATGAGTCAGAAAAGCAATGGGGAACTAGAGAGAAATGTTGCTATAGCTTTATCTATTGGTGTATCCGTGTGTGTAGCCATCATTGCTTTTGGTACATTATCTGCTAAAGAAAGTGCAATTTTGAGTTTGCTTTTAACTATCCTATCAGTAATGGCGTCTTGGATGTTTTCTACTATTCACAGCTCATCTCAACATGCAGAGGCAATTAGTGAAGTTAAAGAAATGCATAATGAAAACTTAAGAACTTATGCATTAAAGGCCGCTGAAAAAGTTAACAACCTATCGGATCAATTAAATAGGCTCAGTGTTTTTCTCAATGAAGAACTACAAGATGACAATGAAGCTAATAAAGATGGTAGACAAAGAATACTAAGTGCTATTCATATGATAGCCATGCTTAAATCGGTTAATGATACTTCTTTGAGTGATTGGCAGGGGGTCATTGGTGAAGAAATACAAGAGCACCGTAAAGAAACTGAAGAAAAAGAAAAATTGCTTATTAATCTGATGGATAAGGTTGAACATTTATGGGATTCATATGAACAAGAAAGTATAACTGCTGAAGTAGTTGACAAAAGAGTAAATCAACTAAAAAGAGAAATGAAAAACCTTGCAGGCTCTATTACTGGAACCCATATAAATATCCCGAGAACAAGAAGTACTCGTAAACGAGAAATTGAATGCAAATGTCCTTCTTGTGATGAAACAAATAAGTATATTCAAAGAGCTAAAAAGGGAAGTGCAAAACCTTTTAAGTGCGAGCATTGTTCAACCCAATTAATTTCAATTTTTGATGAAACACTAGATGATTTTTCAATTAATATTGCAGGACCAAAATTAGAAAATATTACATGCCCTTCATGTAATAAAGACACTTCTGGCACTGTCGATACAAGGCCTTATAAAAAATCCAAAATTATATGCGATAAATGCAATCAAGATTTACTATTAAGTCGTTTAACAACTGGTACAGTTCAAGTTACCTTGTCTACACAAGATACTCACGATGGCACCGTCATTGATGATGATTTTATTGAAAAAGTAAAAGCTGCTTTACCAGAACAACCGTGGCCACAAGGTACGCATAAGACTGTTGCTAATAAATTTAGTGTTTCCCATACATCTGTTCAAAAAGCTATACAGGCACTGGTGCTAAGAGGAGATTTTAAAGAGCAAAAAGACGGTGTGCTATATGATTTAGTCCCCGCAAAGTAAACTTAACAAGTTGCTTAAAAGGACAAAAAAACATTTGGCTTTTGCTCCTTCGTAGCTAATTTTAGTCAACAATTTTTTGCATCTTAGCAAGGTGTTAGGCATATATCCTATCAAAGAGGTAAGTTTTAATAATGAATTACTCAATCCAGTTCCACCCTGTGGGGCAAGGGCTATTTACGTCAGGAACCATTGTAAGTGAGAATGGAAAAAAGTTTAATTTTGTTTATGACTGCGGTACCTCAAGTTCACGTATGTTGTTAAATGATGCTATTTCATCATTATCATTTTCGTCAAATATAGATTTATTAGCAATTTCCCATTTCGATAACGATCATGTTAATGGCTTAAAAATACTGCTAAATAAATATAATGTAAAAACTCTTCTGCTACCCTTTCTTTCTCTTGAAGAAAGACTTTTTATAGCATTTGAAAACAAAGTTGGTGTGAGTGATACACTAATGCAGTTTTATTTGGATCCGGGAAATTATTTACTAGATAAGTTTGGTGGCTCCATTGAAAATATTATTTTAGTTCCTTCAGTGTCAAATATTGACGGCGATTTTGAAAGTTTAGGTGAAGGCCTCGATAATAATGTATTTATCGATATAGACGCGTCATATAATAAAAATTCACGAGTTAAAAAGTTAAATAAACGAGGGAGAATACTGTATGGAAATTTTTTTGAATTTATTCCATATAATGACTCTTCTGTTTCATACAAGTCTTCAAAGTCATTCAAAAATATAATTTTTAAGGAAAAGGGAATACTTCAAAATCTGAAAGAAAAGGACAAAATTCAAGCCTCATTAGCTCGAATTAGAGACCAGTATGATAAATGTTTTGGCAAGTCTCCATTCGAACGAAACGTTATTTCAATGTTCTTATTTGCCGGACCGCGACAATACAATACTCGTACTTTTTCAGAAATGGGACTCTTAAGAAAGCATGGTTCAAGTTATATTGTATGGAGTGGTTATAAAAATTGCATACTTTATACTGGGGATGGTTTCTTAGACACAAAATTAAAATTAGATACTCTAGTTACTTTTTTTGGTAAAAATAGAATTTCAAGAATTGGTTGCTTCCAAGTTATGCATCATGGAGCTAGTGGTTGCTGGCACCCAGGAGTCGCAAAAGCACTTTCACCGGCAATTAGTGTTTTTTCTTCTAATCCAGATCATAAAGGGCTAAAGCACCCTCATGCAGAAGTAGTCAGAGATTTTTTACCTTACCATCCGGTTCAGGTTGATAAAGAAAATTCGATGGAAGTTTACTTTGGTATGTAGTGGTGAATATGCCTAACAAGGCAATTAAACGGAACTAAAACTGTTGGCTAAGTTTCGTTTCGCTCCACATTATAGGCAACCATTTTAGTCCACTTATTGCGGCGTTAAGTTTTTTTTAAGGATTGGTGTTATGGCAAGAACTTCTAGGTGGAAAGGTAATGTGGTAATAAAAGGCTTTACCGAATATGAATTAAGTTCATGGAAATACTTTTCTGATTTCGTAAGCCAAATATTATTAAATTATTCAAATTATGTTTTTCGAGGGCAGGCTGATAGTAATTGGAAACTTGAACCCACTCTTGATAGGTTGGTAAAAGATCCTGAATCACTTAAAAGATCCAAACTTTTAAATGCTTTTAAATATGAAACTAGGGGGCGCAGAGGTTCCAACCCATCTGAAATGAAAAGTGAAAATGATTGGTGGGCTTTAGGGCAGCACCATGGTTTATATACACCTTTATTAGATTGGACAGAGTCGCCTTTTGTTGCTTTATATTTTGCAGCATCGCAGGCATTTAAAGAAAAAACAAACTCTTTTGCGGTATATGCCTTTTACCAGAGTTCAGCTTATAATTTCAGTGAAAAAATAAAACAGAATAACAAAGTAGATTTAATAAACGGTCACAAGCCAACTTTAAAAATAATTAGACCTTTGAGTGATGAAAATAGCAGACTTGTTAGTCAAAGAGGCTTGTTTACACGAGGGCCTAATAATTTGGATATGAAGGCATGGGTTCAAAAATTTAATACCTATAAATGTGGTGAAATGACCCTAATAAAGATAACTATACCAACTAAAGCGCTAGACGATTGCTTAAAATATCTAAATAGAATGAATATCAATGACTCAACTTTATTTCCTGATTTAACAGGTGCGTCTGATTACTGTAATAAATTAATTAATATTGATGAGTACTAAAAATTTAACAAGTTGCTTAAACGGACAAAAAACTGTTGGCTTTAGGAAATTAGAATGGGATTATTAGAAAATAGTGTTGACTCTTTAAAGCACTTAATTGAAGGAGTTAAACCAATCATTGCGCAGCTCGAAGGGGAAAGCCTTCCAATGCCTGTAGCCAATGAGATACGCAATTATCAAAGTCAAAAAGTAGCTTTTCAAAATGCAATGGCGCAAGAAGATATAGGTAATATTTTTGAAAGTATTATGTATTGTGCGATGTATATTCAAAATTTTGCTTCATCAATAAAAACTCATGATGTTGTTGTAGAAGTTTCACCTGAAGTTATTGATGAATTAATAGAGGTGGGGAATAATTTATTTGTAACCATTCAAAATCGACCTGTTAAATTAGAGTCAGAAGAAAAGCCAGGTTTAGCTTTTGATTATCAAGGGTTCAAAGAACAGATAAAAGAATCAGATGAGCTTGCAAAAATAGTAAAAGATCTTTCTGATGAAGTGCAGAAGGTTAATGAGAGAGTACGACTTGAAAACAATGAGAATATAGACCGTATTAACGAGACTAGAGAGAAAAGTAAGTCTTTAGAGACTGATATGGTTGGTTTTATTACAAAAGCAGAAAAAAAATATGAAGATGCGATATTAAATTTGTCTAAACAAAAGGACGGGTTGAATAAGTTAATAAGTGTAAAATCTGGTGATAAAGTTGCTAAAAGTTATGAAGATAGCAGTTTAATTGAAAAAAAATCTGCTGATATACTACGTGTTTTTTCGATTTCTTTTATGGTTATGATTGCTGTTATTGTAGGCTACTCATTTTGGGAAACAACATTGGAAGAATTTAAATGGGAGCATTCTGCTTTTAGAGTTGTTTTAGCATTTTTTCTTACAGTCCCTTCTGCTTATTTAGCTAGAGAATCAGCTAAGCATAGGGAACAGCAATATCTTCATTTACAAAAATCATTAACGATTAGAGCTGTTGATCCTTATATATCTTTACTTCCTGATATAACAAAGCATGAAATTAAAAAAGAAGTTGCAAGTTACATTTTTAATAACACAAAGAATGATAAAAAAATTGAAGATAGCTTCCCTATTAATAATCAAGAAGTTTTAATGGCGCTTATTAAAAAGTTAGACTTAAAACTTGGTGAAAATAAAAATGTAAGTGATTCGGTCAAAAAAGCTTCGTAACAGCTTACTCATTTTGTATTTTGGGACGTTTTAGTAGTTTTCAATTAAAGTACTACATACCTTTTTGATTAAAATTAATACGAAGAAACTGACTGAGAATTTATATATATTGTCAATTTTAAGTGGTTATACTGAATTTTTTGATAATTCTTTTGCTTCAATGTCGCAACTGGTAACAATTTCATCGGTTATTGCCGTTGCCATTGTTGATATCTTCATACCTTCCGCTGGTTCCATCATTTTCATTTGAATCAGCGTAAATATCCTTTCAGTTACTGCCGCTTTTATATCATTAACCTACACCCCCAACAAATTAAAACTTTACAACCTACCCTGTACAACTGTTATGGTAGAACACATATCTCGATGGATTTATCTCAACGGATTTGAATCAGGAGCCTAAACACCAATTATTATTTTGGGGCTTGTTTTTAATTTAGTGAGAATACAGAAATGAAGTGCGTTGTAAGATATAAATATTTGATCGTTTTTTTGTTACTTTGCTTTCCGTGGCTTTCTTCAGCCAAGTTAAGGATTGCTTATGTTGATGTCCCGCCCTATGCGTATCAAGATACTAATCAAAAAGCCAATGGCTTATTAATAGACGCCTTTCGTGAAATAACACATTCTGTGGGCGAAGATGCCGTATTTTTACATTTGCCACATAGAAGACTTATTGATTTTATTGAGCAGAGAAAAGTCGATTTATGGGCAGGGCTTAATAACTCAAGAGTTAAGAATGAATTGACGTTAGTTAGCAAAACACCACTCTTTGTGATGGAACTGGAAGTATATTGGAAAGCTGGTACTAAAAGAGTTGATAAGTTAGCAGACCTGAATAATAAAAACCTCATTTTAATATCAAGCTATTCCTATGGTGGCAACTACTCTAGCTTAGTTAAAAACGCTAATAAGGTGACTTCCGTTGTCGACCATGAAGATGGTTTCGATAAGCTAGCCTCAGGAGATAATGAATATCTTTTAGTTTATAAGAAAATTTCGCAAAGAGTGATTGATAAATATCAGATAACAAATATCGAAAAATCATCTCTATCTAAATATAACCTCTACGCTAAGATGTCTAAAGCATACCCAAACGCTGAAAAGATCATGAAAAAAATTGATGAGTTTTTATTGAATTCTAATAACGCTATAAAAAGTAATAAGGTCGATTTAGATTGATTTTGACGGGAAAGATGCGGCTAAGTTTATCAGGCTACTAAGAAGTAAATTAAATTTATTAATGGCTAAGTGTTTTATATTGCTGGTGTTTACTAGTCTGTTGTAATACTGCTATGTGCAAAATAGGGGCTTATAACAATGAGATATTTGTTGTTTATAAAAAACATTAGACATAAAAAAACCGCAATTAAGCGGTTTTTTTTCATAGTCTGTTACCAGACTATGGCCAAATCTAAAAGTTACTAGGTATAACTAATGGACTAAAAACGGTCTTTATTTTGGTGGAGCGGGGGGGAATCGAACCTATTTATAATAGTGTAAAAACAAATACTTATATTTATAACAATAGGTTGACGTTAGAAGATGTTTCCCTTTGTTATTGCTAATTAATCCAGTGTGGACAAAAGGTGGACATCAATAGGAATTAGTTACTCGATAATTTGCTACTTATGTCTAAAAACATTTTAGGGTTTGTTATAAGATCGTTTAATAGTGCTGATTTTTTCTTGTTAGATTTTGATTTTCGATATTTATTAACAAAATCAATGGCAACATCCTCTAGTTCTTCACCGTCGAGGTGTCTACCAAATTCTGTTGATTTGATCAGTGTGTTGACAGTTGAACTTAAAGGCTCATTAATGGTTTCCATGAGTATATTGCTAATTGTAAGCTTACTCTTGAGAACATTTAATAGCTCATCTTTAGGTACGCTCATATTATTTGTTGAGTTAATTTCAGCAGAATTTAGCATAAAAATTAAGTCACTTATTACATCTTGCTTAGTATTTAAATTGACCAAGCTTTCATTTAATTCTAGCTGTATTTTATTGTTTTCTTTTGTCTGAACTTTGCTGTCAGAAGCCTGTGATTTTAGGCTTCCAATTTCATCAATTAAGCTCTTAATTTTTTTTTCGTATTCTTCATTAGTTAATTTTAGGTTATTTTCTCTTATTGATATTTCATCTAGCTCTTGAACTTTTTTACTTAGTTGTAAAAGTCCATCTCTTGAATTGCTTTTTATTTTGGATAGCTCTTCCAATGCTTTGTCTAATTCAGCTTTTAGTTTAGTGTTCTCGGTGGTCTTAAGTTCATTAATGCTAATAACTGCTTGGAACTCTTCCTCAGTTCGATACGACTTTATATTTAACTTCATGAGAATTGTTTGCGTACTTTTATCAGAATATTCTCGAGCTAGTAAGCCTAAGTTATTCAACCAAGGTTTTATTAGTACAACCAATAAGGCCATGGATACTGGCCATAAATAAGAAGGGGAAGAGCTGAGTGATGATAAAGCTGCTACTTTTTCAGATAGATTTCCGTTCTTAGAAAGAAATTTTATCGGATATTCCCAATTAATTATTGCCCAAGATAATAAGTAGGCATAAGCAAAAGACGGTCCTGGCTTATCTTTTAGGCTATTTGAAAATATATTTTCTAAGAACTTTAGAACAAACATAACAATCCCTATCATTAAAAGTTAAATATAGCTCATATTTAAAGAATTCAAATATTATGTTTTCAGTAGCGCACTTAGATAGTATGGCCGTCGTAGCTCAATGGGTTTAGCTTTATCGCATCAGCTAAATGAGTTTTACTAAAGTGAGAATACTTCATCGTATCACTGATATTGGCGTGACCGAGTATTTGCTGAAGTACTAAAATATTACCGCCATTAATCATGAAGTGACTTGCGAAAGTATGTCTTAGAACATGGCTGCATTGTCCTTTAGGAAGTTGAATGCCTGTGCGCTCTAACGCTTTTCTAAATGCACCAATACAACTCTTAAATAATCTACCCTTACCACTTGGAATTTCTTCTGCAAGCTTTTCATTGATAGGGATAGTTCTATTCTTCCCGCCTTTAGTATTTATGTACGTGATTTGATTATGAGCGACTTGTCGTTCGGTTAGGCTTTCTGCTTCACCCCAACGAGCACCAGTAGATAACGCTATTTTGGTAACAATATAAGCATCATCGTTTTGGGACTTCTTTAGTTCCTCCAACAACACTGGAATTTCATCAGGCGTTAGAAAGCCCATTTCTGGTTGCTTGTATTTTAACGCTCTTACATTTTGAATTGGATTCGTGGAGATTTCATTTAACCGAATAAGCTCATTAAACATAGCGTTTAAATATGTTTGCTCATTGTTTACTGTTTTAATAGATACTGTTTCAAGTCGTGAGGCGCGGTATTCAGTCCATATTGCCGGAGTCAGCTTTCTAACAATAGGATTACTCATTTTTTCACACATCGCTTTCATCTTTGCTAAGCGTTTGGTGATATCACCTAAGCTTTTACCATGTAGCTTGTGCCATAGTTCTATCAGCTCTAATAGACGTCGATTATCGTCTGGGTCAGGTTCCCAATCTTTAATGTTTTTAAGTTCTGTATTCCAATAATCTTTAAATCGTATCGCCTCATTACGCGTAACAAATTCGCCACGTTTACGGGCTCCATTTTTTCCGCTAGGACGAAAATCTACATAATATGGCTTATCCTTATTATCGGTTCGCCAAATTCCGTCTAGTACCTTTTTAATTTTATTCATCGCTGCTTGCTGTTCCACACTCGTTCGAAGTGAGTTGCCTTTTTATTTCTTTGTCTAATACACTCTTGTAGTTTACGTTCAGTACTTGGTTTTTTACAGTATTGAGGTGTTTTATAATACTTGAGCCATTGCTTTTGTTTTTTGCCGTAGAACATGTTTTCAAGGTTAGTTTTTTTATTTGCTCGGCTGTATGTTTTTGTCTTGTTTTTCCTTTTTTGACAATCTTGATATTCCTTATGTTTTCGGCGTTCTTTATCTCTCAGCCACTCATAGCTTTGGTGTCTTAATTGTTGTTGTACTAATTTAAGAGAGTCCCACTGTGTTTGGCACTTAGAACCTGCGAATGATGGGCGCTGAAAATAATGAAGAGGAATACTGCTAACTTGTACATATGTATCTTTATATCCTTATAGAGATTTATGTGACTTATAATACACTTTTATTTAATAAGGTCATTGTCATTTTTAAAACAATACATTAAAGTCATGAATCTCATAGGAAATAAGGAACTGATATGGAAATCAATTCAAGCGCTAACGTTAGCCTACACACCATTCAAAAAAACTCGATGAAGCTTACTGAAACAGCAAGCCAAGTTACTGAAGAATCAAAAGCGTCGAGTCATTACACCGTTAATATTTCGGATGAAGCCCAAGCGTTATTTAATGAAGGTGGAGGCCATCCAACCAGACCAGTTAAAAAGTGATAACACTAGAACTTTCACACTTTATTGCTAAGTTTTATCTCGTTGCCGACATACTGTGTTTATTTCTCAGCTATAAAAATTTACGAGAAAATAGGTCAAATTTCATTGTAATTTCACTTGTTATTGCTACGTGTATATTTAATCAATATATAAAAACAGAGGCTGACTTTTATACCTTTTATCTGGTCGCAGCAATAGCATGTACAAATGTGATTTTATCCTCAGTTGGTTTTCATATTTACTTTTCGATAAAACATTCTAGATCAACATTATGGACATATTCGATATATTTCTTAATCGCCATTAGCTATATGATTATTCATAGAGTTAGGGTAGAAATATTTGATAGTGACGAGCCGATATTATGGTTTATCAATGCTCAATCGGCTTTTACCTTGTCACTGTATTTTTTGAGCATTTGTATTTTTATTTATGGATGTAATATCAAATGGAAGTCGCAGCTTGGGCGCTTATCATCGTAGTTTTAATGGCCGTATTTAAAGCCTTAAAATTTGAAAGAACAGAAGCTGTTTATTACGAAAAACAGCTATTAAAACGCTATTTAGAAATAAAGAAAATTAACCCAAACGTCCGAATTAAATATTTAAAAGAATGGGAAGTATCGGTAATAAAAGCACTAGAAGATAAAAACAAAAATCGAGTATTGAAAATAGTGAAATTTGATAGCTTTTCTCGCACTAAATAAAGCCAATTAGTTTTTCAATTATCACCGTGTAATGTCGTGTAATGGACTTTTTTTCAGTGCTAAGTACTATTCATTTCAAATCGATTTAGATAATTTTAATTCCCTGTTTAAAGCTAAGCGTTAACGTAAATATAGGATTTATAAATGATTAACCATGAGCCAAAGGAAATGGCCCCATCTCTTTGGGTTGAAGCCTTAATATTCTTATCGGCATATTACCCTTTGTTTTTGATTCTGCTCATTCGTGATATTTCAGATAAAACATCAGGCTTACAGTTTGGTTTTTTATCATGGGGTGTACAAGTTAGTTGGTATGCTTTAGTTTTATTTTTTCTTTCCTCATTCGCCAGTTTATTTGTCGCACGACTTGTCCGTTCATTATTAACACATCAAGAAGGCGGAACTCCGATTAAAATACACGAAGTATCTCAAGTTCGGGGCGATATGCTTAATTACACTTTACCGTTTTTGATTGGTTTATTTGCTTTTAACTATGAAAGTATTCAAACAATAATTTCACTTTTAGTTTTTTTGGTTTTTATATTTTCTTTCGTTCATAAAGAGCAAATTTCCCTCTTAAATCCTATGTTTCTCTTAATGGGAATAAGGCTATATAAAATCAAATATAAAGAAGTCGGAAGAACATCTATTTATGATAAAAATGTGCTTTGTTTAGGAAGTGTAGAAGTTTCCAATGAAAGTATCGAAGTAAAAGAAACAGCTGGAATTCACTTTATATTCCCCAAAAAAATTATACGGAGTAAGGATTAGATATGGAAAATTTAGAGGCTCAACCTGTTGCTTTACAGGCGGCTCAAATTCAATTAGATCAAGCAGCATTAGATCGTAAATTAGAAATATTACAAGGCTTGGATTTAGATAATGCCGTTGTAAATATCTATGTCGCAAAAATTAGTACTAAAAATAAAGAAAAGCGCTTTCTTGGTGTAAAAAGATTAAAAGTAGAAAATGAGCATAAACAAAGCTTTAAAAGTTATGCTACAGAGTGTATTGCTGGTAATGAGCACATTTGTGAACTACGAACAATCAATACCAATCAAGATAATAGGTTTTTTCATGTAGAAAAAGCTGCCACAGACTTTGCTCAAATGGAGGAATTAGTTACTAATGGAAATATTCCGTATGTATTAGAACAATCTGAATTGAATGATTATAACGCTTATGTAATTCAGTTAACTTTTGGAGAATCTGAGCAAAGTCTATTCGCTTTTAGGTACATTAGTGGCTCTTGGTCTGTTAAGAAAACTTCAGGTAAATTTTTATGTTTCACTGCTATAAACAATGAGCTCATAGTATCTATTGATAATGACCCTCGTTTTCAAATAACACCTTATATTGATTTTATTCAATTTAAAGATGATATGTTTATTGCGGATATAAGGCAGTTTGAAATAGCACTGAATTTCCATGAAAGGCTAAAAGAAAAGAAAACGGAAGCTATTACGGCTTTATGTGCTAGCTCTGCAATGGTAGCAACGTCTAGTGATACATTAACAACAGTTATTGGTAATGATAAACATTTAATGAGGCAACTAGCCTCAGTGCATGAAAAAGGTTACTACTCGAATGATATTTGGTTGACCAAATTGAAGACTGTTGCAGATGCAGCTGGAAATTGGAAAATAAAGTTCGATGAAGCTGGTAAAATTTTGGTCGAAAATAATAAAGAATATGTGAAGGAGCTTTTAACCTTACTGCAAAATAAACGTGTAAAAACGGTTGTTGATGGAATTATGTTTGATGTCGATGGTGAGTTGGTTGCTCTTGAAGTAACTGAATGATTAGACCAGAACACGAGTAGCAAGTTACTGAAATAGACAAAAAATGGGTGGGTTTCGCTCGTTTCTCACTAATTATAACTTGCCTTCTAATAGGGGCTATATTTAACTAAATCAAGGAGATAAAAATGATTGATATATCATTTGAAATTAATGGGCGTAAAGTAAACTCAGGTAATATTGGTGATGAGCTTGAAGCGGCTGTGTTATCCGATGTTGTGGATTCAATTAAAAGTGATATTGGCGATATTACTTGCCCTGAACACAGGCAACGTCCAAAAATTACTATCAAGGGCCGTAACATTGATAATTTAAGTTTTGATGTTTCTGGCTGTTGCGACAAGCTGATAGAAATAGTTGATTTAAAATTAAAGTAAAAACATACAATGATTAAGTGCGGGGTGTTAACTGTTAGTTCGGCTTATCTGCGCTACATAATTTAATAAACTATTATCAATTAAATTAGCTTTTAGTTGAATAAGGAATATTTATGGCAATTTTTGAATTATTTTCAAAAAGGCAAAAGAAAATGAGGGGGGAAGCAGCTGATGTTTATGTGTATGACTATATTCCTGATGAACTTAGAGTTCAAATTGTACATATAATTCGAGATACTATTGGAAAGGACCTATTTGATAGTCGAGCAAATCGTAACTATGAATATATTCACAAAACTTTATGTAAGGAATATGGTGTTTTCTCATTAAAAGCAAATGTTTCCAATGAAGAGTCTATTATCGATTGCTTTCTTATGTCTCATGATTATGAAGAATGTTTAGATATAATAGAACTTTGCTTTAGAGTAATAGAGAGAAAGATAGGTCATGACTATAATGCCTATCAGCAACATACATCATCATCACAAGATCCTAATGATGCTGTTGACGAGTTAAATTCTAGATTTAAAGAGTCAGGCATTGGCTACCAATATGAATCTGGTGAATTAATACGTGTAGATTCACAGTTTATACACTCAGAAACAGTTAAGCCTGTTTTAACCTTATTAGGTAACAATAAAGAATACACTGGATCTAATGAAGAGTTTTTGTGTGCTCATGAACATTATCGTCACAAACGTTTTAAGGAATGTTTAAATGAATGTTTGAAATCTTTTGAGAGTTTGATGAAAGCAATTCATGATAAACATTCATGGTCTTATAATAAAGGTGATACTGCTAAAAGGTTGATTGATAGTTGCTTTGCAAATAATTTGATTCCTCAGTATTTACAAAGTCAATTTTCATCTATTCGCAACCTGCTTGAGAGTGGTGTACCCACTGTAAGAAATAAAGAGAGTGGTCACGGGCAAGGTTCCGAAATATCGTCAGTATCAGAGCATTTGGCTAGTTATATTTTACACCTAACTGCTACGAATTTATTGTTTTTGGCTAATTGTGAAGCTGAATACACTTAATAGTTGTTTCAGCTAAACATATGGTGGCTAATTAACACTTAAATAGCTTTTTTTGAATCAAATTTGTTCTCAATATCGCAACTGGTGATAATTTCGTTTGTTATTGCCGTTGCCATTGTTGATATCTTCACACCTTCCGCTGGTTCCATCATTTTCATTTGAATCAGCGTAAATATTCCTTCAGTTACTGCTACTTTTAAGTCGTTAGCATCAACATTTTTTTCTTCAGATGCCGTTCCAAACAATAAGTAATCCATTGAAACACCGTGCTCAATTGACGCTTTTACACATGCTTCATACGGGATTCCTTCACGCTTTCTTGTTGCAGCTCCCCAACTTTCTTTGTAACCAATATGAACTGAAAATTCATTCATTTTAGTTATTTTATACAAGTCCATTAATCTAAAAAATATCTCTTTAGAATTCAAAAGCATACAAAAAACCTTACAAAATATTATATTTTGTGTCTTGTAATTGACAAAATGTAAGTTTATTATCCTTTTCATCAATTATGATTGATGCAATGTAACATATTGAGGGAATAAACATGTTAACAGGCAATATTACACTTACAGACTCACAATTTGAATCTCTAAAGCGCGATATTGTGTGTTCATCGCTCCCATTCCTCAGCGTAGAAGACTACGCACGCATAACAAACGACACCGAAGGCAATGTTCGCCAACAAATTCACCAAGGTCGCTTACCCATAAAAGCCAAACAAAAATCACGCGAAAAAACCTTCATCAACATGACTGCTATTCGTGCTGAAGCAGAGAAGGCTGCATAGATATGCCTTACTCAGCAACCAAAGATATCTACTTTCAAAAAGAAGCATGGGGCGATGTGGCTATTCAGCACCAAGGCCAAGTGCATCACTTTTCGAATTTAATGTCGTTGA